>Ga0335081_10002214_pt1 | contig 30550 bp, 27 predicted proteins | sample Lox_Sample_35_FD_206713 | JGI IMG/M metagenome (GOLD analysis project Ga0335081, IMG submission 206713) | Soil microbial communities from Loxahatchee National Wildlife Refuge, Florida, United States - Lox_Sample_3.5 | ecosystem: Environmental > Terrestrial > Soil > Wetlands | place: USA...
CCGAGCACGGCAAGTCCCGCGATCCGCTGCTCGAGGAGCTGCGGGTCGTTGCAGAAATGCCGGCACCGGCCGCAGCGCGCCCAGCGCGGCGGCGATGCCTGCGCGCGCGTCGGGCGCTCGATCGGCCGGCTCACGCGCGCCTTCAGGGTGCGAGCTGCGCCCAGTGCGCGGCGAACACGATCGTCGACAGGAGGAATCCCAGAACCACGTTGACCAGGACACCGCTCGTGAACGCCCAGAACGGCCGCGCTCCGGCGCCGGCGAGCTCGCGTACGCGTGTCGTGAGCCCGATGCTGAGAAAGCAGAAGATGAACGCCCAGGTGCGCAGATTCTTGAGCGGGGCGACCAGATCGGGGGTCACGGTCTTCTTGAAATCGGCGTACGACACCGACACCGTCACGAGCGTGATGATCACGGAGGCGAGGAGGAACCCGATCACGAACTTCGGAAAGCGCCGCCAGATCTCGCCCGCATCCGGTGCCCGCGTCACACCGGTCGACTCCCATCGTGTGGTCGCGACGATCGACAGCACGAACGCCCAGATGCCGATCCACACGTCGCGCCCGATGACTTTCATGAGCGTGAAGGCGCTGAGCGCCGCATCCGGGGTGCCGGTGATGCCGGCCACGTGCCCGGCGTAGCCCGCGTAGGCCTGGGCGGCGGCAAGACCCGCGGCATCCGCGAACTCGGAAGTTCCAATCCAGGCTCCTGCCACGCCCGTCGACAGGCCGAGCGCGCGGCTCGCGAGCGGGAGCACGAAGATCATGACGATCGCCCAGAAGATCACGAGCGTGATTGCAACCGGCGCGTCCTGCTTGCGGGCACCCACGGCGCCCGCGACGGCGATCGCACCGGAGACACCACAGATTGCCCCGCCGGCACCGAGCGTCGCCGCCAGGCGCGGGTCCAGCTTCAGTCTCAAGCCGACGAAGTAGATGACGCCGAACGTCGCGAGGGACACGATCGAGGCCTGCAGGAATGCGACCGGACCGGCCCAGAGGATGAGCGTGAAGGGCAGCGTCGCCCCGAGCAGCACGATGCCCGTCTTGATGTAGTACTCGACGCGAAATCCCGCGTCCATCCATTTCGGCAGAACGCTGGTGTTGGCGAGCAGCAGCCCGAGAGCGAGGGCAACCAGGGGCGGCTCGAGGTTGTAGTGGTCGGCCTGCGTCCACTGGCCGAGCGTGAAGATGAGCACCGCGACGACGTACACGAACGCGAACGAGGGCAGGAAGTGCCGCAGGTGCAAGCCGAAGGCCTTGATGCCGGCGCTGAGCAGCACGGCCCACAGCGCAAACAGGGCGCCGTAGCGCGGCCATTGCGCCTTGAGATCGGCCACGGCCTCGGATATCTGGCTCCACTTCTTCGGTGTGACCGCGAGCCACTTGATGCTCGAGCCCTGCTCGAAGAACCACACCGCAACCACGGTCAGCCCGACCCCCAGCCATACCGCCCACCAGTCCTCCCTGCGCAGGAGGTCCCGCCACCCCGATTGTGGAAGAGAGGCGCGCGTTGCGCTTGCTTCGGTTGCCATGGCACACCTCATCGGGTGAACACCGGGCCAGCAAGGCTAGTGGAGGCGCGCGAGCCCCGTAAAATATCGGGCCGCGATCTGCTTAGACGCGTTCGTTATCTGAAAGGGGGGAGCCGATGCGCGCGCAAGTCCTGAGACGCTGCCGCTGGGCCGCCGCCGGCGATGCGCTGTCAATGCGCTATCACGACCGCGAATGGGGCCGTCCGGTGCACGATGACCGCCTGCTGTTCGAGATGCTCACGCTCGAGGGGGCCCAGGCAGGGCTCTCATGGTCGACGATCCTGAAGAAGCGCGAGGGCTACCGCCGGGCATTCGCGCGCTTCGACCCGGTCAAGGTCGCGCGCTTCAGCGCCGCCCGGCGAGCGGCGCTGCTCAACGATGCCGGGATCGTCCGCAACCGCCTGAAGATCGACTCGACGGTGAGCAACGCTCACGCCTTCCTCGCGGTGCAGCGCGAGCACAAGTCCTTTGACCGCTACCTGTGGGCGTTCGTGGACCGCCGCCCGCTGGTGAGCCGACCCGCCCCGGGGGCACGGCTGCCGGCGCGCACCGAGCTCAGCGACCGGATCTCCAAAGACCTGAAGAAGCGCGGCTTCCGCTTCGTCGGCTCGACGATCGTCTACGCCTTCCTCCAGGCCGTCGGGGTAGTGGACGACCATTCGCGCGACTGCTTTCGGTGCCGTCCGCGAAATCGCATAAGATAGGGCTCGAGCGCTCCCACGCGCCGCCATCTACAACAAATTGAGGATTCTTTACATGAAGGCGCTATCGTCCCTGCTGATTGTCGCGGTGGCTGTCGTCTCGAGCCATGCCTATGCGGCCTGTACGTACCCGAAAGCCCCCGAGAAGCTCCCCGACGGGGCGACTGCGAGCCAGGCAGACATGGTGAGCGCGATGAAGACCGTCCAGGCCTACAACGCCGACATCAAGGCCTACACCGACTGCCTGCGCAACGAGCACGATCAGCAGCTGGCCGACGATGCCAAGAAGCCCGAGAAGGACCGGATGACGAAGCAGCAGAAGGACGACTTCGACAAGGTGACCGTGCAGAAGAACAACGCCGCCGTCGACGAGGCCGAGTCCGTGACCACGCGCTTCAACGAGCAGATCCGCGCCTTCAAGGCAAAGAGCAGCGATAAGAAGAGCTGAAGTCGCGGAGCCCGGGAGGAAGCCCGTGCTCACGCCGCTTGAAGCCGAGCGCCTGATCGACCAGCACCTCGCGTGTCTGCCGATCGAGTCCCTGCCGCTCGCGCAGTGCGCTGGCGGAGTGCTCCGCGAGAACGTCTACGCCGAGCGCGATCAGCCGCCGTTCGACCGGGTGACCATGGACGGCATCGCGCTCGACAGCGCGGCGCTCAAGGACGGGGCGCGGCAGTGGCGCATCCAGGCTGTACAGGCGGCGGGGGATCCACAGCTCACGCTGCGCACACCGAGCGCCTGCATCGAGGTCATGACGGGGGCGATGCTGCCCGTGGGGTGCGACACCGTCGTTCCGGTCGAGCAGCTTGCGATCGCATCGGGCGAGGCCCGCCTCAAGCCCAACGTGGTCGTCGAGCCCTGGCAAAACGTGCATCGCCGCGGCTCGGATACGCGGCAGGGATCCCTGCTGGTCACAGCCGGCGCGCGCCTGCTCGCGCCCGAGATCGCGATCGCGGCCGGTGCCGGCATGTCGCGCATCCGGGTTGCAGGTCAGCCGCGAATCGTGGCGATTTCCACGGGCAACGAGCTCGTGGAGCCCGGGGAGGCGATCCTGCCCCATCAGGTGCGGCGCTCCAACGTATACGGAGTCGTGGCGGCACTGCGGCGTCACGGGTTCCAGCGCGTCGCCGACGACCATATCGCCGACAACGAGCTCGAGCTCAGGAGCCGCCTCAAATTCCACCTGGACACCCACGATGCGCTCATCCTGAGTGGCGGTGTGTCGATGGGCCGGTTCGACTTCGTGCCGAAGACGCTCGAGTCCCTGGGCGTCCAGGTGATCTTCCACGGAGTCGAGCAGCGTCCCGGCCGACCGATGTGGTTCGGAATCGCGCAGTCCGGTCCCGCCGTGTTCGCCCTGCCGGGCAACCCCGTCTCGACACTGGTGTGCCTGTCGCGTTATGTCATTCCTGCGCTGTTCGCGGCGATGGGAGCAACCCCGCAGGCTCGGGAGAGGATACCCCTGAGCGCTGCGGTCGCCGTCAGCTCGAGCCTGGCGCAGTTCCTGCCGGTGCGCGTCGAGATCGATGAGTGGGGCCGGTCCTGGGCGAAACCCTGCCCGACCAACACCTCCGGGGACTTCACCGCGCTCGCAGGCACCGATGGATTCGTCGAGCTGCCGCCCGGGCCGAACGAATACGCCAAGGGATTCGTCACCCGTCTGTACCGCTGGTAAGGCCGCCGCCGCGGGCGCGCCCGGTCTGCGCTATATTCTGCGCCATATGCCGAACCCCGAAGTCATCGTTCCGCTGACCGCTCCCCGCCCCCGCGACAGTCTCGGGCGGCCGGTGCGCGACTTGCGGATCTCGGTCATGGACCGCTGCAACTTTCGCTGTCCGTACTGCATGCCGCGTGAGCAGTACCACGACAGCTACCGCTTCCTCAAATCCAGCGAGCGGCTGTCGTTCGAGGAGATCGTGCGTCTCACCCGCCTGTTCGTGCACCTCGGCGTACGCAAGCTGCGCCTGACGGGCGGCGAGCCGCTGCTACGAGCGAGCCTGAGCGACCTGGTCGGCGACCTGACGAGCATTCCTGGCGTCGAGGACGTGGCGCTCACGACCAATGGAGTGCTGCTCGCGCGGCACGCGGCCGAGCTCAAGGCCGCCGGGCTGAACCGCATCACGGTGAGCCTCGACAGCCTCGACCCGGCCGTGTTCGCACAGATGAGCGGCGGTTTCGGCGGCATCGAGGACGTGCTGGACGGAATCGAGCACGCGCGCCGCGCGGATCTGACCCCCATCAAGGTCAACGCCGTCGTGCAGCGCGGAGTCAACGATCAGACGATCCTCGACCTGATCGAGCGCTTCCACGGCACCGGCGTCATCGTGCGTTTCATCGAGTACATGGACGTGGGCAACCGCAATCACTGGCGGCCCGATCTCGTCGTGCCCTCGCGCGAGCTGGTCGCTCGCATCGCCGAGCGCTACCCGCTCGAGCCGCTCGAGCGCAACTACCGTGGCGAGGTTGCCGAGCGCTACCGTTTCGCCGACGGCCAGGGCGAGGTCGGCTTCATCTCCTCGGTCACGCAGCCCTTCTGCGGCGACTGCTCGCGCGCGCGGCTGTCCTCGGACGGCGCGCTCTACACGTGTCTGTTCGCCACCCGCGGCATGAGCCTGCGCGACCCGCTGCGCGCCGGCGCGAGCGATGAGGAGCTCACCGAGATGATCCGACGCGCCTGGCTCGCGCGCGCCGATCGCTACAGCGAGCAGCGCGCGAGCGCGCGTCGATCTTCGGGCCAGGAGCCCAAGATCGAGATGTACTACATCGGCGGCTGACATGGCCCGGGTCTCGCGCAGCACGCTCACGCACCTGGATACGCGCCAGCGCCCCACGATGGTCGATGTGGGAGCGAAGGCGGTCACGCTGCGGGAGGCCACCGCCGAGGCGCGCCTGCGGCTGCCCGCGAGTGTGCGCCGGGCGCTCGCGAGGACCGGGCATCGCACGCGCAAGGGTCCGGTCTTCGACACCGCGATCATCGCCGGCGTGCTCGCGGCCAAGCGCACGCACGAGCTGATTCCGTTCTGCCACCCGCTCGCGATCGACCACTGCACGATCGCCATCGAGACGGCGCCCGGCGGGATTCGCGTGCGCTGCAGCGTGGCGGTGCAACACCGCACGGGCGTGGAGATGGAGGCACTGACCGGTGCCAGCGTGGCGGCGCTCACCATCTACGATATGTGCAAGGCGCTCTCGCACGACATCGAGATCGCGAGTGTGCGCCTCATCGCCAAATCCGGCGGCAAGCGCGATTTCCGGCGCACGTCGACCCGCGCGCGCCGGCGGCCTTAGAATCGGATCCATGCCTCCCCCGCTTTACGGTCTGGTGCTCGCCGGCGGCCGCAGCACCCGCATGGGACGCGACAAGGCCGCGCTCACGTATGGCGGCCGCGCGCAGCTGGAGCGGGCGTTCGAATTGCTTGCCCCGCACGTAGAGCGTGCTTTCGTCTCGGTGCGCGCCGACCAGGCCGAGGATCCCACACGCGCGCGCTACGAGCGCATCATCGACCGCCAGGAGCATCTGGGTCCGATCGCGGGCATCGTCGCGGCGCAGGCCGAGCATCCCGAGGCGGCATGGCTGGTGCTGGCGGTGGATCTGCCGCTGCTCGACTCCGCGACCCTGCAGCACCTCACCTGGGCGCGACGTCCCGAGCGGCAGGCGACGGCGTACCGCTCGAGCCACGATGGACTGCCCGAACCGCTGTGCGCGATCTACGAGCCCGCGAGCCGCGTGCCGCTGGCGGCATACGTGGCGGCAGGCCGCACCTGCCCGCGCAAGTTTCTGCTGCAATCGGATGCGGCGCTGCTCGATGAGCCCAACCCGCGCGCGCTCGACAACGTCAACACGCCGAAGGAGCTGGGGGCCGCCCTCTATACCCTGGAACGGGGCACGCCCGCTGACCCCATGCACTTGAAGATCCAGTACTACGCGCTGCTGCGCGAGCAGGCCGGGCGCAGCGAGGAAGCCTTGACGACGCAGGCGCGCACCCCACGGGAGCTGTACGCGGAGTTGCGGCGCCGTCATCCATTCTCGCTCGCACCGGAGGTGCTGCGCGTCGCGGTCAACGCGGAATTCGCCGATTGGTCGCACCCACTCGCCGACGGCGATGCCGTGGTGTTCATCCCACCGGTCGCGGGCGGCTGACCGCGCACCGCCTCAGCGCCTCCCGAGCTCGTGGACGCCCCGCTCAAGTATTTCCGCTTCAGCCGTGCCGCCATCGATGTGGCGGCGGCACGCGGTCAGCTCATCGATGGCGCCTGCGGCGGCTATGCCGCGTTCGAGGGCTGGGTGCGCGACCACAACGAGGGACAGCGCGTCACGCACCTCGAGTACGAGGCGTTCGAGCCGCTCGCAATCAAGGAAGGCGAGCGCATCCTCGCCGAGGCGATCGCGCGCTTTGGGATCGAGCACGCCGCCTGCGTGCACCGCGTCGGCGATCTTGCGATCGGCGAGATGGCGGTCTGGGTCGGGGTGAGCGCACGCCACCGCCAGGAGGCCTTCCAGGCCTGTCGCTACATCATCGATGAGGTCAAGCACCGCGTTCCGATCTGGAAGAAGGAGCATTACCAGAACGGCGACTCCGGCTGGGTCAACTGCGAGCGTTGCGCAACGGCTCCGCTCGCCGCGGACGGCGCGCACCGCCACACGCCCGCGCACCGCCACGACCACGACCACGATCATGCTCACGCGGCACCCGCTACAGCTCCCGACTACTCGCGCCAGATGGCGCTGCCGCAGGTCGGCGCGCGCGGTCAGGCGCGCCTCGCCGCCGCGAGCGTGCTCGTCGTCGGTGCGGGCGGCCTCGGCGTGCCCGTGCTCACCTATCTCGCCGGTGCCGGCGTTGGCCGCATCGGCATCGTCGATGGCGACCGCCTCGAGCCCTCGAACCTGCACCGACAGACGCTCTATGCCCTCGCGGACGCCGGACGGTACAAGGCCGAGCTCGCCGCCGCGCGGTTGCGTGCGCTCAACCCGCAGATTCAGGTCGAGCCGCATACCCTCCGGCTCGATGCGGCCAATGCCACGAGTCTGCTGCAGCCGTACGAGCTCATCATCGACTGCAGCGACAACTTCTCGACGAAGTTTCTGCTGAACGATGCCTGTGTGCGGCTCGGCAAGGCGGTGATCCTCTCGAGCGTCTATCAGTTCGAGGGGCAGCTGCAGGTGGTGCGCGCCGATCGTGGCGGTGCGTGCCTGCGCTGCATCTGGCCGGATGCGACGCGGGACGGACTGGTCGGCAACTGCGCGGAGGCCGGGGTGCTCGGCCCGGTGCCGGGCGTGTTCGGCAGTCTGCAGGCGCTCGAGGCCCTGAAGGTGCTGCTCGACCTCCCCGGCCAGCTGGGCGATGAGCTGTTGGTGATGGACCTCACGAGCCTTGCGAGCTCGCGCGTGCGCGCGCGGCGCTTCAGCGGCTGTCAGGGCGGACCGTGTGTACGCATCGGCGCGGGCGCGGCGGCCGCAGCCGCCGCCGACCTCGAGCTGCGATTCGATTCGCTCGCACAGGCCGAGCGCGAGGGCTTCGCGATCGTCGATGTACGCGAGGCCCGCGAGCTCGCCGCGGACCCGCTCCCGGGGAACGCACGACACATCCCGCTGCAGGAGCTGCTGTACGGTGCGCCGCAGCTCGAGCGCAGCCAGAAGTATCTGCTGGTGTGCGCGAGCGGCAAGCGCAGCGGCGCCGGGGCGGCAGAACTGCGCACGCGCGGCTTCGCCTCCGCGTACTCGCTGCCCGGAGGGGTGGCCGCCTTGAAAGGGCGCCAGTCGGCTTGATCGCGCTGGCCGCGCTCGCGCTCGCCGCGCAGAGCGGTGCCACCCCGCTCCTCGACTACGCGCGCACGCTGAGCTTCGACACCGCACCGAGGGAGTCGGAGTACCGGCTCGAGCTCGTGCGCGCCGAGCAGGAGCTCGCGGCCCATCCGCCGCCCGCGGATTGCGCCCACACGCTCGGTGCCTCGCGCTTCGCCGGTCTGCTGCAGAAGGTAGCCTACCAGCGCGCATGGCTCGCGGATCACGCTGGTGCCGCCGACGCCTACAGGCGAGCGCTCGCCTGTCTGCCGCGTGCGCGGTACCTGTACGGCGAGCTCGCGGAGGAGTTGATGAACGCCGGCCACTACCCCGAGGCGCGGACGGCGGCCGCGCGCGGCCTGACCCTCGCGCCCGAGGACTTCGCGCTCGGCAGCGTCATGGCGCGGCTGGATTTCATCGACGAGCGCTGGTCCGATGCCATCAACTGGCTGCGCGCCGCGGCGGCGGCTGCACCGGATGCCGAGCGCAAGGCTTACATGCAGTGCCTGCTATGGCTTGCAGAGCAGCGCTCAGGGGTCGCGCATCCGCCGGTGATGGCGCCGACGGGCGGCGATGACTGGCCTGGGCCGATCCTGTCCGTGCTCGAGGGAACCTCGAGCGAGGCGGACCTCCTCGGCGCGGTCAAGGCTCAGACAGGGGATCTCAAAGTGCGGGAGACTCTGGTCGAGGCGCTCTTCTACGTCGGTGAGCAGCGCCTCGCGCAAGGCGATGCCACCACCGCCCGCCGCTACTTCGCCGCCGCCGTGAACCTGAAGGTGATCTACTACATCGAGCACGACCTCGCGCTCGCCGAGCTCGCGAAGCTGCGGGCGGCGCGCACCCCGTCCCCGTGAGCGCCTAAGGTCGCACCTGCCCGGCGCCGCGCACGACGTACTTGTAGCTCGTGAGCTGCTCGACGCCGACCGGCCCGCGCGCATGAAAGCGATCGGTCGAGATGCCGATCTCGGCCCCCATGCCGAACTCTCCGCCGTCGGCGAACTGCGTCGAGGCGTTGTGCAACACGATCGCGCTGTCGACGCGCTGCAGGAATCGCTCGGCCGTCGCCGCATTGTCGGTCACGATCGTCTCGGTATGCGCCGAACCGTATTTCGCGATGTGCGCAATCGCCGCGTCCACACCGTCCACCACCCGCGCCGCGATGATCGCGTCGAGATACTCCGTGTACCAGTCGTCCTCGCTGGCGGGGCGCACCCGTGGATCGGCGGCCTGCACGAGCGCATCGCCGCGCACCTCGCAGCCCGCATCGAGCAGTGCACCGACGACCGGTGCCAAGTGCGTCGCGGCGCACGCCCGGTCGATCAGTAGCGTTTCGGCCGCGCCGCAAATGCCGGTGCGGCGCAGCTTGGCGTTGAGCGCGATCGAGCACGCCATGCGCACGTCGGCGTCCCGGTCCACGTACACGTGGCAGTTGCCCTCGAGGTGCCCGATTACCGGCACGCGCGCCTCGCGCTGCACGCGCGCCACGAGCTCCTTGCCGCCACGCGGCACCAGGACATCGAGATATTCGGTCATGCCCGCGAGCATGTAGCCGACCGCCGCGCGGTCGGTGGTCGGCACGAGCTGAATGCAGGTCTCGGGGAGTCCGGCGGCGCGCAGGCCGTCGGCGAGGCAGGCGTGAATCAGGCGGCTCGAGCGCTCGCTCTCGGAGCCGCCGCGCAGAATGACGGCATTGCCGGACTTCAGACACAGCGCACCGGCATCGGCCGTCACGTTCGGACGGCTCTCGTAGATGATGCCGATCACCCCGAGTGGCACGCGCACCCGCTCAATGTGCAGGCCGTTGGGCCGGTCCCACTCGGCGACCACGGTGCCGATCGGGTCGGCGAGCGCGGCAATCTCCTCCACGCTGCGGGCCATGGCCTCGATGCGCCGCTCGTCGAGACTCAGGCGGTCGAGCAGCGCCGCCCCGATGCGCTTCGCGCGTGCCGCGTGCATGTCCTCGGCGTTGGCCTGGAGGATCTCCGCACTCCGCGCCCGCAGTGCCCGCGCCGCCGCCGTCAGCGCCGCCGTCTTGCGCTCGCAGTCCGCGAGCGCGAGCACGTTCGCCGCGCTCACGGCCGCGGCGCCCATGCGCTCCATCAGCGCGCCGAGGTCGGCGGCGGATGCATGCTCGGGCGAGGTGTTCATGAGGCCGCCTCGATCGGATCACTGTGCGCATCGAGGCGCAGGATGACGAGATCGTCGCGATGAATCATCTCATCGCGCCCGCGAAAGCCGAGGATGGCCTCGATCTCGGAGGACTTGCGCCCCATGATCCGGGCAGCGTCGGCATCCGAATAGGCCGTGATGCCGCGCGCCACCTCGATGCCATCGCTCGCAACCACGCTCACCGTGTCGCCTCGGTCGAACCGCCCGAGCGTGCGCACGACGCCGGCCGGCAGCAGACTCTTGCCCTCGCGCAGCGCCCGCAGCGCGCCGGCATCGATGGCGATGGCACCGGCTGGACGCAGCGTTCCGGCGATCCACTGCTTGCGCGCGGCAATCGGCGTGGCATTCGGCACGAACCACGTGCAGCGCCCGCCCTCCTCGATGCGCCGCACGGGATGACGATGATGTCCCGCGGCGATGCACATGTGACAGCCGGCCGCAACGGCGATCTTGGCCGCCATGATCTTGGTCGCCATGCCGCCCGAGCCGATGGCGGAAGCCGAGCGGCCGGCCATGGCCTCGATCTCGGGGGTCACCTGCAGGACCCGCTCGACGAACTCGGCGCTGGGGTCCTTGTTCGGATCGGCGGTGTAGAGCCCCTCCACGTCCGACAGCAGCAGCAGACAGTCCGCACCGGTCATCTGTGCAACCCGCGCCGCGAGGCGGTCGTTGTCACCATAACGGATCTCGGCGGTCGCGACCGTGTCGTTCTCGTTGATGACCGGCAACGCGCCGAGCGCGAGCAGCGAGTCGAGCGTCGCCCGGGCGTTCAAGTAGCGGCGGCGGCGCTCGCTGTCCTCGAGCGTCAGCAACACCTGTGCCACGGTCACGTCCCGGTCCTCGAGCAGCTCCTTGTAGGCGTGGGCGAGGCGGATCTGGCCCACGGCGGCGGCTGCTTGGCTCTCCTCCAGGCGCAGCGGCCCCTTCGGCAGCTCGAGCTGGCGGCGGCCCAGGGCGATCGCGCCCGAGGAGACCAGTATCAGCTGCTGGCCCCGCTTGCGCAGGCGCAGCAAGTCCTCTACGAGCGTCTCCAGCCAGGCCCGATTGAGGCGCCCCGAGTCCTGATCGACGAGCAGTGCCGACCCGACCTTCACGACCACGCGCCGGGCGCTGGTCAGCGGAGACTCATTGGGGCGTCGCGCAGTCATGGTGCAAAAACTATACGGGATCGAGGCGCAGGCGGCGACTCGTCGCGGGACAGCGCCAAGCCCGCCACGAGGCTCTCGTTGCCTGTCCCGTAGGCACGACCTTAAACTGGCGCCCGCCAGACATCAGTCCGTCCTAGCGAGGTTGAAGCGTGAGCAGAGATTACGAGCCCGTGGTCGGCCAGTGGTACGAGAATCTGGAGGAGGAGGAATCCTTCCGGGTGCTCTCGGTCGATGAGGACTCCGAGCTCGTGGAGATCGAGTACCTGGATGGCGATATAGAAGAGATCGATCTGGAGGCCTGGCATGAGATGGACCTGGAGATGATCGAGGAGCCCGAGGGCTGGGCCGAGTCCGACGAGGATGAGGACGAAGAAGAAGACGAGGATTGGGAGGAGGAAGAGGACGAGGACGAGGACGACGACGACTGGGATGAGGATGAGGATGAAGATGAGGACGAGGACTCGGACGAGGAGCGCGACCAGTACTGAGCGCCTCACCCTGAGGCGAAGCCCCCGCACGGGCCGCATCCGGCGACCCCCTACCGCGCACCCAGGCGCCGCGCGGCACCCGACGGCGAGCACATGTCAAGCAGCACCCCTGTCGACAGTTGGTTTCACGAGCGCGAATCGGCCTGGCTGTACCGCATCGCCGCCGAGGCCGAGCCCGATCCCCGCAAGAGCCAGCTGTTCCTGAGCCTCGCCGCGGCGGCCGAGGAGCAGGCCGTGCGCTGGGAGAGCATCGCGGCGACGGCCGGGTCGCCCATCGCACAGGTCTTCAGGCCCACGGTGCGCGCCCGCATCGTCGCGCGGCTCGTGCGGCGCCTCGGACCGCGCTCGCTGCGCGGCGTGCTGGCGGCGATGAAGCTGCGCGGCCTGTCGATCTACAGCGCACCGATCGGCCCGGTCGGCCACGCCATGCCTACCTCCGCGAGCGAGGTCGGCGCGCGCCATCGCAGCAGCGTCGGCGGCAACCTGCGCGCGGCCGTGTTCGGCATCAACGACGGGCTCGTCTCGAATGCGAGCCTGGTGATGGGGGTCGCGGGGGCCGGCGCGGCGACCCCGTTCGTGCTGACGACGGGGGTCGCGGGGCTGCTGGCAGGGGCGTTGTCGATGGCCGCGGGCGAGTACGTCTCGGTGCGCTCGCAGCGGGAGCTGTACGAGTATCAGATCGCGCTCGAGCGTGCCGAGGTCGAGGAGTATCCGGAGGAGGAAGCCGAGGAGCTCGCGCTTATCTATCATGCCCGCGGCGTGGGTCTTGCCGAGGCGCGCGAGATGAGCCGCACGCTGCTCGAGCGTCCCGAGCAGGCGCTCGATGTGCTCGCGCGCGAGGAGCTCGGGCTGAACCCGGATGACCTGGGGTCCCCCTGGGGCGCAGCAGGATTTTCGTTCGCATCGTTCGCGCTGGGAGCAGCCCTGCCGCTCGCGCCCTTCGTCGCCGGCGCGCTCGGCGCGCGCGCCATCATCGAGGCCGCGGCCGTGACACTGACCGCCCTGTTCAGCGTAGGCCTGGTGCTGAGCCTGTTCACCGGCCGGGGCGCGCTGCGCGGCGCGCTGCGCATGGTGCTCATCGGCGGCGGCGCGGGCCTCGTCAGCTACGGCGTCGGGCATGCCATCGGCGGTGCACTGCATTGAGCGGGGAAAGACCGCATGGGCCTTGTAAATCACGGCTTTGGCCGCATGCTTGGCGAGGTATCACATCGCCGGTAGAGTGCTCTCTGCAGGCGAACTTGCCGAGCCTGCGAGCGGTCCAAGCTCTCGATAGCCCAAGCAAGGCATGCTGGGCGTGATTGAGTGACTGTCCATCATGAAACGCATCATTCTGTTTCTGGCCACCAACCTCGCGATCCTGATCGTGCTGACGGCGATCCTGCGGATCACCGGCCTCGACGCCTACGTGTACCGCGCCGGCGGAAGCCTCGGCAGCCTGCTGGCGCTCGCCGCCATCGTCGGCTTCACGGGCTCGTTCATCTCGCTCGCCGCCTCGAAGTGGATGGCCAAGCGCGCCATGGGCGTTCAGGTCATCGAACGGCCGGCCAACGCGACCGAGCAGTGGCTCGTGAGCACGGTGCGCACCCACGCTCAGGCGGCCGGCATCGGCATGCCGGAGGTGGGTATCTTCGATTCGCCCGAGCCCAATGCGTTCGCAACCGGCGCGCGGCGGGATCACTCGCTGGTCGCCGTGAGCACCGGGCTGCTGCAGCGGATGAACGAGGAGGAGGTCAAGGCGGTACTTGGCCACGAGATCACGCACGTCGCCAACGGCGACATGGTGACGCTGACCCTCATTCAGGGTGTGGTGAACACGTTCGTCTTCTTTCTGTCGCGCATCATCGGCAACATCGTCGACCGGGCCGTGTTCCGCGACGAGGATGGACGCGGCTTCGGCTACCTGATCTCGGTGATCGTGTCTGAGGTGGTGCTGGGGTTCCTCGCGACGCTCATCGTGCTGTGGTTCTCGCGGCAGCGCGAGTTCCGCGCCGACCGCGGCGGAGCACGCCTCGCCGGCACGGGCAGCATGATCGCCGCACTCGAGCGGCTGAAGGCCGCCCACGAGCCGCTGCCGCAGCAGTTCGCCGCCTTCGGCATCGCCTCCGGCGGCGTCGGTAGCGGGCTGCGCAAGCTCTTCATGAGCCACCCGCCGCTCGATGAGCGCATCGCGGCCCTGCGCGCGGGCGCGCTGCAGTAGGACAACTTTGCCGAGCCTCGCCGAGCGGATCGGGCAGCACCTCGGCGCGGATGTGGTGCTGTCCGCCGCGGCGGACATGGAGCCTTATCTGACGGACCACCGCGGCCTGTACCACGGGCGCGCCGCCGCCGTGGTGCTGCCCCGCACGGTCGAGCAAGTCTCGCGGCTACTGGCGTTCTGCAACGCCGAGCGCATCGGTGTCGTGCCGCAGGGCGGCAACACGGGATACTGCGGCGGTGCGACGCCCGACGCATCGGGCCGTCAGGTCGTGCTCGCCCTCGCGCGCTTGAACCGCATCCGCTCGATCGATGCCGCCAACGATGCACTGATCGCCGAGGCGGGCGCGATTCTCGCCCATGTGCAGCGCGCCGCCGAGGCGGCCGACCGCTACTTTCCACTGACGCTCGGCTCGCAGGGCAGCTGCCAGATCGGCGGCAATCTCGCGACCAATGCCGGCGGCATGAATGTCGTCCGCTACGGCATGATGCGCGACCTCGTCCTCGGGCTCGAGGTGGTGCTCGCGGATGGTCGCGTCTGGTCGAGCCTCGGGACGCTGCACAAGGACAACACCGGCTATGACGTGAAATCGCTATTCCTCGGCTCGGAGGGCACGCTCGGGGTGATCACGGCCGCGAGCCTCAGGCTGTTCGCACCGATCCGTGCCACGGCCACGGCGTTCATCGCCGTGGCGGGCATCGCGGCAGCGGTCGCTCTGCTGCGCGAGCTGCAGGCCGCGAGCGGCGGGCGGGTGAGCACGTTCGAGCTGATTCCGCGCATCGCCGTCGAGCTGACCGTCCGCCACATCGCTGGAGTCACCGATCCCCTGCCGACGCCGCACGGCTGGTACGTCCTCGCCGAGCTCTCCTCGGCGCGCGCCGATGAGGCGCTCGAGGCGGTCCTCGAGCAGGGGCTGGCCGGTGCGCTCGAGCGGGGTCTGGTGCTCGATGCCGCACTCGCGCGCGGCGAGCGCGATCGCGCCGCACTCTGGCGGCTGCGCGAGCACATCCCGGAGGCGCAGCGGCGCGACGGCGCGAGCCTCAAGCACGATATCTCCGTGCCGATCGCAAGCCTCGCGGCGTTCGTCGAGCGCGGTGCCGCGTGGGTGCGCGACCACGTCCCCGAAGGTCGTCTGGTCGCCTACGGGCACCTCGGCGATGGCAATCTGCATTTCAATCTCAATCAGGCACCGGGGAGCGACCGGGCAGCATTCGCGGCGCGCGCGCGCCAGATCGAGCGTGCGATACACGATCTGGTCCGCGACCACGGCGGCAGCTTCAGCGCCGAGCACGGCATCGGCCAGCTGAAGGTCGGCGAGCTGGAGCGGTATGGCTCGCCGGTGGAGCTCGAGCTCATGCACGCGATCAAGCGCGCCTTCGATCCGCATGGCATTCTCAACCCTGGCAAGGTACTGCGCGCCGCGGGCGAGCCGCGGAGCGCGTAAGGCACATGTGGTGAGCACCCGACCGATCCTCACGGCATTGCTGCTCGGGGTGACGCTCCTGCAGCCGAGCTGCTCTCGCTCGCCCCATCCAGGGCAACCAACGGCCGCCGCCGGCGCTGCCCCGCGGACCGAGGCCGCGGGGAACGGCGCGCCACTGATCGTCGATTCGGACGATCTGGTGCATATCGAGTACCACATCTTCGGCAGCGGCAGCCCGGCGGTCGTGCTGATCCACGGCTGGTCGTGCAACTCGAGCTACTGGCGGGCGCAGATTGAGGATCTCGCGCGGCGCTACACGGTCGTGACGCTCGATCTCGGCGGCCACGGCGCCTCCGGGAGGAATCGCAGCGACTGGTCCGTCGACAACTACGCAGCCGACGTGGCCGCGGTCGCGCGCCAGCTGCCGGCGCCCACGCTGGTGCTGGTCGGGCACTCGATGGGCGGTCCGGTTGCGCTCGCGGCGGCGGCGCGCATCGGCGCGCGAGTGATCGGCATCATCGGCGTGGACACCTTCAAGAGCATCGGGTTGCCGCCGCCGCCGCGCTCGCAGATCGAGCAGGAGCTCGCGCCCTTTCGCAGCGACTTCATCGGCACCATGCACAGCTTCGTGCCGGAGCACCTGTTCGCGCCTGGAGCCGATCCCGCGTTCGTGCGCAAGGTGACGGATGACATGGCACGCGCCAGCCCGGAGGTCGCGCTCGCCTCGCTGATCAGCCTCAACGAGATGGATTTCAGCACCGTGCTGCCGCGGATCCACGTCCCCATCATCGCCATCAACTCCGATCTGGGGGAGGCAACGGATGAGACGCGGATCACGCGGGCTGCGCCGACGTTGCGAGTGATCACGCTCAAGGGCACCGGCCACTTCCTGATGATGGAGGCGCCGCAGCGCTTCAACCCCGTGCTGCTCGAGCAGATCGCGGCGCTCGCCGCGAATCCTAGAACGTAGCCCCGGCGCCGCCCGAGACGAGCGGGCCGCAGCGCACCTCGAGCGCCTCGAGACGCACGCTGATCTCCCTCGCGCCGAGCTCTGCCCACGACGAGGACAGGGGTGCGCCCGCGGCGAGCTCGCGTACGACCAGGATCAGCGCGTCGCGATTCGCATCGAATGGCCAGTCATTGCTGTGCAGCTCGAGCTCATAGGAGCGGCCCTCCGGGCTCGTATAGCGCGCTCGGCCGCCCTGATCGTGCAGCTCGATGACCGTGGGGGGCGCCGCGGCCGCGGCCGCTGCCGCCGCGCCACCGATGGGGCGAATGCGGCATGCGAACAGGCGCGCCCGGTGCAGCTCGAACCACTCGAAGCCAACGCTCTCCTGGACCACCTGGCCGTCCTCGATCCGCAGCAGGCGTCTGCGATACCAGTAGAGGTCGCTGCCGACCAGCAGCCGGTAGTCCACGAAGCGCGCCTCGCCGTGCGAGGGCGCGGTGCAGCCGCGGCCACGAGTGCCGCCGCGGAATTGATCGCCATCCTGCACCAGCGTCAGATCGCATGCCGCGAGGGTCTCGAGGTCGTCCAGGCGCAGCCTCGCGGCGAGCTCAGGGTCCGCATACAAGCGCCGCCAGCGCGCCGGCGAGCGGAACGTGAACTCGCGGACACTGACCGCTCCTGGTCCGCGATCGGGCTGCGGCTCGAGCCGCAACAGCACCACGCGGCGCGGGCTGTCCGGGTCGTCGTGCGGGAACTCCTCGAGGTACAGCACGTCGGGGCCCAGCCAGGGAAGCAAGACCGGAACGACAAGAGTGCTGATCCGCACACTCGAGTCCATGCCGAGCGCACCCGGGACTGCATCCCCGACGACGAGCTGCTCGGCGCTGTCGTGCAATCCCGACCAGCGCTCGATGAGCGCCGCGGTGATCGGGGCGCGATCCGGCGGAGCCGTCGGTGGCTGAGCGGGGCTCGCCGGTGCCGCAAGCGCCAGCATCAGCGCCGCGACTCCTGCGAGGCGGCCGCTCATGGCGGTGGCTGGATGATTCGCAGCAGTCCTTCTTGAGCGGTGCTCGCGACGAGGCGGCCGCTGCGATCGAAGACACTCGCGCGCGCGAAGCCGCGTGCGCCGGAGGCGTTCGGACTGTCGAGCGCGTAGAGCAGCCAGTCATCCACGCGCACCGCGCGGTGAAACCACATGGCGTGATCGATGCTGGCAATGATCGTCTTGGCGCTCAAGCGCGAGACCCCATGCGGCAGCATCGCCGTCTCCAGCAGATAGAAATCCGACACGTAGGCGAGCAGACAGCGGTGCAGCGCCTCGCCGTCCGGCACCGGGCTCACGGCGCGGAACCAGATCTGCCGCTCGGGAGCCGCGGGCTCGCCGAGCAGATGGTGCAGCGGCTGGACGCTCCTGAACTCGAACGGGCGTGGGGTCTCGAGGAGTTTGCGCAGCCGCTCCGGAAGCCGCGCGAGCAGCTCCGCCGGCGGGCGCGAGGTGTCGGCCAGGGCCTCCGGCGCGGGTACCTGCGGCATCGGAATCTGGTGCTCGAGGCCCTGCTCCACGACCTGGAACGAGGCCGTCATGTTGAAGATCTGCTCGCCGTGCTGAATCGCGATCACGCGGCGGTTGGCGAAACTGTGGCCGTCGCGGCTCCTGTCCACCTCGTACACGATGGGCGCGTTGAAATCGCCGCGCCGCAGGAAGTACGCGTGCAGCGAGTGCACGATGCGCCCCTCGACCGTGCGCGAGGCCGCGGTGAGGGCTTGTCCGAGCACCTGCCCGCCGAACACCTGGGGACTGCCGATGTCGCGGCTCGCCCCGCGGAACAGGTTCACCTCGAGCGCCTCGAGCTCCAGCAGCGAGAGCAGGTCGGCGATGCGCTGATCCATGGCTGGCGCGGCCCCCCGGGGCCGCAGTGCGCGCCTCGGCCGCGCGCCGTCGTTAGCCGAACGTGAGCGTGCCCTTCATCAGGGCGTTGTGGCCCGGGAAGGAACAGAAGAACGTATACGCCTGCCCCTTCTTGAGCAGGGCCGCCGGAAAGGTGACGCTGGTGCTCTGGCCGCCGCCGATCACCTTGGTGGCCGCGATCACTCGCTTGTCCCCGGGCGGGAGGTAGTTGTTCGCAAGCCCGGCAGCCGCGCCGGCGTTGGCGACCGCATTCAAATCCTCGGTCTTCACCAGCACCCAATCGTGTCCCATGGCGGCCGCGGGCAGCTTCCCGGTGTGCGTGAGCGTGACCTCGATCTGCGTGCAATCGGCAGCGACGGCGAGCTCCTTCTTGTCGTATTGCATCAGATCGTTGCCGGCGATCGCCAGCTGACACACCTTGTCCGCGGCGGCCGCGGGCTTCGCGAACAGCGCGGACGCCGCTACGACAGTGGCGGCCAGGAAGTAGTGCTTGCAGCTCATCGCTCGATCTCCTTGGAAAAGTTGGGTGGCGCCCATCTAGTGAACTGTGAGTGACGTGAATGGGCGCTGAACGTTCATTGCCGCCCGAGGGCTAGTCCGGAACACCGAGGCGCTTGTGCATCACCGGGCTCGTGGTCGTGTACTGCAGGAACTGCTTCTTCTGCGGGTACAAGTGGTGCTGGATGGCGAAGGCCGCGAGCGCGGCTTCGTGAAAGCCCGACAGGATCAGCTTCTTCTTGCCCGGGTAGGTATTGATGTCGCCGATCGCGAAGATACCGGGCACGCTGGTCTGGAACTTCTCGGTGTCGACCTTGAGCGCCTTGCGCTCGAGCTCGATGCCCCACTCGGCGACCGGCCCGAGCTTCGGGTGCAGCCCGAAAAACGCCAGCAGCTGATCGGCCTCGAGCGCGTGCAGCGTGCCATCGCTGCCCTTCACGCGCACCCCGGTGAGCGCGCCGTTGTCGGTGAGCAGTGCATCGGCGAGTCCCTCGATATAGCGCATCCGTCCGGCGGCCACCAGCTCGCGCATCCTGGCGACCGAGGCCGGGGCGGCGCGAAACTCCGCGCGCCGGTGCACGAGGGTGAGACTGCGCGACTTGGGCGCGAGCTCCAAGGTCCAGTCGAGTGCGGAGTCGCCGCCGCCGAAGATCACGAGGCGCTGATCGTGCAGCTCGCGCGCGTTGCGCACCCGATAGTGAATGCGGCTGCCCTCGAACGCCTCGCTCCCCTCGAGCCCGATGCGACGTGGCTGGAAGGAACCGAGCCCGGCGGCGATCACCACGGCGCCGGCGTCGAAGCGCGTACCGGCCGAGGTTGCGAGCGTGAAGCGGCCGTCGGGCCGCTTGCCGAGCTCGGTGACCTCCTGGCCGAGGTGAAAGTTCGCGTTGAAGGGCTTGCACTGCTGCATGAGCCGGTCCACCAGCTCTTGCGCACCGCACACCGGGAGCGCCGGGATGTCGTAGATCGGCTTGTCGGGATAGAGCTCGGTGCACTGACCGCCGGCGGTGGCGAGCGAATCGACGATGTGTGCGCCGATACCGAGGAGGCCGAGCTCGAAGACCTGGAACAGGCCACACGGTCCTGCGCCAACGATCACGACTTCGGTGTGGATGGCGCCGTCGGCGCCGGGAGCGGGGGCGGATAGATTCATTCGAGCTGATTCACGCGCGGATTCGCGCACATCTTAGCAGTACCTCTCAAAGAGTCTATGATTGCGCGCAAGACGAGGGTGGCGGAGGGGTGCGTCTTGACTTCCAATTCAGAATTGCAACGCCGCCGTGTCGAGGCCGTGGCGCGCGGCGTGACCAATGCCCTGACCGTGTACGCCGAGCGTGCCGAGAACGCCGAGGTGTGGGACGTGGAGGGGCGGCGTTACATCGACTTCGCGAGCGGCATCGCGGTGCTCAACACCGGGCACCTGCATCCGAAGGTCAAGGCGGCGATGGAGGCGCAGCTCGCCAAGCTCACGCATGCCTGCTTCCAGGTGACGCCCTACGCCGGCTACGTGGAGCTCGCCGAGCGGCTCAATGCCGCCGCGCCGGGCAGCACACGCAAGAAGACGCTGTTCCTCACCACCGGCGCCGAGGCGGTGGAGAACGCGGTCAAGATCGCGCGCTATCACACACGGCGCACGGCGGTCATCGCCTTCGCCGGCGGATTTCACGGCCGCACGCTCGCCTGCGTCAGCCTGAACGGCAAGGTCGACCCGTACAAGAGCGGCTTTGGCCCGCTGCTCCCGGATGTGTATCACGTGCCGTTTCCGATGGCCTACCATGGCGTGACCGTGGAGCACACGCTGCGAGCGCTCACCGACCTCTTCAAGGTGAGCGTGGACCCAAAACGGGTGGCCGCAATCATCATCGAGCCGGTGCTCGGTGAGGGCGGCTTCTACGCCGCACCCACCGAGCTGCTGCAGCGGCTGCGCGCACTGTGCGACGAGCATGGGATCGTGCTGATCGTGGATGAGGTGCAGAGCGGATTCGGGCGCACGGGCAAGCTGTTCGCGCACGAGCACGCCGGCATCGAGGCGGACCTGACGACCGTTGCGAAGAGCATCGCCGGCGGTCTGCCGCTGTCGGCGGTGATCGGCAAGGCCGACATCATGGACGCGCCGCCTCCCGGCGGCCTCGGTGGCACCTTCGCGGGCTCGCCGCTCGCCTGTGCGGCCGGGCTCGCGGTTCTCGATGTGATCCGCGACGAGCAGCTGCTCGAGCGTGCCCAGCGCGTGGGGCACTTCATGACGTCGCGCCTCAAGGGGCTGCAGGTGCGCTTCCCGTGCATCGGCGAGGTGCGCGGTCACGGCGCGATGGTCGCGATCGAGCTGGTGAGGAACCAGCGCCCCGATCAACCCGATGCGCCGCTCACCAAGGCGCTGGTGACAGCGGCCGCACGGCAGGGACTCATCCTGCTCTCCTGCGGCTTCTACTCGAACGTGATCCGCTTCCTCGCACCGCTCACGATTCCGGACGCGCTGCTGAAGGAAGGCTTCAAGCTACTGGAGCAGGCGCTGCACGATGCGTTGCACGGCGTAGAGCGCGACAGCTCACCGCCGGTGCCGGTCGCGACCTGAAGCGCGCTTTAGGCGCGTCCGGCGTTCGCATCCGTCGGCGTGTGGAAGTACTCGCTCTCCGAGGAGAGCTGCTCGACGAGCCGCTTCAGCTCCGCCATGCGCCCCTCGGCGGTGCTGATGGGCATGCAGTCCTGGCAGCGCGGATCCCCGCACGGCTGGCGGGAGTAGAGCCAGTACTGCAGCGCGCCCGCGAGCAGACCGTCCGCGATGTCCCACAGATCGGCATCCTTGTCCTTGTCGGCGATCCGATTACCCAGATCCACGGCTTTCGCGAAAGCCGAATCGAAGGTATCCGCTAGCTCAGTCATGCGCCGCAGTATGCCACGTCTCGTGCGCGAGCAGACTTAACCGCCCCCGGTCGAGCGCACGCCCGCGAATCCGGGCGGGTTCTGGGACGCTGCACACGGTCCGGACTGCTCCCCCGGCGCATCATTTGAAACTAGGGAAGCGGGACTTTTTTCATTTCAGCACGGCAGCTTATGTCGAATCTTGGGGAGAGCACTTGCACCAGGCCGCACCCCTTTCTACTAGCCCGCAAGCGCTGACTCGACCGTCCCGACGGCGGCTGCGCCTGGGCGTCGGTGCGCACCTGGCGCTCGCGCTCGCAGTGGTGGGCGCCGTCGTGCTGGCCGGGCAAGTCATCGCCAAGCGCACCACGCGCGCCGCGATGCAGGCCGTGCACAGCATGCAGGCCGACTACGAGCCGCTCGCGCACCGCGCCGCCACCATCGTTGCGAAGCTCGCCGCCTACGACCGCACGGTGGCTGAGTACCTGAAGTCCGACCGTGCCTCCGACTACGCGGTGCTCGAGTCCGCCGCGAGCGAGCTGACCAATGCCGTCGGCGCGTATTTCCAGACAGGTGGCGCCGCGCACTCCGTCGACGCCGACTCGCTCCCGGCGCGGCTGCAGGCTCACGTGAATCGCGGCCGCGGACTCGCCGACCACGCCGGCCAGCGCAGCGAGTGGCTCGCGCGCCGCCGCGCGCTGCTCGAGGCGGTCAGCCGCCGTCTGGCCTCCGCCGGGGGGGTCGGCGTGCGGGTGAGCGATGTCGAGGTGCTCTCCCGGCGCTCGCTCGCGGAACTCACCGCCGCCATGAACACGCTGCGCGCCAATCAGGACTCGGCCGAGGCGCCGAACGCCGAGCGCACTTTTCAGCTGCTGCTGCGTGCCCATGAGAGCGAGCTCAGCCAGTCGCCGGGACGCGCGTGGCTCGAGCTCACGCGCGATGACTTCCGCGAGGCAGTGCGTCTGCGCGGAGAGGTCGAGCGCTTCGACACCGTGAGCGCATCCGCGCGGCGCGAGTTCCTCGAGGATGGCGGCGTGCTCATGCTTGCCGCGCAGACCGATCTGCAGGAGCCGGCGGGCCTGGCGCTCGCGGCGGCGGCGCAGCGCGCCGCGGATGCCGCCGGGGGCGCCGAGCAGATGCTCACCCGCACCGGCATGGCGGTCGTCGGAGTCGTCCTGCTGGTCTACGTGCTGCTAGCGCTGCGCATCACGCTGCCGGTACGGCGCCTCACGACCGCCACGCGCCTGCTGACCAGCGGCCATCGCGACGCGCGCGCGGAGCGCGGCGGCTCGGCGGAGATCGATCAGCTCGCGGAGTCCTTCAATGCCATGGCCGACCAGATCCACGCCGCGGAGCGCGAGCTGCGCGCTCACCAGACGGAGCTCGAGAGGCATGTCGCGGAGCGGACGCGTCAGCTGCACCATCTCGCCTACCACGATCCGCTCACCAAGCTCCCCAATCGCCGACATCTCACGGCACGCCTGAACGCCGCGCTGGTGCGCGCGCAGAAGTGGCATCAGCAGGTCGCGCTGCTGTTCGTCGACCTCGACAACTTCAAGTCCGTCAACGACACGCTCGGCCACAACTTCGGCGACCAGGTGCTGGCGGCGGTCGCCGCGCGACTGCGGGAGGCGGCCGGCAACGGCGCCTTCATCGCGCGGCTCGGCGGCGATGAGTTCACGGTGCTGCTCGAGGATGCGGTGTCGGAGACCAGCGTGGCGCAATGCGCCACCGCGCTCATCGAGGCGCTGCAGCAGCCGCTCAGCGTGGAGAGCCGCGCGCTCGCGACGAGCGCGAGCGTCGGCGCGAGTTTGTTTCCCGACCATGCACGCGATGCCGACGCGCTGCTGCGTGCCTCGGACGTGGCGCTGTTCCGCGCCAAGGATCTGGGGCGCAACCGCTTCGCGCTCTACAGCCCGGAGCTGTACGACGCGGCCGCCTACCGCTTCCGTCTAGAGCAGTCGCTGCGGCGCGCGGTCGAGGCCGGTGATCTGATGCTCGTGTACCAGCCGCAGGTATCGCTGCATACCCTGGAGGCGGTGGGCGTCGAGGCACTGCTGCGCTGGCGCAAGCCCGACGGCCGCATGGCAAATGCCGCGGAATTCGTGCACATCGCCGAGAAGACCGGACTCATGCGGGAGCTCACCTCCTGGGTGCTGCGCTCGGCCACCTCGACGGCCACGGCCTGGCGCGCGAGCGGCTGGCAGCGCGCCTGTGTCGCGATCAACGTCTCCGCGCCGCAGTTCTTCGAGACCGACTTCGTCGATCGCGTGCTCGAGGCGCTCGAGGTCACCGGCCTGCCGCCGAGCGCCCTCGAGCTCGAGCTCACCGAGACCGTCGTGCAGACCGGCCCCGCGACCGTCGATGCCCTGCGGCGGCTGCGCGATCGCGGCGTATGCATCGCGCTCGATGACTTCGGCATCGGGTACTCCTCGCTCACCTCGCTCGAGCAGCTGCCGATCACGCGCGTGAAGCTCGATCGTGCGCTCGTGCACGGCATCGACTCGAACGCCCGTTCAGCGGCCATCGTGCGCTCGGTGATTGCCCTGTGCCACGGCCTCGGCCTGCAGGTCGTCGCCGAGGGCGTCGAGCGGCCGGCGCAGCTCGAGTTCCTGTCGCGCTGCGGCCCCGTGACCGTGCAGGGGTTCCTGCTCGCCCAGCCCGTCGACATGACGGAGGTGCTCAAGGAGGCCCAGGCGGCATCGGCGCGCGCGGCCGAGATTCTGGATCAGGCCTCGGAGATGGTCCGCTCGGGTGACACGGCGGAGCACGGTTCGCTAGTCTTCGTCGGCGCCAACGCCCGGCGGAGCACACAGCGTTGAACATCGAGCTCGCACCCCTCGAAGCACGCATCATCGGCTGCCTCATCGAGAAGCAGATCACGACACCGGACCAGTACCCGCTGTCGCTGAATGCGCTCACCAGTGCCTGCAATCAGAAGAGCAACCGCGACCCGGTGCTGAGCCTGGACGAGCGCAGCGTGCAGAGCGCGCTCGAGGGGCTCTCGCGCAAGCACCTGGTGGTCGAGCGCTCCGGCTTCGGCAGCCGGGTTCCCAAGTACCAGCACCGTTTCTGCAACACCGAGTACGGCACGCTCAAGCTCTCCCCGCCCGAGCTCGCGGTGGTCTGCGAGCTGCTGCTGCGCGGTCCGCAGACACCCGGTGAGCTGCGCAGCCGAGCAAGCCGCATGGCGGCGATCGCAGAGGTGAGCGAGGTCGAGGCCGTCCTGGAGGCGCTCGCGACACGCCCGGACGGACCGTTCGTCGCGCGGCTGGCTCGTGAGCCGGGGCGCCGGGAGTCGCGCTACATGCACCTGTTCAGCGGCGCGGCGCCCCCGCCGGACAGCACCGCTCAATCCCATGAGGTGACGGTGACGGTCCCCGCAGCCCCCGGAGCAGCGGACCACCTCGAGCGAATCGAGGCGCTGGAGCGCGAGCTCCGCGCGCTGCGCGCGGAGCTGGAGGCTCTGAAGGCACGCGGCGACTGAGGCGCCTCGAGGCTAGGCGGCACCGGCACGAAGTGCGGCGACTGCCCTTGCACCGACATCGGGCTGATCGATGAAGAAGCCGTCGAGTCCGGCGCGCAGATACGCGGCCAACTCGCCCTCGAGGTCACCGCGCGCGGAGGGCTCGCCATCTGCGCGCAGCTCCGCCGGCAGAAAGTGATTCTCCGCCCTGAACGTCCAAGCATGAATCTTGAGGCCCGCCTGGTGCGCATCGCGCACCAGCGTGGTGCGCTCGCCCAAGGTCTCGTCGGCGTTGCGCCCGATGACGAGCGCCTTCTCGACACCGATTGCGTCCGCGTAGCCCGCCACCGCGGCGAGCCCCGCGGGGGTGATCATGTCCGCGTAGGAGCCGCGCTCCCCGCGCAGCACCCGATCGTAGGGTGCACCGCTCGCGCTCATGAGCTGCACGAGGGGAAGCTGTGTGTGCCGGCGCAGCGCCCGCAGATTGTCGACCTCGAAGGACTGGAGGTAGATCGGCGCGGCGCGGCCCTCGTAGCCGTAGCGTGACAGCATGGCAAGCAGTGCCGGCTCGAGCGGCAATCCCACAGCGGCAAAGTAGCTCGGATGCTTGGTCTCGGGGTACACCCCGATGCGCGGCGGCGCGGGTGCGCCACGGGCGCGCGCCGCGGCTGCGCGCTGCGCCTCGAGCGCGTGCGTGAGCTCGAGGATCTCCTCGAAGGTCGGAACCTCGAACTGGCCGTCGAAGCGTGCATTCGCCGGGCGCAGCTGCGGGATGCGCTCGCGGGCGCGCAGCCGCTTCAGCTCCTCGAGGGTGAAGTCCTCACTGAACCAGCCCGTGACCGACTCACCGTCGATGAGCTTGGTCGTGCGGCGATTCGCGAACTGAGCATGGGCCGCGACATCGGTCGTCGCACCGATCTCGTTCTCGTGCCGCGCGATGAGCACGCCGTCGCGGGTCGCGACCAGGTCTGGCTCGATGTAGTCCGCACCCTGCTGGACGGCAATGAAATACGACGCAAGCGTGTGCTCCGGCACGTAACCGCTCGCGCCGCGGTGCCCGATCACGATGGGAGCGGCGGCCATGGGATTGCGGGCCCATGATAGCGGACTTTAGACGATAGAATGGGGCCCATGAGCGAGCTTACGCCCGGGGATATCTATCATTTCAAGGAGGGCACGCTGTTCCGTGCCTACGAGAGGCTCGGCGCACACCCCGCAGTCGTCGCCGGCCGCAGCGGCACGCGCTTCGCGGTGTGGGCGCCGAATGCCGCGGCCGTCTCGGTGATCGGTGACTTCAATGGCTGGAATCGCGAGCGCAACGCGCTGCAGCCGCGCGGGGATCACTCCGGCATCTGGGAGATCTTCGTCCCCGGCATCGGTCCGGGGACGCTGTACAAGTTCCACATCCGCTCGCGCGAGCGCGGCTACACGGTCGACAAGGCCGACCCGTTCGCCTTTCGCACCGAGATACCACCGCGCACGGCCTCCGTCGTGTGCGATCTCAGCTACGAGTGGCACGATCAGCAGTGGATGGCCTCGCGCGCCCGCGCCAACGCGCTCGATGCGCCGTGGTCGGTCTACGAGGTGCACCTGGGCTCGTGGCGGCGCGTGCCGGAGGATCACAACCGCTCGCTCCACTATCGCGAGCTCGCCCACCAGCTCGCCGACTACGTGAGCGGCCTCGGGTTCACGCACGTCGAGCTGCTGCCGGTCATGGAGCATCCGTTCTTCGGCTCGTGGGGCTACCAGGTCACGAGCTATTTCGCGCCGAGCGCGCGCTACGGCTCCCCGCAGGACCTCATGTATCTCATCGATCACCTGCACCAGCGCGGGATCGGCGTCATTCTCGACTGGGTGCCCTCGCACTTTCCGACGGATGAGCACGGCCTCGGCTTCTTCGATGGCACGCATCTGTACGAGCACGCCGATCCGCGGCAGGGCTATCACCCCGAGTGGGGCAGCTCGATCTTCAACTACGGCCGCGCCGAGGTGCGCAATTTCCTCGCGAGCAGCGCCCTCTTCTGGCTCGAGCGCTATCACGCGGATTCACTGCGGGTCGACGCCGTTGCCTCGATGCTGTACCTCGACTACGGGCGGCGCGTCGGCGAGTGGATTCCCAACCGTCACGGCGGTCACGAGAATCTACACGCGGTCGAGTTCATCAAGGCCCTGAACGAGGCCGTGTACCGCGATCATCCCGACACGCAGACCGCCGCCGAGGAGTCGACCGCGTGGCCAATGGTGTCACGACCGACCTACCTGGGCGGGCTCGGCTTTGGGCTCAAGTGGAACATGGGCTGGATGCACGACACGCTCAAGTACTTCCAGACCGATCCCGTGCACCGCAAGTATCGGCACAACGCGCTCACATTCTCGATCTGGTACGCGTGGACCGAGAATTTCGTGCTGCCGCTGTCGCACGACGAGGTCGTGCATGGCAAGGGCTCGCTCATCGGCAAGATGCACGGCGACGAATGGCAGCAGTTCGCGAACCTGCGGCTGCTGTACGGCTACATGTGGGCGCATCCGGGCAAGAAGCTGCTGTTCATGGGCGGGGAGTTCGGCCAGAAGCGCGAGTGGCAGCACGATGAGAGCCTCGAGTGGTACGTGCTGCAGTACCCGCTGCACGCGGGCCTGCAGCGCTGGGTGCGCGATTTGAACCGACTGCTCCGCGACACTCCCGCGCTGCACGAGCTCGATTTCTCCCCGGCAGGGTTCGAGTGGATCGACTGCAACGACTGGGAATCCAGCGTACTCGCCTTCCTGCGCAAGGACCGCGCCGGCCGCGTGCTGCTCGCGGTGTGCAACTTCACGCCCGTGGTGCGCGAGAGCTACCGGCTCGGGGTGCCGCAGGGCGGTACCTGGCGCGAATGCCTGAACAGCGATGCGCCGACCTACGGCGGCAGCGGTCAGGGCAACCTCGGCACGGTGCACGCGGCGCCGATCGCATCCCACGGACGCCCGTTCAACCTTACGCTGCGCTTGCCGCCGCTCGCGGTGCTGCTGCTGCGGCCGGACTAGGTGGCCTTAGCGGTAGCCGCGAGCCTGGAGCGTGAACAGGTGCGCGTAGCGTCCGTCGAGCCGCATGAGCTCCTCGTGGCTGCCGTGCTCGACGATGCGGCCGCGGTCGAGCACCGCGATCTGATCGGCCATGCGCACCGTCGAGAACCGGTGCGAGATCAGGATCGTGATCCGGTCCCGGGCGAGCTGGCGAAAGTGCTCGAACACCTCCGCCTCGGCCTGAGCATCCATGGCGGCGGTCGGCTCATCGAGCACCAGCACGTCCGCGCGGATGCGCATGAAAGCACGCGACAGAGCGACCTTCTGCCACTGTCCACCCGATAGCTCCCGGCCGTCGCGAAACCACTTGCCGAGCTGTGTTTGATACCCGGCCGGCAGCGTATCGATGAACTCACTCGCCTGACCCTTGGCGGCTGCCTCGCGCCAGCGCGTCTCATCCTCGAAATGCGGCTCATCGCCCGCCCCCACGTTCTCGCCGACCAGCATCTGGTAGCGCGTGAAATCCTGAAAGATGACGCCGATCCGCTCGCGCAGCGCGCGCTCGTCCCAGTCCTTGAGATCGAGGCCGTCGAGCAGGATACGGCCGGCGGTCGGCACGTAGAGGCGTGTGAGGAGCTTGATGAGCGTGGTCTTGCCGGAGCCGTTCTCGCCGACCAGCGCCAGACTGCTGCCGGGCCTCAAGTGCAGGCTCACGTGCTCGAGCGCCGGCTCCGCGGCCTCCGGATACTTGAAGCACACATCCTCGAAGCGGATGCCATCGCGCGGATCCGGACCGCGCGCCGCGCTGCCGGAGGGAGTGTCGACCTCCGTCTCGAGATACTCGTACAGCGTCGACAGGTAGAGGTTGTCCTCATACATGCCGCCGATGGAGGACAGCACCGCCGAGACGGCCGCCTGACCCTGGCGGAACAGCATCAGATACATCGTCATCTGTCCGAGCGTGATCCGGCCGTGCACGGTCGAGAGCGCGATCCAGGCATAGGCGCCGTAAAGAGCAAGCGTCCCGATCAACCCCAGCCCGAACCCCCACAGGTCGCGCCGGATGGTGAGCGCGCGATCCTCCCGGTACAGGCGCTGAAAGATCTCGCGGTAGCGCCCGAGCAGGCGTTGACCCAGACCGAAGAGCTTGACTTCCTTCGCATGGTCCTCGCGACCGAGCACGGTCTCGAGGTACAGCTGCATGCGTGTCTCGGGCGAGCGCCAGCGAAACAGGCGGAATGCATCCCCCGAGAACTTCGCCTCGGCGATGAACGCCGGCAAGCCCGCAAGCAGCAGCACCGCGACGGCCCACGGCGAGAAGTGCACGAGCAGCGTGCCGTAGCTCACGAGCGAGATGCCGTTCTGCACCAGGCCGAACGTGCGCATGACGAGGCTCAGCGGCCGGCTCGAGGCCTCGCGGCGCGCGCGCGTCAGCTTGTCGTAGAACTCCGAGTCCTCGAAGTGAGCCAGGCTGAGGGTGAGGGCCTTCTCGAGGATCATCACGTTGACGCGCTGGCCGAGCTGGGCACGCAGCAGCGACTGGCACAGCGACAGCCCGCGCTGCGCGGCCGCGATCGCGGCAACCAGCACGCCCTCGAGGACCACGAGCTCGATGACGCGACGCGCATCACCCCCCGAGCGCATCGCGGCGACCACCGCATCGACCAGCAGCGAGCCGATGTAGGCGACACCGGCCGGCAGCACGCCGGCGACGATGGTGAGGCCCATCAGAGCGACCGTGAGCCCGCGGCTCGTCGTGAGCACCAGCGTGAGCGCACGCCGGCTGTAGCGGAAGACGCCGAAGAACCCGCGTAGCGGTCCGGCGTCGGGTTGCTCGCTCCGGGCCCGCTTCAGGCCGGTGAGGGGTGGGTGGGCTGCCACGGTTCGAGGATGATGAGGTCGAGAGTGCGGCAGTTAAAGGTCTCAGGGCTCCTGCATCGAGCCCAGGCTCATGGAGCGCACCAGGTGCTTGATGCGCTCGCCGCGTGCGCCGGTGATGAGCCGCGAGCCGCGCCGGAAGAACACGTAGCTGTAGATCCAGGAGGACAGCACGGCGAGCCGGTTGCGGAAGCCGATGAGGACCGTTACGTGCAGACCCATCCACGCGAGCCAGGCGATGAGACCGCCAAAGCGCAGCGCGCCGATCTCCACCACCGCCCGGGACTTGCCGACGGTCGCCATGGATCCATAGTCGCGGTAGCGGAACCCGGGCTCGCGCCCGCCGGGGCGGCCGGCGATCTCACGCGCGATGACGCGCGCGACGTACCTCCCCATCTGCAGGGCGCCCTGCGAGACCCCCGGCACGAGGCGGCCGGCCGCATCGGTAATCCACGCCGCATCGCCGATCACGAAGACATGCGGGTATCCCGGCAGTGAGCAGTCGGGGCGGACCTTGACGCGGCCGCCCGGTCCGACCTGCGCGCCAAGACCAG
>Ga0335081_10002215_pt1 | contig 30539 bp, 24 predicted proteins | sample Lox_Sample_35_FD_206713 | JGI IMG/M metagenome (GOLD analysis project Ga0335081, IMG submission 206713) | Soil microbial communities from Loxahatchee National Wildlife Refuge, Florida, United States - Lox_Sample_3.5 | ecosystem: Environmental > Terrestrial > Soil > Wetlands | place: USA...
ACGGCTTCAGCCGTGCCCCTTCAAAACGAATTATGAGACAGTTTCGAGCGACTAGCGACACGACGCGCTGGCCGGATGTCGGCGGTGTACTCGGCTTGTCATTACGAGCGCCCCGTTGTTGGGTGCGAGGAAGCTATTTTTCTACCACGGGCGACGAAAGCAGATCCCTCGCCGACTCAACCGCCCCAGCAACCGCAAGAGTGGCGGTCGCTGGGGACCCCGGTAGTCGGCTCGTGATGACAATTTGGTGAGTTCGTCAGTATGTTTTGCAAGCGAGGGCGGCGACTGGCGAGTAACGACTGGCAACTGGTGAGGCTTACAGTGGGGAAGGACGAAGCAGGTATGAAAAGCGGGGAAAAATGGAAAAGGCTGTGACTTTGGTTATGCTCTAGCCGGCAACTCCTGCGAGAGAGTCACCCGCGTGGACGCATGTACCGTCACAGCCTCCGACGCGATCACCGCTTTCGCGGTCCCAGACCCCGGCTGACACCTCGCAGTGCAGTCGGTTTTTTCGGGTCTGGCGGCGGCGCAGGTCGCCCTGTCCGACCGATCACCCGACTTACTTCGGACCAGCTACGTTTAGTTGCCAGCCCTTTTCTGCCGTCGACGAAAGCCATCCTACTCGAGGATCGGAAATTGTCAACGCCCAAGGTTTGTGCAAATGTCATTTATTTTCGTGTGCGAATCTTTCGATGCAAGGGGAAGAAAGCAATCGGTTTGCTGCGCGCGAGAAAAATTCATCCAAAAGCGATTCACACGTTTTGCACAGCAGGGCAGCACTTTCCGTGAAGATAACCGGCACAGGGGTAACCACGTCAGTTCTTGACGGATTCAGCATTGTGACGCATCTTGTATCAGAAGGAGCCCGATGCCCGAGCTCATAGCGTATGTGGACGGCGGATCCCACGGAAATCCGGGGTCGGCAGGCATTGGCGTGGTGATCGAGAGCCCCGGCGGTGAAACCACCCGCATCGCCCGCTGGATCGGGCGCCAGGACAACAACGTTGCCGAGTACGTGGCGCTGCTGGAGGCGCTGCAGCACGCGGTGGCCGTGAAGGCCAGGGCGCTGCGCGTGTACTGCGACTCGGAGGTGGTGGTCAAACAGATGACCGGCGAATATGCCTGCCGCAGCTCACGGCTTCACTCCCTCAACTGGACCTGCCGCAAACTCGCCCGCAGCTTCGATTTCTCCATCGCCCACATCTCGCGCGAGCACAACCGCGAAGCCAACGAACTGGCTAACCACGCGGCGAAGCGCCTCCCATGACAGGTTGCCGGGAGCCGGCGATTCGCATCACTCAGCCAGATTTCAATTGGGAAAAGTGGGCAGCGCTTCACGAAGCAGGCCGCGCCCGCGGTCATTCAGCGGATCACATGCCGAGGTAAGCGCGCCGCACCTCATCCATGCCGGAGACGTCGCGCGATTTGCCCTCGATGGTTACCCGGCCCTCGCTGAAGACGTAGGTGTAGTCGCTGAGCGCCAGCGCCAGGTGCACGTTCTGCTCGACCAGCACGAGGGTGAGTCCCTGCTCGCGCAGCTGCTTCAGGGTGAGGAACAGGTGCTGCACCAGCACCGGCGCCAGGCCAAGGGAAAGCTCGTCGATCATGAGCACGACGGGCTCCTGCATCAGGCCGCGTCCCATGGCCAGCATCTGCTGCTCGCCGCCGGAAAGGGTGGATGACTTCTGCCGGCGCCGCTCCTTCAGCCGGGGAAAGACGTCGTAGACGCGATCGAGGTTCTGCTTACGGCGCCTGCGCGCGCGATGCGAGTAGGCCCCCATCTCCAGATTCTCTTCCACCGACATATCGGGAAAGAGCTGGCGTCCCTCGGGCACCAGCACCAGGCCGCGCGCCGCCTTGGCATGCGGCGACAGGCGGGTGACGTCGTCGCCGTTGAACAGGATTTTTCCCTTCCATGGGCGGATGCTGCCCATGGTGGCGCGCAGGGTGGTGGTCTTGCCCGCGCCATTGGCGCCGACGATGGTGGTGAGCTGGCCGGGCGCGACGCTGAGCGAGATGCCCCACAGCACCTTGACCTCGCCGTATCCGGATTCGACTTCCCGCAGTTCCAGCACCGCGCTCATGAGGTTTTCTCGCTCAGTTTTTCGGTAATCTCGGAGTCGCCAAGGTAGGCTTCAATCACCTGCGGGTCCCGGGCCACCTCGGTGGGCGTACCCTCCGCCAGCTTCTGCCCGAAGTTCAGCACCACGATGCGATCGGAGAGCTGCATGATGGCCTGCATGACGTGCTCGATCATGAAGACCGAGATGCCGCCGTCGCGGATCTTGCGCACCAGCTGGATCATCTGGGCGATCTCGGTGGGCGTCAGGCCGGCGAGCACCTCGTCCAGCAGCAGCAGCTTGGGCCTGGCCGCCAGCGCCCGCGCCACCTCCAGCCGCTTTTTGCCGGCGATGGTGAGCGAGCGCGCCGGGATGTTGGCCCGCTCGGCCATGCCGACGGTCTGCAACACCTCCATGGCTGCCTCCCGCGCCTCGCGCAGGCCGAGGTAGGCGCGGCCGAAGCAGCCGCCCACGGTCACGTTTTCCAGCACGCTCATGCCCGCCAGCGGCTTCACGATCTGATGGGTGCGTGCGATGCCGAGGTGAACGATCTTGTCCGGCGTAAGCCCGGTGATGTCCTGGCCGGCGAAAGTGATGGTGCCCTTTTCGCCCTTGTAAACGCCGTTGACGACGTTGAACAGGGTGGTCTTGCCCGCGCCGTTGGGACCGATGAGCCCCAGGATTTCGCCTTCCTCGATGTGAAAGCTCACGTCGGCGACCGCCTGCAGTCCGCCAAAGCGCTTGCTGACGCCGTCCACCTGCAGCAGGGCGCTCATTCGATGACCTCGCGGGAGCGCGGCAGCAGGCGGTAGAGCCAGCCGATGATGCCGCCGGAAGCGAACAGCACCACCAGCAGCAGCAGTCCGCCGGCAATTACCAGGTGGAAGTTGGACAGCTTGGGAGAAGTCAGCAGAAACGAGCGCAGGCGCTCGTAGAGGCCGGCGCCCAGCGCCGCGCCAACCACCGTGCCCTGGCCGCCCAGCATCAGCATCACGATGCCTTCCAGCGACAGCATGTACTCGAAGGCGATGGAAGGATCAATCATGCCGTTCTTGTAAAACATCAGCGCGCCGGCAATGGCGGGCAGAAAGGCGGAGATGCTGTAAATGATCGCCTTGTACACCGTCGCGTTGATTCCCAGCACGACGGCGGCGTCTTCATCCTCGCGGATGGCGAACAGGCCGAGGCCGAATTTGGAGCGCTTGATGGCGAGGCTCAGAATCAGCGACAGGGCCATGACGCCGATGATGAGGTAGTAGGTCGTCCAAAGGGCGCGCATCGGGCCGCCCAGCGGCTGGTAGGCGTCGAAGGAAAGATACATCCCGGTAGAGCGGCCCCAGGGATTGAAGTTGGCGACAAATCCGTTCACCGCTACCAGAACGCCGATGGTGGCCAGCGCAAAGTAGGCTCCGCGCAGGCGCAGGATGCCCAGGCCAAACAGCAGCGCTACCAGGCTGACCAGCACTCCTGCGACAAACGCGGAGAGGAACAGGTTCCAATGCCGCTCGCTGACCAGATACAGCCCGATGTAGCCGCCCAGTCCGTAAAACACGATGTGTCCGAAGTTGACGTAGCCGGTGTAGCCGATCATCAGGTTGAGGTTGCTGACCAGCGTGACCGCGATGGCCACCAAAATGAGGTCTTCGCGCAGGGCGGCGTTGTTGCCGCGCAGTGGCAGGATGATGAACATCGCGGCCAGCGCCAGGATGAGCCAGAAGGTAAGGCGCCTGAAGATCACGCCGTCGCCCTCCCGAAGATGCCGCGGGGGAAGAAAATGAGGACCACGACGAACAGCCCGAACTCGATGAGCGGAATCCAGCTCACGGCAATGAACGGCGTCACAGCGCCTTCCAGCAGGCCGAGCAGAACCCCCGCCAGCAGTGCGCCGAAGGGCTTGCCGAGCCCGGCCAGAATGGTGACAACGAAGCTCTTCAACTGATAGCCGGCGCCCGAGAGAATGGTGAAGGGAAACAGGGTGGAAACCAGCGCGCCTGAGACCATGGCCAGCGCGATGCCGATGCCGAAGGCGACGGTCAGCACCATGGTGGACGAGATCCCCATCAGCTCGGCGGCCTCGCGATTATCGGCAACGGCGCGGATGGCCTTGCCCGGCCGCGTGTGGTAAAGAAACATCTGCAGCCCCAGCGCGATGATCACGGCAGCGCCGGTGGCCGCGATGTGGTTGCCGGTGAACGTGTACGCCCCCACCGTGACTCCCCGCAGGCTGAAGTTGACGTTGTAGGGACTGGTGCTCCACAGCGCCGTGCCGATGCCGATGACCATCATGTTCACCGAGAAGGTAGACAGCAGGCTCATCAGCGGCGGCTGGCCGACGACGCGGTGCACCGACATCCAGTACACGAGAATGCCCAGCATCAGGCCGATGGCCAGCACCGGCAGCAGCAGCACGTAGGGGTTCATCGCCACGGCATGGAACAGCAGATACATGCCGAACATGCCCAGAGCAATCATGGCGCCGTGGGTGAGATTGATGACGTCCATCACGCCCCAGATGAGACTCAGTCCCATGGCGGCCAGCCCATAGACCGAGCCGACCATCAGGCCGTCGATCATGGAAGCCATAATGCCGGACATGTTTCTCCCTTCGACCCTGGGCTAACAGGCCGTTTGTAACAGGGCACGACTTCGGTCGTGCCGCAAGATCGCCTTTCATGATCCGGGCTTCAGCCCTGCGGTGGGTCCCGTTTGCAGGGGCGAAAGCCTCACCAGTTCCGCCTGGTACGGCGCGACTGAACTCGCGCCCCTTTACGAACCCACCATACGGCTCATTTCGCCGCTTCTACCGCATCGGATACTTCATGGCGGCGCTCTTGGCCGCCAGCGGCCACACCACCTGTTTCACCGTATTACCGCTCTTGTCCTTCTGCCACTGCGCCAGCACCAGCGAGTGCCCCACCTGCAGGCCATGTTCGTTGGCCGCGGTGGAGAACTTCGTGCGGCCGTAGAAGGTCGTGATGTCGGTCGCATTCAGCGCGTCGGAAACCTTCGCCGTGTCGGTTCCTCCCGCCTGCTCGATGGCCCTCTGCAGCACCAGCCCGGAGGCATACCCGCCGGCCGACTCATAACTCGGCGGAGCATTGTATTTGGCCGTGTAGGCTTTGGCAAAATCGGGGCCGCTGGGTCCGTACTGTGCCTTGAAGGCACTCTGCGGCTCCCATTGCGAAGGGACCATCACGCCCACCGCGGCGTCGCCCAGCTCCGTCCACTGCGGGCTGTCCGGAGCCACCAGCAGCGTCACCATCTTCAGGTTGACCTTGTGCCCGTAAAGCTGGCGCGCCAGGGTCGAACCGTCCGCATAGTGGCCGCCGCCCAGCAGTACCGTCCCCTTCGACGCCGTTACCTTGTCGATAATGGCGCTGAAGTCGGTGGTGTTGGGAGCGTACGCCTCGCTGAAGACCACGTTGAAGCCCTGCTGCTGGGCGTAGGTTTTGGCCGGAGTGACCACCGCCACCGAGAAGGACGCGTCTTCGTATACGAAGGCCACGGTGGCCTTGGGGTCCTTCGTCTTCAGCGCGTCGAGGGCGGTCACCAGGTATTGCGACGCCGGCGCGAACATCTGGTAGAGGTAATGATTGCCGAGCTTGTAGGTTTTTTCCTCCGCCGCCCCGGTAGTCAGCATGATCTTGCCGTACTGCTCGGTAACGATGGCCGCCGTGGCCGTCAGGCTGGAGGAGTACGGACTGAACAGGAAGTCCGACTTGTCTTCCAGTATCATGCGGGTGTAGAGCTGCTGCACGCGCTTGGTATTGGATTCGTCATCGTAGCTGACGAACTGGATCTTGTAGCTCTTGCCTCCGGCCTTGATGCCGCCGGCAGCGTTGACCTGGTCGCGCCACAGCTCGAAGCCGCGGTACTGCTCCAGCGAGTCGACGTTCAGAGCGCCGGTTTTGGAGACCGTGAAGCCGATGGTTATGGTCTGCTGGGCCTGAGCGGAAGTGGTTAACAACAGGGAAATTGCAAGGACAGCCAGTTTCAGGCGAATCACGCTTCACCTCGTGGATTTTTCCTGCGGTGAGGGCAGAATACGGCCCCGCCAGGCATCAACATGTGATTCTGGTTACGGAGTAAAGTGACGAGGGTCACAATTGCGACGGCAATACCCGCCCCTCGAGCCACCGGAACGATGGCTCTGGCGGGCTACTATGCCGAATTGCCTACTGTTTGTACGCGGTCCAGACGCCGGCATCTGACATGGATGCACAGGGGCCAATGGGCACGGTGTAGGTCCCCGACATGGAGTTAGCGTCGGTGGCGGCCGACCCCGTCAGGTCCACTTCCTGTGTTCCCCCGGCCGAAACGTTCCCCTGCAACTGCAGCGCGACGCTCACTGGTGGGCCCGGCTGCACAGCGCCAGGTACCAGCGCACCACTGAGCAGGCCGCTTACGGTTGACGTTGGCGCGCAGGAACCGAAGAACATCGTACCCATGCTACCGTTGATTCCCAGGTTTACCTGGCCGAGCGTGGCCGTGCCCTGAAACTGCTGGGTCGTGACATTCGAGGTTGCCTGGAACAGCCATTGCCCTGACAGGCTTTGCTCTCGCGGACTATTTCCGAAGCGGTACTCGGATCCGGAGCAGCCGAGCAGGATCAGACAGAAAATCAGCACTGAAACAGTTAAAAACGAGCGGACACTCATTTGCGACACTTTCCCTTCTGAGGGTCCTGCACGAACCGGGAGACCGGGAATTCCCTGCAGTAATCGGGAGCTGGGCGCGCTCTTTCACCGGGTCCCCGGCGGACGCCGTCTTCGCGTCTGCTGGGGTGGGAGCACCACGGTCCGCGGCAGACGCCGTCTTTGCGTCTGCTGGGGTGGGAGCCTGGACAGCAGTATGCATCGCGCGAAGCGGCCCGCGTCGGTGACTGCTGTCACAGGCTGATGGTTGAAGCGCCGGGCCCCAAGGGGGGGTGGGCCCGGCAATGGCTGGCTCGACCCGCTTCAGCCCTGCTTGCGCGGCGGCTGATGCCCGGAGGCGGGCGACTCCAGACATCTGTGAGCGCGCTGGGCGAGCTCGATCATTTTCGGATTGGCACTGGCGGCCACCAGCAGTCCACAGGATGGACACCGGGAAATGATGAGCTTCGGGCGGGGGATTTGCGGCTGGGACGACATACGAGCCTCGCCTCGTCTGGCGCACGGAGGCCGACCCAATGATCTGATCCTGAGATGCGGGAGACTTGAGTGATTTATATCGCACCTGTATGTCGCAAACCAGCGACAAGTTGCGCCACTCTGCTAATCCTTGTCTTCGCTCACCGCGGCGCCTTTTGACACTTCAAACGGCAGAGCGAGCTTCGGATCTGTGTCTGGCCTCCTCCTCAGCCAGGCAACGACCCGCCACGTCGTCCTTGGCCCGATAGCATAACCTCATCACTTGGCAGCGATAGCCACCACCAAAGAGCCATTGGTAACTGTTACATGTCAATACGTCAATACTGAGAATCGCAACAATTAGCTATAATCGGCAGAATACATTGAAGATATAAAGTTCTGAAATCTGAAATAAAACCCCACCAAATGTGGTATACTCTATTTAGATTGAGAAAGTCGGATGCCGCTTAATGCGGCATTTTCTTTGCCCGGCCACCGCCGGGTTTTGTTTTTTGCGCTTGAGGGAGCCTGAGCCTCGTCGTCGTTCCCATCCCTCCCTTGGCTCCCCCCAGAACTTCCCGGAGAACCCTATGACAATGACAGCTTTCGCCGTTGCCCCATCTGCACGAACCAATGCCGGCAGCGCACCGCCGATATCCGCATTCTTCAGTCAGAACGCGGAGTTGCGGCAGGCCGTCGCCGCTGCCGATCCGCCGTTGCCGCCGCCTCCGCATCCAACTCCGCGACAGTCAGCGCTGATGCGTGAATACAACCGACTCGGCGGGCTCATCGCCCGCATCGCCGGCATCACCGGCGTGCCGCTCCCGGTTGCTCTTGCCATCTGGTTCCTGGAAAGTTCTGGCAGGGTGTTGGTCCACAACCAGGCCATCATCCGTTTTGAGGTGCATCACTTCTGGTCGGCGTGGGGACACGCGAATGCCGCCGCCTTCGACGCGCACTTCCGCTTCGGCGGTCATTGCGGCTGCAGCGGACATCCATGGGAAGGTCACGCCTGGAGGGATGCGGACGGGCCCTTTGCTCCCGTGCACTCCGGTCAGTCAGCGGAATACGCCGCGCTGCGCACCGCCATGCGTCTTGCCGGAGAGGAGGATGCGGTGCGCTGCCTCAGCATCGGCGGCTGTCAGTTGCTATGCTGCGATTACCCCCGCCTCGGCTATGCCAGCGCGCTGGCCATGTACAACGCGTTTCAGGCCAGCGAGAACGCGCAGGTGCTCGGCTTCTTCGATTTCTGCGCCCACCAGCCCACCCCGCGTCCCGGCGAATTGCTCGCCTGGCTGCGCGACCGCGACTTCGCCTCCTTCGCTCACTTCTACAACGGCGGTGGCGAGGTTGCGGCGTACGCGGCAAAGCTGAAGGCCGTGGTGGCGGATGCGGAGGCCCTGCTGCGGCAGCCAGCGCAACATCCACCTTCGTGAAATCGTTCACGTGGGCCGGCGACTGTGCCGTCTCAGGTGTTTCCCCGTCATGGCCGCGCACCCGAATGCTACTTTTCGGGTAGATGGTGGCCCTTTTCGGCCCCTCCTCACCCATGTGGGTGATGAAGCCCGGCAGCGCACTGCCGTAACGTGTCGGCATGTGGCCGCTATTTCAACCCGGCAACTTCGATGCGGCAGGAGCAGAAATGACACCGGCAGCCGATTCGCAGAAGCTCTACCAAAGCAACCAATACACCGCCCAGTCAGCCTGTGGGCACTGCGCCGGCGTCATTCGCCACGAACCCTGGTGCATCACCCGCAATCGCGCCGTGGCCTATGCCTGGGAATCTGTCCTCGATGCCGGCAAGCTCTCCGTGGAAGACCGGCTGATCCTGCACGCCCTGGGAGTGGCGTGGATCCAGTTCAGCTGAACGCGTTCTTTCCATCCCACTGTCGCCACCGTTTTGAACTGTCGCCCGCTTTGAAAGGGCACGGCTTCAGCCGTGCCGCCCGCCGCTTCCTGAGTGCGGCCTCAGCCGCTGAGGAACTTCGCAGTTCTTTAGCCGCGAATTCCCTCGGGGGGGCTAAAGCCCATCCCCCTTTGCGCCCGTTGTGGCACGGCTGAAGCCGTGCCCTCTCAGGGCTTTCGATCTGGGGAATAATCCGGGTTCGATGGCGCTGCCGCTTCCCGCTCTCCGCGTCAGCATCTTCGCCAGCGACTTCGCTATTGACTGCAGCGCCGGACCGGCTCTAGGCTGGCTGCGTTTCCCGTTATCCGCAATCCCGCGCAACGGAGGTCTTCATGGACCGTGCCGTGCTGTCTGCCTCTGCGGCTCTCGTTTTCCTGCTTTCCTTCGTGGCCTTGCCGGTCTCGGCAGCGACGTCCTCCGGCCAGACTTTCAATCCCGGTGCGCAATGCGTCGAATGCCACACCAAAGTTACACCGAATGTCGTTTCCGACTGGAAGCAGAGCCGCCATCACGAGGTTGGCATCGAATGCGATACCTGCCATGGCGCGGAGCACACGACGGCTGCCGATGCCGCCAAAGCCAAAATTCCGACACCCGACACCTGCGGCCAGTGTCATGACGCGCAACTGGCGCAGTTCAAGAAAGGCAAGCACTCCATGGCGTGGGCGGCCATGGAAGCCATGCCCACCATCCACTGGCAGCCCATGGCCATGACTGAGGGCATGAAGGGCTGCGGTTCCTGCCACAAGATCGGCCTCAAGTCTCCCGCACAGCTCGCCGCTCTGCAGAAGCAGGAGCGTTTCGGCACCGCCTCCTGCGATTCCTGTCACACCCGGCACACCTTCTCGCTGGAGGAAGCCAGATCGCCGCAGGCCTGCGAGACCTGCCACATGGGCTTCGACCATCCGCAGTGGGAAATGTACTCCTCGTCGAAACATGGCGTTCGCAATGAGCTCCGGGACCTCGGGGTCAATTCCGCGCAGTCTGCGGCGCCCACCTGCCAGACCTGCCACATGCAGCAGGGCAACCACGAGGTCCGCACCGCATGGGGATTTCTCGCGGTGCGCCTGCCGCTACCCGACGATCCCCAGTGGAAAGCTGACCAGGTCACCATCCTGCAGGCCATGGGAGTGCTCGATCCCGACGGCAAACCTACGGCGCGCCTCGATGTCGTCAAGGCTGCCGACGTCGCCCGTCTCGACCAGGCCTCATGGCAGTCCCAGCGCGACGCCATGCTCAAGACCTGCAATCAGTGCCACTCCCGCAATTTTGCCGCGCAGCAGCTGCAGTACGGCGACGACATGATCAAAAACGCCGACCACCTGATGGCCGAGGCCATTCGCACCGTAGCCGCTCTCTATCGCGACGGCATCCTGCCCAAGCCGAAGAATTACGCGTACGCGTTCCCCGACCTGCTGACCTTTCACGATGCGCCCACCGTCATCGAGCAGAAGCTCTTCGTGATGTACCTGGAGCACCGCATGCGCACCTTCCAGGGCACCTTCCACGCCAGTCCCGACTATGCCCTGTGGTACGGCTGGAGCGAGATGCAGCGCGATCTGACCGAGATCAGGGAACTGGCCGGCGAGGCGCGGCGCGCCGGACACGTTGCGGCCACCGACGTGCGTCCCCCGAACCAGGTTGTCCCGCCAAAGCAGCAGTAAGCTCGTCTGGCCGGCAGCCGATTTCGCAGAAGCCTCGCCATGGCCGCCACGTACGCCGTCCGGCTTGATCACATCCACGTGTGCGTCCCATCACTGAACCCCTGGCATCAGTAATGGGATAAACACCCATCGCTTCTGCGTCGCGAACGTACGTTCGACAACCGCAGGCGGCTCGCGGATCGCGCCCTCATCGCCTCATGGCAGGACACCACATGCCGTGCAGCGCTGCGTACCGGCGAAGCTCCTCCGGCTTCAGGCGGTGCTTCAAGACCTATGCCATTCTCACGCGGTTCCTCCGCATTGCCTCCCCGCCGCGGCCATGGCGCCCGCTGCGCCGGCCTCTCGCCTCTGCTGCTCCTGCTCTTCGTCCTGGCAGCCGCGGCGCGCGGCTCAGCCGCCACCGACGAGTGCCTCGCCTGTCACGGCGAGAAATCGCTGGCCACCCGCCGCAACGGACACAGTGTCTCGCTGTTCGTCGACCAGAAGAAGTTCGCCGCCTCCGTCCACGGCTCGCTGCAGTGCACCTCCTGCCATGCCGACCTTGAAGGCAAGGACCTGCCCCACTCGGTCCCGCTGGCCAAAGTCAACTGCGGCGCGTGCCATGGCGACGAATCGCAGCAGCATCTCAAGTCGGTGCACGGCAAGGCCCTGGCCCGCGGCGACGCCCTTGCCCCTCGCTGTGTCAACTGTCACGGCAATCACGACATCGTTCCCGTGAAGGATCCGCGCTCGGCAGTGGCTGCCATCCGCATTCCCTACGTCTGCGGCCAGTGTCATCGCGAGGGCACGCCGGTGCAGATGAACCGCGCCATCGCCCAGCACGACATCCTGGAGAATTACACCGAGAGTATCCACGGCGAGGGCCTGCTGAAGAAGGGCCTCGTCGTCGCCGCCAACTGCGCCTCGTGCCACACGGCACACTCGATATTGCCCCATACCGATCCCGCCTCGTCGATTGCCCGGCGCAACATCGCCGCCACCTGCACCAAATGTCACGCCAACATCGAACTGGTGCATCGGAAGACCATTCGCGGCGAGCTCTGGGAGAAGCAGGCCAACACCCTGCCCGCCTGTGTGGACTGTCACCAGCCGCACAAGGTCCGCAACGTCTTCTACTCGCAGGGCATGGCCGATGCCGACTGCATGCGCTGCCACGCCGATGCCCGTCTGAAGGCCGCCGACGGGCGCTCCATGCTGGTGCACCTCAACGACGTCGCCACCTCGCGCCACATGAAGGTGGCCTGCAGCCAGTGCCACTCGGAGGTAAATGCCTCCCGCGTGCGTTCCTGCGAAACCATCACCCACAAGGTGGACTGCACCGCCTGCCACGAGGAGATCGGACAGCAATACGCGCGCAGCACCCATGGCCAGATGCACGCCAAAGGCGACCCCAACGCGCCTTACTGCAAGGACTGTCACGGCACCCATCACGTGCTGGGCAAGCGCAACCCTGACTCGCTCACCTTCGCCACCAACGTTCCCGATCTGTGCGCCCGCTGCCATCGTGAGGGCCAGAAGGCCGCCGTCCTCTACACCGGCGTCGAGCACTGGATCATCCCGCGCTACACCGAAAGCATCCACGGCAAGGGCCTGCTGAAGAGCGGCCTGACGGTGACTGCCACCTGCACCAGTTGCCACACCGCGCACCGCGAGCTGCCGGCCTCCGATCCCGAGTCCACGGTGAACCCCAAAAACGTGCCCTCCACCTGCGGCACCTGTCATCACGGCATCGAAGAGCAGTTTATGCAGAGCGTGCATTCGTCCTCGGTGACGCACACCAGCCAGCCGCTGCCCGCCTGCAACGACTGCCACTCGGCGCACTCCATCCGCCGCACCGATCTGGACGGCTTCAAACTCGACATCATGAAGACCTGCGGCCGCTGCCACGCCGAAATCGCCGCCACCTACTTCGACACTTATCACGGCAAGGTCTCGCGCCTGGGCTACACCAAGACCGCCAAGTGTTATGACTGCCACGGCGCTCACGACATCCTGAAGGTGAGCGATCCGCGCTCCCACCTCAGCCGCGCCAACGTGGTCGGCACCTGCCGCAAGTGTCATTCCGACGCCACCCGGCGCTTCGCCGGATATCTGACGCACGCCACCCACCACGATCCCAGAAAGTATCCCTTCCTCTTCTGGACGTTCTGGGGAATGACGGCCCTGCTGGTCGGCACTTTCACCGTTAGCGGCGTGCACACGCTGCTGTGGCTGCCGCGCGCCCTGCAGATGCGCCGCGAATTGCGCGCGGAGGAAGCCGAAGCCGCCGCCGAGGACGCTTCCTCGCAGCCGCGGCCACCCGAGGATGATCATGATGCCGTACGCTGAACCGCAGCTGGAACCCGTAAGCCCGCCGCAGGCGATGCCCGCCGCCGCCCGCGACACCCGCGAGTTTGTGCGCTTCACCCGTCTTCACCGTACGCTACATGCCTGCATGATCGTCAGCTTCCTCACCCTGGCCCTCAGCGGACTCTCTCTCAAGTTCTCCTACACCCGCTGGGCGGTCACCCTCTCCCGCCTGCTCGGCGGATTCGAGACCGCCGGCTTTGTGCACCGTCTGGCGGCGCTGGTCATGTTCAGCACCTTCACCGCCCACATCGTCAGCCTCATCCGCCAGAAGCGGCGCACCCGCACCTCGTGGCGCTCGCTCCTCTTCGGGCCCGATTCCATGATTCCCAACCGGCGCGACCTGCGCGAATTCATTGCCACCATGAAGTGGTTCGTCGGCTTCGGTCCGCGTCCCGAATACGGCCGCTGGACCTACTGGGAGAAGTTCGATTACTTCGCCGTTTTCTGGGGCATTGTGGTCATCGGTTCCACCGGCCTTACCCTGTGGTTCCCGGTGTTCTTCACCCGCTTTCTGCCCGGCCCGTTTATCAACGTGGCCACCATCATCCACAGCGACGAAGCCCTGCTGGCCACCGGCTTCATCTTCACCGTGCACTTCTTCAACACTCATCTGCGCCCGGAAAAGTTCCCCATGGACACCACCATCTTCACCGGCCACATGCCGCTGGCGGAGCTGAAGCGCGACAAGCCCCGCGAATACGCCGCTCTGCTGGCCGGCGGCGAACTGGAGGCGCACCTGGAGGAGCCGCAACCTGCCATCGTGGTCAAGGCCATTCGTGTCTTCGCGTGGATCGCCCTGACCATCGGTTTCAGTGTCGTGATCTGGATCGTCTACGCCATGGTCTTCGCGTACCGATAGGAGGAACTCCGGTTTTGAATCGATCGCGGAAGGAGACGAACGCTGCTGCCATACAACCAGGGACGTCCCGCATGAGGGTCAGTGCGGGAATGAAGTGATTGGAGTACGTCATGAAAATACGAGTTATCGGTCTTATCGCATCCATTTTCCTGGCATTCTGCCTGAACGCCTGCTCGCCCGCCAAGAAGAGCGCCGCCGAGGGAGCGGCCAGCGACTGGCTGAAACTGGTTGACGCCGGCAACTACGCCCAGAGCTGGGACAAGGGCGCCGGCATCTTCAAAAACGCGGTCGCCAGGGAACAGTGGCAGAAGATCCTGGAGGGCAATCGAGCGCCTTTGGGCCCCGTGGCTTCCAGAAAGCTGACTTCGGCCGAGTACGTCAGGGAGCTTCCCGGAGCCCCCGATGGCGAATACTACGTCATCCAGTACGCCAGCACCTTCGCCGATAACCGCTCGGTCGTGGAGACCGTGACTCCCACGCTCGACAGCGATGGACAATGGCGGGTCGCCGTGTACGTCATCAAATAGCCGGACGGTTCCCCACCCAAGCCTCTTTTGCTTGGGTGGGGATTTTCGCGCGATGCGCTGCTTGCCTCTGCTTTATCTCACGGCTGGCTGGAAGATTTGCTTCCGCCCGTGCCCAGGCCGTGCTCGCGGTACGTAGGCCGCTCGTCAAAGAAGGCATCGGTAAGGGAAGTAATTCTTAACGCCCGCTGCAACTGCTCCAGAGTTGCAGAGCTTTTCACACGAACCGTCATCTCCTCTCCCGGTAGCAGATCGAAGTAGTTGTCGGAGAGCGTCACATCCAGATCGCCGAACGCCAGATATGCATTGCGCGCCAGCACCGGCGAGCGTAGCCGCATGGTGTAATCCCCTCCGCTGCCGGCGAAATCGCTCTGGATCGCCGGTTTCAGCGGCAGCTCAAGGTTCCGCATCCGGTCGAAGAAAACCTCGTTACGCGAAACCGTCTCGCCCGCCACCTTCAGCTCGAACACCAGGAACGCTTGCTCGGGGCTTGCCGGGCCCAGTACCTGCTTCTCATCCGTGCTCAGGTACACCGCGCTGGATTGCGCCGGAATCTGCACCTCCTGCGTTTTGTCGAGCAGCGTCTTGCCGGTGAAATCGAGCAGCCGCATGTGGATCTCACCCGCCGTTTCCTGCAGCCGGTCCGAGACCACGTACACGTCCACGACGCCATCGTGCGCGAACGGCGAAATCAGCAGGTCGGCATAAAAGCGCCGCGCGTAGTACTGCAGCGCCTTCCACCGGCCGAAGTAGTCAACGCTCGACCAGGACGCCACCGGCCAGCAATCGTTCAGTTGCCAGAAAAGCGCGCCCATGGTGCGTCCCCGGTTGCGCCGCAGGTGCTCCGCGCCCACCTTGATCGCCTCCGCCTGCTGCACCTGGCTGACATAGACGAACGAGGCGAAGTCCCGGGGCTCGGGATACTCGCGCAGCATGTAGGTGAGAATGCGCTCGTTGCCGCCGTGGTTCTTCTGGTGCGACTGCATCGCCGCCGAGTCGATTGCCAGCTCGCCCGGCGGCGCAAAGCTCACGACGGTGCGCATCTCGGGAAACGACTGGAAGCCGAACTCCGACATGAAGCGCGTCTCCTGCAGCGTGTAGTTCTCCACCGGCTCCAGCGAGTGCCACACGCCCCAGTAGTGCATGTCGCCGTTGTCCGGGCTGTTGGGCGGCGCTTCGAAGTCGGCGCTGGGCGAGCTTGGCCAGTATGGCGTTGGACTCCCGTACTGCTGGACCGCGCTCCGGATGATGTCGTGAAAGAGCACAACGTAGTCCTGCCACACCCGCTCGCGCTGGGGCGGGGTGATGGATTCCTTGAAGCTCAGCCGGTCGGCCCATACCAGCCATCCCGCCTCGATTTCATTGTTGCCGCACCACAGCACGATGCTGGGATGGTCGCGCAGCCGCTTCACCTGCTGCGTGGCCTCTTCGCGCACGTTCTCCTCGAAAGCGAGGTCGCCGGGCACCATGTCGCCGCCGAAGACGAACTCCTGCCACACCATCAGCCCCAGCTCGTCGCAGATGTCGTAGAAGTCGTCGCTCTCGTAGATTCCGCCACCCCACTCCCGCACCATGTTCATGTTGGCGTCGCGCGCCGCCTGCAGAATCGGGCGATGGCGCTCGCGCGTGACCCGGCTGGGAAAGCTGTCGAAGGGAATCACGTTCGCACCTTTGGCGAAGATGGGGATTCCATTCACCACGAAGGTGAAGCTCTTGCCCCACTCGTCCGGCACGCGCCGCAACTCGAGGGAACGCAGCCCGGTTTTTACCTCGGCTTGCGCGATCGCGGCCTTACCGACCATCACCGACGCGGTAAAGCGATAACGCTCCTGCGCACCGTACCCCGCCGGATACCACAGCTTCGGCGACGTAATCCGCAGGGGAATCGAGATGTGGTTTGTGCCGGCGTCGAGCTGCGCCGTCTGCGTCATGCGCGGGTTCAGTGGACTGGAGTGCCGCGTTTCAGGGCGTGGCGTCTCTCCGCTCACAATGTTCTGATAACTGACGCTGATGGTTGCCGTCTGCGGATGACTGGATTCAACCTCGATCTCCACCTCCAGCTCTGCCGCATCCGGTGCGACCTTCACCTGACGTATATGCAAGTCCTCGATGCGAGCGCTGTCCCAGCTCTCCAGCCACACCGGCTTCCAGATGCCGATGGTGACGTATCGCGGTCCCCAGTCCCAGCCATACTGATACGGCGCCTTGCGCGTGTAGGGAGCGGTAGCGACATTTTCCTCGTTGCCGGCGTTCACCGTCGAAACCGAAGGCAGGATGTAGGGCAGCGCCTTCACCTTCGGGATCAGCGATGTGATGGGCGAGCGGAAGACGACGCGCAGCGTGTTCGGTCCCGCCTTCAGCAGCGGTTTCGCCTCTACCCGCCAGCGCCGGAACATGTTGTCGGCGCTCAGCACCGGCTGCTCGTTCAGGAACACCTCCGCGAAGGTATCCAGTCCATCGAAGATGAGATCGAGATGTTCGTGCTGCAGCGTGGCAGCGTCGATCTGGAAAGTGGTGCGGTACTCCCAGTCGGTCAGCCCGATCCATTGCAGCCGCGACTCGTTGTCGCCGTAAAACGGCTCGGGAATCACGCGGTCGGCGAGCAGGTCAGTCTGCACCACGCCGGGGACCTGCGCCGCGTGCCAGCCGCTCACCTCGGGATGGTCGCCGGCATTGACGGCGCGGAACTCCCAGCCGGAGTTCAGCGGCCGCAGGTTGGGTTCAGCAGCATGCAGCGGCATCGCAAAACCCAGGAAGATGAATACCAGGTTTATCCGCAGCAGATGCCGGCCGGGCGGTGTTAGACGTGGCCCAACCTTCGCGCGCAGCAAAACCCGCTCTTGCCTCCACGGATTGATGGCATGCCTGCGCATCCGATTGCCGTCGCCCGCCGTGCTCAAGAACTGCCGGCTGGATGATGATACTGGCACGCGACCGCAATTGCAGGCGGAAGATCCTGAACTGATATGGGCGATGCGGAATTTCCCGCGGCAGGTTTTCGACAGCCGGTTAGCGCGTCAGCTGCAAGCGCTCTTCTTCTTTCCTGGCCTTCGCTAAGGCCAGCAGCTCGGCGGCTTTCTGCGCGATGTGTTCGGCGCTGACCTCGAACTCCTTGATCAGCTCCCAGGGCGCGCCCGAATCGCCGAAGCGGTCTTTCACCCCGATGGCGCCGGTAATCACCGGCACTCCGAACAGCTCCGCGCTCCCGGTGAGCACTCCGCTTACCCGCCAGGCCAGCGCGCCGATCTGGTGCTCCTCGGCGGTAACTATAACGCGGGTCTCCTTCGCAGCGCGGATGATGGTTGCTTCGTCGATCGGCTTCATGGTGTGCAGATTGATGACCCGCGTCTCGTACCCGAACTCCTTCTTCAGGATCCACGCCGCGCGCATGGCCTCGGGCACCAGGGGACCGCAGGCGATGATGCTGAGGTCCTCGTGCTCGTTCCGATAGCTGGGGGCGAGCACCGTCTCGAAGGCGTCGATCATTTCGGGCGCCTCGCGCCGCAGCCGGCTCACGTTGGCCACGCCAAACACGAACGGCGTCTCCTCGCGCGTCACAATCGGCGTCGCCTCGCGTGCAAAGCGGATGTACTTCGGCCCCACATGTTCCAGCAGCAGGTAGTCGGTCGCCTTGCGGGTTTCGATGACGTCGCAGGGCACCACCACCGACATGTTCGGCAGGCCGCAGATGGCGAACAGATCTTCCAGCGCCTGGTGGGTTGCCCCGTCAGGACCCACCGAAACCCCGCCGTGCGCTCCCGCGATCAGCACGTTGAAGTTGCCATAGCAGACCGAGACGCGAATCTGATCGAGATTGCGCGCCGCGGCAAACGTCCCATAGGTGCCCAGGACCGGCAGCTTGCCGTTACGCGCCAGTCCCGCCGCCGCCGCGGTTGCCGACTGCTCCGCGATACCCATGCTCACCCAGCGCTCCTTGCGCTCCGGATTGGCGGTGTAGAAGTCGCTGATGGTGATGGAGCCGGAGATGTCCAGCCCGAGGCATACTACCCGCTCGTCTTCGCCGTTGGTCTTCAGCGACTGGCCGAAGCCCTTGCGCGTCGGCTCCATCTTCACTTTCATCGCGCTATTCTTGTTCCACCAGTAGTCGTGCGCGAAGCTGGGCATCTTCGCCGCCAGCTTCGCCTCCACCTCCGCCTGATATTCCTTCGCTTTGCCCAGCAGCGCGTCGTAGGCAATCGTTTCTTTCAGCCCCAGTTCTTCCAGGCCCTTCACCATCTCGTCATAGCTGGGGGCCTTGCCGTGCCAGCCCGCCACGTTTTCCATGAAGCTGACGCCTTTGCCCTTCACCGTGTTGGCGACGATCACGGTCGGCTTGCCCATCACCGGCACGTTCTTCGCTTTCTGCAGCGCCGCCACCACCTGCTGCATGTCGTGGCCGTCGATTTCGATGACCTCCCAGCCGAAGCTGCGATAGCGCTCGGGCAGCGGCTCCACGTTCATCACGTCCTTTACCCAGCCGTCGATCTGCAGCCGGTTGCGGTCGATGATGCCCACCAGGTTGTCGAGCCGGTAGTGCGAAGCCTCCATGGCGGCTTCCCAGATGTTGCCTTCCTGCTGCTCGCCGTCGCCCATGATGCAGAACACCGTGTGCTCGTCGTGATCGAGCTTGCCGGAGATCGCCATGCCAACGGCTACACTGAGGCCCTGGCCGAGCGAGCCGCTGGAGACCTCGACTCCGGGCAGCTTCAGGCGGTGTGGATGGCCCTGGAACGGCGAATACAGCTTGCGCAGCGTGACCACGTCTTCGATGGGGAAGTAGCCGGAGAACGCCAGACCGAGGTACAGCGCCGGCGCCTTGTGTCCGGCCGACCAGACAACACGGTCGCGATGCTGCCACTCGGGATTGTTTGGGTCGTGCGTGGCGACCTTCAGATATAGGGCGGCCACCATCTCCATCATGGAGAGCGTGCCTCCCGAATGGCCGGAGCCGGCGGCGCACAGCGCCACCAGATCGTAGCCGCGCATCAGGCGGGCGGCCTGTTCCAGTTCTTCCATGGAGAAATCGCGCACCACAGCTTTGGAAAAAGCGTTGACCAGAGGCATTTGTGCAATCCTTGAACGGCAGGCGCCGGCCCCGTCTGGTGCTGTTCTTGGACAGGGCGGGGCGGCGCGCCTCGCTGAAAATCCGCGACCTACGGGACCCCGATAGCCCAGCCTAGGCGGTGAACGAACATCGGGTCTGTGAGCCAGGTCACGAGCGCTTGTGACCCGTTCAGCCATGCCCGGGTAGTGCGGCGCTTTAGCGCCGCGTCCAGGGCCTTCCAATTTTCTCCCGAACCGACTCAGTCGGTGAGGGATCGGCTCCCTTATCACAGCTATCGCCCCTGCCGCGGAATACAATGTTTCGCTGGCCCGGGGGCGAAAGGCATATGGAGACCGCAGAGGTCGTAATCGTTGGCGGCGGCATTGTGGGTGCCAGCGTTGCCTGGCATCTCACCGAAGCCGGCTGCCGCAATGTGCTCATCGTGGAGCGCGAGTCGCATCAGGGTAAGGGCTCCACCGGCAAAAGCATGGGCGGAGTGCGCGCCCAGTTCGCCACGAAGCCGAACATCCAGATGTCGCTCTACTCCATTCCCTTCTATGCCGCCTTTGAAGAGCGGCTGGGGCACCCCTCGGGCTATCGTGCCCAGGGCTATCTGTTTGTTGCCACCCACGCCAGACATCTTGAGTATCTGGAGACCAATCAGAAGCTCCAGAAGTCTCTCGGATTGCAGCAGGCCCGCATGCTCAGCCGCGGGGAGATCGTGGACACGGTCCCGCAACTGCGCGACGATGACATACTGGGCGGCAGTTTCTGCCCCAGCGATGGCTTCGTCGATCCCTATAGCGTCATGACCGGCTTCACCGCGCGCGCCTGCGAGCAGGGAACGCGGCTATGGCGCTCCACCGAGGTCACCGCCATCCGGCACAGCGGCGGCGGGATCACCGGGGTTGCAACCACGCGTGGCCCGGTGAGCACCCGCGTGGTCGTGAATGCCGCCGGACCGTGGGCGGCGGATGTGGCCGCTCTCGCCGGAATCGCGCTGCCCGTCGAACCCATGCGGCGCATGCTGGTCCCCACCGAACCCTTCGACGGCGTCTCCCACGAAGTACCGATGGTGGTGGACATGACCACCGGCTTCCACTTCCGGCCGGAGAGCCTGGGCTTCCTGCTGGCGTGGAACGATCCGGAGGAGAAGATGGGCTACAACACCGACTTCGAGCCCTCCTTCATCGAGAAGGTGCTCACGCTGGCGGCCGACCGCGTCCCCTGCTTCGAAAATCTCGCCGTCAATCCGAAGCGCGCCTGGGCCGGGCTCTACGAGATGTCGCCCGACCATCACGCCATCATCGGGCCGGCGCCGGAGCTGAAGGGCTTCTTCTGCGCCAACGGATTCAGCGGACACGGCGCGATGCACGCCCCGGCCACAGGCAGGATGCTGGCCGACCTGATCACGCGCGGCACGACCGATGTCATCGACAATGTCGAGGTGCTGGGCCCGGGACGATTTGCGAAGGGCGAAGTGCTTCACGAAACAGCAGTGCTGTAGCAGGTATCCCGCTCTGGAGAATCTGCACGCATGACGTCAGGCATGGGTTCGACCGGCGGAAAAGCGGCTTCCCCGTTTAAGAACGCCACCCGCATTCAGGTCAGCTTCGTCACCGTGGCCGAGAAGCGCGCGCTGGCCTGGTTCGCCGCGCGCATGCCGGCGTGGGTCGGCTCCGACCATCTGACGGTTCTGGGCTTCGTCGCGCAGATCATGGTAGGCGTCGCCTACGCCCTCTCGCGTTACGACCGGCAATGGCTGCTGTGGGCCATTCTGTTTCTCGCCCTGAACTGGTTCGGCGACAGCCTCGACGGAACCCTGGCGCGCTTTCGCAACCGGCAGCGGCCGCGCTACGGCTTCTATGTCGATCATGTGATCGACGCGATCGGCTCAACCGCGCTGATGGTGGGACTTGCGCTGTCGGGTTACATGTCGCCGCTGGTGGCCATGGCACTGCTGGTCGCCTTTCTTCTGCTCGCAATCGAGGTCTATCTGGCCACTTACACCATCGGCAGCTTTCATCTGTCGTTCTTCAATCTCGGGCCGACCGAGATCCGCATCATCCTCGCCATCGGCAATATCGCGCTTTATCTTCGCGGGCCCTGGGCACACATTGCCGGCCGCAGGCTGCTGCTGTTTGACATCGGCGCGGTCGTCGCAGTCGCCGGCATGGGAATTATGTTCCTGTACGCCGCCATCAGGCACACCGTACAGCTTTATGGCGAAGAGCGCCTGCCATGAAGCTGCGCACGCCGGGAGAGTCATGGGGGCAGGTCGCCCGCCGCTGGCTGAAGTTCAACTTCATCGGTGCCATCGGAATCGCGGTGCAGATATCGTGTCTGTTCCTGCTGAAGACCGTGCTCCATCTTAACTACCTGCTGGCCACCGGACTGGCCGTGGAATGCGCCGTGCTGCACAATTTCCTCTGGCACGAGCATTACACATGGGCTGACCGGCGGGAGGGCCACGCGGGGTTCTTCGGCCGGCTGCTGCGCTTCAACAGCACGACCGGCGTCATCTCCATCGGCGGCAACCTGCTGCTCATGCGCCTTTTCGTAGGCGCGCTGCATCTGCAATACATGCTCGGTAATCTGCTGACCATCGCCGCCTGCTCGCTGGCGAACTTCTGGACCAGCGACCGTGTGGTCTTCCAGCCGGGCCTGACGCCCAGGGAGTGGTGATCTCATGCCTTCCCACCGGCAAGGGGTGGTGCGCGAGGCAGTAACTTCCGACCTGCCGCAGATTGTTTCGCTCATCAATCGCGCCTTCGCCGTCGAGCATTTCTTCAAGAGCGGCGATCGCACCAGTCCCGAACAGGTCGGGCAGATGATGCGCGAGGGCAAGTTCCTGCTCCTGATCGACAGGGACGGGATTGTAGCGTGCGTGTTCGTGAAGGTGATGGGAGAGCGTGGCTATATCGGCACACTCTCGGTCGAACCCGCGCGCCAGAGATCGGGGCTGGGCACCCGGATGATGCGCGAAGCCGAAGCCTATTGCTGCGCCGCCGGTTGCACCGCACTGGACATACGAATCGTGAACCTGCGGACGGAATTGCCGGAAATCTACCGCAAGTTCGGCTTTGTCGAAACCGGGACCCAGTCGGCCGAGGTGGTCCGCAACGCCACCCGGCCAATTCACTTCATCACCATGTCGAAGGAGTTGTAGCGGGTGCGGTCGCAGTTCTCAGGGTGCGTCACCCGCGGTGGTCGCTCAACGTCCCGGTGAAAACCGATCAAGCCTGGTATGGGTGCACGACTTCAGTCGCGCCTAGAGCAGCCGATCAAGCCTCGTATCAGGGCACGACTTCAGTCGTGCCGAAGGCAGCCGCTAATGCGGGGCTTTAGCCCCTGCGAGGATCTGGCAAAGCGCGCGGTTTGTTTGTCTGCTGCGTAGCGATGCAGCTATTGCCGATACACCTGGCTGAGATCAAGTTTAGTAAGATCGTCGTCGCAGGAAGAACCATGGCGATTCCCAGAATCAGACTCAAGCACACCGACCTCGACGTCTCCCGTTTCTGTTTCGGCACCATGACCTTCGGCAAGCCGCTCGATCGGGCGGGCGCCACCCAGGTCGTTAACCGCTGCATCGAGGCGGGAATCAACTTCTTCGATACGGCCAATATGTACCAGTACGGCGTCGCCGAAACCATGCTGGGCCATGCCATCAAGGGCAAACGCGACCAGCTCGTCGTCGCCAGCAAGGTCTTCTTCAAGATGGGGGACGAGCCCGATCGCCAGGGGCTCTCGCGCAAGGCCATCCTGCGCGCCATCGACGAGAGCCTGCAGCGGCTGGGCACCGATTACCTGGATATCTACTACTTTCACGCGCCCGATCACACCGTTCCTGTCGAGGAGTCAATGGAGGCCATGGACTCGCTGGTGAAACAGGGCAAGGTGCGCTACCCCGGCTCATCCAACTATGCCGGCTGGCAGGTGGTGCAGATGCTGTGGATCGCGAAGCAGCGCGGCTGGCATGCACCGTACATTTCGCAGCCCATGTACAACCTGGTGGCGCGCGGCATCGAGCAGGAGTACCTGCCGATGTGCGCCGAATTTGGCGTTCCCAACGTGGTGTACAACCCCCTCGCCGGCGGGCTGCTCACCGGCAAGCACCGCCAGGAGAAGATCACGCCGGGCACGCGCTTCGACAACAACAAACTCTACCAGGACCGCTACTGGCACCAGCAGTACTTCCAGGCCGTGGAGCAGTTGCGCGGGATCGCGCAATCGGCGGGACGTTCGCTCGTCAGTCTTGCGCTGAACTGGCTGCTCCATCACACCGCCGGCGACTGCATTATCCTGGGCGCCTCCCGCATGGAGCAGCTGGACGAAAATCTGGCCGCCATCGCCGACGGGCCCCTCACCGACGATGTGCTGAAGGCCTGCGATGAGGTGTGGCGGAACCTGCGCGGCCCCTTGCCCGTCTACAACCGCTAGGGAAGCTCTGATCAAACCTGATTTCAGGGCGGGATTTTGAAGGGGACGGCCTTCAGGCCGTCCGAATGGCGATCAACGCAACTTTAGCCGCCGAGGAACTTCGCACAACCTGATGAGAGCTTCCCTGGCGGTGCCGCTCCGCTCACCTCGAGGTGTTCTCCTCCTCCCCGTTGCCCGCATCGGAGTGGAAGACGCTGCAACTCTCTCCGCCCGACAGCCGCCCCAGCTCCAGGGCAAACTTGCTTTCCGCGCTGCACAGCAGTGAATCCAGCTGGCCCTGTCTGGCTTCTTCCGGCGCCACGCCGGCGAAGAGCTTGTAATACATGATGGCAACGGTGTTGTTGGCGTGGCTCAGGGCATACGAAACCGACCGGTCTGCCTCCGTCTGGGCATGCAGCGCCGCCTCCGCAATCTGGCGGTCAACCGCATCGAAGCTCGCCGCCGGCACCACCGCTCCCTTCTGCGAAGCCTGCATCCTCAGTCGCTCGATGGCGTCCGGGATGCGTACCGCGGCCTTCCGGTAGGTATCTGAAAGCCGGCCCTCTACATCGCCGCACGCATTTTCCCCAGCGCTGGGCAGTTCAAGCACCGCTGTCCCTCCCTGCATGATCATGTGCGCCCCAGCCGCCCGCGCCAGCGCCGGCAGGCTGACGTACGCCGTGCCTTTGTGTACCACAATGTCGCTGCCGCCGATCGCGTTACCGGCGACGCTGATCCGGGTGGGGAGATTGGCTTGGGTATTGCCCTTCTGCAAGTTCTGGGCGAACACACTGGTGGCAAGCAGCATGAGCAGGGAGAGAACACAACGCCTCACAGCACGCCTCGTTCCTCCGGAATCCTTGAATCCGGCCAGAGATAGGTAACTTTACCGTAGAACGCCCGTGCCTAAAAGTCAGTGACGAAAGTCACGTCTGCAAGGCGGCCAGCCGCGCATGCCGGGGCCCCCAACAGGTCCGTCTGTTGGACTTGTTGGGTGGAGGAGCAGCGGGATGAATTTAGCCCAAGGCGCAAGCCTGGTCGGGCTTAGAAGAAACGTCGGCGCAGTTCGGACACATAGTCGCGAGCAGCCCAACTTTCAGGTTCACTCTCCATTCCGAGCATCAGATAAGCTGCCTCAACTACCCTGTCCGACATAGTCGGCGGCTCGAGCACTCCGACCCCGAACGTCGCCCAGTCGCGAACGTCCGCATCCGGATCTCGCGTTAGCTCCAGCAGGTTTGCCACGCTGAGACGATGATTTGGGTAATTCCCTAATGCGCAGGCTACCGCATATCTCACATCGGCATGAGGATGGGCATGGAAACGGGTGATCAACGGAACCGCTTCAGGATTATCCAAATGACCAAGTGCGTGGACGCCGGAAGCGAGAGGTTGCGGGTCGCTTTCCGTTTCGACCAACTTCACCAGGAGCGCGTAGGATTCTGCCGGGAAACTGTTCTCGCGGTGCTCGTTCGTTTTCCCCAGTTGCGCCAGGACGCTTGCGGCGCGTGCTCTTTTCAGCGGATCGTCCGATCTGCACCACTCGGCCGCTCTGTCAAACACTGGCCGTGTTCCAATCCGTCTCAACGCCGAAACTGCTTCCCAGGGCGCTTCGTCGTCGTAGCCTCCGGACAATGTGGCGGCGAAGAGCTCGTCGATGTTCTCCTCAGCCATGAGTCGCCCAATGCCGACCATTTACGCCACGAAGTACTTCGCACTCGGATGGTGCACGACGATGGCCGACGTGCTCTGCTCCGGCTCCAGAAGGAAGCCGGTGGTCAGATGCACGCCGATGGTCTCGTCGGGATGCAGCAGCGCGAATAGCTTTGTCTGATCCTCCAGGTTCGGGCACGCGGGATAGCCGAAGGAGTAGCGCGATCCGCGATACTTCTGGTGGAACAGGTCGCGGATGTGCGGCGAATCGTCGCCGCCGATTCCCAGCTCCTCGCGGATGCGCCTGTGCGCCAGTTCGGCCAGGCCCTCGGCCGATTCCACGCTGAGACCGTGCAGGTAGAGATACTTGGTGTACTCGCCGCCCTCGAACAGCGTCTGCGTCTCCTTCGAAGCCCGGTCGCCGATGGTGACGCATGACATGGCGATGACATCCATACGGCCGCCGCTTTTCGGCAGAAAGAAGTCCGAGATGCACAGGCGCCGTCCTTCACGCTGGCGCGGGAAGGTGAAGCGCAACGCCTCCGGTGGAATCGCGTCGCCCTGCTTCCAGCCCTCGGGCAGGTTGTAAACGATGGTGTCGTTGCCTTCGCCCTGCGCGCCGAAGTAGCCGTACACCACCTTCGGCTCGAACCAGCCGGCGCCGATGACTTCCTCTTCCAGGTCTTTCAGGATCGGCCGGTATTTCGTTTCCACCAGCCGTCCGTAGTCTTCCTGCGACGCCGTCTTCAACTGCCACTGGTTCTTGAACAGCGCGGTCTCGTTGATGTACTGGAAGATTTGCCGCAGATCGAAATCTTCCGGCTTCAGCACGCATACGCCCCAGAACGGGGGATACGGAATGTTCGGCGCCGGGGGAATCTCGATGCTGGGCGCGGTGGCGCCATCGCCGTCGCCGCCCGCCGCCGCGGCGCGGGCGAACTCCTTCACCACCCTGCCTTCGGCGACGCGCTTCTCGCGCTCGCCATTGGGTGACGAAAGGTCTTCCATCAGGTGCAGCCCGGCAAACGCATCGTCGGCGTAGAAGACGCCGCCGTCGTATTCGCGGCGCAGGTCGTCCTCCACGTACTTGCGCGTCAGCGCCGCGCCGCCGCAGATCACCGGAAATTCCAGCTTCTGATGGTGCAGGTCCTGGACGACGTACTTCATCTCCAGCGTGGACTTCACCAGCAGCCCGCTCAGCCCTATGGCGTCTGCTTTCTCCGCCAACGCCGCCTTGATGATGCTGTCCGACGGCTGCTTGATGCCGAGGTTCACCACCCGGTATCCGTTATTGCTGAGGATGATGTCCACCAGGTTCTTGCCGATGTCGTGGACATCGCCTTTCACCGTCGCCAGGACAATCGTGCCCTTCTGCGAGCCTTCGACCTTCTCCATCTTTGGCTCAAGAAAGCCGACGGCGGCCTTCATCACGCCGGCCGAATCCAGCACCGATGGCAACTGCATCTTGCGCGCCCCGAACAGGTCGCCGACCGTCCGCATGCCGTCGAGCAGGATGTTGTTGATCAGGTCGAGCGGCGTGTAGTTCACCAGCGCGGCGTCAAGAATTTCTTCCAGCGACCGCTTGTTCGCTCCGTCGCCAACGCTCTTTTCCCCGTTGATGATGGCCCACTTCAGCTTGTCCTCGACCGAGAGCGTGTCGACGTGCGCGGTCGTCTTTTCTTCTTTGCCCTTCGTGCCGGCGAAGTGCGCCATATAGACCTGCAATGGATCGCCGTTCGCCTGGTCGAAGTAAATCAGCTTCCGCGCCAGATCAACTTCGGCTTCAGGAATCTTGTACAAGGGATAGATTTTGCTGTAGTTAACAATGGCCATGTCGAGGCCGTGATCGACCGCCTCGTGCATGAAGACGCTGTTCAGGATGCGCCGCGGATAGACGTTCAGCCCGAAGGAAATATTGCTGACGCCGAGGATGGTCTTCACCTCGGGCAGCTCCTGCTTGATCGCCTTCACCGCCTTCAGCGTCTCCAGGCCGGCGGTGCGGTAGTCCTCCTGGCCGGTCGAGATGGGCAGCGTCAGCGCGTCGAAGATGAGATCGCAGGGACGGATGCCGTACCGGTTCACCGCCAGCTCGAAGATGCGCTTCGCAATGGCCAGCTTCTTCTGCCAGGTCAGCGCCATGCCCTCTTCGTCGATGGTCAGCGCGATGACCGCCGCGCCGTAACGCTTTGCCATCGGCAGCACGCGCGCCGTGCGCTTCTCGCCGTCCTCCAGGTTGATGGAGTTGATGATCGCCTTGCCGGGGATTCGCTTCAGCGCCTCCTCGATCACGTCGGCTTCGGTGGAATCGACGCTGATGGGCGCGGGCACGCGCGTCGCAATCTTCTCGAGGATGTTCGAGATGTAGCCCTTCTCGTCTTCGCCCACGATGGCGCAGCACAGGTCGAGCATGTGTGAGCCTTCGTTCACCAGCTTTTTCGCCAGCGTAAGGATGGCGTCATAGTCCTGCGCGCGCACCATGTTCTTGAAGTGCTCGACGCGTGTGGTGGTATTCATCTCCTCGGCCACGATCAGCGGCTTGGGATCGAGGTCGAGCGGCACCATCGAGTACGCGCTCGCCGCCGCGGCCACAGTCTTCACCTCGCGCTTCGCCGGCTCCAGATTGGCGCACGTGGCGGCTACCGCCTTGATGTGCTCGTAGGTGGTGCCGCAGCAGCCGCCCACGATGCGCACCCCGTACTCGGTGATGAACTGCTTGTGATAGTCGGCCAGCTCCTGCGGTTGCAACGCATAGACCGCGCGGCCGCCCACGTTCTGCGGCAGCCCGGCGTTGGGCAGCACCGAGACAGGCTTGGGCGAATTCGCGCCCAGGTAGCGCACGCCGTCGTTCATCTCCTTCGGGCCGGTGGCGCAGTTCATGCCGATGACGGCGACGTCGAACATCTCCAGGGTGGTCAGCGCCGCGCCGATCTCGGTGCCCAGCAGCATGGTGCCGGTGGCCTCCAGCGTCACCTGCACCTGCACGGGAACGTTCTTCCCGGTCTTCTTCAGTGCGTCGAAGATGCCGACCAGCCCCGCCTTGGCTTGCAGAATGTCCTGGCAGGTTTCCAGCAGCAGAACATCGACGCCGCCTTCGATGAGCGCGACCGCCTGCTCGGTGTACGCCGCCGCCATGTCGTCGAAGCTGATGTGGCCGAGCGAGGGCAGCTTGGTCGTCGGGCCCATCGATCCGGCGACGAAGCGCCTGCGACCATTCGACGAGAAGCCCGCCGCCACCTCGCGCGCCAGCTTTGCCGCCGCCACGTTCACCTCGTGAACGCGATCAGCCATGTCGTACTCGGCCATCACGATCCGCGTGGAGCTGAAGGTGTTGGTCTCCACCACGTCTGCGCCGGCGTTGAAGTACGCGGCGTGAATGTCCTGCACCACGTCGGGACGGCTGAGCACGAGGATGTCGTTGTAACCGTCCTTGCCCCAGAAATCGTCCAGCGGAAGGTTGCGGGCCTGGATGCTGGTGCCCATCGCGCCGTCGTAGATGACAACGCGCTCCTGCACGGCTTTTAAGTAGTCGCTCATTTGAAGGGGCGCACCTTTAGGTGCGCCGAAAACGTCATACTTCGTAAGGGGGCGCGGCTTCAGCTGCGCCGAATCGTCTTGCTGTGTATCAGGGCACGGCTTTCAGCCGTGCCGAAAAGTGCCCCCCCTTTTTTTTACCCCGACCGAGGGCTTCAGCCCGAGCGGAGGGACCTGCTTTTCGTCGCAAAAGGGGAAGAGCAGAACGCGCAGCTTAGCACTCAGTATCGCAGGTACCAGGGATTTTAGGAAAGCTGGCGCGATCCAGGACGAGCGCGTGGAATCAGCACATTCGCAGGTCGGAGCGGCCCGCCGAAAGAACCAGGCGTGGCGTTGGGCGATAAATAGCCCGCGTAGTCATGAGGGAATACTAACACGTGAACGTATCCGGGTCAGCAGTGATGGGGTGGAACCGGTGTCCGGAGCGGGCGCAAAGCTGTTGCAGGCGTGGAAGCAGTATCAGGGCCGCGTGTACGACCCTCAGCTGCTGACCACCTTCATCAGCGAAAACTCAGCGTACCTGGCGCCGCACGCCACCAAGTGTCAGCTTGTCCCTGTTTACCAGGACACGTAAAAGCACCTGCTGAACTTCCGTCTGGAGCTGGGCGATCCAGATTCGAAGAATCACCCGGGCAGCCAGTGAGGCGTTTTCAAAGCACAGGGTACGTCCCCAGGTGCTGCAGCAGGCGCCGCTCAGCTAATCTTTCTGGAGCATTCAAACGCAGCAGTCGAACCGTGACGCTGCCCACGGTAGTTACAGGTTGAATGTATTCTCCAGAGATTCGAAAGTGATCACTCCATTGATCGCGGCGCGGATTGTATAAGCGCTCCACCTCTCCGCTTGAGGGATCAATGGAAGCGACATCAGAGCCCTTATGGCGATTGCATAGCATACAGGCGAATGCCAGATTGTCCGCACCTGAACTGCCGCCATGTTTTCGGCTGATTATGTGGTCGACCTGGTGGGAAAGCCGCTGTCCTGCGCGCGTATGAGGCAGTATTCGCAGCGATGGTCTGCTCGGCGAGCTACTTCGTCACGGAGAGATTCGCCGACTTCACTGGCCACGAGAAAGGATCTGCCGGGCCCTGGCCTTGGCCATTCTCAGGATGTGTTCCAGTTCCTCGAAGTGATCGAGTTCGGCCCTTTCTTCCAACGACAGCGCGCTCTGCTTCTCGCGCTCCAGCAACTCAGCTACTCTTTGCTGGGCCTCAGGGGAAGGACGGAAGCTTGCCACCGCCTCCGGTGTCGTACCGCCGGCAATGAAGTCAATGATTTCAAAATAGGCCGGACTGATCGTGCTCATAATTGGGCTTTATCATAGCACCTGATCCCAAGCTCTTTCTGCTCAGACTAATTGCCTAAGAACCGCTCTCAGGTTTGTGACCCAGTGCCTCGCAATCTGTGCCGACCGATCGACA
>Ga0335081_10002216_pt1 | contig 30535 bp, 25 predicted proteins | sample Lox_Sample_35_FD_206713 | JGI IMG/M metagenome (GOLD analysis project Ga0335081, IMG submission 206713) | Soil microbial communities from Loxahatchee National Wildlife Refuge, Florida, United States - Lox_Sample_3.5 | ecosystem: Environmental > Terrestrial > Soil > Wetlands | place: USA...
CTGGATACCCGAAGTCCCTTAACACCCAGCCCCGCCCGCAACCGGTCACCCACGGCACAACCATGGTCACCGGCAACAACAGGCCTATCTAGTTACAGCGGGACAACAATGCAGGCGAGCAATCGGCTGTCGCTGTACCGGCGTACCGTGGCGAGGAGCTGCCAGATTCGGTGGTACCGCCGAGTACGGGACGGCGCGGGCGCGCCGGCGGGTGCGGCCGTCAGTGTGGCCGCCTGTTCCTCGTACCGCTCTGGTACCCGGTGCTGATGGCCGAGCAGATCGGCACCCTGGCGGCTATGGCAGACGGGCCGTTCATCGTGCAAGCCGGGATCGGCGCGGGCCGCGACCAGTTCGCGGTGATGGGAGCCGACCTGAGCCGGCGGGTGGCGGGCTTCGAAGAGGGCGTCAGGGCCGCCCAGGCGCTGCTCCGCGAGAGACGGTCGATAGCGAAATGTTCGGCATCGAAGGTGCCAGCATCGCCCCGACCCCGCCCGAGGGGGTCGAGTGGTGGATCGCAGGCGGCGCGGAGAAGTAGACGATCGCAAAAGCGGCCCCCGGAGAAACGGCAGTAGGCATTCGAGCACGTGCTGCGCCCCTATGCTCACTCGACGGGCGGAACCCCCGCGCCCGTGCTCAAGCCGGGAAGCTTGATTTCGCCAGGAACAATGCGCGTGAGTTCTGACCCTTCCCGGGGCCTGTTCTGAGGCCCTGGAAGTATCACGAGACGCGCGATTGGCGATGTTTGCGCAGGCAGGCACTGTCGGGTTGGCCGCGCCGCCGGTAATGACTGAGCCGGACGCGGGCCCATGGCGCCATCGCCGACGTGTTGCGCACGCGCCTGACCTGCCCTTCTCTGGGCTTGCCCACTGGCCCCGCCGCTCACAGGACACCCTCATGAAAAAGGCACGAGGACCCTGTTAGCGTGCTCGTAATCGGCAAGCTGTTTATTCACTCTACTTGATTAGAGGCGCAGTGATCTTAGTGACCGGCGCGACCGGCAATGTAGGCAGAAACGTCGTAGCCCAGTTGCTGGCCGAAGGTGCGGAGGTACGTGCGGCCAGCCGCAGCCCGCAGCACGCGAACCCGCCGGACGAGGTCGAGCTGGTGCGGGCCGACCTGACTGCACCCGATGTCCCGTCGGCCGTCTTCGACAAGATCGACCAGGTGTTCATGTTCCCGGCGCGTGGACCGCTGGACGGGTTCATCAGGGCTGCGGCCAGAGCCGGAGTGGAGCGCATCGTGCTGCTTTCCTCTGCCGCGGTTGCCGACGAATACCTGAGGTCCACGCCGATCGGCGCAGTGCACGCCGCTGCGGAACGAGCGGTCGCCGGATCCGGAGCGCGGTGGACGTTCGTGCGTCCCGGAGCCTTCATGGCCAATGATCTGCGCTGGGCGGCCGGGGTCAGATCGATGGGGGTGGTGCGGGCGCCCTATGGAGCCGCCACGACCGCGCCGATAGACGAACGCGACATCGCCGCGGTGGCTGTGCGTGCTCTGCTGGGCGCAGGTCACGCTGGCAAGGCGTACCAGGTCACCGGGCCGCAAGCACTGACTCAGGTCGAGCGGGTGGGGATACTGGGCCGGGTGCTCGGACGGCAGCTGCGATTCGAGGAAGAGCCTGTCGTGCACGCCCGCGAGCAACTGCTGCAGCAGATACCCCCGGCGATGGCCGACGCCGTGCTGGGCATGCTGGAGCGAGCTGTGCATGCCCCGAATGCTGTGCTGCCCACCGTGCAGGAAATCACCGGGCGGCCACCGTACTCCTATGAGGAGTGGGTGACGCATCACGTGGCGGACTTCCGGTAGGCGGCACCTGACTTCCCGGGGGGCCCGCGTGGCGGGACGGTTTGGCGCGCTATCCGGGGGCGTCGGTGACCTAAAGTTCTTGTACATCGACGGGCAGACGCGGGCCTACTGCGGGACCCCGGGGAGATGAGGGATGGGAAGAACGTGCGGCCGGTGAGGTAGGCGGCGTGGCCCGGGGGCAGGTGGGTGATGGCCGGCCGGGCCGAGCAGGGTGCGCACCGGGTTGTAGCCGAGCAGCGAAGCGAACAGGGCCCGTCCTGCTCAAAGGCGCTGACGCCATGGTCCGGATCTTCCTGGCCGCCGACGCGGGCCCCGATAACGACGACGGACCGGCGACGGTGCACGTACCGGTCTGATCAGACGGTCTCAGTCACTCACTTGGCCGCTCGCCCCCTCCGCGGCGGTGAGCGGCCAAGGGTCTTACCTGGTGGGCGATACTGGTATCGAACCAGTGGCCCGTGTCAAGGTGCTGATCCGGCTGTCTAGGAAGCGCAATTGAGCCCTTGACCTGCTGATCAGCGCAGACCGGCCCTGGCGATTTACCTGCATTCCCACCTGCTGTCCTAGCTGTCCTAGGGCCACAGTAGGGCCAGCCCTAGGGCCAGAAGAGAACGATTGAACTGTGAAATTCGCTTGATGTCGGGGCCTGTGGGTTCCGTGTGCGCACCTGCGCAAGCCTGCCCAGCTGATCATCCCGTCTGCCGTCGACCCGCCCGCCAGGGAGCGGGCCAAGCTCCGAAGGTCAAGATGCAGCGCCCAACCGGACGACCGATCTTGACCTTCGGAGCTTGGTCTGCTGGGCTTGCTCCGGGTCGATGGCAGACGGGTGATCAGGCCTCTGCCTCAGCCACCAAACCAACGCGCGGCGCGCCGGTGGCCTTTTCTGAATTATCCCGGAGCCGGAGCGCCCCCGCCGGAGGCGTTCCGCCCTGACCAGCCCTCGGCCGATCGTGCTCATCCATGACGAGCTGATGGTCTACACAGAGTCGACCGCGTTCATTATACATGGCTTCTCACCTGCGGCGCGGTTGCTCTAGCGCTTCGGCGCGGATTCGCTGTTCCGCCGTGGTTGCGAACGGCCTCTTCGTCCCGAACTAGCGGCGCCGCTGGGTGTTTGGCCATCGTCTCAGCTAGCTAGGTGTGCTGGCAGTCGTGCATGCTGGCCATTGTCAGGGGGCGTTGCTGTACTTCCGCGCTGTACTGTGTGCCGCATTAGCAGCTCGGATCGCGGCCGTCCCGATCGGTTCAGCCTGGATCAACGCCCCCGAGCGGTCGTTTCCGGACGGTGCTGCACGGCCGTGAACTGCAACCCAAACTTCAACCCGAGCGCTACGGGCTCGCGAGCGTACAGTGCGTGGCATGGCCGGAACCGACCAGTTACCTCTTCTTCAAGGCCCGCGGGCCACCATCCGTCCTGGCGGCCTTGCTGACATGGCTCCGTTGCGCGCGGTTCTGGCTGAAGAATCGGTGACACGGTGGTGGGGTGAGCCGCAGTCCGCCGACCAGATCGCGGCAAAGCTGCGCGGCGATGGCAGCGTCCTCCTGGTCGTTGAAGTCAACGGCCAGGTCGCCGGGGGTATCCAGTATCACGAAGAGCAGGACCCGAGGTACCGGAACGCCGGGATCGACATCTTCCTCAGCAGCAGTTACCAGGGCCGGGGCGCTGGGGTCGAGGCAGTCGGTCTGCTTGCTCGGTACCTGTTCGAGCACCGCGGTCATCACCGGATCACCATCGACCCAGCGGCAGCCAACCGGCGCGCGATCCGCTGCTACCAGAAGGCGGGCTTCCAGCCCGTGGGCGTGATGCGCCAGTACGAGCGCAGCAGCGATGGGCAGCTCCACGACGGGCTGTTGATGGACCTGATTCGTGATGATCTGTATTCGTGATCAGCACTCTTATCGCCTTTGACCTATTGCTTAGTAGGCTGTCCCAGTCGGGCTCCTGATCTGCCGGGCCGCACTTCGTTGCTATGCCCGTGTTTCCGTGGCTGACTGTGATGCGCCACCCGTGACTGCCTCATCGGACGCATCGGCACGGACCCGGGACTTGATGGCGGGGCCTGAGCTTGGCTCCCGGCTGCGTATCTTGTCATAATCGGCCGGTGACTCGCAGTCTGGAGGGTGCGCGGGCCGGTGAGGGTGATCCGCTGATAAGGCCTGATGCCTTCATCGAGTATCTGGCTGCCCAGGCTGGCGTGTCGATCCAGGAGCTCCGTGTCGCATCGGTCGTTGTGGCTGTATGGAGCCGACCGCTGTATGACGGGCTCACGGCCCTCCTGGCGGCGGAGCAGGCGCGAGCTTGGTGGTCCGGTTCCCACGCCGTGGGAATGGCGGCAGGGCAGGCCGTGTCGCTGGTGCTGCTGCCGGTGGGAGCGCCCGGTACCGTGATGGCGATGGAGGAACTGATCGCGGCCGGGGCCAAGGCGTTCATCGGCTCCGGGCTTGCCGGTGGCTTGCAGCCGGATTGCGGTCCTGGCTCGGCGGTGGTGGCCACTGCGGCGATTCGCGATGAGGGAACGTCGCGCCACTACGCTGATCAGTCCGTAGATGCCAGGGCCGACGAGGGCTTGTCGAAGATTTTACTTGCCGAGCTGGCTGCGTCAGGAATGCGGGCGCAGGCTGGCTGCGTGTGGACCACTGACGCCCCGTATCGCGAGCTGGCCGGGACAGTCTCGCGGCTGCGCTCTGCTGGGGTGCTCGCTGTGGACGCAGAAACGTCGGCAATGTACATCCTGGGCATGCACCGTCGTGTCCCCGTCGCAAATGTCCTGCTCATCAGTGATGTTCTCAGTGACTCCTGGCTGCCCGCATTTGCCAGCCCTGAATTTGCGGCGGCGCTCGCCACTTTGCCAACCGCAATTGAGCGAGTCATCACGAGTGCCTTGCTCGCCCCCCAGCAATGAGGCAAACCTAGCCTCCTCCGTTTTCCTCGTAGGCGCGCCGAATCCTTGGGAGTGGTCGTCGGGTCAATGGTCGGCGGAGCCGATCGCATGCGACGGACCGTAGGGCCGCCATTGACGCGGTGGCCGCGAGCTGGACAATACCGGGGCGAGGAAGACGGCTCCGTGGAGCACTTGCCAGTGCGGCGGAATGAGCCTGGCTGATCTGCGAGACCTCGCGCTACGGGGCGCGCCCGTGCCGGGCGGACGTCCCAACGCAGAGCCCGGTGGCGGGCGCGCCAGCGGGGCTTCAACCAAGCGAAGCGTCGGCCGGGACGGCTTCAGGCCGAGCGGGTGTGCTTCGTGGACGTAGCGGCCCGCTACCTCGTCGCGTACAAGAATCAGGCTTCCATCAAGAAGGTAGGGCGGCCTGAGAACCGTAACGGCGGAGCAGCCGGACCCTCTGGCCCTACAAGCCGTAGGGCCACTTTTAGGGCCACCTACCGGCCATGTGTGCTGGGTAGGGCCTCTGACCTGTGCATACACCTGGTGGGCGATACTGGTATCGAACCAGTGGCCTCTACCGTGTCAAGGTAGCGCTCTCCCACTGAGCTAATCGCCCTTGCCCGACCGCGAGGCGGAGGCGGGAATCGAACCCGCGTACAGGGCTTTGCAGGCCCTTGCCTAAGCCACTCGGCCACTCCGCCGCAGGGGGCGCTTTGTAGAAAGACCCACCCGTGGAACCGAAGGGCCGCAGGGGCCGTCTGGCTCATGTGTGACGGTATCGGGCGCCTCCGAGCGGACGACGGGATTCGAACCCGCGACCCTCACCTTGGCAAGGTGATGCTCTACCAGCTGAGCCACGTCCGCGTGCCGCCGGTGACCTCCAGCGTGCGTTCAGAACTTTAGCCGATCCGCGCGCGTGGGCAAACTCGGATCGCCCGTCGCGGCGGCCGGAAACGGTAGGCGCCGCCACACCAGGTCAGCTGTCAGGCGGGGCTGCCGGCCTGCTCCGCGGCTCCGGCCGGGGCCGTCGGGTCCCGGGAGGCCCCGGCGGGCAAGTGTCCCGCGGCCAGTCCCGCCGGGCCAGCGCAGTCTGAACGGCTGCCCGGCGGGTGCAGTCGTGACCGCTGACGCGTCCCTAAGGCCGCGCGGTGCCCCCACCCCGGCGCGGGCGCCTCCTCGTGGGAGGCTGTCGGCTATGCGAACTGTGGTCGTCACCGGCGACGGCCTCACCATCGACGACGTGGTGGACGTCGCGGCGGAGAAGGCGAGCGCCGTGCTCGGGCCGGGCGTGCCCGCGAGGATGGAGGCAAGCCGCAAGGTGGTCGTCGCGGCGATAAGCGGCGACGCGCCCGTCTACGGCGTCAATACCGGCTTCGGTGCCCTTGCCGATACAAAGGTGCCGCCCGGCGAACTCGCCCTGCTGCAGCACGCGATCATCCGGTCGCACGCGGCGGGGATCGGCGAGCCGCTGGATGATCGCACCGTCCGTGCGGTGCTCCTGCTGCGGGCGAGGACCCTCGCGGCCGGGTACTCAGGCGTCCGGCCGCAGCTGCCCGCGCGACTACTCGAACTGCTTGGCCGTGGCCTGCTTCCCGTGGTCCCCGGCAAGGGCTCGGTGGGAGCGTCCGGTGACCTGGCGCAGCTCGCCCACCTGGCGCAGCCTCTCATCGGTGAGGGCAGGCTGCGACGCGCCGGAGCCGCGGACCCCGGCGGCCGGCCTGCCGCCGAACTCCTTGGCGAGGAGGGCCTGCGGCCGCTCGAACTCGCGCCCAAGGAGGGCCTGGCACTCGTCAACGGCACCGAGCCGATGCAGGCACTGCTCGCGTTCTCCGTACACGAGTCGGACATGCTTGTCCGGGCCGCGGACGTGGCGTGCGCGCTTTCCGTGGAGGCGCTGGTCGGCACCGACCGGCCCTACGACGAGCGGGTCCAGGTGATCAGGCCGCACCCCGGCCAGCAGGTGAGCGCGGCCAACCTGCGAGCCTTGCTCGCGGGCTCGCAGCTGATGGCGAGCCACCGCCACAGCCGCCACGCCGTGCAGGACGCCTACTGCCTGCGCTGCGCGCCGCAGGTGCACGGCGCCGTCCGTGATGTGCTCGCGCACGTGCGCCAGGTCACGGAAACCGAGCTTGCCTCGGTCGTGGACAACCCCGTCATCGCGGCAGACGGCTCGGTGATGACGACGGGCAATTTCCACGGCGAGCCGCTCGCCTTCGCGGCCGACATGCTCGCGATCGCGCTCGCTGAACTTGCCAGCATCAGTGAGCGCCGGGTGGACCGGATGCTCGACCCGGCGTTTTCGCGTGGCCTGCCGCCGTTTCTCGCCCCTGAGGCGGGCACCAACTCCGGCTTCATGCTCGCCCAGTACACGGCCGCGTCGCTGGTCAGCGAGAACAAGGTGCTCGCGCATCCGGCGAGCGTGGACACGATTCCGACGTCCGGCAAGCAGGAGGACCACGTCTCCATGGGCTGGACGGCCGTACGCAAGCTACGAGAAGTGATCGCCAACGTGCGAGGCTGCCTGGCGGTGGAGATCCTCTGCGGCGCCCAGGGCATCGACCTGCGCGCGGCGGGCCCGTCCTGGCGCGCGGCGCCAGCCGCGCCGATGCGCGCCGTGCACGATCAGGTCCGCGGGCGAGTTCCTGTCATGCTCACCGATCGCGAGGTCGCCAGCCAGATAAGCGCCATTGACGAGTTGCTGCCTGAGCTGACCGCCGCGGCCGCCGCGCACTGCGGCGGCCTGCGGTAGCGCGCGCCAGCGCGCCGCCGGATCGTGATGGCGTCCGTCCACCGGGATCCGGTGGCTGGCCGCCGGCCGCCGCCGAATGCCCGCGCCACCCCGGCCACCGTTAAGGTGCAGTGTCGTGAAGGTATGGGTGAACGGGGAACTCCGCGACGAGGGCGGCGGCCAGGTGGCCGTTTTCGATCATGGCCTGACCGTGGGCGACGGCGTCTTCGAGGTAATCAAGGTCACTGACGGCGTGCCGTTCGCGCTCAGCAGGCACCTACAGCGGCTGCGTCGGTCCGCGCTCGGGCTGGGGCTCGGCGAGCCGGGCATTGACGCGATCCGCTCTGGCGTGACCGAGGTGATCGAATCCGCGGTGCGGCCCGCGCGTGCGCGGATCAGGATCACCATCACAGCCGGGTACTCGCCGCTCAGCTCAGAGCGCGGCGGCGGGCCCCTCACCTCCGTGGTGGCGCTGGAAGAAGCCGGACCCGCGGCGCCCGTCGGCGATGTGGTGATCGTGCCGTGGGCGCGCAACGAGCACGGCGCGCTGGCCGGCCTCAAGACCATCTCGTACGCGGAGAACGTGCGTGCGCTCGGCTACGCGCGCGAGCGCGGTGCCGTTGAGGCGATCTTCGGGAACACCGCGGGGAACCTTTGCGAGGGTACCGGCTCGAACGTGTTCCTGGTGACTGGCGGCCAGTTAATCACGCCGCCGCTGTCCGCGGGCTGCCTCGCGGGTGTCACCCGGGCGCTGATGCTCGAATGGTGCGGTGCGGAGGAACGGGACGTGCCGCTCGGCACGCTCGCCGAGGCCGGCGAGGCGTTCCTGACCTCGACGATGCGCGACGTGCAGGCGATCAGCCGGGTGGACGGAAAGCCGCTGCCCGCCGCGCCGGGCCAGGTCACAAGGAACGCGGCCGAGGTGTTCGCGCAACGCGCGGCGGAGAATGCCGATCCGTGACGCGCCCCGGCAGCGCAGGGCCCTAGGCTAGGTCGTCATGGCGGGACTGCCACTGCGTGACATCGTCGAGGCGGGCTGGGCCGAGGCTCTTGAGCCGGTCGCGGCGCGGGTCGCGGCAATGGGTGACTTCCTGCGCGCGGAGGTGGCCGCGGGCCGTCGCTACCTGCCCGCGGGTGAGAACGTGCTGCGCGCGTTCAAGCAGCCGTTCAGCGACGTACGGGTGCTGATCGTCGGGCAGGACCCGTACCCCACACCTGGGCACCCGGTCGGCCTGAGCTTCTCGGTGGCGCCCGGCGTCCGGCCCCTGCCGCCGAGCCTCGGGAACATCTTCCGCGAGTACGGCGCCGACCTCGGTTATCCGCCGCCGTCAAACGGCGATCTAAGCCCATGGAGTGAGCGTGGCGTGCTGCTGCTGAACAGGGTCCTTACAGTCGCGCCGCGCAAGCCTGCCTCCCATCGCGGCAAGGGCTGGGAGGAGGTTACCGAACAGGCCATCACGGCGCTCGCTGCCCGTAATGCGCCGCTGGTGGCGATCCTGTGGGGCCGCGACGCACGGAGCCTCACTCCGTTACTCGGCAATGTGCCGTGCGTCGAGTCCGCGCATCCAAGCCCCAACTCCGCCGACCGGGGGTTCTTCGGGTCGCGCCCGTTCAGCCGGGCAAACCGGCTGCTCGAGGAGCAGGGTGCCGCCCCGGTCGACTGGAAGCTGCCGTAGCGGTCACTTCTGCCAGAGTAGCTCTTTGAGCTCGCTGTCCAGATCCACGAACTCGCCCTCGCGGCCGGCCGGGACGATCTGGTAGGTGCGCTGGACGAACTCGGCGATCGGGGCCGCGGGCGCCTCGAAGAGCGCCTGGCCGAACGGTGAGGACAGCGCGATGTTGAGCACTTCGCCGCCGGTGCCTGACACCGGCCAGACCTGGACGTCGCCGTCACCGTTGCAAGCTTCGGGTCCGGCGACGAGCAGGTCCCTCGCGAAGATCCACTCGACGGGCTCGTCCATGCCGACGTGGAACGCCATGCGAACGGCGTATGGGTCATCGCCGTGGTAGCTAAGGCTGGCGACAAGGGGTACCGCGGTATGTTCCGGGACCACGAGCCGCAAGCCGAGCTCGGCGGAGACTGTCGTACTGCCGTTCATCGTGGTAAACCTTTACCTCGTCGGGTCCGCTGTCACTGGTTCCATCCGGTGGTACCGTCGCTAAGCGGGGATGAGGCGCTCGGGGGTGAACTTCCTCACTGTAAGGATTCCGCCACCAGGGCCCGCTGTAACCTAGGTCATGGCTCACAAAAATAACATGACTTGGGCAAACGCCTCGCGATTAACGACGACTTAGCAGTCAGCTTTGTTTCCGTCACCGGTTTCTCGCTGCGTGCCGCTCCTCTCATTGGTGTGACTTTGTGTAAATATCGGATTACGTCTTGTTGTAGGCGGTCGGCGGCCGGTCCCCGGGCGGTGCCGGGCCGGGATGCGCTAGTCTGTGACCGCTCGGGTGCGGCGGAGCTCACTGCATAGACTGGCCGTCGCGCCAGGAGGGCGATTAGCTCAGCGGGAGAGCGCCTCGTTCACACCGAGGAGGCCACTGGTTCGATCCCAGTATCGCCCACCCGAGGTGGCAGGAGAGTTGCGATCAAGTGGCAAGCTGGTAGCAGGCCTCATACAACGCCGAAGTACAGCAACGCTAGCCATCAAGCTGGCTGCCGAGACGCTTGAGAGCGTTGCGGGTCGTGGCTGAGGGAACCTCGCTGTAGATCTCCATGGTGACCGCGATCTGGCTGTGCCGAAGGACTTGCATGGCCACGTGCGGATGGACGTCGAGCGCCACCAGGAATGAGCCGCACGTGCGCCTTGTGTCGTGGACCTTGATGTACCGCACGCCTACCTTCTCGCAGCGCAGCGCGAAGTGACCGGGCGAAGTTACGCGGCTCGTATGGGGTGCCGTAGCAGCTGGTGAAGACGAACCGGTGTCCCGCCAGGCGTCACCAGCCCGGCGGCAGTCGTTGACTGGCGCTCGGCCCGTAGCTTCAGCGCCGCGATGCAAATGTCCGGCAAGGGTGGCGTTGCCATCAATGATGCGGTTTTGGTCTCGCGGTGGTGCAGCTGGCCGCGCGAGCGCTGTAGCTGCCAGGCAATATGGATCTCTGCCTCGTCAAGCTTGACATCCGGCCAAGTCAGACCGAGCGCCTCACCACGGCGCAGGCCAAGCACGAGAATCAGCACATACGCCGCATACATCGGGTCGTCGTCGCGCCTGGCCGACTCGAGGAACCGCCGGGCCTCCTCGACCGGCCAGCAGGCGTGCTTGCGCTTCTTGGGTACCGGAAGCCTGAGCACACTAGCCACGTTGCGGGTAATTAGTTCTTCCGCCATTGCCGTGGCCAAGGCGGCGCGCAGGGTGTCGAATGTCCTTTATCGTCCGGCCGGACATGGTTTGCTGGCAGCAGTTACCGACCGCGCAGCATCGCCGCACCTGGATTGGCCGGGCGGCGTCCTTTCCCTGCGCGCAGCATTGGCAAACGTCGCGTTGCCGGTTGATCCACGTGCGGACATCGCGGACTTGACGTCGGTCGAGCCGTTTCGCGCCAAGACCGGGCAAGACTCATGACGAAGTGCACGAAAAGTGGATCAAGCTGCATAACAAGGTCGGCGAGGGTCCGATGCCGACCACCACACCCACTTTGGTCGCGCTCCTCGGCCACCGGTTGAGGCGGTTGAGCCGAACCTCGCACCTAAAACTTACGAAAAGTACGATATGTTCATTCGGCTCTACGTCGTGCACCTCTCTAGGTGTGTAATTTTCCGCTCCTTGCGGCTATCGAACGCCAGTTCACCCGTGTCCTGGCGTCCGGGTTGCTCGGCGGGACCCGCCACGGCGGGGTTTGCGCGCCGCGCGCAGCGCGGGGGCAGGCCTGGGCCTGCCCGCTCTTCGTGCTCCCAGGGGCCGCAGTGGTCTCCGGGGTCAAGGGCAGCCCGCAGGGCTGTCGCGCGCCAGCGCGATGCGAGGCACCCTTGGGGACGGCCGGAGGGGCGGCCCCGTAGCGTGCGGCGTGCCCGGAAATGAGCGGCGGCGAAGCCGCCTCCTTCTGTGCTCTTGGGGCCCGCGCAGCGGGCTGGCCACGGTCACGGCCTCACCCCGCCTGGGGCCGGATAGCGACTCGCCGTCGTCGCCGGGCAAGAAACTGGACCGGTCCAGGTCCTGGCGCGGCTGCGCGGTGCCGGAACCGGGATGGCCTGGCAAACTTGGCCAGCGACGCGCCGAGCCGATCGGGATCGCGGGCCAGCCAGCCGCCCAGGAACTGCAGCAGCCTGGCGAGCTCGGCCGCGTCACCGCCTTCCCCGGCGCGTTGTCAGGCGGCACGGTCCTGTTCGGCTGGCGACAGCGGGGCCGGTGGCAGCAGGACATGGCCGGCAACGCTTTCCTCGAGGTGAACCAGCAGCGCCTGCTGCCGGACGGACAGGCGGTCGCGTTCGGGGCCACGTGGCGCGCGGTGCAGTGCGCCGTGCCGGCTTCGCCTGCTGAGTAGCGAGCGCGCCTCGTCCCGGGTGACGGTACCCGCCGCCGCATCGGCCGCGAGCACGCCGCGGGCCCGGGCCAGGTAGCCACGCCGCAGGGCCAGGTACAGGATCGCGACGGCGATGAAGTTGACCGCGACTTTAATCACCAGGCTGGCCGGCTGTGGGGAGTCGAAGAGCCAGTGCATGGCCATGGCACCCAGTAGAAGCCCCACCGCGGGCCAGATACCGCGGCGTCCCCGGGCGGCAAGGAAGCCGATCCCTGCGCCGGCTACGGCGGTCATCGCCCAGTGTGATCCCGGCCCTGTGACGGCAACGCGGACGATGGCCGACCTGGTCACCGCCGCCCGTGGGTCGGCCGCCCCGGATTGCACGATCATGTTCAACCCGTAGATGAAGTTTTCCACAGCCTCAAAACCCAGGCCGGTAAGTGCCCCGAAGACCAGCCCGTCGATCGGGCCGCGGAACGCCAGCGGGACGGCCAGGACGATCAGCACCACCCCGCATACCTTCAGTACCTCCTCGTCCAGCGGCGCGCTCAGTGCGGCGGCCCAGTTCGAGGCGAAGCTGATGCCCCTGGTCTTGGCCCAGATAGCCAGCAATCCGTGGTTGGCGAGCAGCGCGCATCCGACGGCGGCTGTCATCCCCCAGACCACCGCCGCTGCCGACCACCAGCGCGCCGGTGCCACCACCGGGCGTAGCAACCGGAACAGCCAGAATCCGATCACCACCAGCGGCAGCTGCATCACCAGCGCAAGAGCGGCGGCGCTGGGGAAGATCCGTATCGCCGGGGCGAGCTCCTTGACGATCACTGCGAGGCCGAATACGCAGAGAATCGCCGCGGCCACGCGGACGGCGATCGCGCTAGCGGGGACATTCATCGCTTCACCTCCGGGAACATGATCGACCTGACTACCAGTTGGGCGGCGGCCCGGTCCGCGGCGCGTGCTCCCGGCCGGGCGAGTGTGGTCATCTCGATGGCGAACGTTCCGCCCGGGCCCGGGAACACGGTGGCGAGCCCGGCGCGGCCACTTCGGGTGAACGTGCCGGTGATTCCCCTCAGCCCTTGCGAGTTCTCGATCGGGCTGGGCACGCCCAGGCGGGCACTGGAGCTGGAGATACGGACGATGTGGCCCAGCCCGGACCACAGCTTTCCCGGCCGCAAACGGCCGATCAGCGTTACGTACCGTACTGAGAGGTCCACCCCGCCGTAGTACAGCTCGTAGTCTTGCTGCGGATCGCTCTGGGATTTCCGCAGGGACCAGCTGTCGCCGACCGTGATGCGGGCGGAGTCTTTCCGGCTCGGGCCGATGGCCAGGGTCCCGCCCGCGGCTAGCCGCTGCCTATCGGAGATGCTCGCGTTGACCAGCGGCCAGCCCGCCGTCAGCACCACCATGATCACGACGATGGCCAGCATCCCGCCCAGACGCCATGACGACTTCACGGAAATCGAACCGGCACTCCGCATCAGTCACCCCCCGATGACCTGTTGCGCACCGCGTGCAGCCCCGCCGTGAGCGCGATCACGTTCCCGCAGGCACGTCTTGTAAAATTCCCGCACGTTAAGTGACTAACCCTCCGTAACGGGCGATTGGGGACCTGCGCGGCGGCACGACGCCTCGGCAGCCCTCTCCCACCGCGCAGGACGCGCGGTCGCTACGGCACTTCGTCAGCGAGAATTGCGCCCAGGGGCCGATGCGGCGTGGCCGCATCGAGCCGCGCCCCGGGGAGGGCGATTTCGCGAACCGGGGGCGATGCGCGGGTCAGGGCGATTTTGCGGGCCGGGGGGTGATGTGCGGACCGGCCCCCGCGGAGCGGTCCGTGCCGCGGGGCCTACCTGGCGGGGGAGGGGCGGAGCCGGGCCTCAGCCGCTCCGCCCGCCCACCGATTGTTCAGCTGCTGTCCGGAGTGTGCTGGCTGGTGCCAAGCGCGCGCCCGGCCTGATCGGCGAGGGTCACCGCGACGAGACGCGCCTGCAGGGACGGCTTCGAATCCGGTTTCGCCTGCAGCATGAATCGCCCTTGGAACTGGCCGTTGGCGTAGCTGCGCAACTCGATCTCATCCGTTGGAAGCCCCCATCGCCCGACCTCCCAGCGGTACAGACCCACCATCACGGTCCCGTCTGATTCGAGGCGTGGCGGATGGCCGAGCAGGGACCCGTACTCGAAGCGGCATCCTTTCAGCTCCAGCAGCTCGATGAGCTGCTCTTTCACATGATCGACTACCGTGGCGGGTGAAGTGGCGGTCTTGGTCAGCTCAGCGGTGCCGTGGATCTGCGCCAGGTAACCGGCATCAGTGATTGCGATCACCCGCAGCCGCCGGGCGCGCGCAGCCAGCTGTGAGACCGCCAGACCGACCAGCAGCAGCAGGACCGCGGTCTTGACATCCGCCGATTTAGTGATCGTGAACCGCTCGTACGGCCGGGTGAAGAAGAAGTCGAACCATGCTGCCGCCGACAGGGCCGCGACCGCACCGGCGACGCGGGTTCCCAAGGCGGCCACCGCCACCACCACCACCACAAGGACGAGGGCGACGTTCGTGTTCGACCAGCTCGCGCGCAGCGGCAGCAGAACCGCCGCCACCGCGACCGGAGCTACCAGGGCGGCCGCGATCGCGACGCGGCCGGAGTACAGGAAGCGAGCCATCCGCGACACCTCCTGCCTTGTGTCTATCAGGCTGGCTGCCGCTCGCATTCGATCGGACGACCCCTGGCCGCACGGGAGCTGGACGGGGCCCGGCGAATCACTCAGCGCACCCTGTCAGTCCTGGCGCAGCCATGGCGAAGCGGCCCGAAGAGCCCGTCAAAAGTCTTATGTGTCACAGGCGCGTAACAGCGGCTCCTGTCGGCTGCCCCGCCGTGGATCAGCCCAGCCCCTCGGCGATCGGGCCGAGCGAGAGGGCCGGCAGGAAGGTGAGCGCGACGAGGATGACCGCGACTCCGGTCGCGAGCGTGACGAACAGCGGGCCGTACGTGGGCATGGTGGCGGCCGTGACGGCTCCCCGCCGCTGCCGGGCGAGGCTGCCGGCCAGCCCGAGCACGAACACCATGGGCAGGTAACGGCCGAGCAGCATGACGACGGCGAGGAGCGTGTTGTAGAAGGTGGTCTTGCCGCTCAGACCCGCGAACGCGCTGCCGTTGCTGTTCGCCGCGCTGGCGAAGGCGTAGACGACCTCGGTCAGGCCGTGCGGTCCCGGATTCCCGACGCCGGCGCGGCCGGCCGGCAGCGAAATGGCTATCCCGGCGCCGGCCAGCAGGACGGCCGGTGTGGCCAGGTAGTAGAGGCTGACCATCCTGATCTCGTTCTTGCCGATGCGTTTACCCAGGTACTCCGGTGTGCGGCTGGCCATGAGCCCGCCAAGGAAGACGGCGATCAAGGCGATCATCAGCAGGCCGTACAGGCCGCTGCCGACTCCCCCCGGGCTGACTTCGCCGAGCATCATCGCCGAAAGCAGGACGCCGCCGCCGAGGCTGGTAAAGCTGTCATAGCTGGCGCCGCCCGCGCCATCCGCGGTCGAGGTGGCCGCAATCCCGAACGGGGCGCTGCCAGGGATGCCGAACCGCGTTTCCTTTCCCTCCATGGCCGCGTGCGCCGCCGCAGGCGCCGCATCGTGGTAGTGCGCCTGTTCCGCCGCCCCCGCGAGCGCCAGGCCGCCGGCGAACAGCAAGCCGGCCACGGTCAGTAGCGCCCAGCCCTGCCGGGTGTCGCCCACCATCCGGCCGAACGTGCGGATCAGGGACGCTGGGACGATCAGCATGAGCACGATCTCGATGACGTTCGTGACCGGCGTCGGGTTCTCGAACGGGTGCGCGCTGTTCGCATTGAAGAACCCGCCGCCATCCCCGGACATCAGTTTTATCGGCTCCCACGAGGCAACCGGGCCGCCGGGGATGGCCTGCTGGCCGCCGGCCAGGGTGCCGACCGTATGCCAGCCGGTGAGGCTGTCGATGACGCCGAACCCGGTCAGCATGATCGCGAAGACGAATGCGAGGGGGAGCAGGACCCGGGTGATCGCGCGGGTCATGTCCACCCAGAAGTTGCCGACCTCCCCGGTCTGCCGCCGGGTCAGGCCACGGATTAGCGCGAGGGCGGCTGCCAGTCCGACGGCGGCGCTCGCGAACGCCTCCACGCCCAGCCCGGCAGCCTGGGCAAGGTGGCCCAGGGTGGCTTCGCCTGCGTAGTTCTGCCAGCTGGTGTTCGTGGTGAAGCTGACGGCGGTATCCCACGCCAGGGCTGGCGAGACCCCCGGGTGGCCCAGTGCGTACGGCAGCTGGGCCTGCACCCGCAGCAGGAGGTAAAGCACCAGGATGCCGCCAAAAGAGAAGGCGAGCAGCGATCGCAGGTAGTGCGTCCATCGCTGCTCGCCGTTGGGGTTGATGCGGTATAGGCGGTAGGCGGCCTTTTCCACCCGCCAATGCCGGCGGGTGGAAAAGGCCTTCGCCATGTAGTCACCGAGCGGCACGTGCACCGCCCCGAGGATGGCCACTACCACCAGCGCCTGCAGCCAGCCCGCCATCGGCACGCGTCCTCTCCTCGCCGTGACCCGACCCTTCCGGACGAGCAAACCATCAGGCCGTGATCTCGGCGCGGGCACTCACAGAGCCCTAACGCCGATCCGGCATTCCCTGACAGAACCCACACAGCGAGCCAGGGACACGCCCTAACCGCCCGCGAGGGGCGCCGGCGTTCCGACGCGCCTCGTCTTCAACACAAACCGCAGGCAGAACCGCCGTTCAGGCAACTTATCAAGATCACACTGTTAAACTCCGTTGCCTGGAACGACCCTCCGGTTGAGCTGAAAACCCTGGGAGAGGGCCTTGACGATGCCGTCGACTGGCCAGGATCTGGACATCGGATCCGGCCTGCTTATAAGCGACGCAGGTCCCGCGTGCGCTCCTGTCATGCCGCCCGCCGAGGGCTCTGTTGAGCTGGCCGCGTACCGGGGAGCGGTCCGGGACCTGATGTCCGAGCTGGCCGGCCAGCAGGAGCCAGGGCGGGTACCGTCGGCCGAAGAGTTCCTGGCCGAACGGATGCGTGAGCCCGACTTCGCCGCCGTATTGTCCGCGACGCCGGGTGGGATCCCTGAGGCGACGCAGCGTCTGCTACTCGAGGTCCGGCACTACCGGATGAGCACCCAGACCCAGACCCAGACCCCGGCCGCCGACCTGACCACGCCAATTCGGATCTTCCTGCTGGCACAGATCGACGCCACGTGGTGGGGGTGCATGCCCGCGTTCGAGACCGATGAAGAGGTGCTCCGCTCCGCCGAGCTTGTGGATCTCGAGGCGCTCCGGCGCCGCGGCCTGCTGGGTTTCCAGTATCGCCGCCAGGCCACGACCGTGCTGACCAGGGCCGCGCGCGCGGCGGAGCGGCGGGTGTGGCCGTGGGGGGCTCCGCGTACCGCTGGCCTGCTATTTGACCGGGCCCGGCCCGAGGTGGTGGCTCTGCTCAACCAGTTGTCCGCACAGTTTGCCGAGGTCTCCCCGCCAGGCATGCCGCCGCTATGGGTAACGAGCCTCGCGCGCAGCGTCGAGCATCAGAATCGGCTGCGCGCTCTCGGCTATGCGGCAACGCTGCCCAGCTCTCATTGCGTGGGTTACGCCATCGACATCGAGATGTCATGGTTCCGCCGGTTCGGCGCCCACCGCGCCCTGCGGGCGATGCTGCTTGAGCGGCAGAGCGAGGGCGATGTCAACGTCATCGACGAGGGGCAGACCTGGCACGTGTGCGTCAGCCCTCTTGCGGCCACCGGGCTGCGGGACGACTTCGAGAAAGAAATGGCTGGCTGAACGCGGGTGTGCGGCATGGCTCTCATGCTCGGCAAGCGTGCCGACCGGACAACGTTCCACCGTATGATCGAGTCCCTGGCGCCGCGGGGCGAGGTAGAGGAGGTTCTCCGCTACGACGACCTGCTGATGGGCACACAGCGGCTGCGGATCGTAGACAGGGAACGGGCCGAGCAGCCGTGGGTCTCTGCCGACGGCCGGTGGGTTCTGTGTTACAACGGCGAGATCTTCAATTACCGGGAGCTGTACATTGAGCTCGCTGGTCTCGGTCACCGGCTACGGACCGTCAGCGATACCGAGGTAGTGCTTGAAGCCTTCCTCGAGTGGGGCGAGGATGCGGTCAGCCGCCTGCGGGGCGAGTTCGCCTTCGCGATCAGTGACAGGGCAATGAGGCGTGTCTACCTGGCCCGGGATCCGCTCGGGGTGAAGCCGCTCTACTGGTCGCGCCGGGACGGCCGGCTGCATGTGGCATCGGAGATCAAGGCTCTCGTGCCGGTCGGCGCTCCGGTCACCGAGGTTGCCCCCGGGCATCATGGCTGGGCCAGCGCGGCCGCCGGGCCCGCCCTCGTGCCCTACATTGATCTGCTCCGCATGGGTGAGCACCAGCCGCCGATCGAAGATCCGGATGAGGCGGCAAAGCTTGTCCGGATCGCGCTTGAGGACAGCATCCGTGCGCGGGTGGACACCGACCTCACGGTCGGGGTGATCTTGTCGGGCGGCCTGGACAGTTCGCTCACTCTCCTGCATGTGCGAGAGATGCACCCCGACTGCGTTGCGTTCACCATCGGCGCGCCCGGCAGTGAGGACCTGACCTACGCCCGCCGCCTGACCGCCGAACTCGGTGTGCACCACGAGGTGGTCGAGGTGCGTCCCCGAGATATCCGTCTTGACGATATCCGTGAGGCGATCCGGATGTCGGAGCTCACCGAATATGGGGACATCATCAACGCGGTCGTCTCGGTCCCGCTCTTCCGGCGGATACACGAGCTGGGTATCAAGGTCGTGCTCGGCGGCGATGGCTGCGACGAGTTGTTCGGCGGCTACCCGATGTACTACCAGATTGGGCCTGAACAGGCGCGGGGCCTGTTCCTGCACAAGATCCGCAACCTGTGCCGTACCGAGCTGCAGCGGCTGGACCGGGCCAGCATGGGCCAGGGCACTGAGCTCCGGGTGCCGTTCCTTGACCTGTCACTCGTCGAGCTGGCGATGCGCCTGCCCATAGAGCTCAAGCTGCGCGACGGCAGGAGAAATGGATCGTGCGCGAAGCCTTCGCGGACGTGCTGCCCGGCTACATACGCCAGCGGCCGAAAGACATGATGTCTTACTCGTCGGGCCTGCATGAGCGAGCCCGGCTATACAAGCCGCTGTTCTCCCGCCTGCACCGCTCGTTCGGATACGACATGCTCGAACCCGTGCGCCGTGACTTCGACACCGTGTTGGAGAAGTGCGGTCACGACCTCGACCGGGCGCTGGCCGATGGTGCGGCAAGACAGGACTACAACCTCTTTGAGCGTGTCCGCGATCTGGCGGGTGCGGCACGCCGGAACGCCGTGCCCGTGAACCGCGCCGTTACCGCCGCGGCGTGCATGGCCCGGCCTGGCCGACGCCGGCAGCGGCATCAGATCCCATAGATCCGGGCGGGACGCTGAGCGTGTGTTTGCGGGCGGGAGCGTTGAGCATGTAAATCGAACATATATTCGAGTAACGTACGAAACGTGGAGATGTCACCGAGCGCCGAGGAAGTACCAGCACCGCCGGAAGCCGACCTGCGCCCAGAGACTGGCAGGTACCGCCCTTGCTTCAAGCCCGTGCTGATTACCATCGGCGGCCGCGGCCGGTTCGGCATTCTGCGCGCGTGGCTGCGGGCCGGCGATGGCTGGCTGTGCCATGTGGAGTACATGAATGACGGGCACGGTAGCACCAACAGCTGGTACCGCTTCGACCCGAGCCTCATCCAGCCAGCACCGGTCCCGCGCTCCCCCTCCTGGTGAGGGTCCGCATAGGGTACTGCCTACCCGAAGCCGGACGCAGGCAGTCCGGCGTGGAAGCCCTTAACCTGACGGCTGGGGTGCTGCTGAGGGGAGTGGGTGTGATCACGTCGGGTGTTCCTGCGAGTAACGGGCCGGATGACGAGGCCTTGCGGGCAAGGATCGTGCGCGGGTTGGAGAGATTTGGGGCCGGGCCGGCTGCGTACTTCCGTGACGCGTGCATCCTGATGGAAGGCGATCCCCCGGTGGCCTCGGATGCGCATCTGGTCAGCCACCTCCTGCATGAGCTTGAGGGCTCGGTCCGGGCCGTGCTGCTGCCGCCGGAGGCGTGCCGGCCGCCGCAGGAGGCAGGCCGGCCGCCGCAGGAGGCGCACCGGCTGGCGCCTGAGCAGGCCGCGACGCAGGGCGCAGTGGCGCACGGGCGGACGGCGGCGGTGCGCCGCGCCCTCGCCCAGCTTGTCGGTGCGCTGAAGGCTCTGATCCAGGCTGTGTTCCCGCCGCCCGGGGCGGGCACGCAGCGGCCGGCGGAGGCCGGCACGTCACTGCCGGCCGAGGCGGGCACGCAGCGGTCGGCGGAGGCCGGCACGCCGCTGCCGGCCGAGGCGGGCACCCAGCGCCCGGGAGTCACGGCGATATCCGGATCGGAGGAGCACCGCGCCGAAATCCGCGCGGTGCTCGACTCGCTGGGGATCTCTTACGACAGCGACGCGGGCAAGACGTGGCTGGGGTACGCCAGTCTGCAGCACACGCGTGCGCATGAGCGGGGGCTCGGGGTGCCGCGCGCCGTGGAGCAGGAGTTCCGCCGCCAGTTCGCCGACCTGGAGGCGATGCTGCACGTGGTCATTTGCAGGTATGAGGCCCGGTACCTGGCGCTCCTGGATCGCCTGGACGCGCTCGCGCGAGTCGAGCGGCCGACTGACGAACACGTCCGTGAGCTCAGGCAGGCGTTTCCGCAGGACCCCGTCACAATGGAGCGTTTCTTCGCGCAGTTGACGAGTCCGGCATGGATAGGCCCGCTGCGGAAGCTGGAGTTCTTCGCCGAGCCCCCGGCGCCGGTCGGGGGCGGGGAGGGGCACGGATGGCTGCCGCACTGGCCGGCCCTGCGTTATCTGGTCCGCGTCGCTGGCCGAGATCCCGCGCTGGCTGTCGAAGTCGCCATGAACATTCCCGCGACCGTAAACCAGCTGGTGAATGTAGAGTTCGTGAACCTGGCGCTCGAGATCCCCGCCACCCAAGGCGTCAGGCTACTGCCGCGGATCATTCGAGACCTGTCTGGCCAGTACGAGGCGGTGCGGGCCGAGCGGTTCGGGGCGTTGCTCGTGCGCCTAGTGGAAAGCACTGACAACACTGACAGCGGGGACACCAGGGACAGCAGGGGCAGAGACAGCGGGGACACCAGGGACAGCAGAGGCAGCGGGGACACCAGGGACAGCAGGGACGGCGGCACGGTCAGCGCCGCGCTCGACCTTGCCCGGGCGCTCTGGGGGTTCGCGTCGTTCCCCGGGGATCAGGGCATCCCCGGCGCTGCCAGTGAACTGCGCACAAATATCGATCTCGATAGCTACGCCGAGACCCTCCGTACCTGCCTTCCGCCGCTGGTTGCCGCGGGCGGGCTGGACGTGCTCGAGGCGATGGCCGGGCTGCTCGACGACGCGATCACTCGGACCTCCAGCCCCGAGATGATCAAGAGTCGTCAGGATCTGTCTACGCTCTGGCGGCCGGCCATCGCGGGCCAGCCGCTTGATACGAACACGGACGCAAAGACGGCCCTGGTCAGCGCGGTGCGAGATACCGCCGGGCAACTCGTCCGTGACCGACATGCCGGATTTTCCGATGTCCTGCTGCGCCTCGACTCGCGGGATTGGCCGATCTTCCGCCGCCTGGCTCTCTGCCTGGTGAGGCAGTTCGGCGCTGGATACCCGGAGGTGGTAGCCCGTCGGCTCATGGACCCTGCCGCTGTCAAGGACCCGTTCGTCGAACGCGAGTTCTTGCTCCTCGCCGGTGACTATTTCGCCTCGCTCCCCGTCGGGAAGCAGCAACGCGTGCTGAGCCTGATCGATCAGGGCCCGGATGTTGGCGCGTGGGCCGCCCGGTATGCCGCGCAGGCCGGCCGGGACCCGTCCGGGGATCAGATCCAGCAGTGGGTGGCCGCGTGGACCCGCGACCGGCTTGCGGTCCTGGAGCCGGCCCTGCCGCAGCAGCGGCGGGACTCTTACCGCAAGCTTGTCCGGCTGGTTGGCGAACCGGTGCCCGCGGAGAGAACGCGAGCTACCGGGCGGTTCATGAGGGACCTCGCCCGCCCGCCCCGCGCCACCGGGCTGGCAGGGTGGAGCATCGACAGGCTTATCGAATTCCTGCGGACCCGGCAGGTGGCCGACGGCCCGGCCGGTACCAGTACCTACAACGTGGCCCAGGAACTCGGCAGCGCGGTGCGCAGCGCGCCGCTGCGCTACTCGGCAGCAGCTGACCGCTTCGCTGGCGTGCCCGAGCCCTACGTGGTGCAGGTCCTCGGCGGCCTGCACGCCGCGTTCGAGAACGGCGCCGATCTTGATTGGACATCGATCCTCCGGCTTGGCGAATGGATGTCGGGCCATGAAACCTCGGTCGCCGGCCGTCCCATAGCGGGCGAGCCTGAATGGGTGAGTGGCCGCCGCGAAATGATCACGCTGCTACGGGCGGGCCTGGACGACGCGCCTCCGGTTGTCGCGATCGCTGAACGTGATCGCGTGTGGCACATCATCGACTGGACGCTGAGCAGGAACGCGCCCGCCGCCGATAATGGCCCCTTCGGCGCGGGCCAGGCGCTGGCCAGCGCGCGTGCGAACGCCCTGGCCGCCGTGATCTCCTATGGCGGCTGGGTACGGCGGCACGATCGTGACGCCGACCTCGCCGATGTCTTCTCCGTCCTCGACCGCCACCTCGACCCGGACGCGGAACCGTCGCTGCTGGTAAGAGCCGTCTATGGCAGGGCGTTCCACCGGCTCGCCCACCTGGACAGGTCATGGGCGGCAAGCGCGGCGAGCCGCGTCTTTCCCGCCGATGACGCCGATCTTGAACTCTGGGACGCGGCCTGGGGCGCGTACCTGGAGACCGTCGCGCCGATCGGGCCGGATGTCTGTGAGCTGCTGAACGACCAGTACCGGCTCGCGGTCGACAGGCTCGGCATGAGCAGCGGCGAGTCTGCGGCGCGGCGGGACGCGCGCCTTGGGCACCATCTGATCAGCCGGTACTGGTCCGGCGAGATCACCTTCGACAGCGGCGACCAGTTCATCGACCACTTCTACCAGCGCGTTTCCACCGCCGTGCACGAGCAGATGACCCAATACATCGGCTGGAACCTGCTCAAGCCCGAACTCGATACGGACCAGGCCGTTCTGCTGCGGCTCAGCCGGTTGTGGGACAAGCGCCTCGCCGCGGCCTCGCCAAGCGCTGACCGGGGCGAGCTCGTCCGGTTCGGCGAATGGTTTGCCAGTGGCCGTTTCGACGATGACTGGTCGTTGCGGCAGCTTGCCCGCGTCATCACGCTGACCGGTGACGTCAAGCCAGACATCCTTGTGTTGCGCCGCCTGGCCGAAATCGTTCCTGCACGTACTCAGCTTTGCCTGGACATCGTCAACGACTGGATCAAGCGGTTGCCCGACGGTACGTGGCTGCTCAGCGCGAGGGAAGAGTACCTGCGCCGGATCTTGCAGGTCGGCTTGGCGAGCCCGGACGCAAGCACCAGCGCCCTCGCCAGGGAGATCGTCAACCGCGCCGCCCGCCGCGGGCAGTTGAGACTCCAGAACTCTCATACCTGCTGACCTTGCCTGAACCGGTTGGTCACGGCATAACGACGCGGCGTTACCTGTGGACGTGAGTGTGCATGAACGGTGGACAAGCAAGCCGACCCGGGGGATAACCGCGCCCGTTCTGTGGATGTTGTAGGGTGCCTTGTGGACGGCTAAAGAATCTTCAGCCGGGTGCGGCGAAGCCCTTGTGGCCGTAGGTGAGGAGGCAATAGAACTTCACTCACCGTTGGAAACGGCACCTGCCGAGGGGAGACCCTGGGACGCGGGGAGAGCCGGGAAACCGGTCCTTCAGGCAGGAACGCGGCACCGACGGCGGGTTCCGCAGTTAGCGGTAGCCGGGCGACTGGCGGCCCGCTGGACGGCGGAACCAGGCGGAGGCCCCTCCATCTCATACATGGAGGGGCCTCGCTTCTTGTCTAATAGTGCCTGACCGGTGGCCTGTCCAAACGCGGCTGGCGCCAGCGGCGAGATCACTAGGAGAGGCGTGCGATCTGGCGCATCTTGTTGGTCGCGTCGAGGGCTGCGACCTTGTAAGACTCGGCGAGGGTCGGGTAGTTGAACACGGCGTCGACGAGATAGTCGACCGTTCCCCCGCATCCCATCACCGCCTGCCCGATGTGGACAAGCTCGGTGGCGCCGGTACCGAACACGTGGACGCCGAGCAGCCTGCGGTGCTCCAGCGAGACAAGCAGCTTGAGCACGCCGTAGGAGTCACCGATTATCTGCCCGCGGGCCAGCTCGCGATAGCGCGAGACACCCACCTCGAATGGCACGTTCTGCTCGGTTAGCTGGTCCTCCGTCCGCCCGATGAAACTGATTTCCGGGATGCTGTAGATGCCGATCGGCTGCAGCCGCTCGGTCGCGCGCAGTGGCTCTCCGCAGGCGTGGTGCGCCGCGAGGCGGCCCTGCTCCATCGATGTGGCCGCCAGGGCTGGGAAGCCGATGACGTCGCCCACCGCGTAGATGTGCGGCACGGCCGTGCGGAAGAACTCATCCACTTCTATCCGGCCACGCTGATCCGAGGTCAGGCCGGCCGCCGCGAGCTTGAGCTGGGCAGTCATGCCCTGCCGGCCGGCCGAGTACATGACGGTGTCAGCCGGGATCTTCTTTCCGCTGCGCAGGGTGGCGATGGCACCTTCCCGCCTGGCCTCGACCGAGGCCACGGTCTCGCCGAACCTGAAGGTCACCGCCAGGTCGCGGAGATGGTATTTCAGCGCCTCGACCACCTCGAGGTCGCAGAACTCCAGCATCCGGTCGCGCTGCTCGACGACCGTCACCTTGGTACCGAGGGCGGCGAACATCGACGCGTATTCGATCCCGATCACCCCGGCGCCCGCGACCACCATCGACCGCGGCACTCGTTCGAGGTGGACGATCCCGTCGGAATCGATCACGGTGCGCCCGTCGAAGTCGACGCTCGCTGGCCGGGCGGGCTGCGTGCCGGTCGCGATCACAATCGTCTCGGCGCTGACCTTTCGTGATCTGCCCTGACCGTAGTCGACCTCGACGAGGTTCGGGTCGACGAAGGAGCCGGTCCCGGTGAGAATCGTCACCCGATTCCGCGACAACTGGCTGCGGACTACGTCGATCTCACGGCCAACCACGTGCGAGGTACGCGCCGCCAGGTCGGCGATGGTGATCTCGTCCTTGACCCGGTAGCTCTGCCCGTACATCTCGCGCTGATCGACCCCAGTGAGGTAGAGAACGGCCTCACGCAGCGTCTTCGACGGGATCGTGCCGGTATTGAGGCATACTCCGCCGATCATGTCCTGGCGCTCGATGATCGCCACCCGGCGCCCCAGCTTCGCTGCCGCGATCGCCGCCTTCTGACCGCCGGGGCCCGAGCCGATCACCAGCACGTCGAAGTCGTACACAATCCCCAGTGTGACGAGGCGAGACCGCCTTTTGAACCCCCCGGCTGCCTGCGCCCGGTGGCCACCACCGGCCGGTGACCTGCTAACTCCATGTCGGTGCCGCCGCGACGGGCCGCCGTTGGTCGCTCGCATCCCAGCGAGTGTCGAGGGCGGCGTCGACGGTCGCGGCGAGCGCGCTGGCGCGCGGGATCAGCGGCTGCGCCGGGCCCGCGTCGGCGCTGTCACACACCGCAAGCGCGTCAGCATGCAGGAACCGGCTGAGCGGCGAGGCTCGTTACCAGCGCCACGACGTCACAAAAAGGGCAAGTCACGATGCAACGACTGGGAAATCGCCGCATACCGGTGGAAGAAGCAGCGTTCGCAGGTAGTGGCCCGCGGGCGGCTCTGATCTCGGGAAGATCGGCGTGCTCGCGCTCAACCACGATCACCAGGGCTGCCCGCATGAACGGTGCCGCGAGATTGCCCAGCGGCGTGGGTTTGCGCCCGTGATACGCGCCCTCTCCCATGCGGTTTCCCCAGAGGATCCCCAGCGCGGCGCACCAGCGACGGTGCGGCAAGCAATTTTCCCTAACAGCTGCCGGCGGCGCGACCATACCGCAATCGCCGCGAATTCGTATCGGCGCGTGTGCTGAATGTGATCAGATCCCGCGCCGAAGCCCGTCGAAAACACGGACGCCGCCGGCCCCGGAACTGGCCCGGGGCCGGCTTGTGCGGCGCCTGCTACATCGGCATCGGGGCAAGTTCGAAGATCTCGATGCTGAAGCGGCCCTTGCCCTCGGCGAGGAAGGGGTGGTCTTTGACCAGCGCGCGTGCGTCGTCGAGGCTGTCGGCCTCGACGATCGAATAGCCGTTCTGGTCACTGGGTGCCGGGCTCGATCCGTCGTCGCTGACGATCGAACGCGCGCCAAAGGGCGCTCCCGGGTCGGTCAGCGCCGGTCCGGCGCGGCCCATCCACTCACCCCAGGCGCGCATCTGCTCGGCAGACTGCTCGAGTGTGCAGTCCTCCATCGGCGTCGCGGGACCGCGGTAAAGGTACAGGAACTTGCTCACGTTTGGCTCCTTTCGTGACATGGAGAGAACGTCCCGAGAGATCTCCCCCGGCAGGTGCGCTCAGGTGGGTACCCTACTCAGCCGACGAACGCCACGGCGGCAAATCGACAGTCCGGCGGCGTGCTTACCGTCGGATCCAGGTGGTCACGCGATGCCTGCCGATGTCGGTGCGCGGCTGGCCCCGGCCGCGGTGCGGGGAGGCCAGCGCCGAACTCATGCTTGCGCGGCTTAGTACCAGCCATACGCGGCCTCGTGATGCCATGCGCCGAGCGGAGAGCCGTACGTGCTCTTGATATAAGCGAGGCCCCAGCGGATCTGGGTGGCGGCGCTTGATGGCCAGTCCGGACCAGCGCTGGCCATCTTGCTGCCCGGCATCGCCTGCGGAATCCCGTAGGCGCCCGAGGAAGCGTTCGAGGCACGGGGGTTCCAGCCGCTTTCCCTCATCCATAGCGAGTTCAGGTACATGAATTGCCCGGATGCCCAGCCGTAGGAGGCGAGCATCGACTGGGCGATCTCACGAGGCGTACCGTAGCTGCTTGGTGCAGCCGGCTTGACAGTCGTGAGCGGCTTGGTGAAAGCGGCCAGAGCGACGGATCCCTGCGGGTTGAAGCGGGTGCTCGTCACTTGGGCTGGGGCGGCCGCTTTGGTCTGCCCGGTTGCGCCGGCAACCGTGGTCGCGCCGGTCGCTGCGCCTGAGGCGATGGCGGCTACGGCGATGGCTGAACCTGTTATTGAGGCGATGAGCATGGATAGCTTGCGTTTGGGTATCCTCTTGCCGGACAAAATGAAACCTTCGGTAGGGCGCGTTGTGTGCGCGGTCTCCACCCATGGGCACGTGCCCGCCGCCAGGGTTTGGGGCAAAGGCATGGGCGTGCGGACGTACCGCGGATCAGGGCGGCGGTCACTTTTCGACCGTCGCGTACGCTGGGTGCTTGAAAAAACACCATGCCGAAAATTCAGGCAAATTGATACCCAAAACCTGCATAAGAGACTATGGCCTGAATCATACCGATCGTGCCTGTTCGTCCTATTTCGCGCTTCTACCTGCATGTTTGCTTGCCGAAACGCGCGCCACGATTGCCGATGTTAGGTATGTCACAATATGACGGAATCGGCTAAATGGCTGCACTCTGCGTAGTCATTTAGTGCCGCCGGGCGCCGCTTGTGACGCGGCGGTTGCGGCATGCCGGGCCTTCCCTGGCGGCTACCTGGTTCTGTTGCTAATGTCGGCTCGACAATCCGATGGATTCGGCTGATCCAGCCCGATGGATCCGTCCGCCAACCAGACGCCAGCGCATCGTGAAACGGCATCCGAGTAGCGTCCTAGGTCTGCAAACTCGCAGATAACCGCCGTACATGGCAGCCGTCAAGCAGGTATCGGCTGGCGGTGCTTCGGACCGACCGCACGCTGTGCGCCGGGCCCTATGGCCGCTGCGCGGACGCCTGTGACCAGTCGATCACCCAGGTGTTCGCCATGCGATCCGCCGCAAGCCGAGGTGAAATGGTGGAGATGGTGAGCCTGTGAATTCACGACACCTGCGAGGCTAACTACGCTAGGCGGAAGGGCGGATAACGGTCGGTGACAAGGGTGAACGCGTAGGCGAGCACCCGGTTGTGCCAGCGGATCACTCCCTCGACGAAGCCGAACAAGCCCCTCGGATATCGGCCGGTGAACAAGATGGCGAACCAGGCGACGATAACGGCCACGACCAGCGCGATGTTAAGGAAGAACAGCACCACGTAGTGCGGGATGGCAAGAAACCATTTCACCAGCGGGAGCCACCGGTTGAGGTCGCTGGACGCGTCGGGGTAGGGATAGTCGAGGTGGACCGACTGGTGCTCGTCGGTAGCGGGGTAGCGGTCGCCCATGAGGGCGAGATAGGTCGAGACCCGGTTGATGAACCTGTATAGCTCAAGGTTCCAGTCGAACCACCACCGTGGGTACTTGCGGCGGAACAAGATCATGAGCAGGGGGGCGAAGAACAGCACGCCGCCCGCACCGAACGTGACCGCCGTGCCGCCGTTCCCATTCGTCCATTGCCACCTCCCGCCGGACACGGTGTCGAGGATGATCCCAATCGGGATGACCATGAAGATGCGGAAGAACGTGGTCAGGCGATTGAGCGGCCGCTCGGGGTAGTCGACAGAGAACTGAACCGGATAGTTAAGCTGTTGCATCGTTTACTCCTTTTCTCCGCCGCCCGGTGATTGATACCCTGGCTCGTTGCGATTCAAGCCGTGGCCGCGACGCTCCCAATGCCCCCCGGGCGCCGCGCCCGAGAGATGGCCGAGGTGAGCACAGGCCAGGCTCATACCGGCGGCCAGCACCGACTGAGGCCACGCCCTAAGTGGACGGCAGGGAAATAGCGATCGATGAGGTCGTTACGGAACTTGCCGGCCGGGTCATGGCGGTGCAGCAGTTCCAGGAAGTCACCATATCGCTCGTAAAGCGCGCTTATGGTCTGCTGGCGCGTGCTGAATAGCTTTCCCCAGTGGGGCCTTGCCGCCAGGGGAGCGAGCCGCTCCTCAACCGCTGCGATCACCGGGGTCACCGCGCGTGTGTCCTTGATCCACGTGAAGTGCAGTGCGACTGCGTCCCGCTGGTAGCTCGGGCTCATCCACAGGTGATCGGAAGCGACCGTGCGGATCTCGGAGATCTGCAGGACGGGGGCGATGCGGTCGCGCAGATCGGTCACCGCCTCGAGCGCGGCAACCCCCAGATCACGCGGCACGAGATATTCGGACTGGAGCTCCTCGCCGCTGCTCGGCGTGAAATCGAGCCGGAAATGCGGCAGGCGTTCGTGCCATGGACCTGGTACGCCCAGCTGCTGCGTACAACTGGCGGCCGGCCTGCCTGGCACCGGATGACGGGGCCCGTCCGCCAGCTTGGCGTCCATCCAGCGGGGCTCGGGCGTCCAGGAGTCGTCCTGCCCGGCGCGGCGCTTGACCCACAGCTGGTTGTGCCGCGGCCGCTGCCAGTCGGTGAACACGCTCACGCTGTACCCGCTGGCGAAGATCTCCGTGAAGCAGGTGTTCAGCCGCTGCGCTGGAAGATCGTCGTAGACGTACTGAAGGACATCGAACGCGGGGATGACGTCCAGGGCCAGACGGGTGACGACGCCGAGCGAGCCGAGTCCGACGACGGCGCCACGGAACCGGTCGCGGGCGGCAGGATCGCAGTCTCGGCTGAGGGCGATGGTCTCGCCGTCGGCGGTGACCATCTCCAGGGCCGACACCGCTGTCGCCAGGTTGCCGACCGCGTCCCCGGAGCCGTGAGTCGCCGTCGCGCACGCGCCAGCGACCGAGATGTGCGGCAGCGATCCCAGGTTGTGCAGGGCATAGCCCGCCGCGTTCAAGTGCCTGGCCAGCTCTCCATACCGGATGCCGGAGCTGGCCGTGACGGTCGCGCGGTCGGTGTCGACGTCCATCACGGGCGGCAGGCCAGCCGTTGACACGAGCACGCCGCATGAGTCGGCGATGCGGTTGAACGAGTGGCCGGTACCCAGCGCGCGTACCCGTTCGTTCGCCGAAACCAGCGCCTGGAGTTCTTCGAGGGTCCGCGGCTGCTTTATGCGGTCCGCACTGTACACGACGTTACCCGCCCAGTTGGCTGGCCGCCCTGCCATTTCACCCACCACCCCATCCGTCGGGTCAGGCAGGTAATTCTCCCGCGCGTTGGGATGGCGCGACGGTGTCCACTCCGGTACCCACTGGTAACCATCGTCGACCTGGGTGTCTTCATCGGCGGTTTCGTCGTTCCCCTCGGGTCGCCGCAGGCCAGAGGCACCCGTGAAATGGAACACGCCCGGCGGGTCCGCCAGATTCCGGCGGCCACCGCCGGCCGGCCTTCTCCCTTGATCGGTGATGGCGCGCCGCCGATGGAAGCGTTCAGTAACCGATAACGGACCGGCGCGGAAGGCATGAGCGGATGGCTCTGAACGAGTACACACCTGGCACGGCATTTCCAGGAGCGATCGGGCGGACAGCACGAGTCGAGCCCGGCGTGGCCGCAGCTCCTGCGTGCCGCGGCGGGCGCGCGGGGCACGGACCTCAGGACTCCTGACGTAGGAGATCGTTTATGCAGTGCCGGGCGGGGGGCCGACTTCGTAGCGCAGGATGAGCTGGGTGCCGGGGTAGCAGGTCGCGGTGATGTTGAGCT
>Ga0335081_10002218_pt1 | contig 30524 bp, 19 predicted proteins | sample Lox_Sample_35_FD_206713 | JGI IMG/M metagenome (GOLD analysis project Ga0335081, IMG submission 206713) | Soil microbial communities from Loxahatchee National Wildlife Refuge, Florida, United States - Lox_Sample_3.5 | ecosystem: Environmental > Terrestrial > Soil > Wetlands | place: USA...
GGCGATCTCGATTTCATCCTGCAGAACGCCGGTCGGCCACAGCATGCGAACTATGTCGACGTCTTTCGATTGGCCAAGACCGACAACAATGTCAGTGGAGTTCTGACCGAGATAACCGTTCGACCCGTAGATCTCGAACTTTTGCCGGTTTCCTCCAGAGAAAACTTCGACCTTCGTTCCGATCGCGGACTTGTTGTCGTTCAATCCCTTGAGCGAGAGCCGCAACCAATGATTCTGGGCTGCACCCTCGTTGCGCAAAAGCACAGCAGGACCGTGATTCTGGGTGATAAGAAGATCAGTCGTGCCATCGTTGTCGTAGTCGCCAGTAATGATCGCACGCGGCTCTTTCCACGAAATCTTGTCGAGGCCCACCTCGGTGGTGACGTCCTTGAACCCGTCCGGGCCAAGATTGCGGAGCAAGCGGACCTCCCCCTTACCGTCTTTCGTTTCTCCGGCTACAACCAGATCGGTCCAGCCATCATTGTCGTAATCGAAAGCCGCGACACCGTAAGCGCGGGCTAAATTCGTCTCCGGAAGTCGAACTCGCTCGAAGCCATTGCCGTGATTATTTCGCCACAGGGTAACGGCAGGTGCGCCGACGTGCGTGAACGCGAAGCCCATCCAGCCATCGTGCTCGAAATCGAGCACGGCTACACCCGGAGCAGTTGCTGGAAACGCAGCACGATCCCTAAAGATCGGCACCGGCTTAAACGCGCCCTCCCGTGGATTTTCAAAAACAACCGGCACGTCCCCGGCAACAAGAAGGTCGACCGCGCGGTCATTGTTGTAGTCAGTCCCTAAGGCACCGGTGGATGGCCCATTCCCCTCGACCTTAAGCAATGCTGTGACATCGGTAAATTTCCCGTTGCCGTCATTTCGAAACATGCGGTTCTGGCCCATTTCTGAGCAGTGCACCGCGTTATCTCCGGCACCGCGATGGCAACGTTCCCCTCCTTCAGTGACGTACAGGTCGATGTCCCCGTCGTGGTCGTAATCGATGAACTGAACGCCGATATTCATGCCATCCGCTTTGATGCCTGCCGCTTCAGTCACATCTTTGAAGGTTCCATCTTTCTCGTTGTGGAACAGAAGAACACGGCCGTCGAGGCTCAAAGCGAAATCTACATATCCATCATTGTCGTAGTCGCCAGTCACGCAACCATTGGCATGGAGCTTAGGATCAAGCCCGGCTTTCGCCGTGACATCGTCAAACTTGCCGCTCACGTTGTGCAGAAGCGCGAGGCCGCCAGCGGGGCCATTGCTCGCCAGCAGAAGATCGATGTGGCCATCATTGTCGTAGTCCAGGAAACACGCGCCCGAACCCAGGGCATCTTTCCCCAGGAAGGAAGACTGCGCATGCGTGAACTTATCGTCGGATTTGAAGGTAAGTCCGGCACTTTGATCGGGCGTGAAAGTGACCTTGATTTGCGCCGGTGGCTTCATCGGCATCAGCGGAGACTCGACTGCGCGGGAGTACTGTCCTTGCTCTCCATAAGCGAGGCTCATCGGCGAACTGATCTTGTTCTGTGTGAGGTATTGAAATTTTTTCAGGTGTTCGCGGGCCTGCTCAACAGATCCGGATTGCTGGTACGCGCGAGACAATCCGAATTCGGCGGATGCGTGAATGGGATTGATCTTCAGAGCGTGCTCGAAAGCGTCAATCGCCGGCGGAAACTGCTTGGCCTGAGCATAGGCGGTGCCGAGAAAATACCACGTGTCAGCATCGTTTGGATCGATTTCGATCACGTGCTTGAATGCGTCAACTGAAGACTGTGCGTCGCCGGTGTTCTTCGCCATCAGGCCCAGGCTGTACCAAGCATTGGGATTCTTCGGATCTTGCTTGAGCGCCTGTTCCAATGATGCTTTCGCCTCATCGACCTTTTGCAGGTTGAGAAAGGCGACGCCCACATTTAACCGAGCAATCGCAAACTTCGGATCGGTGTCGGCCGCCTGCTGAAATTCCTTCAGTCCCTTTTCGAAAAGCTGCTGGTTCATGTAGGCGACGCCGAGATTGTTCAGGCGCGCGGCTTCAGTGGGATTCGGCGATGCCGGGGCAAACAAGCCCCATACTGCCGCGAGTGCGGCGATCAGAACAGCAGATATCTTGAGATTCATTTCGCTAAAGATTTAATCACATCGAATACCCTGAACGCAGCGGATTCTGCCCGCAAACCCAATCCCTTTTGAATGAGAATACGCGACGCCAGACAACGATTGCCCGCCGTTCCAGATCTCTACTAGATCGGCGGTTGCCACCATCCCCCGACATCTCGTTCAAGCTGTGCAGCAACCGACAGCACCTGTTCCTCCTCCCACGGGCGTCCAACGATCTGCACTCCGATCGGCAGTCCTTCGCGCGAGTGAGTCACCGGAATCACGGCCGCCGGAATCCCGAGCAGGTTGAACCATTCCGTGTAGCTCCAGGCGTCAAGGTACTGCACTTGTTTGCCCTCAATAGACCAACTCCGCTCTCCGTGGCGAAACGCCGGAATCGCCGCGACCGGGCAAAGCAAGATGGGATACTGGCGCATCTGAGCGAAAAACCTGGTCCTCAACTGGTCCCGGCGGAACCATGCATCGAGCAGCGAGTTTTCCGTCAACTGCGGCTCGGCTGCTGCAAACTTAAGGAACTGGCTCAATATGGGGCTGATGTTGTTCTCGTTGCGGTCAAACATCGGGCCAATCAGCATTCCCCCAATCTTCACAAAGAACTTCTTCCAGATCTCGCGAGCTTCCTCGAGACCCTCCGGCCGAAACGGCTCGACATGGAAGCCGCGTTTCGCCAACGATTCCGCCGCCTTTCGAACAGCAACCCGCGTTTCTTCCGTGACCGGCGTGCGACCATCGTCTTCGAAGTAGCCGATTCGAAGATCTTTCGTCTCCGGCTCAGCGGGCCAACGCACGGGAACCGGCGCCGCGGAAGTGTCGCCGTCATCCGCCCCCTGCATGACTTCGAAAAGGACTTTGAGGTCTGCGACGGTCCGCGCCATCGGTCCGACGACTCCGACCATCGCGAAGGGTCCGCCCGACGGAGGAAAATGCCCTGTACTAGGTATGCGACCCGGGGTTGGCTTCAATCCGCAGATTCCAGTGAAGTGCGCCGGGACTCGGATCGATCCACCGCCGTCACTGCCCACGCCACCTGCAGACATGCCCGAGGCAATCGCCGCAGATTCTCCGCCGCTCGATCCGCCAGCGGTGTAGTCGAGATTCCAAGGATTATTCGTGCGTCCGTACAAGAGATTGTCGGTCTCCCACGCCATCAGAAGCTCCGGAGTGTTCGTCATACCCAAGACGATGGCTCCCGCATTTCGCAGACGTTTCACAAGCGGCGCATCTTGAGTGGAGATTATGCCCGCCCTGAGACGGGTTCCCGCCTCGCACTTCATGCCTGTGACTTCGACGGAACTCTTGATACTCACGGGAACTCCGTGCAATGGCCCCAAGGTCTCCCCCGCCGAGACCGCTTCCTCGGCCTTCCGGGCTTCAACCCGCACCCGCTCGGGCTGCACTTCGACGAAGGCGTTCAACCTGGGATTGAGTTTTTCTATCCTGTCCAGGTGTGCATCGGCGAGTTCCAATGGTGAAATCGTTTTCTCGCGGATAAGCCGCGCCATCTCGATCGCAGGAAGACCAGTCAGATCAGTCATAAAGTGGTTCGGAGTCAGAACGAGTCTAACCGAGGGCTGCATCAATGTCTGATTTCTCGCGGGAATTGAGATGCCGGTAGCTGCCCTTGGACAGGTCTCCCAATTCCAGCGGGCCAATTGCGACACGCACGAGCCTGAGCACCTCGATTCCCAGGGCCTCAAGCATCCTGCGAATCTGCCGATTCTTGCCTTCGTCCAGTACGATTTCAATCCAACAATTCTTTTCTCCTGAGCGAAGCAGCGTTGCCGACTTCGCGCGCAACCATTGCTCATCCTCGGCCTTGATACCTTTCACGAGGGATCGCAGCATGGATTCATCAGCGATCCTCCCGATCTGTACGTGATACGTCTTCTCCAGATGGCTTTCGGGCGCAGCCACACGTGCAGCCCATTCCGAGTCATTGGTCAGGAGCAATAGCCCTTCACTGGCCTTGTCCAGGCGTCCGACTGGCGCGAGCCAAGGCATATCTTTCTCGCGCAGAGACGCGTACACAGTGTCTCGTCCTTTTTCGTCCGACGCAGTCGTCACCAGCCCGCGCGGCTTGTTCATCATCAGGTAAATCTTGCTGGCAGCGCCAATCTCTTTTCCATTGACCGCAATTTTGTCCCTCGAGAGGTGGACTGGAGTTTCCGGATCACGGCGCAACTGGCCGTTTAACCTTACCTTCCCGCCACGGATCAGCGCCGCTGCTTGAGAGCGCGAGCAGTAACCAAGTTTCGAGAGGGCCCGCGCCAGCCCGACCGTTCGCTTCTTGCCTTCCTTCACGCCGTCTATGCTAACCCACTGCCAGATTCACTCGCACCAGATCCCGCGCTCCCGCTGGACTTGATACCATGATCTACGCAGTCACGCGAAAGGAGTTTCATGGCACATCAACATCCGCCGCGTTTCCTGAAGATCGTCGACGACGCCAGGTCCCGCGTCCGTGAGACCGACGTCGACACCGTCAAGAAAAGGATGGACCGCGGCGACAAATTCGTGCTTGTCGATGTTCGCGAAGAAAGCGAGTTCGCAAAGGATCACCTCCCTGGAGCGGTCCACCTCGGCAAAGGGGTGATCGAGCGTGACATCGAGGGCCGGGTTCCGGAGTTGAACACGGAACTGGTTCTCTACTGCGGCGGTGGCTATCGTTCCGCCTTGGCAGCCGACAATCTGCAGAAGATGGGCTACACCAATGTGATCTCGATGGACGGCGGCATTCGCGGCTGGCGCGAAAAGAATTACCCTCTGGTCAAAGACTGAAACTGGACAGCCTGCGAACCCGGCCTCCCTTTCTCCGTGGCATTGCAATGGTTCTGTGGTAAGCTCCGCTCCTTACAAACATGAACGGTCGCATTTTCTTCTGGTCCCTCACCTCGGCGCTCGCGGGGTTTCTCTTCGGCTTCGACACAGTTGTCATTTCCGGCGCCGAAAAAACGATCCAGGCCCTGTGGCATCTGAGCCCCAACGTGCACGGTATTGCGATTGCATCGGCACTGTATGGCACCGTTGTCGGCTCGCTGCTTGGAGGCTGGCCTGCCGACCGCTTCGGACGAAAAATCACTTTGCTTTGGATCGGCCTTCTTTATCTCGTCGGTGCCGTGGGCTCGGCGCTCGCAACCAACGTCGTCACCTTTATCGCCGCGCGCGTCGTCGGCGGGCTTGGAATCGGAATCTCCACCGTTGTCGCACCAATGTATATCTCGGAAATTGCTCCGCCGAAGCATCGCGGACGACTCGCCGGCATGTTCCAGTTCAACATCGTGTTCGGCATCCTCGTTGCATTCGTTTCCAATGCCCTGCTCGCGGGAATTGGCGAAAATGCGTGGCGGTGGATGCTCGGTGTTGCCGCATTCCCTTCCCTTTTGTATGCAGTGTTCTGTTTGGGATTGCCAGAGAGCCCTCGCTGGTTGCTCAGCCGCAAAGGAGATCGCGCCGCAGCGATCAGCGTTCTGCAGCGGACTGAACCCGAACTTTCAAAGGCTGAGATCGAAGCGCAAGCCGATGAAATCGCTGCCCACTCGACTGCACAGGTCTCTTCCGGTTCCTTCTGGAGTCACCGTCTTCGTAAACCCATTATGCTCGCGATCCTGATCGCATTTTTCAACCAGCTATCCGGCATCAACGCGATCCTGTACTTCGCCCCACGCATTTTCGAACTGACCGGACTCGCCGCGAAAGCCGCACTGTTGCAATCGGTCGGGATCGGACTCACCAACTTAGTGTTTACGTTTGTCGGGCTGTGGCTGATCGATCACCTTGGGCGGAGGACGCTGCTCTACATCGGATCGTTCGGATACATCGCCTCCCTCGGCCTTGTGGCCTGGGCCTTTTTTAATCAGCATTATTCAATCGTGCCCGTCTGCATCTTTGCGTTTATTGCGGCCCATGCCATCGGCCAGGGAGCGGTCATCTGGGTGTTCATCTCAGAGATATTCCCCAACCGTCATCGCGCGGAAGGACAAACTCTGGGCAGCTTCACGCACTGGATCTTTGCCGCATTGCTCACTACCTTCTTCCCAAAGATGGTGGATGCTTTCCCGCCCGGCTACATCTTCGCGTTTTTCACTGGAATGATGGTGTTGCAACTGATTTGGGTGAAGATGTTGGTTCCTGAAACCAAGGGAGTTCCCCTGGAACAGATTCAGAAACAACTTGGGATCGAGCAGGCATAAAGCGGGCGTGCCCAATGCTTGGTCAGCGGGCATCAAATACATATCATCTGCGTTATAACCTACAGATTTTAACCGATGGAACGATCTCGCTCGCCGACGTTAACCTTCTCCTGTTTGTGCGGTTGTTTGTCGGTTGCCACATATTCATCTCTCCTAGGGTCCCTGCCGCAGTGAATCGTCCCGGCGGCGCGGTGGACAGAGTTCCACTGCGCTCGTCTTTTTCTAATTTCACATTCCATCTCGTAGGCTCGACTTCCGAACCGAAGATTTCTAGAATCCCGAGCGGCTCTCCTGAATCCTTTACCGAACATGGCTCGCATCTTCATCACCGGATCTTCCGACGGCCTCGGCCGCATGGCAGCAGAACTTCTCGTCAATCAGGGGCACAAGGTTGTACTACACGCCCGCAACGAACAAAGAGGTCATGACGCTCTGGCGGCGGTTCCCGGAGCAGAAACCGTAATCCTTGCAGATCTCTCGAGTATCCGGCAGACGAAAAAACTCGCGGAGCAGGTCAACGCGTTAGGAACGTTCGACGCCGTGATCCATAATGCCGGAGTCGGTTATCGATCTGCCCAGCGCATTCTGAGCGAAGACGGCCTGCCTCTCGAATTCGCGGTCAACACGTTGGCCCCTTTCGTTCTGACCGCTCTCATTCATAGGCCGAAACGGCTTGTCTATCTCAGTTCCGGGCTGCATCAGGGAGGCGACGCCAGCCTGCACGACCTCACCTGGGAACATCGTCCCTGGAGGGGTATGCAGGCTTACTCTGACACCAAGTTGCACGATGTGCTTCTCGCATTCGCAGTCGCTCGCCGCTGGCCCGCTGTGCTCTCCAACGCGCTTGAACCGGGTTGGGTCGCGACCAAGACGGGAGGAGCCATCGCTCCCGACGACCTCGCGGAAGGACGCCGCACCCAAGCCTGGCTGGCGGTAAGTGAGGATCCCGCGGCGAAAGTTACAGGTGAGTACTTCTATCACATGAAACTGCGCAAGCCGCATCCAGCGAGTCGAGATGACGCCACGCAAAACAAATTGTTGGAAGCCTGCGAGCTCTACTCCAGCGTTTCTTTCCCCGTCAACTAGTCCGTGACAATCTCATCCAGAAGCTTGCCGACGGAGTCAACCAGGCGAATTTGCATCGCTAGAATTCCGTCCGCGTGTGTGGAGCAACTCAGACAAGGATCGTAAGCCCGGACCACCGCCGACACGCGGTTCAACATGCCTTCACTCAATCTGTTGCCATCGATGTAGTGCTCACTTACCTGCTGCACACTGCGGCCGATCGCAAGATTGTTGTGACCCGTAGCAACGATGAGATTCGCCCACGTGATCGCGCCCTCTTCGTCAACTTTATAGTGATGGATCAGCGTGCCACGCGGAGCTTCGATCATCCCTACCCCTTCCAACGAGTTCACGCCAGCGGTCGCGCGAACGTGGGTGTCGAGAATCTGCTGATCAGCCAACAACGATTCGATCTTCTCCAAGGCAAAGATGATCTCCACCAGCCTCGCGTAGTGATAGAGAAACGCGCTGTGCGCAACAACCCCAAATCGCTGATGAAACTCCTTGAACTCCGTATCGGCGTCGGGAGTACCGCACTGATCAGCGACATTCAACCGGCCGAGCGGCCCCACGCGGTACACTCCGGCGGGGAAACCCGCGGGCCTGAAATACGGAGCCTTCAAATAGGATTCCCGCAGACTGGCTTCCCCGATCCACTGCGGATACTCATCAGCAGGAATGCGATCTTCGACGATCTCGCCCGTCGACGCTCGGAACCGCAGGTCTCCCTCATAGAGTTGCAGATTCCCCTTGCGATCGACGAGCCCTGCATACATCGTGGGCGCCGAGCCGAAGAATTCGATCTCTTCTTTGAAATTGTCGAGGGCCCCCTTGAAGAAGCGAATCGTTCGCTCGGCAATCGTCTTGGCTGCGGGAATCTCTGACAGGATCCTGTCACGAATCGGCGACGAGAGCGGAGAAGCGACTCCTCCCGGCACGATCCAGGAGGGATGAACCCGCTCCTGCGCGAGCGATTCGACGATCATCAGCCCAAACTTTCGCAACTCGATTCCGTCTCGCGCCAACTCGGGGTGTCCCGCAATCACTCCGAGAACGTTCCGCGTCGCGGGATCCGACTCCATGCCGAGCAGGAAATCCGGAGAAGAGAGATAGAAGAAGCTCAAGGCATGCGACTGCACAATCTGTGCATAATGAACCAGTTCGCGCAGCTTTTTGGCAGTGTGCGGAATTCGGACCGCCATGATGGCGTCACATGCTTTCGACGAAGCCAGCAGATGGCTGATCGGGCAGATCCCGCAGATACGTGCCGTGATTCCCGGCATCTCGTAGAATGGGTGCCCTTCAGTGAACTTTTCGAAACCGCGAACCTGGGTCACGTGGAACTCGGTCCCTGCGACCTTCCCTTCGTCGTTCAATTGAATGGTGATCTTCGCGTGCCCTTCGATGCGGCTCACGGGTTCAATGGTGATGCGCTTCATCGCACGCTCCTTAACCAAATTTCACCTTGAGATTGCCGTCTGGCTTCTTCCCATCCAGCAGATCGTTGATAACTCCGACGATTGTTTTTGACGGTGGCGGACATCCCGGCAAGCAAAGGTCCACTTTCACGAACTCGCGGAGCGGCCGAGCCTGTTTCAACAGCGCCGGCACCCGATCCGAAGGCACGAGCTTCTTCTCGTCTGCCCCATCGACGTAGACACGCTGCAAGAGCTTCTGAACCGAAACGGAATTCCGCATCCCCGGAACGTTTCCGGTGACGGCGCAGTCCCCCATCGAGATCAGCACGTTCGTACGCTGGCGGATCTTCTGGATCTTGTTCAGGTCGTCCTGCGAGCTGACCGCGCCCTCCACAAGCGTGACGTCTACGCCCTCCGGGAACTCCTGTGCGTCGACGAGCGGTCCGTACACAATGTCGATTTTCCGGGCCAGGGATATGATGGCAGCATCCATGTCGAGCAGGGACATGTGGCACCCTGAGCAGCCATCCAGCCAGACGGTCGCCACTTTCACCTTCTTCATACCTGCGCTCCCCGGCGATGTACGAGTGATGTAACCGCGTCGACTTTCTTGACCATCTCCTCCACCGCCCAGCCTTTCTCAGCCAAAGCACCGGTTGGACATGCGTGCACGCATTTGCCGCAGCTGGTGCAGCTACTCGCCTTGCCCCACTTCTCGTTCATCTCGCTGACGATCCGGGCGTGAATCCCGCGTGAGGTCAGCTCCCAGACATGAGCGCCTTCGAGTTCTGCACAGACCCTTACGCAGCGAGTACACAGGATGCAGCGGTTGTGGTCGAGCACAAAGCGCGGATGCGACAAATCGATCGACATCTTTGGGAAGTTGTACGCAAGGCTGACCGTACTGATGCCTAATCGCGTTGCCATCGTTTGCAATTCGCAATGCCCATTCGATACGCATACCGCACAAACATGATTCCGCTCAATCAATAACAGTTCGATCGAAATTCTCCGGTAGCGCGTGAGCTTGGCGGAGTTGGTTGTGACCGACATGCCTTCCTGAATGGGGGTCGTGCACGCCGGGAAAAGCCGCTCTGAGCCGGACACCTCCACCAGGCATACCCGACAAGCCCCGACGTCCGCCAGGCCATCGAGAGCGCAAAGCGTTGGGATGTACTTATTGTTCGCCTTTGCCGCCTGCAGAATCGTCTGCCCTTCCAGCGCGCTGATCAGCTCTCCGTCGATCCGGATCGATATTTTCTTCTGTGCCAAGGCTCGCTCCTTTCAGCGGCGCTCTAGCTCACGTTGACGGCTTTCACGTCGCAACGCAGGCAGCGGCAGGTCTCGTCCAAAGCCTCATCGTGAGTGAGGCCTGCCACAACCTCATCCTGAGATCGCATTCGGAGACTTGCCGCCAATGGATGTCCCGTATGACGGGGACTCGCGCTCGGTTCTTCGGGAGGCGTTTGCTCGTACTCGAATGCCGGATAGAGCCTCTGCCATCGATCCGCCTCCATCAATTGCAGATCGATACTTCTTGCGGCTTGCTTGCCGAACGCCATGGCATTCGACACGTTGGAAGCTCCGGTAACGAGGTCGCCTCCCGCATAGAATCGCGGACGGCTCGTTTCCAGCGTGAACCGGTTGACATCGATCGTTCCACTCTCCTTCAGCACGAGGCCGGACGCTCGGACAAAATCCAGGTCGACCGTCTCGCCGATCGCGAAGATTACTGAGTCGCAGTCGAACCTCTGTATCTCGTCAGTGGCGACGGGCTTTCTCCGGCCCGACGAATCGTACTCACCCAGTTTTGTCTTCACGATCTCGATGGCTTTAACATTGCCCTTCGGATCACCAATCACCCGATGCGGTGCGGCCAGGAACACGAATTTGGCTCCCTCGTCGCGCGCGGCGCGCGTTTCTTCCTCAATCGCGGGCATATCCTTGCGCTCGCGGCGGTAGAACACCGTCACATCGCAGCCTTTGCGCAGGGCTGTGCGTGCGGAATCGATGGCGGCATTTCCACCGCCGATAATCGCTACCCGGCGCCCGAGGACGACTTCTTGGCCCGCAGCGACCGCCTCAAGGAAGTTCAATGCTGGAAATACGCCTTTCAGTTCCGTTCCCGACTGATAGACCCATGATTCCTTCCATGTTCCGATTGCGAGAAAAACCATGTCGTAGTGGTCGTCGAGATCGTTCAAGGCGAGATCCGTGCCAATGCGAGTGTTGAAAACGAAATCCACACCCAGGCGCTCGATCAACTCAATTTCGCGCTTCAGTGTCGACTTGGGCAGCCTGTACTCGGGCAAGGCGAAACGCAACATGCCTCCTGCTTCCGACTTGCTGTCATACACGGTCACGTCGTGTCCGAGCATGGCCAGATAGAATGCCGCGGTAAGTCCCGCAGGACCGGCACCGACTACGGCGATTTTGCGGCCTGTCGGCTCGAGTTTCAGGGAAACGAGCCCCTGCACCATAGGCTCAAACTTCTCGGAGTTGAAGATCGAGTCCGCAATGAACCGATGCACCTCGCGCATGTTCACCGACTGGTCGATGGTCTGGCGACGGCACCGGCTGTCGCACGGATGCTGACACACCCTTCCGGTGGACGATGGCAGCGGATTGTCCAGAATCACCGAAAGGAACGCTTCTTCAAGCCGGTTCTCTTTCTGAAGCTGTAAGAACCGGGGAATGTTCATGTGCAGCGGACAGCTGTTCTCACACGGAGAGAGCGCTAGTTCCTCGCACACGCCCGCGGTGCAGCGGTTGCCCAAAATGTGATCTTCAAACTCGTTGCGGAAGTGACGCAACGTTGTCAGCACAGGATTTGGGGCCGTCTGCCCCAATCCGCAGAGCGAGCAGTCGCGGATGTAGCGGCTCAGCTCGTCGAGAATTTCGAGATGATGCGCCGTTCCCGCTCCTTCCGTGATGCGGTTCAGAATGCGCAGGCACTTGTTCAGGCCGACCCGGCACGGGATGCACTTCCCGCAAGACTCCGAATGCGTGAATTCGATAAAGTAACGCGCCACATCGACCATGCAGTTATCTTCATCCATCACAACCATGCCGCCCGAGCCCATGATCGATCCCAGCTGTGAAAGGTTTTCATAGTCGACCGCGGTGTCGAGCATCTCTTGCGGAATGCAACCGCCGGAAGGTCCGCCAGTCTGTACCGCTTTGACCTGTCGTCCTTCGATAGCACCTTCGCCGATGTCGTAAATAAATGTTTTAAGAGGAGTTCCCAGGGGCATTTCGACGAGCCCGGTGTTCTTTACTTTGCCGACGAGGGAAAAGACTTTGGTTCCCGAACTCTTGGGGCTTCCCGTCTCGGTAAACCATGCAGGGCCCCGCATCACGATTGGCGCGATGTTGTACCAGGTCTCGACATTGTTGATGTTGGTCGGCTTTCCCCACAGGCCCTTCTGTGCCGGAAATGGCGGACGCGGTCGGGGTCTTCCCGCTTCGCCCTCAAGAGAAGCAATCAGCGCAGTTTCCTCGCCGCAGACGAAGGCTCCCGCCCCTTCCACAAGTTCAATATCGAACTTGAATCCGCGTCCGAGAATGTTCTCGCCCAGCAATCCGTACTCGCGCGCCTGTTCAATCGCCCGGGTGAGACGATGCACCGCCAGCGGATATTCCGCGCGAACATAAACGATTCCTTGTGTCGCGCCCATCACGTATCCGCCGATGATCATTCCTTCGAGCAGCGAATGCGGGTCGCTCTCGATCTCGTTGCGGTTCATGTACGCGCCGGGGTCGCCCTCATCCGCGTTGCAGATGACGTACTTTGGCTCCGCCTTCGCCTTGGCGAGAAACTCCCACTTGTTGCCGGTTGAGTATCCTGCCCCGCCCCTGCCCCGCAGCTTTGAAGCCTTGATCTGCTCAATCACCCCGGCGGGATTTGCATCGATCAGCACTTTGTACAGCGCCTGGTATCCACCGATAGCGATGTATTCCTCGATGTCGTCGGGATTAAGAATGCCGCAGTTGCGGAGAACGATTTTCTTCTGACCCTTGAAGAAGGTGACATCGCTCCAAAGGGGTACTTCGGGATAGCCCTGGCCGTAGCGAACATGGCCGGTGATATGGTCCCATTCCTCGATCTTGCAGTAGATAAGGTCAGGCGTCAGGTTGCCCTTACTGATGTCGTGGAGCAGTCGCCCGGCATCGTTTGCCTGCACTTTCCGCAACATCACCAATGGATTCCCAGGCAAGCGCACGCTCACCAGTGGTTCCTGGAAGCACGCTCCAAAGCAGCCCACCGGCGCCAGAATGAGATCGTCCCCGCTTCGCTCAACGGCTTGCGAAAAGGCGTGATACAGGCCCTCGGCGCCGTTACCCCGCCCGCAAGTACCCATACCGATCGTGACCCGCGGAACGGACGGCACCAGCTTGGCCATGCCCGCCTCGCGTACCGCATTGAATGCTCCAATATCCAGGATTCGAGGCATGCATCACTCTCCCGCTCGAATGGTTTCGATCTCGCGTTGCAGCGTGCGCTCCGTCGCATGACCGCAGATGCGATGGTTGACCTCAACCACCGGGGCCATGGCACACTGCCCGAAACACGCCACCGTACGAACGGTGAACATGCGGTCGCCCGTCGTCAGCAGAAGCTTGTCAGCTTCGTTTCCGTTGCTGTCGCCCTCTTGCAAGCCGAGGCCTAGTTCCAGCCGCGCTCCCTGTAACAGGCTGCGCGAGCCACGGGTGTGACAGGCCGTTCCGCGGCAAATGCAGATCGTGTTCTCGCCTTGGGGCTGTAAGTTGAATAGCGCATAAAAGGTCGCCACGGCGTAGATCCTGGCCAGAGGAAGATCCATCTTTCCGGCTATGTATTTCAGGGTCTCTTCGGGAAGGTATTTGTGGCGGTTTCGCTCCTGCGCGGCTTCGAGAACGCCCAGCAGAGCGCCGGGGCGTCCTTGTCGGGTTTCTATCACTTTGTCGAGAAAGACTTGTTCTTCGGGAGGCAGGACGACGGGCGAGAGTGCTTGCATGCACACTCCTCGGCGCGATGACAATCGCGCACCCACCAATTTATTGATTCTTCAGACACCTACACCGTCACCGTGAGCACAGTTCGGGGTGACAAGAATCACAGGGATAGATAAGCAAAAGCAGACCGAGATGCGAGCCGCTTAGCCCTGGTTCCATATCGGTTTCCGCTCGCTTAGGGATAACCCTCACGCAACTGAAACAGTAGTCTGAAATTTTACTGGTGCAGTCGTGAAAATAGCAGCTTCTACCGAGTGCTGCGGGATTCGAAGCGACGTTCATAAACTCCCGTAACTAATAGCAAAATAGACAGTTAGCAGGTCAGCAACGAATCACGACCGGTTCCTTTGACCACAACCGGTTGCTCCGTTATTCCACTACCAGCGTGCCCGAATTGCGCGGCAGATTCCCCGGGTGGGGCGGGATTTGCGTTTGGCCGCGACACTCTCCGCAATCGTCGGGAACCAGGAACAACAAGGAGACGATTATGAAGCTCACCACTTCCATGCTGCCCCTTACTCTGCGACGGTTTGTGATGCCGGCGATTGCGTTGACCATTCTGTCGCTCTGCACTTCCCACATGACGGCACAAACTGCCGGATCCAATCCCGGGGGCAATCCAACGGGTCAGAATCCCGCCACAGCCGGACAAAATCCGCAGCATAAACATACCCCTCAGGAAATCGAGGAGGCATATCGACGAGCTCGCTGGAAGGCGAAGAAGAGTCCAAAAATCAAGAACACGCACAACGGAGACGATCCCCAGACCGCGGCCATCCGCGCGGCGCTGGAACAGTTGAAAAATGGTCGCAACAATTCCGGTGGAACGAGTTCGTCATCCACCGGTTCAGGCCAGACGGCCAACGCCGGCGGATCAACCCCGGCTGGCGGCAATCCAACGGGCTCCAATCCCATCGGGGCCGGCGCAAAATCTGGCGGCACAACGACCGGTTCCTCGAATCCGCCAGCGGGAACCCCTGGTGTTCCACCGGGAAGCACGCCTGGAACTCCAGGCGGGGGTTCCAGATCCGTTTCCATGGCATCGATGGCGATGGCACGCCCCGCGATGGCTATCCCAGCGCCAGCCACACCGCCTCCACCCACTCCCAATGGCGCCATCGGTCGAGGAGCACTCGCCTCAACCGCCAACTTGTCCTCTGCGGTCGGCTGCAGCACCAAGCAGCTCATGATTACGAGTATCAATAGCGTCAAAACGGGAATGTCCAATCCCAATATCGTTTTCAGTCAGGATCCTCAGTACAACGACTACAAAATCTCAGGCTGCAACTTCGGAAATACGCAGGGACAGGCGCACCTGAACGGTCCGTTCCGATCCGGAGTCGTTCAATTGCAGATCAAGTCATGGACAGACAACCTCGTCGAATTGATGCTCGATCCAAATCTCAAAGGCGAGCCGGACCAGAACAGTGTCACTCTTGTCATCAATCCCGTGGGCTCGGCACAAGCGCAGTTGCAGAATTGCAAGTTCTACGCTCTGCGTCAGGAAATCACCCTACCGACCCTACCGCAAAGCGCGGTGACTCTCGCCAGCATCATCGATGATGGCGGCGCACCCGTGCCAACGGTTAAGTTCTCTTCTCCTTACAAAGATCCGATACCCTCGCAGCCCGGAACATATACCGCTGGCGTCGATCGCTACGACTTCTACCGATTCAACCCCGCCACGGATATCTGGGATCTCAGTAACTTGGCACCCGGTTTCGTTCCCACCCAATTCAGCCTGAGCCATTGGGCGGTCAACGATTGCAGCCAAGGGTTCGAACTCATCGTCGACAACGCCACCCTTTATGACGACGGCCAATGGAGTGCGCAGTGGGATCCCGGCAATCCAAAACGAATCATTGTGAATGTCGCGGAGCAACACTGTCATGACCCCGAGGGCACAGACGCGAGCAGCTCGAACTACGCGCTGGAAATCCAGGTCACCGGTCCCATCGGCGTAAGCCCGGTCATGTAGATCCTTTGCTTCTCCTCCGTCGTCGGTACGACGGAGGAGAAGTGTGTCCCAAGTCCGAGACATTCCGGAGACCCACGATGACGAGAGCGATCGCACGTTGTGCGCAATGGATAGCGGTATTGCTGCTTCTGAAACTGATGGTCGCTGCACAGGCGATGCCGATGATCACGTCGGTGAATTCGTCCTCCTTTGCAGGATCGGGTCTGACATTGACCGTCACCGGCGCTAATTTCGAGATGAACTCCGTTGCGCGTGTGAACGGCCGCAATAAACCGACTCTCTATATGGGACCGACCCAACTGCAGGTGTCCCTCTCGACGGCAGACGCGGGACGCAGTGGCTCCATCTACATGACCGTTTTCACCCCCGCTGCGCGCACCTTGGGGGGCGGCTACACATCGAACGCTCTTGCTGTTCCGCTCGCGGGCCCAGCGGGCCCCCAACCAACTCTAGGAACAGCGGCTCCTGAATTCGTATCTCCGGGAACAACACAAGCCCGCATCACGCTCACAGGAGCGAACTTTCGCCCCGGCGCGGTGGTTGTCGTTTCACCGCCTCTGACTTCCGTCACCCTTTCGACCGGCAATGTACAGGCCAACGACATCTCTGTACAAAGCACGACCGTCGTGAACTCGACGCTGATCGTCGCGGCCATCAACGTGGGACGCCAAGCCGCTCCAGGCCTGCGCGCCGTGGACGTTCTCAATCTGGACGGAACCAACACCGGAATCAGTCCGCTGGGCCTGCCCGGTACATCGCGGCCCTTTCGGATCGCTCCCAACAGTTCCCTTGGCGCTCCCCTGGGCATCACAACCATCGCGCTCGTCAGTCCGCGGAATGGCGCAGTCTTCGCGCAAGGAGAGGAAATCTACGGAGAAGCGCAATTCGCCGGAACCGGTAGCGGCATGGTCGTCGGAGCCTGGTTCTGGGATAACGCTCTCATCGAACAATTCACCGTGAATCTTGGGGGCGGACAAAGCGTCTCCGTTCGGTCGAACAACCCGTTCCCGACTGAATTGCTCGGTCAACACACGATCGAACTTCGTATCCTGCAACCGAACCGAATCTCTTCGAGGCCGATTTCGGTTGTAGTTAATCCTGGTGGCTTTTCTCTAGAGACTCTTCTTGCTCCCGCCTATGGAGCTAGAGTCACCTCGAAGCAGCCACCGGAACTACGTTGGGCTCCGGTACCGGGCATCGGACAATACCAGGTCGGATTTGCCACACAACCATACATCTCCGACATTAACAACTGGTACACCGTGTCGGAGAACTCATGGTCAGTTCCTGAAAGTGTTTGGCGTGCTTTACCCGATGGTGAACTCTACTGGACAGTTCGGTCCGTCGAGATGTCCGGCACTGCACGGAAGCCGCTCCCCATGCGTTTGTTGCTGCGCGTTCCCGACAACGCACTTAGGACCAAAGCAGAGCATCCATCGATCACTCCGCAGGGCAATCCTCTGCTCGAATGGAATGGCCTCGAGGGACAGCATCTCTATCGGATCACTATCAGCTCCGATCCGGAAGGCCAACAGCTCGTTCGACGTTACTTGACCAATGTGCCCCAGATCGACTTGCGCGCACTCAAAGGCAAACTCGATCCCGCACAAAGATATTACTGGTATGTCGAGGTTCTCGACCTCGAAGGACGCACAATCCTGACCGGACCGACGAATGCGCTCGCGTTTTCAAGCTTGTCGCAATCCCGAAACGTACGATCCCTCGCACGTCAAGTACTCCTGGTGCGAGCCTCGTATTCAGAGCCAATTTCCGCCTATCGCTCGACAGGGACGCCCACTCCGGCACCCGAGGAACTTAAATCCATCGCTACACGCATACCCGAGCCGGACTCGACTGCTTCCAATCCTAAAGCTCCGATCACAATCAACTTCTCAGCAGCGCCAAACGCGTTCGATCTCGCTGTCGAGGTAGACGGCACCGACGTCACTTCGCTGTGCGATGTCGCTGACACGAGGATTACATACACCCCAGCCATTCCGATCACAGACGGGGTCCATGCTGTCGTTGTCACCATCGGCTCGGATTCTTCTTCCTGGAAATTCACGATGAAGGCCGCCGCCGAACCAAAGAAAAAGCCTGAGTCAGAATCTGGCAAGGCAAAACCCCTGCAGATGCAAACTCAGATCGCGAGTAACACGCAGTGGGTTTCAGGTTCCGCCCCGGACATCAACACGGTTTCTGTATCCGAGCAACTGCAATATCAGAACGGCCCGTGGAAGGCGCAGATCAACGGCTCCGGACTGCTAAACAGTTTCCTCGGTCCGCAGTATCTACGCACCAGCCGCGGTTACTTCGACAACTACATTCTGAATGGTGGCTGGCAAAAGGGACGTTGGGGCCTGAACATCAGCTTCGGTGAAGTCGCCCCGTCTCTCTATCAGAATGCGCAGTTAGTGACGACAGCAGCGCCGCGGCAAGGTGTCGAGGCAGACCTCAAGACTCCCGCGGGAACTTTCGGTTTCTTCTCTAACACAGATGACGTCGGTTCCGGCAGCGGGTTCGGCTATGACTTTCATCAGCAGATCCGCGGGGCTAGCTGGGACCTTCCTCTGCCGAAGAAGTACCTCGAACTCCGCCTCATGTGGTTGAGCGCGCACGATGATACTCCTGCGCCTTCGTTCCAGACCAATATCAACGACCAGAGCTATCTCTTTAATGACCCTGTCTCGTCTCCAGGTGGTGGGGATCTGTATGGCGCGCTCCTGCAGGTTCATCTAGCCCAAAAATGGCTCTGGAGCAGTGAATATGCCTGGGGATACAACGATTCGACGATCTCGGGCGTGTTTACTCATCAATCCGGTCGCGCAGCCAGAACCTCCGTTTCTGGATCGTATGGACCGATGTCGATGGCCGTCGGTTATTTCGATGTCAGTCCCAACTTTGCCTCTCCGACCAACCCGAGCCTTTCTCCGAATAGCACGCCGGATCGACGAGGCCCGTCCGGAACGTTCGTCTTCACAACGAAAGCGGGAATTTTCAGTGTGAGCGACACCTACTTGCAGAGCAGCGTTCATCAGGCCGATTTTGCCGAACAAAATATGACGTCGGCGACGGAAAGCTGGTCGAGGAACCTGAACAAGCTGACCGTCCTATCCATCTCAGGCCACGAAACGTTCACGACCACGGGTAACATCCCTCCTGTAGTGCAGGCCATGCCGAGCGATCAGCGGCTTGCTCTCGAAGCTGATCAGCGCGATGGAGGATTCAATGTTGGCTTAACTCGCCAGCTTGGGAAAACGGCGTCTCTAACGCTCAGTGGCGCACGCGATTGGTTCCGCAACAACCTCGTTCAAGGCTCCAACACCATCACGACATCGGGAATCGTCGGAGCGAATTGGCTCGTGCGTCCGTATCTTCAGATCAATGGAAATGTAAGCTTGAACTGGTTTGCCGGTGCAGGCAGCACTGTCGGAACAACCCGCAGCTTCAGCGGATATCTTCAGCCCAGTCTGACGTGGAAACGCACAGGAATGCAGTTGCAACCACTGCTCTCCGTAAATCAATCGCGCACAATGCTGATCGGAGACGTCCTTGCCAACGACCTGCTATCACAGCAATACGGCGGGCGCTTGTCCTGGACGATGCCTCGCAAGCTGAAGTTCAGCACGCTCAGTTTCGACGGAGAATATGACGATCTGAAGAATCCGGTAGCTGCATTTCGTGAACAAGGCACGACCTTATATCTGTTGTGGACAGTAACGTGGGGTTACAAACACGAAATGTGAGAATCGGCGGTGACGCTATTCGTGCCGCAGTGCTTCGATCGGATTCAGTCGTGACGCGCGGAATGCCGGAATCATTCCGCTGATCAGGCCCACCGCTCCAAGAATCAATGTCGACGCAATCAGCGTCGCGGGAGCAATAATCAGGCGGATGTCGCCCGCTTCGCCATTCTTGGCAAAGGCGCTGTACAGTGTCAGTCTTCCGACGGAGAGTGCGACAACATACGCGAGAATCACTCCAAGCAGGCCGCCAATAAAGGTGATCGTCAGCGCCTCGGCCAGGAACTGGAATAGGATGTATCCGCGCCGGCACCCCAGCGCTTTCTGAACACCGATCTCGCGGGTACGCTGTGTCACCGATACCAGCATAATATTCATCAGCCCCACGCCGCCGATTCCGAGCGTCAAGGTTCCGATAAATCCCATCAGGATCTTCAGTCCGAGCGTGATGATCTCAAACTGATGCACCTGCATCATGATGTTGAAGACCCGCACTGCCTGGCGATCGGCCGAATTGAACTTATGCTGCGTGGCTAAGATCGTCCGCACCGCGGGCTCGATCTTCTCGTATTCGGGCGTCTGATAATTGAACCAGATCGAATCGAGATAATGCGTATCCTTCAGATCACTCATCGTTGTGAAAGGGATATAGACAACGCGGTTGATGTCATCATTCCCTTCCTGCATCTTCGCGCTCAGCACGCCGACAATTTCGAAACTCAGCCCATCCACCCGAATGTGCTCTCCCAAGGCATTGCGGCCTGAAAAGAGCTTGTCTTTCGCTTCCGAACCGATGACGGCTACGTGTGCGCGCTGGACCTGGTCCTCCATGTTGTAGAAGCGGCCTTGCCCCAGTTTCATGGAACGGATGTCCAGCACATTCGGATAGTTTCCGGTGACTGGGAACGAGAAAACGCGGGTGTCGTATTGCACGTTCGCTTGCTTTCCGACTTCCGGGGTGATGTGTGTGACCTGGGGAAGGTTCGTGGTGAGCGCGTCGACGTCTTCCTGCGTAAAGCGAACGTTGACACCGGATTTCTGCCCGCCGGCGCCCATCGAAGTCTTGCCGGGCACGACAATGCAGAGCTTGGTACCGAAATTCGCAAAAATGTTCGCGCAGGCCTGACCGAAGCCGTCGCCATAAGCCAGTAGCATCACGACCGTTGCAATGCCCCAAGCCATGCCCAGCATGGTCAGCGCGGTCCGGCGGCGGTTGAACCGCATCGCCGCGTAGGCTTCATGAAGCAAATCCTTCAGCATTGTGTTATTCCTGCCGCAAGGCTTCCACGGGCTGCAACATTGCCGCTCGCCGCGCTGGATAGAGCCCCGCAATCACTCCGGCCAGAGTCAGGCTGCCGATCGCGAGCACCGCCGACATTGGCACGAGTTTCGGCGGATCAAACCCTTGCGGGCCTTGCACTCCGCTCATCAACGACATCAAGCCACCGGCAAATGCCATTCCAAGCAGTCCGCTGCCCAGCGTCAACAGCAAACCTTCAAGAAAGAAGTGGAACAGGATGTTCCGATTGGTCGCACCCATCGCCTTGCGTAATCCGATTTCGCGCGTGCGCTCGCTGACGGCCACCAGCATTATGTTGATTACGCCGATCGCACCCAGCGCCAGCGTGACCATCCCGACTGCCCCCAGGAACATATTCATCACGTCGAAAATGGTGCCCACCATTTTCGATTCCTGGATGGAATCCCACTCGTCGAAAGCGTTGTCGTCGTTGCCGTCGAAACCGTGATTTCGCCCAACGATCTGATGGACCTCCGCTTGCGCGAGCTTATGCTCAGAGGTGATCCGCGGCTGGTATTCGATAAAGGATATTGAGTTCTGGTGATTTTCGCCCTTCAGCGGGAAATTGGTTCCCATGACCTGGAATGGAATGTAGCCGCGCATGTTCAGCCACATGTTGTCTCCGCGACCAAGGTGCGGGAGCGTTCCCACGACCTCGAATCGAAGACCGTTAAGCAGCACGAATGATCCTACGGCGGGCCGGCCAGGAAAAAGCGCTTTTAATAATTCGTTCCCTAGAACAATCACGTTCCGCCGCTGTTGCCCATCGAGATCGTTTAGCCAGCGACCGTCCTTGATCGGCAGGAAGCTGATCTCGTTCAAATTCGGCTCCGTGCCGAGGATTTCCCCGCTGGCGGTTGCGAACTCACTCACTTCCTTGAGATCGCCTCGCGAGATGATTGGAACAGCGTTCCGCACATTTCCAGCCTGCCGGATATCGAGGTAGTCCTGGTAGGTAAGCAGGTAGGAACGCGCCGAGTTCATATTTCCTGCAACTGTGGGCGCGCGCCCGGGGAACAGGAACATGATGTCCTTCCCAAACTCTGCCATTTCCCGTTTATTACCCGAGCGGAACCCTTCCCCAACGCCGACGAGAAGCAACAGCGAACCAACGCCCCATGCGATGCCGAACATGGTGAGAAACGAGCGCAGCTTATGCGCCCACAGATTGCGAAAGATCTGCCCGAGGAGGTCCCAGAACGTCCGCGTCATCGCCTCACCTTTTGTACTGTTCCCCTTAGATGCAAACTGAGCCCGATTGCGCGAGCCAGGCACAACAATTGATACGCGAACCGTACCCTGAAAGTTCCCATGCGTGGGTACACTTCACCCTAATTGTCTGTTCTGGGATTTAGACGGACGAAACTCGAAATGGCAACCAGGCCCGGCTCGCAGAACGCAGCCCAGCATCGTGGATTCAACAACATAGCAGAACTTGCCGTGAGTTAGCTCGTAAGTGCGCCTAGAACCTTCCCAACTTCACACGCACGACAGATGGATCGTCCGAATGAAATTGAAGTCCCCGGTCTGTTTCGTCACCATTCCACAATCGAACGGGTTTCCAGACGCCGTTCTGGTATGACCCTTCTTCAGCAGACAAGATTTGCGCGCGCATGCCCGGAAGATGACCAGGAAGATGAAAATTTACGGCTGCATCAATTCCCGTAACCAGGAATTCATCTGGTCCCATCTCGGCCACGAGCGCAACCCCATGTGCGTCGTTGGTTCCCGGAGGCCGGCGTCCATCGTATTGCGGATACCCATACGAGACGGTCGCCTGCCAACCCCCAAAATCCAGTTCCTGCTGCGCCTTGCCAGCCTCCTCCATCGAAGTTTTCAGTTTGCCTTCGAAATTAAGCTTCGCGATCTCGCGGGCCATCGGTGCGAGCAAGGCAAAATTTCGCGCATGTCCTGCGGTGGAGCTGTCGCCCAGAATATTCCACCCTCGGGGGTCGACGCCGAATGGCGCTATGCCGATCGCCCCTTCTCCGAGTGCGAAAAAGTCGTAGCGCGCGAACGAATCCGACTTGGCAATTTCCGGAACGAGCAGAGGATTGTCCGGCCGATGGTAGGCTGCGATCACATCGCGAACGAATCCGGCATCATCCCCATAGATATCCGGCGCAATCGCCTTGATGGAAGGCGCGAGCGTGCGCCACAAACCAACCCAACGCTGCACCGCCCCTCCGCTCGGATACTGGATGCCCGGGATCGCCAACCGCCGTTCCGGTAATTCAGCCGGCGGATAGCTCAACCACACATTCATATAGAGAGGAATGTCAAACTCCGCTTTACCGGCGGTCGCGATTTCGTTCAGGTAGTGCGCTTGATGATAGAGCTGAAACAGTTCATCCGCATCGCCACGAAAGACATCGCTCCAGGTACCGGCTTGTTTGTGCGCGGCCGCCAGCATGTCGGCCGGAACCGCTCCGGCGAATTCCTTGTTTGCTTCCGCTGAAAAGTCGCGGGGGCTGCCGATAATTCCGGATTCATTTTCAACCTGCACCATCAAAACCGTGTGCTCAGTGGCATCGAGGGTTTTGAGATGCCGCATAAGCGCCACAAATGCGGCTTTGTCAGCTTCAAGATTGGACTTCGAACTCGCAGAAAGCACATCAATAGGTTCGCCATCCGCGCGGATCACCCGTGGGAACCGCCTCGTGTCCGTTTTGACCCACTCCGGAACGTAATGCATGTTGCCGTTCTTCCAGGTCCCGAACCACAAGAACACGACATGTAGATTGTGTTCTCTCGCTCCCTTCACAACGGCGTCAACGTTGTCCCAGTTAAATTTGCCTTCCTGCGTTTCGATCTGTTCCCAATAGACCGGTGCTTCAACCGTGTTCGCGTGGAGTTCTTCCAGCGACTTCCAGACTCTTGGCAGTTCCGATGGCCATGCGCTCGAATTGTGGACCTGTCCTCCAAGAATCAGGTAAGGCTCGCCATCGACAAGCAGTGCCCAGCGCCCATCTTTTTCCACGAATCTGGGTGCCTCCCCTGCGGAAGCAAGGGCGCTAGCCATACCGACGACGAATGCAAGCGCACCGATCTGTAGTACCGCAACACCCATTCGTCGAATGAAGAATCGCAATTGCATTACGCCTCCCCGGGTGCAGCTTCACTCACGCGAAATTCCACTCGCTGCGCTCCCAACCTGGGATGTGTTGCGGTCAGCCGCACGGTTCCAGCTTCCTCCTTCGCGCGAACCCAGATCGCGCCGGTCCCGCCGACCAGCGAGAACGGATTGTCGCCGATAATCTCGGCCGGGCCTTCAAGTTCAAATTTGATCGAATCATCCGCGAACGGGCGGATTGCTCCGAACTCATCGGTAACCCGCAGCACAACTCTCGTGGCATCGGCTCCATCGCCCATCAGAGTTGTGTCATCGGGAGTTACGGTAAATTTCGTATCGACTCCGCTTCCCGACATGCGCTTCTCAATGACTTTCTTGCCCTGGATGTAACCCTCCAGCTTCAGATCTCCCCAGCCATGTCGAAAACTGGATCCCATTTCCACCACAAAAGGCGGATACCGCAGATGCTGGAACTGCGTTCGATCCGGATCGGCCTCAGCCACCAGTTTGTTGTTGATATAGAACTTCAGGTGATCACAATTCGAACAGACCACTGCCTTCGAGAACCCAATCGACTCATCTCCGCGGGCCCAGTGAAACGCGGGCTCGAGCACGACCTCCTCAGCCGGGTCACATTGTGATTTGTAGAATCCTGCCGCCGGCTTCGGCTCGCGGAAAATGTCGGTCACGCCGTGATAGCAGATGCGGTCTCCCGATCCGAAGTTCGCATGTGTGTTGTAGTCGAAAGCGCACCAGCCGATACCGCCCGCGTACTGCGGGTTTGACGCCAGTTGGTCGTGAATCCGGGCGTGTCGCATCATGTGCTCGGTTAGGCGCTCCACGTTGTCGATCGTCTTCGTCGGATAGGTGTGACCAACAAACTCCGTATTTAAATAGCGAGGATGATTGGGCGGCTTCAGCGGAAACCCGAAGTCGTTCATCGTAAATACGTCTTCGATGAATTCTGACTCCTGAAAATAGCGGATTCCGCCCGTCTGCCGCGTGGGGTCGAGCTGGTGGGCAGCCGCATTGGTCCGGGTGTAGAAGTCGTGATCGTCGAGCGACTCATTAATACGCGTGCCCCACAGAATGATTGCAGGATGATTCCAGTCGCGGCGGACCATGCGGCGCACATTATCCACAGATATATCCTTCCACGCCTGATCGCCGATGTGTTGCCAGCCGGGAATTTCCTCAAGCACGAGCAATCCGACTTCGTCGCACGCATCCAGAAAATGTCGGGATTGCGGATAGTGCGATGTCCGGACGATATTGCAATGTAATTTGTTGCGGAGAATGTCGGCATCACGCCGCTGAGCACGCCCCGACATCGCCTGCCCTACGAACGGAAACGTCTGATGCCGGTCGAGGCCGCGCAGCTTGATGACCTTGCCGTTAAGCTCGAAACCGTGGTCCGTAAACTGCGCTTGCCGAAACCCGAAACGGCGAGAGTCTTCATCCAGAACCTGATTTCCTTGCAACAGTCGAACCCGTACGCTATAGAGATTGCGGTTCTCGAGATCCCACAACTTGACGCCGCTCACATCCGCGAGGTGGACAACATAAGAAGTTGGCTCGCTCTGGGTTTCACTCTTCTTGGTAGACGTAGTGGCCGGAATGCGCTGCGATGCCTTGGTTACCGAACGATTGCCGTCCAGCAATTCCACCTCGAGAGTTAGGTTTTTCGGCAAAGTCGGTGCGCTATCGAGAAAGCACTCCACATCCACCGTCGGCTTCCCGCCGAGGACGTCTTTTGGACGCACAAAAATGTTCTCAATAGCGGTCTGCGGGACAATCCGCAAAGCAACTTCACGGTAGATACCGCCAAAGGTCAGATAGTCAATCTCATAACCGAAAGGTGGAATGTCAGGGCGTTCCGTTGAGTCCACGTCGACGGCAAGCAGGTTGTCGCCGTCCCAATCCAAATGGGGCGTCAGCTCGAAAGAGAAGGGCGTGTATCCACCTTTGTATTCGCCAAGCCGTGTGCCGTTAATCCACACGGTTGACGCCGTCATTACTCCCTCAAAGTCGACGAAGACCCTCTTCCCTGCTGCGCTCTTCGGCACTTTGAACCGCCGCCGATACAGAGACACGAACTCATACTCTTTCTCATCGAATCCATGCCACGGCAACCGCTTGTTGGTGTGCGGGATCACGACTCGCTCAAAGCCGGAATCGTCAAAGTTCTTGTCATGTCCACCGTCAACCTGCTTTGAACTAAATCTCCATCCGCGATTAATAGGAAGTATTGTCCTGCCGCTGGGATTTGCATTGGCAGATTCTCCGAAGACAAGAGGCGAGAGATGTACTCCGGCTACGAGCGTTGCAGATGTAACGATAAAATCGCGTCGATCCATGATATGAGGCGGTCCTTTCGCGCGACTGTTCGCGCTATTCGAAATAAGAAAACGAGTATCTACACGATCCACGAAAGCAATTTATTCATGTCCAATCGTTCGTTCGATTCTGTCCCTCTTGGAACCGACGGTCCGATCACGACAGCCGAGTTGTGATCCTCAAACCAGGCCACGAACGCGGCCCTATCGGCACCCGGCAGCCTCTGCTGGTTCAGCCAGTTGTAATAAGCGCCCATGTCGGCATCCACCAGCGAGCCCAGCGGATCAAGTTCTAGATGTTCTCCCCCAGACGCCAACATTTCATTCATGGTTTTTTGCCGCTGCCTCGGCGCAAAGCGGACGACCAACGTGACCGGCTCAGCTCGTCGCAACGCTTCGCGCGCTGCCCATTGCGTGAAGCTTGTGCTGAAAATCTGTGTTCCCGATCCTTCCGTCAGGAGTCTGACCTGAAATCGATCCAGCACAGGATCACCCGTACTCTTCATCGCCAGATCGGAGGGCCGCCATCCAGCCATCAACGTTCGCAACATCTCTGGGCCCATGCCGGGCCTTTCGATCTCTGCATGCATATTTCGGAGAAGCACAGCACGGACGGGTTCCAGCCCGCCATACGAGACACACGTTAAGAGCGCATCATGTTCCGCCGGGTCTCCACCATCGATATACCAGTGCGCGTATCGTTCAGAATGCTCTTTCGCGCGCCCTGCTGCTGCATCGAGGAGAATACGAAGCCCATTCTCGGGATTGACCCGGCTGAAATACGCTCCGTGCGGCCGCAATTTCCGGAACAGCGGCCTATCGTACGATTCGACACCTTGACCGATAACCGCAATGCCAAGCCGCGGAATCATCGGCGCTTCGGCCGTCACGGCTTCATGCAGGCGGTCAGCATATTGGGTAGCTGCCAACCGGAATGCGTCCAGTTGGTGAGTCGTCCAAAGATGGTCCGACAGCTGCTCTATGAATTTCGCTGGTGAGTTCACCCAGTCAAAGCGTTCGAGCTCGGATGAGAGCTTGATCTTCACGAAACCATCTAGCCACTGCCTGCGTTCCTCTTGCGAGAGCCGCGCAAGATTTGCAACTTCCTTATCCAATGACCTGCGTTCCGCCGGAAATTTGTAATCGTAGTCGATGATTTCCCGCAGAAGTCCCGGCAAAAACGAAAGCGGCAATTCTCGAAAGACGCTGAGATTCTGCGTCACCAAGGCTTTCGCCTGCGGCGCGTAGGAATTGAACTGCTCGGCTTTGAGTTCGCTGGGCAGCATTACAGGATCTCGCCGATCGGCTTCCCCTCCGACTGGGAAGCCGAAAACTTCAAGATCGAGCCGATCGTCGGAACCAGGTCCACGGAATCAACCGCCCGATCATGGACCACGCCTTCGCGAATGCCCGGCCCTATCGCAATCAGCCAGGTGGTGCGCGAAAGCACATCTCCCGTGCGATGGTGCTGGAACCCATTTCCGCCCGGATCGGTATCAGCGTCCCGCCCGAAATCGGGCAGAATCAGCAGCGTCGTCTTGCCGGCATATTCGGGCTCGCTTTCAATCGCTTTCCATATCTCGGAGCAGAGGCGATCGGTTCGGCGGATTCCCTCGACGTAGAGCGAATACGTACCCGCGTGTGCGATGTCGATGTCGTGCATCGTGATCCACAACAAGCTTGGCGCTACCTGCCTCATCAGCCGCTTCGCAATGTAAACCGAGAGCTCGTCCGGGCTCGACAACGTGCGGGCGTGAGCTTTGAAGTCATCGACCGAAAGTTTGAGAAGCGTTTCAAGTTGCTGCAGCTCGAATTCGTTTCCGGCGAGATCGGGCGTGAAATACGGCGTCTCGTAGTTATCGCGGAGCAAGTGCTCGTAGTCTGCATGGCCTCTAGATATCGCAGCGGCCAGAAGATGTTTGGGCAGTATGACGCGCGCCCCCAGCCCCGCACCGTACGACCTGTGGTTGCTCTCTCCAATACGATTGAAGCCGTTACTCGGCGCCACCACCCACGTATCTGAAGATGGCCGCTTCCGTTCCTTTCGGTAGTATTCAAACGCAGTCGGATTCTCGGGAGGCAGCGACGCGAAGTTGTTGATGGTTTCGTAGGCCCCGGTAGCTAAACTGGCCGTCGCAACGTAGTGCCCCAAAATTCCCCGGTTGACCACCTGGGTGAAGAACGTGGCGCGAGGAATGAGATCGCGCAACATGTTCGGGACGTTCTCCTGGCCCTCGGGAGCGAACGTCTCCTGATCACGGGCGCCGCCGCCAAATGTAACGACCACCACTTTTCTCGATGCCGGGAGTGCGGCTGCGCGCGCCAAAGGCGACCGGGCTAACGTTGCCCCAAGGACGACGCCGGCAGCATCACGCAAAAAGTCACGCCGTGTGCCGGCAATCTGACTGCTCGTTGGCTCAGGGAGTGTCATGGCTTGCTCCCGCGGGCTCGGCGGACTTATCGCCCTTCTCGGAGACTACAAACTGCCGTATCTCAGCGCGCTGTTTGTCCAACTCCGCCAGATGTTGGGCACGCAGCTTCTGGTAGACCTGCAACTGCTGTTGCGCTTCATCTCGCTTGCCCAGATGCACGTAGGCCTGGCCCAGCCGATAGTGAGCATCCGCCAGATCCGAATTCAATCCCAGCGCTTGTTCGTATTGGGGAGCAGCATCGGAATACTTCTTCTGATCCGAGTACAAATTTCCCAACTGCAGGTGTGCTTCCGGGAACTTTGCATCAAGTTCGACAGCATTCTTTAGCAAGGATTCGATCTGGCTGAAGTCAACATTGGAATCCTGCGCTCGGCGTCCCTTCCAGAGGCTCATCGCGTAGTAGTACAGCGCATGCCCGTTCCGTGGCTGAAGCTCCGAAAAGCGCCGGAAACGTTGAATGACTTCATCCGCTTGCCCCGGAGAACTGTCGTACGCTTTAGAAAGAAAGTAGTAGCAACGCGCGTCGGATGGATCAAGGTCGGCAGCCTTAAGAAGAGCCTTCACGGCATCGTCATAGTTTCCGCGTGAATAGAACGCCATCCCCAGTCCAATCGCCAGCCGCGGAGATTTCGGATAGCGTTCCGCCGCTTCACTGAATATCTGTACGGCCGGATCCAGGGTCCGGTGCAGGAGCAATTCGCTCGCCCAGTCGAACAGGTTGCTTTCGCTTGGATCCATATGCGCCGCAGACTCATACTCGTGCTCGGCAGCGACAAAATTCCCGGACTTCTCTTCGATCTCTCCCAGCAGGTTGTGCAATTCCGCCGTGTTTTTCTGTGCGATAAGTTCTTTGACAACGATCTCGGCCCGGTTGTTCTTGCCGCTTTCCGCATATGCGAGCGCGAGATCGTATCCGTTGTCGTACGCGGTTGGCTTAATGCGGTGGGCCTTTTCGAGAAATGGAATCGCTTGAGCGATCTTTCCGCCCGCTACGTAGAATTCACCGAGGTTGTGATTCGTATCGTAATCCGCAGGTTCCAGCGCGAGAGCTTTCTTGAATTCGATCTCCGCCGGCGCGAGCTGATGGAGTCGAACGAGAGTGGTCGCAAGATTCGTCCGCGCGGCGGCAGAGTTCGGCTTCAATTGGACAGCGCTTCGAAGGTGCTCCGTCGCTTCCGCGTCTTTTCCTTCCGCGGAGTAAACCATCCCCATTAATTCTTGAATGTCAAAGTTCCGGGGATATTCATGCACAAGCTGCTCCAGCCGCAAAGCCGCCTCATCCAGACGATTGGAATCGTACAGCTGGACCGCTTCCTGAAACTTGCGCTGCAGTTGCTGTTCCTGTTGAGCCCCAACGCCGAGAGCCGCGCCACGCGCGAAAAGCATGAACAGGCAAAAAGACGTGATCCGGGAGGTCACAGCACCCGTATGTTAGCACCGTGTCTGAAATGAGCGGGTCCCGGCGCGCTCGCCCAAGAATCGCGCCGGGGCCCCGCTATTAGAAATACAACTTCAGGGCGAACTGGATCTCTCGCGGATCCAAAGGATTGTCGCGAGTCGACCCAATTTCGCCAAAGTTGGCATTGGTGAAATCAGTTGACCCGGAAACGGCGTTCACGCCGTTGCCTCCAAATCCGGGATAGTTGAAGTTGGGATGGTTCAATATGTTGAAGAGTTCGGCTCTGAACTCCAACCTGGTGCGTTCAGTCAAGTTGAAGTTCTTGAAAAGTGACAAGTCCCAGCGACTAAATCCAGGGCCCTCAATTTGCGAAGGCTGTTTTCCGCCCAGAAAACCTGCCGGAGTCGACTCCTGAATGCAATTCGTCGGAGTGGGCGTCGGGACTCCAAACTGGCATGGCTGAGCACAGGCCGCGGCATT
>Ga0335081_10002219_pt1 | contig 30523 bp, 16 predicted proteins | sample Lox_Sample_35_FD_206713 | JGI IMG/M metagenome (GOLD analysis project Ga0335081, IMG submission 206713) | Soil microbial communities from Loxahatchee National Wildlife Refuge, Florida, United States - Lox_Sample_3.5 | ecosystem: Environmental > Terrestrial > Soil > Wetlands | place: USA...
CGGCGTCTGTCCGGCAGGTGGCGACTAAACTGGCTACCGGCATGGAAGGCGCTTCGGTAACGGCTGGTTTCAGCGATCTTGCTGTGGCGAGTGCTCTGACGTATGTGCTGCGGGGCGCGCAAAGAGCGATGCCAGCGAATATGGCGGTACTGGACGGCAGTGGTTATACACAGGTTCTGGCGGCGCCGTCGCTGTCAGTCGCTGATCCTGCTGACGCAGTCGTCTACGGTTACGGCGGTGTCCTGGGTGACGTGTCCGGAACGGTGACCATTGCCAGCTGGCCGGCGGCGGTCGCGGGTAATTCCCCGGCTGCTGTGTCGCTGCCGGGGCTGAACGGCTCGGTGCAGGGCATCGGCTGGGGCGTGAATGTGTCCTCGGCCACGGCGGTTGCGTCAGCGCCGGTTGACGTGCTCGATTATGCGCTGGACATTCCGGTTGCTTGCGGGTGTTCTGTAATGTGGACATGGGATCTGTCGAGCCAGGCGGATAGCGCAGTGGCTTTGATGGCGTTCACTCCGCATTGTATGGAAGATACGATGCCGCCGGCTCCGGCGATGCGATCCTTCCCGTAACAGCACATCCCCTCTTGTTTTCTGCGTGACATGCTGACAAGGGGGGGTCTGGATGCCTGTCTCAGACATTTACACAGGCCGGGCGACACTGTCAGCGAACACTGCGACTACTGCAACCCCGGTCCTGTCCGTATTCGGGCTGACCACGAAACGCGGCTGGCTTGTCGGCGCCCGAGTGGAAATCGTCACGACCACTGCTCCCGCTGGCGCTAACGTGATGTTCCAGCTGGCCCGCCCGTCAAACAGCCCGGCCTATACTTCAAGCACTTCCGGGATGGCCCAGGATTATTATGCGCCAGCGTCGATCCTGCAGCAGGTTTCGGCCTGGACGACAGCGCCCACATTCACGGCGACGGGAATTCTCGCTGAATGGGTGCTGCCGCAGACTACCGGTGCCATGTGGGAAGAATTCCCGCCCGCCGGATACGAGTGGGGGATCCCGCAGATCGGTTCCGGGGCAGCGAACGCTGGCATACACCTGTTTATTACCCAGTCTGCGGCGAATGCCACGACCTATAGCACTGATCTTGTCTGGTCGGAGTAGCCGGTGTTCGGCGGGACACGGGTCGGGGCATGGCGGCAGTGTAATTCTGTCATCCCGGCTGTCACCGCAGCCCAGACCGGTACGGGACAGCACAACGGGATAGCCCTGACCATCCGCGCCGTCGACGGCGCGGATATTGATGTGATCGGCCCGCGGTATCAGTCATATTTTTATCCCGGCACGAGCGGCAGCCAGGATGATGCGCCGCCCGCTGAGATAACAATCATCCCCGAGTACACGAGCAGTTTCATGTACGGGGCCGTGAACCGGAACGACGCGGCGACCGCGTGGACGGCGGCGGCCCAGACGTCTTTCGCGTTGAATACTGCGGACAGCGTGAACAGTGCCGCTTACGGCACATTTTTTTACTCCACGCCAGGTGTCGGCGGTGCTCCTACTATCCCGTGCCAGTCGATCAGCGTGTCCGGCACCGGCGGCAGCCCTGTTGTCATAAACCTGAACTGGGCGACAAATGCCGGGAATACGATAGTTGTCTGCGTTCAGACTTCCGGCACCGGCAGCAACCCGACCATTACCGGGATGCTGCTCGGCGGCAGCGCCGGGAATTTCGCTAAAGCCGCCGGGCTGAACAACAACGCCGCTTACAACAGCGAAATCTGGTACGACCCGGACTGTGCAGGCGGCCAGACCACCGTGACGGCCGCGTTCACGACGGTCACGTCGCCGTACACGAACTTCACGGTTTACGAGGTAACCGGGACGCTGGTCGCGGATACCGGGACTGCTGCCGCGGTAACCACTGCCAGCACGTCATGGGGTTCCGGGAACACGGCGGCGACGGCACAGGCAAACGAAATCTGGTTCGGGTCCGTGGCCACAGCCCAGCTGCCGACGCCGGACAGCTGCTGGGCTACGTCCGGGCCTTCGGAAGCTAGTTACTGGACTGACACTGGCTACCAGATCGTCACCGTGACCGGCCCGGCGGCGTTTTCCGGCACGCAATCCCCGGCTGGTGTTTCCACGTCTGCTGTTGCCACGTTCTACCTCGCCGGGGGCACCGGCAGCGTCGCTTACACGACCGCTGGCGTCCCGGTTACGGTCGGTGCTTCCAACGGTGACGGCACGAGCGGCACGGCGGGCGGGATAGTTGCCCTGGAGATACCGTCTGCGGGCGTGCCGGTTACCGAGGATCCGTCAAGCCCGTCTCCGGTGTGGACTGCTGCCGGGACGTCGGTGACGGCAGCGCATTTCTGCCCGCCGATGGGTGCGCTTCTGGTTGCCATGGTCGCTGCGGCGGGCGGCGCCGGGGTGACGGTCAGCGATGATAACGGTGCTCTGACCTGGGTGCAGCAGGCGTTCTGGGCGTCGGGCACGTCTGGTTATGCGGGTATCTGGACTGCTGTGGTGGTGTGCGGTTAGCGTCGTTTCCGCAGGATGATCATCCCGTACCGGTATTCGGCGGATTCCAGTTCGCTGTCCCGGCTGTCCAGCAGGTCCAGGAACGACTGGGCAGTCCAGCGCATGCTGTCGCCGTAGCCGCGGTGAGTTTGCGATGACAGGCCAACGAACCAGTCTTCTACCACGTAATAGCCGCCTGGTACGACAAGGGGCCACAAAAGTTCCCACGTCAGGCTGGTGAGTATTCCGTCGTGGCTGGCGTCGTCTACGATCAGGTCCCAGCCTTCCGGTGAGATCCCGGCCAGGCGTTCGGGCAGGTTTTCGTCGTCTTGGCTGGCGACGATTTTCACGGATTCCTGCGGCCATCTGGCTTCCGGGTCGCTGTCGACTCCGGCGACGATCCCGCCGGGGAACAGGGCCTGCCACATCCGCAAAGACTCGCCCTGCCAGACGCCGATCTCGCAGACCCGGCCGGACATGCCGGTCAGGGCGGCGAGTCGCAGATAGACCGGCAGGTATCCCTGTGACACTTTGTCGGTGTGAAACCGGAGCGCACGCGGGCGTTCCAGATCGATAGAGGCGGGAACATCCCGTGGTGTGCCATCTGAGTTCAGGTACCGGGCTGCGAGAGCATTCGCGAGCCGGGCTGCGTCTTCCGGGTTGCTGACTTCGCTGATGGACACGCCGTACACCTGGATCGCCGGTGGTTTCGGCCTGGTGTCGAGCAGGACCGGCAGTGTTTTGTCATAGGGCGAGTGCGGGCGGCTGACGGTAACTTGTCGTCCTTCCGGGTCACGGAATGACGATCCGAGGATAATCGGACCGGAATAGTCGTGCCGGTGGTCGACGTCTGGTTCGTGAATGTGCGGGCTCAGCCCGGCGCTGAGCCGGAGCCGGTCAGCGATGATCACGTCGAGGAATCCCCACGGGACGCCGGTTTCGCCGTCGCGGAGGTTTACTAGCCGTCCGTCTGTCTCGAAACCGTCAGGGGTGATCCGGTGCTGCAACGCTGCGGAGAACCGGGTGCAGCCGAGGCCCTGAGTGAGCCTGTGATGACTGTTGAAAATGGTGTACGGGAAGACGCACCAGTCGCCGGGGCAGGTTTCCAGCTGGGGAATAACCTGGTCGTGGATGACTATGTCCTGCTCGATGAGCAGAAGATCTGATTCGCCGGTCCATCGTTCGCGGACAGCTTTCCAGTAACCGAAGTCATCCCCCGTTACGTCGACTATTTCCACGCCCGGGATGTTCTGCATCCGCCCGGCAGTAGCCGGATGCAGTCCTTCTTCTGTGTGACACAGCAGTATCCGCATGCGATCAAACCTACAGGAAGGCCGGGACACGTGAGTTTTTACACCGGCACGCAGACTGAGCTTCTGTACGCGATGCCCGGCTCCGGCGGAGCGGTCACGACAAGCCAGACGCTTCTGAGTCTTAACTCTACGTCCGGGATTCCGTACCAGTTGCCTGGCGGGTACTTCACCCAGCAGTCCGGCACTGGTACCGGCAAATCCCTGTTGATCAAAGGCGGCGGGAATTTCACGACCAGCAGCACAGGGAATAGTTTGACTTTGGCGGTTGGCATCGACTCGACTGCGGGCACTTTGAATACGCTGGCGTCAACAGGCGCGTTCACGCCGGCTGTCTCGGTGACGAACGGGGCATTCGAGTTCGAGTGCCTGGTCACCTGCCAGCTTCTTGGTTCCGGCGCGGGCACTAAACTGGCAGCAGTCGGGCATGTGTTCATCGGCGCGGCTAATAATGCTGCGACCGCGACGTTCTCGTCCGGGGCGGGAGTTACCGGCGGCGCGGGAGTCGTGATGATCGGCGCACCGCAGACTGCCGTGGCGATCACGAACAGCGCGCCTTATTTCATTGAAGTATTCGCGACCTGGAGTGCGACGACTGGCAGCCCGACCATCACGATGACCAATTTTCTTGTCTTCGGCCTCAACTAACCCGCAAGTAAACGTCTTTCTCTGGTAACCGGGCCGGGGGTGACATGCGTGGTTGAGCAGATTCCCTCCGATGCTCACAATGTTGGCGATTCCGGTCACACAACTGACCACAACAACATCGCGGACACGCTCGGGCTGATCTGCCAGCTTCTCGGCCAGACCGCGGGCCCGTTCGGCACGTCGTGGACGCCGGGCCAGCCGTCCAGCAACAGCGCCGCGATCTCTGCGATGCAGAACATGGCCGGCTGGCCCGCGACAGCCGGAACATATGCGCCGTGGCAGTTCCCGGTTTCCGCATACGGCGCGGTCGGCAACGGGAAAATCATTTCCGACGCGACGATGGGAAGCGGTTCGTCGACGCTGACGTCAGCGTCGCAGGCGAATTTTACCAGCGCTGACAATGGCAAGACCATCGTGGTGTCAGCAGTCGGCGGGTCTACTTCAGCGGGTTATTATAACATTCCGATGGTCGGTACCATAAGTAACGCCAGCGGCACAACCTGCACGGTTAGTTTCACGTCAACAGCGGCCACGCCGACAGGAACAGTTATTGCCGCGTATGCAACAGATGACACTGCTGCTATCCAGGCTGCGATCAACGCTGCCACCGCCTATGCGCAGTCAGGCGCCCACCAGGGCACCTATGCCGAAGTGATCTTCGACCCTTTGGTCTACGGGATCGCCGGGAATCTGGTCACCGCGGGCACCACCTACGGCAACGCCCAGCTCACTCTGCCGTTCATCTCGCCGGAGGCCGAGAAGGTCATCCTGGTCCTCACCGGCCGCACCAAGGCGATGGACCAGGCGCTGAGCCACTGGAGCCAGACCGTCCCGGAGTCCAGCGGCTCAGTGCTGATGTCGCTGAACCTGACCGGCACGAACTACAGCTACGGGGCGATCAGCGCGCCCGCCTCGATGATCGGCGGCCCCTACTACAAGGCCGGCGCCTCCAATCCCGGCCCGGTCTTCGGCGGCGACCTGGGGCTGTTCTCCAACATGATGCCGGTCATCGACGGCATCCAGCTGCTGATCCCCTACAACGCGCCGATGGGCGGCTTCGACTTCTACGGCTGCGCCGAAGCCACGGTGGTGAACGCCTCCGTGATGTCGATGGCCGTGGTCAACATCCAGGGCAACGCGTCCAGCTTCTACTTCGGCACGCCCGCCATCTACCCGAACATGTACGGGGCAGGCAACGTCGACCAGGCATACGGCTACAACCAGCTCACCTACAACTGGACCTCCGGCCTGGTGATGCCGACCACCGGCAACAACGACCGGTGCGACGTGCTCTATTACAGCTGCGAGGGGATGTACTACGGCTTCAGCCCCTCGGAGCACGCCAGCGTCGACACTATCCGGGTGATCTACTGCTATTACGGCATCGGCGCCTACTCCGGCGGCGACGTGGCCATGCCACACGCTGCCCGGATCAAGTACGTTTCGTGCGAGGGCTCCAGCGCGGCGGTGGCGCCGGGGCCGGGCTCGGGCTCGGTCAATCTCGACATCGACACCCTGGACTGCGAGTCGAGCGGGATCATCGCCGACCCGTCGAACCTGATCAACGGCACGTTCGGCTGCCGGAACCTGGGCAGCCCCGGCCAGTTCGGTTACATGGGCTCCTCGCTGACACCCAATGGCGGCAGCGGGGTGAAGCTGATCTCGCTGGACAATGCCTCGATCACCGGCATCCAGACGGCTGGGGCGGCCGGCCAGGCGCCCGTCCCGTCCAGCGGCGTGGCCCAGCAGAACCGTTACTACCGGGACGCTATGGTCTTCGTGCACTCCTCCCTGGCCATCCAGTCGGCGGCTGTGGACGGGGTGACCCTGACCGGGATCTCCACTTCCGGTGCGGGCACCGTGATGATCCCCGTCCCGGCCGGGCATTCTTTCACGTTCGCCTCGTCCGGCAGCCCGACCATCTCGGCGCAGTGGGTGCTGTTCTGAAGGTCGGAAAGGAGAACTCGCACCAAATTCCCCCGCAGTAGCCCGCATCTGACCTTGGTGTGTGATGCGCTGAGCTAGGCGGGAGGGCCGGCCGTGGCCACCTACCGGCTCTGGCCTTCCACCAGCGGAGGCTCGTCCGCCGGCGACTTCATGTCCGTGGACCTCGGCCTGCAGTTCTCCGTCACGCAGGCGGGCTGCACGTTCACCGGCTGGTACTGGTGGGTCGCGACCGGCCAGGACGCTACTGCAGCCAACTACTCCTACCGGCTGTTCTCGACGACGAACGGCACTACCGGGACGCTGATCGCCGGGCCGGTCACCCCGTCGTCGCTGGCTGCGAATGCCTGGAATTTCACTGCCGTCTCCCCGGTCACGCTGACATCTGGCACGACATATGTCGCCGTCGTCTCCTATTCCGACAGCAGCGCCGGCTATGCGGAGACAGACAATTACTGGACCAGCGCCAATCTCAGCGCTAATGCGCTTACCAGCGGCCCGCTGACCGCGCCGATCTCCACGCTGGCAGTCGGGTACGCGTCGGGCACCGGACAGTGCTCATACAACGAGCCAGCGAATACGACAACCCATTTCCCGGTCTCTACGTTCAGCGCGACTAACTACTGGCTTGACGTCCAGATCACCCAGACTGCAGCCGGCCCGGCAAACCCTCCGCTGTATGCCCAGCCCGGGCGGACGTGGCAGCGCCGGTTCCAGCACCGGCAGGCCCCGCTCGCCCCGCCGCAGCCGCCGCCCGCTGACCCTTACACAGCCAACTACGGCCCAAACTACGGCCCATATACCGGCGGGCCGGCTAACCCTCCGCTGTATGCCCAGCCCGGGCGGACGTGGCAGCGCCGGTTCCAGCACCGGCAGGCCCCGCTCACACCCCCGCCGCCGCCGCCCCCTGTCACCCCCCCGGTTCCGCTTACCGCACCTGTCCGGGCGCAACAGCCCGTCACAACTGGTGCAGCCGGCGGCGGCAGCAACCAGGTCGGCGGGCCACTGTCCCGATACGGCCGCACACTCAGCCTCCCCGGTGTTTTCTCCGGCACCGGGCCACCTGTCCGGGCAGCGAACTCGCCCGCCGCCCCGGTCCCGCCGGCCGTTTCAGGGTGGCGGCTGCCAGTCGCCCGCGGCCGGTCACTGGCATCGAAACTAGCGGCAGCCGCGGTTCTCATCCCGGCCGTGATCACCGGCCCGGTCCAGGCGAAACATGTCCAGCCCGCCGCCGGTGCCGCCGCGAACCAGACGAGCGGCACAGCATCCCGGTACGGCCGCGTCTTTAGCCTCGAAGGCGCCTACTCGGGTACCGGCCCGCGAGCCCGGCCGCTCACCAGCCCGGTAACAGCGTCACGGCCCGGACCAGCCAGATACGGCCGGGTCGAGGCACGGACCGGCGCCTACTCCGGCACCGGTCCCGTTGTTACTCCGCTGCGGCAGCCGGCCAGGGCGAAACTTCCGCAGTTCCCGGTCCTGCGCGGCCGGAACATAACACGCCTAGGCGTTTTCTCCGGTACCGGCCCGCAACCCCGGCCGCTGACCGGTCCTGTGGCCGCGCCGCGGCCAGGTCCGGTGCTGCACGGCCGGACCCAGAGCAAGCCAGGCACCTTTGCGAGCAGCGGCCCGCAGGTCACGCCGCTACGACAGCCTGTCCGCGCGTATCTGCCCTGGCCGGTCCTGCGGGGCCGGCGCACCACACTCCCGGGCCGGTTCTCGGGCAGCGGCCCGCATGTCACCGCGCTGACTGGCCCGGTACAGGCCCGGCAGCCGCTGCCGCGCCGCCATGTCACCCTCTCCGGTCCCGGCCGGGTTTCCGGCACCGGCCCGGCTCCCGCGCCCCTGCGCAAACCCGTCACTGCCAGTGTCCGGCTGCTGCCACCCCACGGCACCATCCACGCAACGCCTGGCATCTACTCTTCCGCCGGGCCGCCAGTCCCGCCGCTGCATCGTCCTGCCCGGGCGCTATCCCCGGTAACCCCGCTGCCCGGCCGGGGCCGCACATACAGTACGCCGACAACACCCCCGCCGGTATTTGTCATCGGCGGGGCAGCCGCGACCAGTTCCGCTCTTACCCTTCCGATCACGCTCACCGGCGCCGCTGGCTTCGGTGACGCGGTCATCGTCGGATGGGGCACCGGCGGCACGCAAACCGTCACCGGCGTCACCGACACCGGCAACAACACATGGAGGATCTATAACCTAAACACTCTCGGCCGGTCCTGCGGGTTCGCGGTCTGCCAGCCAGTCACGTCCCGGCTGACCGCCGGGAACACGATCACCCTGACCTGGTCGTCCAGCCAGGCCGGCGCCGCAGTCGTTTTCGACGTGCCTGTCGGCGGGCGTGTCTACACCGACATCACCGCAGGTGCGGGTGTCAGCACCGGGAACACTAGCCCGTCTGTAACGACACCGGTCTTGTCGCAGCCGAATGAACTGCTGCTGGGTGTCATCGTCAGCCAGAACGGCGGCGGTTCGCCGACGTCGCCGACATGGCCGCAGGTGGCACAGCAGCATGTGGCGAACCAGTGCTGGCTGACGGCATTTGATCTGCTGCCCGGCGCGACAGTAGTCCCGCAAACCTTGTCGGCGACGATCACTTCGTCGTTGTGGGGCGCTGCGGTTCTGTCGCTGGCGCCGCAGCAGACGCTGCCGGTGTCGATCACGCTGGAGCACCGGCCGCCGGTTCTGTACAGGGCTGTCCCGGCCAGGGCGAAGATCGGCCCGGCGGGGCTTTCCGGCGCAGGCCCGGTAGTCACCGCACCAGCGTTGCCAGCTGTCCAGCTGGTGCGGTACGGGCCGGTTCAGGCACGGCTGGCTGTGACGGTCCTGCGGGGCCGGTGGCGTGGCCTCGAAGGTGTGTTCTCGGGCACCGGGCCGCCTGTCCGGCCGGCGAATTCGCCTGTCAACCCGGTTCCGCCTGATGTCGCCGCCTGGCGGCTGCCGCCAGTCAGAGGCCGGACGGTCAGGTCTGCTGCACCAGCAGTTGTCCTTCCCGCAGCAGTTGTGCCGCATGTCCTGGTGCGGGCGAAACTCGCTGCGGTACCTGTCCGAGGCCGCAGCATTGCCCGGGCTGGCGTTTTTTCTGGTGCAGGCCCGCACGTCCGGCCGCTTTCTGGTCCGGTTACCGCGACCCGGCCGGGACCGTTCCGGGCTGGCCGTGCCGCAACCCGGCCGGGTGTGTTCTCGGGCACCGGCCCGCATGCACGGCTGTTGCAGCAGCCGGTCCAGGCCGCCAGGCTAGCGTTGCAACCGGTCCTGCGGGGCCGCAGGATAACTCTGCCGGGCGTGTTCTCGGGCACCGGTCCGCAGGTTACGCCGCTGCGCCAGCCTGCCCGCGCCAAACTGCCAGTGCCAGTGCTGCAGGGTCGGCGCACGACACTCCCCGGTGTTGTTTCCGGTACTGGGCCGCAAGTCACGGCACTCCGTCAGCCGGTCCGCGCGCACCTGCCCGCCCCGGTCCTCCGTGGCCGCAGCGAAACCCTCCGCGGTGTTTACGCCGGGACGGGTCCTGCAGTCGCGGCGTGGCGTCAGCCTGCCCGCGCGCACCTGCCTGCTCCTGCTGTCCGCGGCCGGATCGCTGTGCTCGCCGGTGTCTACTCCGGCACTGGCCCGGCAGTTATCCCGGTCGCTGTTTCCCGCCGGGCCCGCCTGGTTCAGCCTGCCCGAGGCCGGGTTAGCAGCAGCAGGCTCCCGGCCCCTGTGGCAGCAGCGCCGGCGCTCGTGCCGTTGCATGCACCGGCACGAGCGGTGCTCGCCGCACGAGTTACCAGGGGCACGGTCACTGCCCGTCCCGGCGTGTTCTCCGGGACCGGGCCGAGGGTCACTCTCCCGGCCGGCCCGGTCCGGGCCCGTCTCCCGTTGCAGCCGGTTCCGCATGGCCGCGCCGAAGTTCTCGCCGGCGTTTTCTCGGGAACAGGCCCGCAGGTCGCGCCGCTGCGGCAGCCAGCCCGGGCGCATGTCATCCCGGCTGGCAAGGGCCGCGCGGCTGGCAGACTTATCGGCCCGCCGCCGGCTGTTATCGCAGCGATACGTGAGCTGGCCGGCCCGGTCCGCGCGAAGCTCCGCGTCCTGACCGGCGGGGGACGCAGCGGTAAAAACGCTGGCGTATTCTCCGGAACCGGCCCGCCCGTCACGCCCCTGACTGCCCCGATCCGGGCGCACCTGCCAGTACCGGTTCTCCGGGGACGCTACCAGTCGCTTCCCGGCAGATTCTCGGGCACCGGCCATGCTGTTGCCGCAGCCCGCCAGCCAGCCCGCGCGAAGCTTCCCTGGCCGGTCCTGCGGGGCCGTGTCACATCACTGCCCGGCCGGTTCTCCGGGACCGGCCCGGCCGTCATGGCATGGCGTCAGCCGGTCCGCGCGCACCTGCCCGTCCCGGTCCTGCGTGGCCGGGCCGGGAATCTCCCCGGCACCCACTCCGGTACCGGCTCGCAGGTCATACCGTGGCATCAGCCGATCCGCGCGCACCTGCCTGTCCCGGTCCTGCGTGGCCGCATCGCGGCACTAGCCGGCGCCTACTCGGGCGCCGGCCCGCCGGTTACGTTCTTGCGGCACCCGATCCGGGCCGCAATCCCGGCTGTGCGCGGCGGTCGCATATCTGCCGTTACCCACATCCCGGCCGCGCTGGTCCCGTCAGCCCCGGCACTGCTGTACGCCCAGCCCGGGCCGGCATGGCTGAAGTATTTCCGGCACCGGCAGCAGACGTATCCGCTTCCGCCGCCGCCGCCGTCTGCTATTGTCCTAGCCGGCCCGTCATTCACGCCAGGACTCGCACGTCCCGGCCTGATGACACCCGGGCAGCCGTTCGCCGCCCCGGCTGTTCCCCTGCCAGTCGGATATCCGGCTCAGCCAGGCCGGGCCAACCGGATCGTAGCCAGGGTCCTCCGCGGCCACGGCGGCCGAAGCACCGGCACCTATTCAGGTGCCGGCCCGAAGCTGACGCCGCTGCGCCAGCCGGTAGCTGTACGGCGTCCCAGTGTGCTGCCGCACGGCCGGATCCAGACCCGGCCTGGTGTCGTGCCTGCCAGGATTGCGCCGGTAAGACTGTCAGTCCCGGCCGGCCTGAAAACGCGTATCCAGCCGGTCCGCGGGCGGATAACAGCCAGCCGTCTCGCCGTGCCGTTTGTGTCTGCACCGGTCCTGCTGCGGCAGCCGGCGGGCGCACCGGCCCGGTTCAAGATACCGGCCGCAGGTTCGGCGGCAGCCGGCCGCCAGACCGTGTCCCAGGGCGACGTTTATGCTTCCGGATACGGCGATATTTACGGTGCTGCCATCTCGGCGACGCTGGCCGTCCAGAAACTCGGCCGGTACGGACGCATATTCGCCGGTAACGGCATTTTCTCTGGCACCGGGCCGCCGGTTCGGCCGCTATCCGGACCAGTTACACATGTCCGGCCCGCTGTGGTCAGAGGCCGCGCCAGGCAGACACTGACAGCCGGCCCGGCTGTTCCGATTGTCGTGCCGGCGGCCCGGCCGGCCCGGGCGAGACTCCAGACTGTCCTGGTCCGCGGCCGGATCATCCAGACTCTACATCCCGCCGCACCAGTTGCTGTAGCGGTATCACAGGCATGGCATGGCCCTGTCCGCGGCCGGGCCAGATTCCCGGCCCGGACCGGCCGGGGCGCCGCCGTCTACGGCGCTTACAGCGGCCACGGGCCTGTGACACAGCCGCTGCGGCAGCCCGTCCGGGCTCGCCTGCCGTTGCAGCCGGTCCTCCGCGGCCGTGGCATGGGCATCGTCCATGCGGTCGCGGTCTCGTCACCGCCGGCGACAGCGCACTTCCCGTTTGTTCCCGGGGTCGCATGGCCGGGACAGATGACACCCGGCGACCCCGGCATATACGGTTACGCGCCGCTGTACCCGTGGACTGGCCCGGTCCGGGCTCGCCTGCCGTTGCGGCCGGTTCTGCGCGGCCGGGCCATAGCGACGCCCCGGTATGTGCCGCCCGTCAAGGTAGTCATACCAGCGTTCAAGACGTTCTTCCCGTTTGTCCCCGGCTTGGCGCGTCCCGGGCTCATGGGCCCCGGGCAGCCCGGCATCGTCTACCCGGTACCGTTCCTGCCGCCGTTCCCGGCCGGGAACGCCCGCCGTGCACCCGGCCCGGTCCTGCACGGCCGTATCCGCGCCAGCATCGTCCGGTTCGCGGGCACCGGCCCGCATGTAACCCCGCTCACGAGCCCGGTCCGGGCCAGGCTGCCGTTGCAGCCGGTTCTCCGCGGCCGTGCCGTCACCCGGGCCGGTGTCTTCGCCGGAACCGGGCCGGCTGTGACACCGCTGCGGGCACCCGTCACCACTGTCCGGCTGCCAGTGTTCAGCCGCGGCCGGATCCAGAATCGTCCCGGCCGGTTCTCCGGCACCGGTCCGCAGATTGTCCCGCTCCGACAGCCTGTCTACGCCAAGCTGCCGGTGCCGATTCTGCGTGGCCGGCGCTTGACTTTGCCGGGCGTGTTCGCGGGCACCGGCCCGCACGTCCGGCCGCAGACCAGTCCTGCCCGGTCCCGGCCACCTGCCGTCTTCAGCCGGGGCCGCAGCACAGCCAGCGTGCTCGCAGCACCAGTGACCCAGATCCGGGCATCGCATAGCCCGATCCGGGCCGTGTTCACGCCAGCAGCCTTGCATGGCCGCGCATACAGCATCGCCGGAACCCGCTCCGGCACCGGCCCGCAGATTGTCCCGCTCCGACAGCCTGTCTACGCCAAGCTGCCGGTGCCGATTCTGCGTGGCCGGCGCTTGACTTTGCCGGGCGTGTTCTCGGGTACCGGCCCGCACGTCCGGCCGCTTGCCGGCCCGGCTCGTTCCCGCCTGCCGTTGCAGCCGGTTCTCCGCGGCCGGCCCCAGAACCGTCCCGGCATATATACCGGGACTGGCCCGCACGTCACCGCATTGCACACGTCAGTCCGGGCGCATCTCCCGGTCCCGGTCCTCCGTGGCCGCAGCGAAACCCTCCGCGGCGTCTACTCGGGCACCGGCCCGCCCGTGCAACCGCTCAGGTCACCAGCAAACCAGACCATCCCAGTCACAACCGGATGGCATCTGACGCTGGTTAAGGGCCGCGTCGTTACCAGCAGGCCACCGCTGGTGTCACCGCTGGTGTCGTCTCTACTTGCATGGCACGGCCCGGTCCAGGCGCGGCCCGCAGCACAGCCACCCGGCCGCGGCCACAGCCTGCACAGCCAGCCGACGCCGCTAGTTGCCGTCCCGCCGCCCGCGTCTCAGCAGAAACTAGCCCGAGCCCAGCCACCCGGCCCGGTGCTGCACGGCCGGACGCACAGCAGCACCGGCGTGTTCTCCGGCACCGGCCCGCCGGCCCGGCCGCTGACGGGCCCGGTTCGCGCCCGGGAACCGGTGTTCGCGAAGGGCCGCAGCCAGGCACTCCGCGGCATCGTCTCAGCCACGGGCGCGCTGATTGTCCCCGAACGCGGACCAGTGCGGGCTCCGCTGCCCGGCCCGGTCCTGCACGGCCGGATCATCACCCGGCCGGGCATGTTCTCGGGCACCGCGCCGCCAGCCCGGCTGTTGCCGGGTGGTCCGGTACAGGCCCGCAGGCCGCTGCCTTTGCAAGGGCGGGTTATCCGCCGCGCCGCCACTGTCTCGGGTACTGGCCCGCCGGTGACGCCGCTGCACGGCCCGGTCACAGCCGTGAGACCGCAGCCGACGCGCACCGGCCGGGCAGCCAGCATCCGCGGCGTTTACAGCGGCCACGGCCCGGCTGTGCGGCCATTGCCGGGTCCGGTGCAGGCACGTCACCCGCTGCCGCCGCGCGGCCGTACATGGTCGCTTACAGGCACATACGCCGGCCAGGGCCGACCTGTCACACCGCAAACCGGGCCGACGCGGTCCCGGATCCCGGTCGTGTTCAGCAAGGGCCGCATGGTTACGACCCCGCCGTATCTAGTCCCCGTACACCATGACGTGATCATGAACCAGGCCGGTGCCCTGCGGACTGTATGGCAGGCCGCGCCGCCGATGACGTCCTGGCAGACACGACCACCCGAACTGCCCTGATTCGCACACCGGCCGGGCGGTGAACTGTTGGTCGCAACCGAGCTTTACCTAAACGACGCCCAGACCGTCGTCACCAGCGGCGGCCTGACCGGCTTCCCGACGATCAGTTCCGGTCATAGTGAATCCTGGAACGTCCAGTCACCAGGAGCGTTCCCCGGCCAGACCGGGACGACAGTCCCGCCAGGCCAGTTCCACGTAGCCGACCCAGTCCAGCCGTCAGAAGTCATCCTGGTCACGGCTGTGTCCGGTGGCACGTGGACGGTCACCCGCGGCGCCGAGGGCACAACCCCGGTCGCACATACCCAGAACTTCATCGTCCAGCAGGTCGTCACTGCAGGTAACGCAACCGCACTGCTCCCAGCCGCGCAGCTCGGTGTCTTCAGCCCCCTGGCCTACGGCGCCTACGGCGACGGCGTCCATGACGACACCACGGCCCTGCAGAACTGCTGCGCCGCGGCGATGGCCTCTCAGGGAGTCGTGTATCTCGGCAATTACAACTACCTGACATCCGCGCCGATCCAGATCGGCCCGTCCTTTACAATGCGCGGCTCCGGCTCGTTCTCGACAGGCTCCGCAACCGGCGGCAGCATCACCAACAGCACGTCAGATATTTTCCAGGTGACAGCCAGTGCCTCCAGCGTGACGTTTGAGGACTGCGCTTTTTTCGCTACCGCGACCCCCGGCGGGGCTACCATTTCATCTGCCGGAAACGGCACGGCCACATACACCGGCAGCGCGCCGATCATCGGCGCAGCGGCATGCTTCGCCGAAAGCGGCACAACCGTCACCGGCACCGCGACGCTCAGCAACGTCAACGGCGGCCCGTACATTTACACCATCACGTCCGGCACGCAGTTCTGGAGCACGGGAAATATCGGCCCGTACACCGCCAGCGGCGGAACCCCGACGCTGACCATTACCGGAGCCTCGCAGTCCGGCAGCCTTACTGGCTACGCGCAGCTGATCCCGCAGGGCGGCCACATCTGGAACATCCCGGCGCAGTACCCGCAGCAGGGCAGCTCATTCTGGACCATGCGCAATGTCTGGGCTGCCCAGTCCAATCCGATGTACAGCGTCTGGAACTCGATTGGCCAGTCCTGGATCGACTGCGACATCGGCCCCGGCTGTTTCTTTGCCGCCGCGTTCTGCGCAACAGCCGTCCCGTGGCTGGCAGGCCGACCGGCCGCCTACAATTCCAACCGGTTCTCCCGAATGCGGGTATCCGCGCCGCAATGCCAGGTGCCGTTTTTCCAGATCGACATGGGCTACGGGACCCGCACAACCGACAGCCTGCAGTTCACAGCCAATTCCAACCAGGTTCTCAACCTGAGCGGGACAGCAGTCGCTGCCGATGTCGGCATGATGATCTACAGCAGTAACTTTCCCGGCAGCGAGGCGCAGATCACGGCCGTGAATGTCGGCACACAATATTACACGACAGCCATCGCAACGAACTCCTCGGGCATCATATCACCGCAGACCTGCAAAGTCGGCTGGAACGGCTGGGGTCAGGACAACATATTCGATCACGTCACGTTCGAGGTGTGCTCCGGTGGCGGCATCACCATGAAAGGTTTCGTCGACACCCTGATCACCATGTGCACCAACTGGGACATCAGCGTTGCCGAACACGGTATTACCACATATCCGGTGAACAACTTCTTCAACTTCACTGAAAGCCTTGCCGGTTACAGTTCGCAAACCGTGCAGATCCGTGGCGGAAAATCTGGCGGCATCTACGGCCCCGGTGCCACAGTGCCCAACAGTTACGCCGACATCTACGCCGACAACACTATCCAGACAATCCTGATCGAGTCGGTCGGCCTATGGGGCAGGCCGCCGGTCATCAACACCCCCGCCTCGCAGACAACATTCATCAACCCGTACAACACGTCCGGCGCCGTCGTCGGCCAGTACCCAACCATCACAGCACCTGCCATCGAAGCATCCGGCGCCGGGCCGACACTGCCGAACAGGCTAGTCGGCGGCACCGCCAGCGGCTCGCCGACGCTGACAACCAACCCGCTCACAGGCCAGCACAACGCCTACCAGGTCGGCGACATCTCTGTCGACGCGACCGGAGTCATGTGGGTCTGCACGGCCGCAGGCACACCCGGCAACTGGGTGACTGCAACATCCGTGCCGACGCAAATCAACTGGTACACCACCAACGGCACCTACACCCAGCCCGTCGGCGCGGCAAGCATCGAGGTAATGCTGCTCGCGGGCGGCGCCGGCGGCGGCGCGGGAGCTACCGGCCCGGCAACAGATGTCCGCTGCGGAGGAGGAGGAGGCGGCGGCGGCTCATACCTGATCCGCAGCTTCGCCGCATCTGACCTGCCTGGTACCGCAATAAACGTTCAGATCGGCGCAGGCGGAACCGGCGGCAGCGGAGTCTCGAACGCAAGCGCGGGAGTCAACGGACAGGCCGGCCAGAACAGTGCCCAGACATTTTTCGGCACCGGCCCCGTTTACATGCAGACATATATTGCTCTCGGCGGCGGCGGCGGCACATTCGGCGTGTCCAGCGGCACAGGCACCGGCGGCGGCACCGAACTTGGAATGGCCACCGGCGGCGGCGGCGGCACTGCCTCAACTACAGGCGGTGCAGGGGGCGGCCCGAACGTATCGCCAGGAGCAAACGGCGGCGGTTCCGGCGGCGGGATAACTACCGGGAACGTGCCGAACAACGGCAGCAACTCAAGCTATTCGATGCTCGGGTCGAACAGCGGTTCCGGCGGCCAGGGCATTGTCGATGTCAGTTTGCCGACCGGCGGGACAGTCCCGACCATCAAGGGAACGCCTGGCACGGGCGGCGGCGGCGGCGCAGCATCCATCAATGCACCGTCATACACGCTGACATCAAACAGCCCGTCCACTCCCAGCGCATGCGTGTTCACGGCAACAGGCAGTGCTTACGCGAACGGCGCGACCATTGTTCTTTCTATCAGCGGAACATTGCCGGCTCCGTTCGCTACCGCTACGACGTATTACGTTGTCGGTGTTTCAGGGACTACTTTCAGTCTGGCTGCTACTTCGAACGGCGTGGCGATCGTTACCACGACGGCCGGGTCCGGGACGATTACCGGTACTGGCACTGGCGCGCAGAACGGCGCGAATGCCGCCGCCTACGGCGGCGGCGGCGGCGGCGGCGGCGCGTCCCTGAATCCGAATACTTCCGGTTCAGGCGGTAATGGCATGAGCGGCTTCGCCTTGATCATCACACATTTCTCGTAACAGTTCCGGCTGGCGGTGACTTGTGCCGACCGAACTGTACGCCAACGACGCCGCCGGGGTTGTCACCAGCGGCGGCACTAACCTGACGTCCACTTCGTGGACTGTCGCCTACACGTCCCCGACCCCGTTCCCGGCCGTCACCACCAGCGCGGGTACCCAGTTCCACGTCGCTGACCCGGCGAACCCGACTGAACTAGTCACGGTCACCAACGTCACTGGCTCCGGCCCGTACACGTGGACGGTCACCCGCGGCGCTGAAAGCACCCAGGCGGTTGTTCATGCCCCGAACTTCACCGTTCGCCAGGTCGTCTCCGCAGGCGACCTCACCGGCCTCGCAGTGAAATCACTGGCCGCCAACAACACCATCTATGTCACGCTGCAGGGCAACGATACGAACGACGGCCTGTCCTGGGGTACCGCGAAACTCACTGTCGCCGGGGCACTGACTGCGCTCGGCAGCCAGCGCGGCACCATCCAGATGGGCTACGGCACCTGGTATATCACTGCTAATGACAACTACTACGGCTCCGGTGTCGGCAACGCCGTTACCCTGGCAAACGGCGGCACTGTGCTGCGCGGCATGGGTACTGCCAACACCCGAATACTTATCGAGAACTGCACGGTTGTCTGGGGCATACAGTGCGTCGGCGGCGGCTGCATGGTCTGCGACCTGCAAGTGTTCTTCTACACCAATGCTATCGCCACATACGGTGTTGGCGTTGACACATTCGGAATAACTGCCCGCACTGACGTCGCCGCCGGCGGATGGTCCGGACCCGGCCAGAATGTCACGGACTCTGCCGCAGCAGCGAGCAGCGCTGACATCGGATCCTATATCGTCGGCGCCGGCATCAACCCAGGCACAACGATCTCCACTTTCACGGCCGGCAGTCCTGCCACCTACGGGATCTCCAGCAGCGTCACCGGCACGGCCAGCGGCGAGAACTTCACCATCGGCACAGCTGGCGGATCAGCTGAAGGCTGTTCATTCTGGAACGTGACCGTCAGCACAGACGGCGCCGTTGGCGCAATCCTGACGAACGGCTTCGCGATCAGCCCGGAAGCATCCACCGATGTCGCCGAAACATACTTTTACCATTGTGAAGCCGCTGGCGGAAACTACACCGGATCCGCATGCGGGTTCCTGGTCGGCAACGGTGTTCAGGGAAATATCCTGAATACATTCATGTACGGCTGCGATGCTAACGGCTGGACTTACGGGATTACCATGGCATCGGCGCCTTTCCACTGGATAGGCGGCACAATCCAGCACAATACAACCGACGTTTACGCTGCCGGCAGTTGCAACGGGACCTGCACTGTCGAAGACGTCCGGGTAGAAGAATCCGGCCAGTTTCTGCTGGCCGGCGCAGGCGGTGGCGATAGCAACTGGAACATCCGAAACGTCGAATGGGAAACCAGCGGCTCCGAGCGTCCCGTCATCCCGTCCGGCGCGCTCATCGACTTCAGTATGCAAGGCGTCCTGAACCTCGACGGCATCAAGCTTCGCCCTGCCATAACGACCAGCAGCCAGACCCCGTATATTGTCACGCCCTGTATCCGGCTCGGTAACCAGGTTGCCTGCACCGTTAACGGCCTGCAGATGCCTGTGCCCTATACGCAGGCGTTCTCCACTGCCGCAACGAGCCGGACGACTGTCCAGCTCAGCGGCTATTGCCAGCTTGACCCGACCACCGATTACATTCTCGCTAACACGGGCGCCCAGCCCGGCGCCCTGCTTCTGCCGCAGGCTGTGACCAGCACAATCAACAGCAGTTACGGCGGATACAGCGTCAACTTTATGTCTCCGTTGCAGGCGCAGACGCTGGCCAGCAACGGCGCAGTGACAATTGAGACCGGCGCAGGGATCGCCGAGATCACCCTGAACGCGAACGCCACCTCTAGTGCCGTGCAGACAGGCGAACTGTTCGCCGGGCAGCAGCTAGTTATCTCGTGGATCCAGGGCGCGGCCGGGAACCACACATATGTCTGGCCGACGATCTGCCAGTTCATTGGTGGCAGCACACCGCCAAACCTGCTTGCCCCCGGGCAGATCGACACTGCAACGTTCGTCTACGACGGCACACATCTGATCCAGACCGGGGCCGGGTCGGCGAACGTCTGGGCCGGAAGCCAGTATTTCAAGTCCGGCCGGCCCTGGTTCGACGTGTGCGCCTTCGGCGCCGACCCGACCGGCGTCGCGGACTCGACTCTCGCGTTCAACACGGCCATAGCTGCCGCCCTGGGCAGCCATCTCGACACGAACGTCGGCACGACCGCCGGATCCTATTCGGTTACCGACCCGGCCGCGACTTCCGCAGACCTGAACAAGTACGTCAACGGCACCACGTACCCGTTCACCGTCCGCACCGACAGCGGCACTGGGGTCTGCTCCATTACCAGCACGACCATCTACACCATAGGCGACACGTCTGCCGTGGCTGCCGACCTCGGCATGCAGGTCACCTGCGCTGGCTACCTGGTCGCCGGGACCATCATCACCGCAGTCACCGCTAATACCGGGTACACGATCAGCCAGCTGCCGGTACAGACAGGTACGAACCTTGCTTTCACCCTTTCCAGCAACTACTCGAAAATCAACGCCGTCACCACCGCCCCCGCCGGATACACGGTCAACTGGGCGGCAGCGGCCACGACCGCCGGGCAGACCTTCAGGATCGGATACGCGCCGGTCCTGGCCGGCCAGTACGCCACCGGCCCGGTATATATCCCGGCCGGAACCTACAAGATCACCAGTGATCTGCTTATCCAGAGCGTGCTCGGATTCCAGCTCAAAGGCGCCGGCGTCACCAGCACCAACATTCAGGCTTCCGGCGGGAATTTCACCACGGCCCTGATCAACGTCGACGGCTCCCTTGACGGCGTCTACGGCGGGTTCGAGATCACCGGCAGCGGAACCGAGGGCACCGGCGGGACTGGCAGCACCGGGCTTCCAAACGGGTTCAATCTCACCTGGGCCGGGTCTGCCTATGCGTCCCGGTCCACGTCCGCGAACGTGATCAGAGATCTGCGAGTCCGGAACCTCAAGTTCTATGCCGGGGTCAGCCTGGCCGGCGTGGGCGCCAATCAGCTCGACGGCACGAACCTGACGAACATCGTCGTCTCCGGGCAGCAGGCTGTGGGCCAGTGGACTACGTCCGGCTTCTGGCAGTACGGCCTCGTCGTCGGCAACGGCACATACGGAAACATCTATGACCAGGTGGCGTTCGCAGTATCCGCTTCCGGCTGCTATCACGGATACTATATCAACGTATCCGGCATTGCATTGTGGGGGGCGCAGCCCGGCGGGAATGCAATTGACTTTTATCTTATCGCCGACGCGCAGACATCCATAACAAACATCCAGTCTCAGCTTTCCGCCCAGTTCATGGTATGTCCCGCGCAGGCTGCCTGGCCGCCGATCACCATCAGCGACGTAGTATTTGCCGGATACACTAACCAGTCTCCGCATACCGGAACATACGCTTACCAGCCCCAGTGGATAAGCACCGGCACATCATACGGAAACTATACTTTCCAGAACCTGCGCTATGCGCCGGCTGCGCCGCCGTCACCGCCGGTTATCAGCATCGGCGGGGGGATCGGCGGCTCATACGGCCAGCTGGCCACGCTCATCAACATCGCTCAGGCAGCGCCACCGTCTACAGGCATAATATCGGGCACGGGCGTCGCCGTCGTCGCCATCAACTATCTCGACACCACGCCCGGCGGCCCGCAGAACGGGAAAACCCCGTACCCGTACTATGCGATCAACACCGCATTCAACCTGGCATCCGGGATCGCCGGCGCCACCTCAGCCAGCCGATGGGTCGGAGCAGTCTCCGGCGCTGCTCCCACCGTCGCCTCACCTGCGGCGGGGGATTTCGCCGCCGACCAGGCCGGAGCCATGTGGGTGTACACCGGCACGTCCTGGCAGCGGCTCGCCGGAACGAAACGCGTCGTCACCGTCACCGGATCCGGCGGCACTTACACCCCGAACAGCGCCACCACCGACATTGCTGTTATTTCCACGCCGACGACAGCATTCACGATCGCCGCGCCGTCCGGCACGCCGGCAGACGGCCAGTCCCTGATCATCCGGTTCCTCAACGGTGTCAGCACCGGAGCCGTTACCTGGGCCCCCGGCGCCGGCGGTTACCTGGCTGGCAGCCAGGTAACCCTGCCGACAACATTCTCGGCGAGCCTGACTGACATCTGCGGTTTTCAGTATGACGCCGCACTGTCCGCGTGGCTGCTCCTCGCCTATGCCGCCGGCTACTGACAGCAGGGGCGGGTGAATGGCCGGATATAGCACTGTCATGCTCAATGCGAGCCTGGCGGGAGCAGGTGCCTACGCCCCGTGGTTGAGCCTGCACACCGGCGACCCCGGCACGACCGGCGCTAACGAACTGGCCGCCGGCGTCGGCGGATACACCCGGGTACAGACCATATGGGGCACCCCCGCCGCAGCGTCGATAAGCGCGCAGCAGGTCTCCATCAATGTCCCGTCTGGCGTCACCATCACATACTGGGGCTGCTGGACGACAAGCGGCGGAACCGTTTGGGGCACCGGCGGCGCGTTGGCCGCCCCGCAAACCTATTCAGTGGCCGGGACATACCTGCTGGTCGCAACAATGTCAGCCACCGGATAAATCCCATGTCCTGGAGCCGCTACAACAATGCCGCCGGCGGCACTGCCGGAGTGACACCTGCCGCCGGCGTCCAGACTAATAACACTTACACGGGCGGTGCCAGCGGGTATTATTTCGACAGCATCACTCTTCCCGCCAACATGGTATTTGCCACCGATAACCTGCCTCCCGGTGCCACTGTTGCGTACAAGGTTTCAACTACAAGTCAGGGCTGCGTCCCTGTCTGGAACTGTCCGGCCAATAACCTGACGAGATGGTATCGCGGATGGTTCAATTTTCAGACCTTTGGCTCTTCTCAGTTTCCGATAGCGCGGTGGACAGGTGGCACTGGTTACCTGGACATTGAGATCAATCCGGCCACGAAGAAGGTCCAGGCATTCGCTAGCAGTGCGACGACGGGGATCAGCACTATCTCGATTGCATTTAATACCTGGTATATGTACGAGATGCAGGCTGTATTCGGCACTGGCATCAGCCAGTGCGTAGTCCGTCTTTCTGATGCTTCCGGTAACCTGCTGGAGACAATAAACTCGACAGCCAACGGCACGGTCCTGAATCCGACCCAGATTCAGCTATGTCACTCTAATAACGTCACGCAAACCTACTATCACGGCCTGCACGCAGTCAGCACCGGCGGCTGGATCGGCACCTCCACGACACTACCGCTGAGCCTATTCAACGGATGTGAAGGCAACGCTAACGGCACGACGATTACCGCCGCCAACTCCGGGCAGCTTGGCGCCGACTGCTTCGATGCAGTGGGGTCAGCAACTACCGCTGACAATTCGCACCCTAATTCGGGACTCGTAGGGTACCACCTTAATCAGACTGCAAACTCCAATAATTACTTCAACTGGCGCTTGCCGGGAGATTCAACCCAGATCGGCATTAAGGGCACGTTCTATTTCGCGGCCCAGCCCTCTGCAACCGGCTTCAATGTCATCTGGATCAACGACACCAACGGTCATGATGTCGCCCTGAGCATGAACACGACCACGCACAAGTTCCAGATGCAGGCTTACGGTGGCACACTGGTTGCCGGGTCGTACGTTCTGACGGCTGGGTCAACGGTGGATGTTCATTTCACTGCTACTGGCTTCAGCGACACAATCACGGCGACGGCAGTGATTGTGAATACCGCTGATGGGACAGTGCTCGACACGATCACTTGCACGACCGGAACGCTTACCACGCCGACTTTCATGTATATCGGGCAGATATCCAGTTATGCTCTGGAATTCTGGCTTGATGACATCTGTGCCAGCAGTTCAGCATGGGTGACGGGCGGTACGCCAGCAGGAGTTCCAGTCACGTTTTCGACTAGCAGCACAGGTTCAGCCGGCCCGGCACAAAACCTGGGTGGCTTTTTCGAGTTCCTCTGACCCTGGCGAAAGGGAATACAGGCATGAACAGCGATTGCGCCCCGCACTGGACAGGCACGTCCGCGCACATGTGGCCGTACACGACCACTGGCGGCACCTGGAATACATGGCCGGACCCGGTCCCGGCACACCAGCCGATGATGCACGGCTGGAAATGCACCGACTGCGGCACTGTCATGGCCCCGTGGATCCCGACCCACACCTGCCCCAGCACCCAGACGACAATCACGACCACCACTTCGACACAAAACACTGCGGGAATGCTGTTCAAAACCGTCACCACCGGCGAAGACGACGACGAAACGGTTCCCGGGTGCGAATAACCCGCCAGCATCACCGCCCGAACCCGCCACCACCATCCGAGCCGGCCAAACCAGACGAACCACGATGGGCCAGGCTCCGGCTCATCCTCCCCGCCCCCACACCCCTCTCCAACGGCCCCGCCGGGGAAACCATCCTCCACGGCTGGCCCGTCCGCCTCGAAGACATCGACACCGGCCGCACCATCCCCGTAGTCGACAACCTGCAACTGGTCACCGCAGCCGACCAGGTCGTGCATGTCGTCGCGAAAGTCCTGGTCGCCGAAATCGTCGTAGACGGAGCCCCGCCAGGGAGCTGATTTTCGTGGCGCTGCCCGGCAACCTGACCACAATCACCGTCACCGGCAGCTACATGACAGTCACCGGCGCACCAGCAGGCGGCACAGTCCTGTTCACCCCGTCCGCTCCGCTGTGTGACATCACCGGGACAACGATCCTGACCGACGCCCCGATCGTCGCCCCCCTCACCGCAGGTATCTTCAGCATCGTCTTGCCGTGCACAGACAACACGGCGCTCACCCCGAACCCGTTCTGGTACACGGTCACCCAGGCAGTCGCCTGCACATATCAGACACCGTTCACCATCAGCCTGCCGCACACCCTCGGCACGACTGTTGACATGTCCGCGCTGGTCCCGGCGCCGACGATGCCCGAACCGCAACCCGGCCTGTATGTCATCTCCGTGAACGGCCAGTCCGGTGCGGTCACTATCCCGACACTGCCGACGCTGCCGCTGGCCATCACTTCAGGCGGTACGGGGGCAACCACAGCCCCGGCCGCGCTGACAGCCCTCAGTGCCGCGTCAACCGCTGCCGCGAACATCTATCTCGGTGACCAGTATTTCGGATCCGGCCGGCCCTGGTTCGACGTGGTCGCGTTCGGCGCCGACCCCTTCGGCGGACACGACTCGACCGCTGCGATCAATAATGCGCTGGCTGCCGTACCACACGGATCCGTAGTTTTCCTCCCGGCCGGCACTTACAAAACGTCCTACCCGCTGAACGTCCCGTCAGGCGTGAACCTCGCCGGCGCCAAAGGCAGCTGCACCGCCGCCGCCGACGCGACCCCGCCGGCGGCCGGAGCGATCCTCGCCCCGGCCGCCACGTTTACCGGTACGGCGGTCATCATCCTGGCCAGCGGCAGCACCGGCATCCATATCTCTGATCTGTGGCTGAACTGCACTGCCTCCCCGGCGAGCGTCGACGGGATCGCCACCACCGGCAGTGGCGCTGCCGGCATCTACATGCAGAACGTCGGCATATACAAAGCAACCGGGAATGCGTTCGCCGCATACGGCGGCGACGGATGGAACCTGGTCACCTGCCTCGCCCAGAACTGCGCCGGGCAGGGCTTCAACCTGCCGATAGCCGACTCGACGTACATCAACTGTCACGCCCAGTCCTGCACCGGCGACGGATGGACGATCGGCGCGAACATACGGCTGGTTGGCTGCCGCGCCGACCTGAACGCTAACGGATTCACGATCAACGCGGCTGACGGCGGCGGATACCTCGACACAGTGGTCCTCACCGGGTGCAGCACCCAGCGGAACAACTACAACGGCCTGAACGTCGTCAACACCAGCGCCACCGGGTACGGCTTCCGTGACCCGGTCGTCGCCACCGCATGCAGTTTCGCCGGCGACGGCGTCAACGGCGGCGCCGGCGGCGGCGGATACGCGGGCGTCGCCGTGTCCGGGTGCAACACCGTCGACCTGGCCGGGACGAACGTGCTCACCGGGACCGTCGACGTCGCCGGCGGATGTCCTGCATATGCGATCAGCACGGCTGTCCAGGGCAGCAGCAGCGCGCCGCCGACTCTGATCCAGGTCAACGGCGGCGAGCTCAACGCGATCACCGGTCTGGTGAACGACACAGCCGCTATGGGCGCACATGTACGCATCTCGCCGATGACAAGCTATGTCCTCGGCTCGGGCTACCAGAACGGGTCAGGCACAGTCCAGACCTACCCGGTGCTCAATACCGAGTTCACTGGCGCACAGCAGGACATATTCGCTCAGCCAGCTGGGTGCGTTGCCACGACAATGTCCCGCGCCCGTGTCGCCGGCGCCATCCCCGGCAACGGCAGCGGAAGCGCACAGCTAACCTCGGGGACGCTGTACATCCGGTCAATCGGCATTCTCGCCGGGACACTGATCAGCAACATCACATTTCTCACTCACGCGCAAGCCGAATCAGGCGGATCATATGGCTGGTACGTTCTCCTTGACCAGAACATGAAAGTCCGGGCTGTTACCGCCAATCAGGTATCTCCGACGTTTTTTACTGCCTCTACCATGCTCACGCTGCCTGTCGGCACTGCATACCGGGCAACCTATACTGGCCTGTTCTATGTCGGCATCTGCGTCGTCGCGACCGGGATGCCGTCTATCGCAGGAGACGGCGCCCTGGCATCTGGCGTAGCCGGGGCATCTCCAGTGTTCTGCGGATCATCCAGCACCGGCCAGACAAATCCGCCGACAGTCACGACGCAAATGGCGGCAGCCAGCGGCAACGGAAATTTTAACTTTTACGCATACCTCAGCTAATGACCGAATCCGGGCACGAGTTCACGCCAGACGAGATCACTGAAATGTGGCGGATCTTCCGCGAACGCCGCTGTGACCACTGCGGCGGCTGTCACGCCAGATCATGCCCCCGGGTGAAACGACTAGAGTTCCACCAGAACACGACCCTCGCAGTAGTCGAATTCTGGCCAGACGGAAAATGGCCCGCCGACACAGTCCAATGGCCGGAAGACCTGCCACCAGAACCAGGAGGCACCTTGTGAGCATTTACCGCGACGGGCTGACAGGCATGTCTCAAACACAGATCGCCGCCCAGTATGCCTCCAGCACCGCCCAGGCAGCCCTCCAGCGCGCCGAGGGCGCGGTACGGGACGTGGACCGTGTCCATGGCACCATCCAAGACCTGAAAACCCGTATCGAGGCTCTGGAAGCCGAGATCACCCAGCTGAAGCAGGAGCATTGAACGTCAAGGTCACCGCAAACCCGGCCGGCGAATTGCCCGGCTCGGTGCTCGGCGCGCCGATCCGCATTCCCAGTGTCTTGCTCTGCACCAACGGCGAGAACTGGTGCGGCCGGGTGTGGGTCGCTAACCACCGGCGGCAGCTGCCGGAGAGGCTGGCGGAACGCCGCGACCATGAGGCTCGCTGCCGCGGCGGCCTCGTCCTGTCAGGTCGTTGAAACCGGCTGACAGGCCGGGCAGCCCGGTCAGCGACAAAATCGACCAGAAGGTCGCTGACCAGCTTGCTGTCCTGCGCGCCGCCCTGGCCGACGAGGCCGCGAAGGAAACGCCCGCCACCGAGAACACAGGTGACGGGCGCTGACGAGCCGGGGAGTTATTGAGTTTTGCGCTGGATGCTGACGGCGAGATCCGCGATCAGGTTGATTCGTTCGGTGATCTGCGGGTTGTGGACGTGACCGGCTACTTGTTCTCGCGTCATCGGCTTGGCTTCGTCCATGTCCTCCAGCGTCCGCAGGCACTCGTTAGCCTGCGTCAGCGCCTGTTCGGCGGCGCACAGGCGCCCCCATAGCATTCCTTCCTGAAATTTGATCGCCTCGTCTCTGGTAACAGGTGGCATGTCTGTTTACTCCTTCTCGCGGGTCCGGGTCGTAGCTGGCGGGGTTAGGCGTCGCCGTCGATGGTGACGGTGAATGAGAACAGGCGCGTGCCAGCGGGCAGCAGCACGTCATACCGCTGGTGGACCCACAGCCGGTCAGCGACCATGTCATGGTCGACGGTCCGGTTCGCTGCTGTGACAGCGAGCGGGGTCAGCTGGCCGCCGGTGCCGTACTGGTAGACGGCTTCGCTGGTGTTGCCGTCGTTCTCGTAGTAGGCGTGCTCGCGGTCTCTGCGGAGCCAGTCGATCAGAGAGTCTTCGTTCGGGAAGAACCGGACGTCCGGCGGATCGCCGGGCATGTAGACGGCTTCGATCAGGTACGGTGTCGCGGTCCTGGTCTCGTCGAGCGTGCTGGTCATCTCGTCATCCTCCGGGATGTGTCTGTCAGGTTGACTACACCGGCAACGTTACAGCAACACCGGTCTACGTGCAAGCATTATCGGCGAGCCGGGGGGTGTCGTGCCCCCGGACACCCGCGCCATCATGCGCGCACTCAAGGCCACCACCCCGAATCCGCAGGCAGGCGGGTACTCTACCGTCGCCGCGCCGTCCATCAGCCCCGGCCCGTCACCCCTCGTCGCCTCCTACAGCGAATGGACCTCCGGCCGCTCTTACGGCAGCCAGGGTGCGCTCCCCCGCGACCCTGCCACATTCCTGTCCGGCATGTTCGGTCCTTTGGCACCTATCCGGCCCGTTCCTGTCGACACACCCGAACCAGGGGAGGAAAGACCAGAACCTAGGCGATGGCAGTACAACGTCGGATGGAACATGCCTTTGGGCATGCCCGGCACGGAAGGCGTCGGAAAGCTCGCAAACTTCCAGACACTACGCACAATAGCAGACTTGTACTCTGTCGCCCGGGCCTGCATCGAACTACGCAAATCAGAACTCCGCGGCATCGGCTGGGACATCACCCTCACCAAAAACGCCGCCAAAGCCCTCCGCGGCGACCGCGGCGGCATGAAAGACTTCGCCGCCCGCAAAGCCGCAGCCGTCAGATTCTTCTCCCGCCCCGACCCCATGTACTCCGACTTCTCCTCCTGGTTCGACGCGCTCCTCGAAGAAGTCTTCGTCACCGACGCGCTCGCCATCTACAGCCAGCCCGCACTAAGCAAGAAAAAAGGACTCCTCGGATCCAGCATCGCCGCACTGGACCTGCTCGACGGCACCCTGATACGCCCCCTCGTCGACATCCGCGGCGGCCGGCCCGTCCCCCCCAACCCCGCATTCCAGCAATTCCTGTACGGCGTCCCCCGCGTCGACCTGATGACACTCCTGCTCGGCGAAGACAACCCAGACGAACAAAAAATCGCCGCCGAATACCGAGCTGACCAGCTCATGTACCTGCCATTCTCGCAGCGGACGTGGACACCATACGGCCAGGCGCCGATCGAACGGGCCATCATCCCGGTCATGACCGGGCTGAACAAACAGCAATACCAGCTCAACTTTTTTCAGGAAGGATCAATTCCGGGGCTGTTCGTGTCACCAGGCGACCCGAACATGACTCCCACGCAGATCCGTGAACTGCAAGACGCGCTGAACGCCCTGGCCGGCGACCAGGCGTGGAAACATAAAATAATCGTCCTGCCGGGCGGGTCTAAAGTGGATCCGCAGAAGCCTGTGAGCCTCGCAGACCAGTTCGATGAAATCGTCATGGTGCAAGTCTGCATGGCTTTTAATGTGATGCCGATGGAGCTGGGGATCACTCCGCGTGTTTCAACGACACAGACTATGGGCGCGGGCAACCAGATGGCTAAGCAGTGCTATACTGGTGATATGGAGATTCTGACTCGCAGGGGATGGCTTCCTTTCAGGGCAGTAAGCACTGGGGACAAAGGTGACGAATTCGCTACCAGGAACCCCAAAACTCAAGCATTTGAATGGCAGCATGCCACCGCTTACCACGAATCTGACTATGACGGCGAACTGATCGAGTTCACGTCCACGCACGGACGGCAGGCCAAAGACGAGGGCCTGCACCTGCGGGTCACGCCAAACCATCGCATGGTCACTGTAGAACCGGTATCCAAGACTAAGCCAGTCGAATACCGGGAATACATCCGCGAGGCAGGCGGAATTGGTGCTCAGCGGATCTCCGTCCCGCTGACAAGCACATGGGAAGGCCACGGCCCGCAATCAGTCCTGTTCGGACAATACGAATGGACGGCCTCTGATTTCGCTGCGTTCCTCGGTGCCTACATTGCCGAAGGTCACCTGCGCCGTCAGCGCGGCAACTACAAGCGCGCAGGTCGGTGGGTGCAACGCCCCGAAGGACAGATCTCCAAGCAAATATGCATCAGCCAGCGGGAAACCAGCAAAGGTTACGAGCCGTATCGTAAACTGCTGACACGGATGCTCGGTCATGTACCATGCCATAATCATGGCACGTTTATCTTTGCCTGCGCTGAACTGTGGGACTACCTCAACGAGCTAGGCCACGCTCACGAAAAGCACATTCCCGTCGAAGTGAAAGACTGGTCCGCGCCGGTCCTCCGGTCTCTGCTGGACTTTTACCTGCTCGGCGACGGTCACCTCGAAAACGGTCACTGGCGCTCGGCAACAGTCAGCAGGCAACTGGCTGACGACCTGCAGGAGATCGCACAGAAACTCGGCATGTCTGCCACGATCACGCCCCGTCAGCCGCGTGACGTGATGATCAGAGGCAGGCTCATCGCTGCGGAAAACTGCCGCGACGTTTATTTTGTACGGTTCAACAAGTCGCTGACCCGGCGGATGACCATCAGCAGGACGCACTACACCGGGAAGATTTACTGTGTCACTGTGCCGAACGGTGTTATTTACGTCCGGTCGAACGGGTCACCGGTCTGGTGCGGGAACAGCCAAGACACCCAGGAGAGAAAAGGCACTGTTCCGCTTCTCAAATGGATGAAGTGCGCTATTTT
>Ga0335081_10002220_pt1 | contig 30516 bp, 25 predicted proteins | sample Lox_Sample_35_FD_206713 | JGI IMG/M metagenome (GOLD analysis project Ga0335081, IMG submission 206713) | Soil microbial communities from Loxahatchee National Wildlife Refuge, Florida, United States - Lox_Sample_3.5 | ecosystem: Environmental > Terrestrial > Soil > Wetlands | place: USA...
GCTGATGCTTGAGAAGGGCCAGCGCGTTTCGCGCGATCAGATCGTCTCCAAGCTGGTGGAGATCCTCTACGACCGCAACGACGCCGATTTCAAGCGCGGCACGTTCCGGCTCCGCGGCGACGTCATCGAGGTCTACCCTACCTACGACGACAACGCCTACCGCATCGAACTTTGGGGCGACGAAGTCGAGAGCCTCTCGCAGATCGACCCCCTGCTCGGCCAGGTGCGCCAGACCTATCAGCGCCTGCCCATCTACCCCAAGACGCACTACGTCATGTCGGTGGAGACCAAGGAGCAGGCCATGGAGAGCATCCGTAACGAGCTCGAATGGTGGCATCCGGAGCTGCTCAAGCAAGGCAAGCACATCGAGGCCCAGCGCCTCTGGCAGCGCACCCTCTTCGATCTCGAAATGATCAAAGAGATCGGCTACTGCCACGGTATCGAGAACTACTCCCGCCACTTCTCCAACCGCCTCCCGGGCGAGGCGCCGCCCACCCTTCTGGACTATCTCCCGCACGATTCCGTCATCTTCATCGACGAGAGCCACCAGACCATTCCCCAGCTTCACGGCATGTACCACGGCGACCGCTCGCGGAAAGAAGTCCTGGTAGCGCACGGATTCCGCATGCCCAGCGCCCTCGATAACCGTCCCCTCACCTTCGAGGAGTTCGAGCATCGCGTCAACCAGCTCGTCTACGTCTCCGCGACTCCCGGGCCGTACGAGCTCACAAAGGCCGCCGGCGTGGTGGTCGAGCAGATCATCCGCCCCACCGGCCTGCTCGACCCGACCGTGGAGGTCCGCCCAGTCAAGGGCCAGGTCGATGACCTGCTCGGGGGAATTCGCCAGCGCGTCGACGCCGGGCAGCGAGTGCTGGTCACCACCCTCACCAAGCGCATGGCCGAAGATCTGGCCGAGTACTACTCCGAAGTCGGCGTGCGCTGCCGCTATCTCCACTCCGAGGTGTCGACCCTCGATCGCATCAAGATCCTCCGCGACCTCCGGCGCGGCGAGTTCGACGTTTTGATCGGCATCAATCTCTTGCGCGAGGGTCTCGATCTTCCCGAAGTTTCACTCGTGGCCATTCTCGACGCCGATAAAGAGGGGTTCCTGCGGAGCTCGGGCTCGCTCATTCAAACCATCGGCCGTGCCGCGCGCCACGTCGAAGGCCACGCCATCCTGTACGCCGACGTCGTCACCGACAGCATGCGCAAGGCGCTCGATGAGACCGCCCGCCGGCGGCAAACCCAAGCCGAATATAACGAGCACCACAATATCACGCCTCAATCGATCGTCAAGCCGATCGACATGAGCCTTGTCGCCATTGCCGAGGCGGACTACGTCACCGTTCCCCTAGAAGCCGACGAGGAAACGGAGAACCTCACACCCGAGCAGCGCGCCGGACTGATCCGGGAGCTCGAGGAACGTATGCGGGAATCCGCCCGCAAATTCGAATTCGAAAAAGCCGCACAAATTCGCGATCGGGTGAAAGCATTGCGGGCCGCGGACTGATATACTGTTTGCCCTACGGAGAACGGTTTGAGGGCCCCTATCCTTGGTTTATACCTCGCCGCTATCGGCGGCAGCGTAATCTGCGCGCAGGAACACGTCACCATCACCCCGCGCCCCCGCCCCGAACGTACGCTTGCATTGCGCGCGAATCTGCGAATGGACGTCCACCTTGTTCAGATTCCGGTGACCGTTACCGATCCCGTCGGCGCGCCCATTCTGGGCCTCTCGAAGACCAGCTTTCGCATCTTCGAAGACGAGGTCGAGCGGCCCATCGCCTCCCTGTCGGTTTCAGACGCCCCGATTTCCGCCGGCATGATCTTCGACACCAGCCGCAGCATGAAGCCGCGGATCGCCGATACGCGCGCCGCGCTCGATGAGTTTCTGAAGGCGACCAATATTCTTGACGAGTTCTTCCTGGTCCGCTTCAGCGATACTGCCGAGCTGGCCGCCCCCTTTACTCGCAATCCCGCCGACCTCTGGCACGCTCTCGACGGCGTCGAAGCCAAGGGCTGGACCGCGCTGAACGACGCCATCATTCTGGGCACGCAGCACGTGCGCAAGGGCAAGTACCAGCGCAAGGCGCTCGTGGTCCTGACCGACGGCAACGACAACAACAGCCGCTACTCCGAAGGCGAGCTTCTCTCCATCCTGCGCGAGGCCGACGTGCGCGTGTACGCCCTGAGTATTATCGAGCGGTCCCGGTTCGTCCAGAAAATCTGCGAGGAGACCGGCGGACGCGCCATCTGGGTGCGCCACATGACCGACCTTCCGGCAGCCGTCGAAGATCTCAGCAATCACATTCGTTCCGAGTACATCGTCAGCTACAGCCCGGCGTCGCTCCAAAACGACGGCCGCTATCATCGCGTGCGGGTGGAGGTGCAGCCGCCACCCGGCATGGCGAAGGTCTATCCCGCGTGGCGCCGCGGGTACATGGCGCCAGAGCAGTAATTCAGCTCTGAAACCACGAGACGCCCGCGATGCCCGCCGCGCCCGCCGCCCGGCACTCATCGGCGTTTTCGCGCGTGACGCCTCCCAATGCCAACACCGGGATCCGGACCGCACCCGCCGCCTCGCGTAGTTTTCCGAGCCCCACCGGCGGCCCGTAGGTGGGCTTGGAGATCGCCGGAAATACCGGACTGAACACCACGAAGTCCGCCCCCTCGCCTTCGGCGGCCCGCACCTCTTCGATCAAGTGTGTCGAGACCCCGATCAGAAATCCCACCGGCACGATCCGCCGCAGATCGCGCGGCTCGATCGCGCCACCGCTCAGATGCACGCCGTGGGCACCGCAGGCGAGTGCGATATCGGTTCGCGTGTTCACCAGGATCCGCGTTCCATGCGGGTTCGGAAGCGCCAGGACGCGGCGGACCACAGCACACAACTCGCGCGCTTCCAGGTCCTTCTCCCGGACCTGAATTCGCTGCACTCCTTCGACGAGCGCCCGCTCCACGAAGCGTATCATCGCTTCCATGCCGCCCGCCGAATGTCGATCGGTGATGTAATATCTCAACATCAGAGCGGAGAGTAGTAGCCTTCACCGGCGCAGGCGCGGCACAGCATGCGCCCTTGGTACGTCACTTCGCGGGCAAAGCTGATCCCCTCGCCGCATTGTGCGCAAACCACACGCGGGGCTTTGTAGCCGGGGAGGTCTTCCGGCGGCGTCGCCACCCGCACCCACTGGATCTCGAACAGTTCTTCATCCGGCAGCTCTCGGTATGCGCGCATCTGCTGCTGGTTGTTCCCCGCGATCTCGGGGTACATCTCCCGGGCGCGCTGCTTCGAGCTCTCGCGTGCCGAAACGCGCACGGCCCGACGTCCTGCCAGATCGCAGAACGTCGCCGCCGCTTTTCCGAAATCGCGAAACTTGAGCGCGCGTTTCCCCAGCCGGCACCCCGTCACCATGCCGATCGCGTCCGTCATGCACCGGTCGATCTCGACGTAAGTCACCAGCCGTTTGCGATCCCGGCCGAACGGGTCATCCATCTCCAGCAGCCGAAGCCCGCAGAGCGCCATGCGCAGGCCTAAAATCTGCCCTGCGCACAAGTGCCCGTGCGCCACCCGCGCCAGTTCCTCGTACTCGGTGAGCGTCTTCAATGGCATCGATTTCAGCCTGCCAGGGGCCGCAGCCGCGCGCTGAAATGCCGCAAGAATGGCGGCGTCTCCACCAATTGCATCCCTCGAATCTGCTCCTTGCGCGCGTTTACTTCGAGAATCGCCTCCACCACGTAGTCGATATGGCTCTGCGTGTATACCCGCCGAGGAATGGCCAGCCGCAGGAGCTCGTGACGCGCTGCATCGCCGAACATCAGCGTCCCGATCTCTACGCCGCGAATCCCCGCGTGCCGGTAGAGTTCCACCGCCAGCGCCTGCCCGGGAAACTGCTCCTTCGGAATGTGCGGCAGCATGCGCGCCGCATCGATGTAGATCGCATGGCCGCCCGGCGGTTCCACAATCGGCACTCCGTGATCCGCGATATGCCTCCCAAGGTATCCCGTGCTCACGATCCGGTATTGCAGATAGTCCGGGTCCAGCACTTCTTCCAGTCCCACGGCGATGGCGTCCAGGTCCCTCCCCGCCAGCCCGCCGTAGGTGGGAAATCCTTCGGTCAGAATCAACAGGTTCGTTTCCTGCTGAAACACGCGGTCGTCATTGGTACACAGCAGCCCGCCGATGTTGGCGAATGCATCCTTCTTTGCCGAGAACGTGCAACCGTCGGCATACGAAAACATCTTCTGGGCGATCCGTTTCGGCGTCCAATCCGCGTATCCCGGCTCGCGCTCGCGGATGAACCAGGCATTCTCGGCGAACCGGCAGGCATCCAGGTAGAGCGGGATGCCGTGCCGCGCGCACACCACGTGGATCGCCGCGATGTTGCCCATGGAGACCGGCTGCCCGCCCCCGCTGTTATTGGTCACCGTCAACATCACCAGCGGAATCTTGTCCTCGCCCTCACGTGCGATCAGCGACTCCAGCGCCTCCACGTCCATGTTGCCTTTGAAGTCCAGCCGGGCCTGCGTGTCCGCCGCCTCGGGAATCGGCAGGTCTACGGCACGCGCGCCCGTGAATTCGATGTTGGCGCGGGTGGTGTCGAAATGCGTGTTGGAAGGCACCACATGACCCGGCTTGCACATTACCGTGAACAGGATCCGCTCCGCCGCCCGCCCCTGGTGCGCCGGCACCATATGCCGGAACCCCGTCAGGCCGTCCACCACGCGCTTCAGCCGGAAGAAGCTCTCGCTGCCGGCGTAGCTCTCATCGCCCCGCATCACCGCCGCCCACTGCTCGGTGGACATGGCGCTCGTCCCCGAATCGGTCAGCAGGTCGATCAGGATGTGCCGGGCTTCGATCAGGAAAAGGTTATAGCTCGCCTCCTCCAGGAAGCGCTCACGCTCTTCCCGTGTATTGTGGTGCAGAGGCTCCACACTCTTGATGCGGAACGGCTCGATGATCGTGCGCACGGTAACCCGGGACCGCCGGTTTATTGCTCGATGACGATCGGGACGCGGTTGCTCTCCACCCCGCCCGCTGTGATGTACAGCTCGTTCACTCCGGCATTGTTGATCGCGGGAAGCTGTACTTCCACCTGGTAGAACCCGATATAGCCCGGTGCCAGCGTGGCGCGCGTCACCGGAATCGGCATGCCGTTCAGGAACGCGCGAATCGATGCCGCGACCGCCGGCGGGTTCTCCAAGGGCGCTTGCATCCCGGTGGGCCAGTCGGGATTCACCTTGCCCAACCCGGTGGCGAAGATCTGCACCCGCGCCCCGCTCTTCGCCGCGTTGCGCGCGTCGAGCAGCAGTCCGCTGTCGGCATCCTGAAGCATCGGCGCTCCATCTTGTGTCACAAAAATCGCCGGCGATACCGGCAGCACGCGCATGCCGACCTGCACCCTGCCGGTGTTCGTCACCAGCGCCAGGGTCACATTCGGGCCGGCGGCCTCAAATGGCACCTGGATCTGCGAGGCGTCGTCGGCTGCCGCCAAGACGGGGTAATTCAACTCTCCGCCGCTCGCGGAATTCACCCGGCCGCCGATCACGCTGAGCAGCCCGCCGGGCGCCGCCGGGCGTGTGCTGAAATCCGCCGAGTTCACCAGCCGCAGATTACGGGCACGGTGGGGTGCGATGGCCGAGTAGACGCCATATCCGTCCAGCGCGGCATAAACCTGCACGCCCGAGGCATCCAATTGGACATCCGTGGCCGCGGCGTCCGGAAGCCCGCGATTCAAACTCGTCCAGGTCGGCGCCGCTGTGCTGGCCTGGTCCAGTTCGGTCCGCGTCCAGAAAACGCCCTTGTCGCCCGCCACGTACACCGCTCCGCTGCTCCACTCCGCCGCCACTCCATGTACCGCAGCATTCGGCAGCGTGCTGCCGTCCAACACGTCCCAGAATAGGCCGCCGTTGGTCGTGCGCAGCACGTGTGGTCCGCGCGGTCCGCCGACCACGGCCAGCGCCGCCCGCGGCTGCGCCGAGTCCACCAGGATCTTCTCCACCGGTCCGCTGGCGCCGTTTGTGTCGCCCGCTTGCGGCGTGCCCCCGTTCGCCGAAACCCAGATGCGGCCGTCGCTGCTCCCGAAATAGATGTACCCCGGTGCCGCGCGGAACGACCGCACGTCCGCGTTCACCACTTGCGAAAGCCCGCGCAACACGCTGGCTTCCATCGCAACCGAATTGTCCTGTACGGGCTGCCACACGCCGGCGCCGGGAGCAAGTTCGACCGTGCCCAGGTTGTCGGCCGCCACGCGCGTGCCGTTCGTTCCCTGCGGCGTCGCCAGAATCCGTTTCACCGGCAGGTTGGGCAGACCCTGGTTAAGGCCCGCCCACGTAAGCCCGCCATCCATCGACCGCCACACCCCGAAATCGTTGGCCACCACGATTTGATCGTTCGGCCCGACGGCCACGCTGTGTTGTCCCGTGCCAATCACCGATTCCGTCCGAAACGCCGTGAGATTGTTCCAGGTGAGCCCTCCGTCATCGGACCGGAACAGGTTCTTCCCCAGCGCGTAGATGTGGCCGAAGCTGGCCGCGATCACCTTGGCACCGGACTCCGGAATTCTCGCGGTCCGGGGTTCCACCTGAGGCGGGGACTCCACCGCGGCCGCGCTCGGCAGCCAGATTTCAAAGTCAGTGGTCTCGAAGGTCTTTCCGGATCGCGCCCGCGCATACAGCCGTCCATCGGCACCGAACCACACCATGTCCACCGGTCCGGTCGCCGGCGAAGCCAGCATCAATTCCACGTCGTAGGAACCGACCTGCCGCCAGTTAGCGGACTGCCCGGCCGCGGCGCAGACCAGTACCAGAGCCAAAGTTACATACCGTCCTGCTCTGCGCACTGTATCCTTCTGACACACAGTAGATCTTATTCTACCCGATTGCGACCCCGTTGTCCGAGACCAAACTGCTGAATTTACGTTATTTGTAGCCACTGGTTAACCACGGTCCCCTGGGTGCAAAGCAAGTTTGGTGCTAGACTGTAGGCTAGCGTCCAGTATGCCGAGGCGACTTACGTACGGGCGGGCCTTGCACGCGCTGCTGACCGCGGCCGCCCTCGCGGTGTCCCTGGCGCCGCTCCACGCCCAGGATTCCGCCAAAGTAATCGTCCAGACCGGGCGCGTCTCCATCGTCAAAGATGCCTCCGGTTACACCTTCGCCCTGATGGACAATGGCGAGGTTAGGCCCGGTTACACGATTAAGACCGGCTCCGATGGCTACGCGAAATTTCAGGTTGCGGACGGCAGTACTTTCGAGGTCTTCCCGAACTCCGAGGTAGTCTACCGCAAGACCAACAGCGTCGGCGACCTGGTGAACGTCTGGCTGGGCAAGATCAAGGTCGTGATCCAGCACCTGCCCGGCATTCCCAATCCCAACAATGTGACCACCCCCACCGCGCTCATCTCCGTGCGCGGCACCATCTTCGACGTCGACGTGGAAGATGAAGACGGCACCACCTTGGTCAGCCTGGATGAAGGCATCGTGGACGTGCACCACTTGCTGCGTCCTTCCAGCGATGTCCACCTCGCCCCCGGCCAGTCGATTCGGGTTTATCCGAACCAGCCGCTGCGGCCGCTTGCGGATCGCGGCAACCTGCTGCACAAGGCCTACCAGCTCGCCCAGCGAGGTTTGTACGACTATCTCTACAATCGACCCGGTGGCGTCGGCGGCGGTGGCGGCAACGTTCCGGTGGCCACCACCGGAGGCGCCCAACAGGGCGACAAGGGCAAGCCGACAGGTACGAGCGACGGCAGCAAGGGCACAGGGACCGGATCTCCCCCCGCTCCCGGCACCGGATCTCCCCCTCCGCCCGGAGGCGGTGGCGGTTAGCCGCGCATGCTAGATTGAAAGCGTGCGGCTGATTCTGTGTTTTTCCCTCGCCGTCGCGGCACTCGCTCAGAATCCACTTCCCCCCGGCCTCGAGCCGACCTGGGATATGGGTGTCGTCCTCCAGGAGGTCGGCAAGGACACTGCGCGTCTGATGCCTCTCCTCGATCAGGTGACACCGGAAAAGTGGTTTCCGGGGGGGTCGGAGACCTATGCGGCTCAGCTAAAATCGGCCAAGGATCAGACCCGCGCTATCTCCACCGAAGCCAGCCTGCTGGCCAAGAACCCGGAGAAGCTGTCGGCCGGCCTTCAGTTGTACTTTCGCTTCGAGGGGCTCGAAATCATGATCGGCTCTCTCGAAGACGCCACGCGCAGGTATCAGAACGCAGCCTTGGCCCAATCGCTAACAGCTACATTCGCCGAGACGGGAGCCAATCGCGACCGTTTCCGCAGCTACCTGATCCGCCTGGCGGCGGAGCGCGAGCAGCAGTTCGAAGTCATGGACCAGGAGGCCCAGCGCTGCCGCGCCATGCTGTTGGCTACGCCTCCCACCCAAAGGAAAAAATGACCGCCACACCCGTTTTCACTTGCAGCATCTGCGGAGAAGGCTCCACCCGCATCTGTGCCCGCTGCACGAAGGATGCCTGCGATAACCACCTTTGCGAAAAGTGTTTCTGCTGCAGCGACTGCTGCGAGTGCGAGCAGGTCCTCGCCGAAGCCCCACGTACGCAGGTGCGAACTGTGGTTGAACCGCACGTCGAGCCGCAGCCTCACGCCGAACCCGAACCGCCGCCGGTCGCGAGCTACGGTCCCGTGCCGAGCCCCGTGCCTGAAACGAACGCCGAGCCCGAGTCTCCCGTCGAGGCGGATCAGCCGCCCCCAACCGATCTTACATAAACCACCCGCTTGCCGTGCGCTGAATAATCCACCTGCCCGCACTTCGTCCCCTGGCAATAGTCGACCGTTTGTCCTCCCAGCTTCACCTGTCCGTTGTCCGCGACGACGCTCGTATCCCCGTACCTGTGCTCATCCGCCAGCAGCACATCGGCCTCGGCGCTTCCCATCGCGATTTCCTCGCCAGCCGTGCTCTCGCGCTGCCCGCCCGCCGTGAAAAACACCGCGTCGAAGTGATCCCGGTCCCGGGAGACCAGCGCAAGAAATCGGTCCCCCAACGCATCGAACCCCACCAGCCGCAGCACATTCGGTATCCTGGCGATCTCTTCTGGCGCACCTGCTGTCAGCCCCATGCGGACCAATTCTTCCCCCCGCATCGCATAGATCCTGTCCGTACCCGGCTGCACGATCGGCCACCCGTACGCGCCCTTCGCCCGCGGGCTCGGGTCCGGCCCGGTCTCAGCCGGACCCGCAATCCAGATGTCGCCCCGCCGCGCATTTTCCGTCCCGCCTTTCAGCCCCAGCGGTGTCAGATTGAGTCCGGCAATCACCCCGACTTTCTCCAGCAGCGACCCGCCGCCGCCCGTGCGGGCACCTCCATTCTTCGCTTCGAACACCACGTCCAGCAGCGACTCGCTGCTTGCCATGTCCAGCCGATCCACCAGTTTCCACGGCGCGGACACGATGCTGATCGTGCCCGCGTCGCTCTTCAACAAGTAGCTGACGCGGTCCTTCCCTTCGCCGAGCACCCAGGCCTTCTGCCCATTCGGAACCGCCGTCTTGCCGATCATGCCGGTGCGCTGCACGTCATAAGGCGCCAGCAGCGTCCCATGATTGATCGGCAGCAGCAGGATCATCATCAGCACCATCGCTGTTAACGCCGCCGCCATGGTCCGGTCCCGCTCGGTTGCGAGTCCGGCGCGTATCGCCGCCGCCAAGAGGGCAGTCACAATTGCGGTCGTCAGCAGCAGACCCGTGAAGAACAGCGACTGTACCACCTCATCGCCCCGCAGCACGCCCACTGCCCACGTTGGCCCGGGCACTGCAGTCCAGAAAGGAATCGGCCTTCTGATCACTGCAAAACACGCCCGCATCACCCAGAGCACCATGGCGAACGACAACGCCAGTCCAACTGCCAGTACCACCCACGCGCGCGACAGCGCAGACCGCCGCGTCGCTGGCAGGCGCAGCCAAACCAGGTGGCATACTCCCCATATCGCCGCAGCCAACAGTCCCGCGTAAGGCAGGCAGCTCGCCACGAACACCAGGAACCGCGCCCCCGCGAACAGGTAGCGCTCGTCCAGAACCGCCAGGTCCGTCGTGATACCGAGCGCGGTCTGATGGAATCGCAGCGAGAGATAGCCCAGCAGGTAGAGCAGAAATGTGCCGATAGCGCTCGCCGTAGTCCAGTCCTTGATCACCTTGCCCGAAAATCGCAAGAACGCGGGAACTTTCGTGGAGCGGCTCATCTCACCTTGGCTTCCTTCCGGCTGCGGCTCACCTCCCGGCGATCCTCCGGCGCCAGCGCCGCCTTCGCCGCCGCGCCGTAGTCCCGGCGCGCGTCCGCATCGTCGCCGCGCGCGTGCGCCAGTTCGGCTTTCGCCAGCCACACTCGTGCATTCTCGCGATCCGCCGCATCGATCAGGTCCAGCTCCTGCTGCGCGCGCGCCAGCACCTGCGCGTCACCCGCCGCCCTGGCGATGTACAGCCGTGCGATCTCCACGCGCGCCGCCAAGTACCCGGGCCGCACCAGCAGGACGTGCCGGTACTCGCTGATTGCATCGTCGATCTTGCCTTCCTCCCTGAGCGTTCCGGCCAACGCCACCAACGATTCGAAGTAATCCACGTTGTCCCGCAGCAGGGTTTCTCTTCGCTCGCCCGACTCGAGCAGCGCCAGATTGTGCCTGGCTTCGGGCATCCCGGGCAGTGCCGCCAGCGCGTCCCGGTACCTCTGCCGCGCCTCCGAGTTCCTGCCCCGGGCCGCCGCTACCGTCCCCAGAACATTGTTCAGCATGGCCCGGTTCGTCCCGGCGAGTTCCTTCCTGGCGTCCAGGATCTTCGCCACCTCTCCGTATTCGCCCGCCGCCTTCTTCAGATTGTTGGTCTGCTGGTAGACCAGCCCGAGATTGAAATGCAGGTACACCCGGTCAGGCGTGTGAGCGATCGCCTCCCGGTACTGCTCGATCGCGTCCGCCGGCCTGCCCAGCCGCATTTCCGTCAGCGCCAGGTTGTGCCGTGCGTAAGCCCACTCAGGGGCTTCGCTGATCGCGTCCCGTAGCGCCGCGCGAGCCTCCGCCGGCCGGGCCATTTCCATGTACCCGATCCCCAACGCGTTCATGACGTAGCCGTTTCCGGGATCGCTTTGCTGCGCCGCGAGAAGGTGCGGCGCCGCTTCGCCGAATATGCCCGGCTTGTCGGCTTCCGCCGCGGTGATCAGATCGAACAGGCGCGCGCGCCCTGTGTTGAATTCCGCCCGCGCCTGCAACAGTTCCGAGTCCGGCAGCAGCTTGTGCGCCAGTCCGTAGTAAGTCGCTGCCGCCCGAAACTCAGCCTGATCCGGAGGTGTTTCGTCCCCGTTCAAATAGCCCAGCAGGATTCTCTGCCCAGCCTCTTCCAGCGCGACCCGCACCGCGGCCGTGACTTCGACGTCCGCGTCAGGCCGCAGGCAGCACGTGGCCGCGGTGCTCTGCGCCACGGCTTCGCTGATCCGCTCCGGCGCCAGCCGCCACTGCAATGCTCGAATCACGAGCCGTTTCAGATCTCCGGCGCTAAGATGAGGCGGCTGATAGGCTACGGGTTGGAGACGCAGCGGTCTCAGCCAAGAAACAGGAGGCTGGCTACCTGACGGGACTCGCATCAAAGGCGTGAGCGGCTGATCCGTGTGCATTCCGCCGGTCGCCCTAGGCACCTGCCGTATACCCAGCTTCAATCCGTGAATGCGCTCGCTCACGCCGTCGGTCAGCGCGTCTCCATCGATTTCCCGCCGGCGTTGAGTATCGTGCAGCGTTTCCAGGAGGGCCCAGGAAAATGCGCCGTGCCCGAGATTTGGCACCTCGGTAGAGGGCCGCCCTGGTCCCGCCGCGAAGAACGCGAACAGATCTTTGAGCTTTGCCGGATCTACCGAGCGTTTCACCTGGCTCGCCGCACTGACCTGGAACTTGCTCTCCGCGTTATTCCGGCAGGCATCGACGAAAAGATACGACCGTCCTGTGCCCATCGCCGCCAGAATCGTCTCCACCCCGATCGCGCTGGCCCCCTCCGCGGTCCGAAACGCGTCATACGGCAGCACGTACGCATTTCCGTTCTGTTCGGCTCCATGAGTGCTGATGAACACCACGGCCGTGGCCCCCGCCGCCGCCTGTTTCTCGAGCATCGCCAGTTGCTCGCGAATGCTCGAGGCCGTGGCTTTATCATTCGTAAGCGGTTGCGCCTGGATTCCAAGTTGGTTGAGGTAGTCCGCAAAAGCTAACGCGTCGCTATGCGCGAAATGCAGATTGCTGAAATTGGCGGCGGGCTTCAGGTAAGTCGAAACGCCGATCACCAGCGTCGCCGTACGGCTCTTTTCGCCGCCCGCAGTCGCTTGCGCCAGCGCATGCACTTCTGTCAAATGGTATGCCAGCCACGTCGCGCTCCAGTTCGCCGCGACCTCGGCGAATCGTCTTTCCGCTTCACCGAAGTTGCGCGCGTTCTCCAAGTCGCTGGCTTGCTGCAGCTTGCCCAACAGTGTGTCGGCCGAAATCCCCGGCGTGGGTGACGGTTTCTGTGCCTGGCCATGGGCGATCAGTTTCACCTGCTGCTCTTGCGCGTTCAACGTCCGCGGTAGCAGCGGCAGCCGGCACACCGCCGGAGTGCATCCCGTCAGGTCCTGCTTCAACCCTCCGGCTTCGTATTTTCCGCTGGCGCCGATCCGGCACCGCTGCGGCCGGTCGCCGTTACACCCCACCACGACCTCGGTCGAAGCACCGGTAATCGTGTCGCGCGCGAACAAGACTTCCCCCGCGGCAAGCGGCAGGAGACTCTCGTTCGGATATCGCTGCATGCGGGCGCCCGCGGAAGGCGCGGTGACAATCGCCGCCGGGGGTTCCCGTGCAGCGGCCTTCCCTGCATCCGCCGCCCCTGCCCCTGCCGGCAAAAGCAGAAGCAACGATACCAACCCTCGATTGGCGCGGATGCCTGCGAACACTGTGCTACATTCTATACGATCATGCGGGGGGCGGTCCTGGTTTTGGCGTGCGGTCTGCTCGGCCCCTTGATGCCTCCGGCTCCAGCCCAGACCTCCTACAGCATGATTTCCGGCATTGTCATAGACGCGGCCACCGGAGCGGCCGTGCCCAACGGCCTAATCGAATGCCTCAACCTCTCCACCGGCATTCGCGAAACCTCCCCCTCCGATGACGCCGGCCGCTTCACCTCGTCGCTGCTGTCACCCGGCATTTATCGCGTCACTGCCTCCGCGCCCTCCTACCAGGACCGCATGGCCGACCAGCTCGATCTCGCCGTCGCCGGCCACCTCGACCTCCGCTTCGAAATGTGGAAGCTCTCCGACCCGTGGCACACCGCCGGCCATCGCACCATGACCATGCCGAAATCGCAGGCCGTCACTCCTTTTTACGGCCCCGACATCAACATCGGCCGCTCCGATAGCTTTGCCCCTCCGTCCTTCAACGCGACCTTGCTCGAGGCCGCTCGCTCCTACGTGGTCAGCCGCGACCTGATCGCGGCTCTTCCACTCTCCGGCCGCGACGTCTACGCCGCTCTCGCCGTCGAACCCGGCGTAGTCGGCGGGACCACCACCGCGCGCGGTCTCAGCATGAGCGTCAACGGCCAGCGGCCTACCTCGACCGAGTTTCTGCTCGACGGCCTCGAAAATGACAATTACCTGACCACCGGCCCACTCGTGCCGCTTGGTCCGGAGACAGTGCAGGAGTACCGCCTCTCCACGGCCAACTTCGCCGCGCCCTACGGCGACGCCGCCGGGTTCGTGGCCAACGCCATCTCCATCCCCGGCGGCCCCGCCTGGCACGGACTCGGCTACTTCTACCTACGAAATCAGGCGCTCACCGCCGCGGACCCCCAGCGAAAAGCCGAGTGCGGCGCCCAGGCGCCCGCGCTCTGCGTGCCCCGGCCACCCCTGCACGAGCTCGAATCCGGATTCCGCGCTGCCGGTCCCCTTTGGCGACAGCGCCTGTTCAATACGGCATGGTTCGATATCTACCGCTACCGCAGCGCCAACCAGCCGCAGTTGGTTACCATTCCCGCGGCGCCGTTCCTCCAGCGCCTTGCCGCCACACCATCCTCCGAAGCTGCCCGATGGATCGCCGGATCCGGACTGCCGGTCTTTCCGTCCACCTCCGATACCGTTACCTTGCCGATGGCCGCCCCCGTTCTCCTCGACCGCATCAGTTGGCTCGACCGCATCGACTACACTGCCGGCACGCACCGCCTCTTCGCCCGCGGGGCGCACCAGCGCTCGGATCAGCCGGGCTTCGTCTGGTCGCCCTACCCGGCCTATTCCATGCCCCTGGTGCAATCGTCCCTTCTTCTCGCTGGAGGCGACACCTGGCTTCCGCGTCCTTCTTTCGGCAATGAGTTGCGGGCGGCATTTGGGAGTTCCACCCTGCGCCTGGAACGTACGCAGGGGGTGCCGCAGCTCGAATCCAATGACGGGACCGTGCTTCCCGGCAGTCCGTTCTTTTACAGCTTTCGCAACAGCGGGCGTCACGCCGAAGTGCGCGACAACGTCACCTGGATTTCCGGAAGCCACATCCTGCGCGCCGGCGCAGGGGTCCTCGAGCGGTGGATTCAAAACCGAATCGACATCGAGGGCGAAGGCTATTATCAGTTCCAGAGCCTTGAGGATTTCGCGAACCTGGCCCCCGTCCAGTACCGCACGGCGGTGGATCGCATCGCTTCCCTCGCTCAGTTTTACACCCCCGCTCAGCCCGATCGCAGTTACCGTTACGCCCAGGCGGACGCCTTCGTGCAGGACACCATTCGTCTCACGCCGCGCCTTGCGCTGAACCTCGGCTTTCGCCTGGAACACTTCGGCGGTGTTCTCAACACCGGATCGACTCCGGACACCCTTCTCGTCCTCGGCTCCGGCGACACCCTGGAACAGCGTATCAAGAATTCCACCCTGCATCTCTCTCGTGCGGCCGCGTACCCGGGTACGTGGAATCCGGCGGGACGGCTGGGACTCGCATGGGCAGCGCCTTTCGGCGCAACGTTACGCGCGGGCTATGGCATTTATTACGATCGGCCTTTCGACAATCTCTGGATCACGGTTCCGGTCAACGCCACGGCCCTCGCCGCGGTCAACCCCCTACCCGGAAATACCTGCCATCTTGATCTCATCCCGCCCCCGCTCGACGCTACGCCCTGCACACAGGTAAGCCTGCAGTTCCCGAGAATTACCTGGGTGGCCCCGGACCTGAAGGCCCCCAGAATCCAGAGCGCTTTTCTTTCGCTGTCGCGTCCGTTTGCCGGCGGCCTCACGGTCGAACTCACGGCCCTCGGTTCCGAGGGACGCCGCCTGATCACCTCCAACGTGGTCAACCGCCAATTCACCACCACCGATGATGTTTCCTTCGGCCGCAGCCAGACCACGCTGCCGGACATCGTCTATCGCGCGAACCAGGGGAACAGCGATCACGTGGAGTTCGGCGGCGCCGTCAGCTACCGTTTCGCGCGCGGGTACCTCCAGGCCGCCTACACCCTCAGCCAGACGTTCGACAATCAGAGCGACGCCGTCTCCGGCGATTTCGATTTCGGCTTTACCGCTTCAAACGCGCTGTCCAGCGCCCCTATTGCCACCTTTACGGAACAGTTCGACAGCCGTCCAGATCGCGCACGATCCGATCTCGACCAGCGCCACAACTTCGTCTTTCTCGGCACATGGAACCTGCCCAACCCCTCGCGCCGCCCGATCTCCGCCCTCCTCAGGGATTGGACCATCTCCGGACTGCTGGCGCTCCGTTCCGGCCTGCCATTCTCTGTCATTGGCAACAACGGCTACACCACGCTGCTCAACAATCGCGCCGATCTGATCGATCCCGCGCATTACGCCGTGCACGCCCAGGCGGCAGGCGGCGGAATTCAACTTCTCGACCCCGCCGCCTTCAGCGATTCACCTTGCGTTACGGCCTCGTCGATAATACACCCGATGCAGTGCGCGCCCGGCAACTCGGGACGAAACGCTTTCCGCAGCCCGGGCCTGTTTAGCGCGGATCTTTCATTGAGCCGGACGATCCCGATCCGCGAGACCATTCTGCTGGTGTTTCGGGCGGACGCTTTCAATTTCCTGAACCATCCGAATCTAGGCCAGCCGGACAATTATCTCGACAAGAATTTTGGAGTCGCGCCTTATGGCCGCCGCGAGCTCACCAACGGCTTTCCCGGACAGGTCCCGTTCGTCGAATCCCCGCGTTCCATCCAGATGATGGTGCGCCTCGAATTCTAAGGCCGCGCCGTTCAGTTCTGCACTGTCATTGTCAGCCCGCTCGGCGAGCGCACCCCGTTAACCTGCACCATCACCGGCAATTCGCCGTTCGGCAGGCCGGTGGGAAGCACCAGGTTGATCTGGTACACGCCCGCGAACTGCGTGATCCCGGCGAAATCCGCAGTTACGGGCACATTGTTCACCAGGACCGTGGTAGTCGACGCGTTGTAGAACTGCCCCGGCGGGGGCACGATTCCCTGCGGCAGTTGAGGCGTGGTGGGCCCCAGTCCCGTTGCGTAAAACGATAGCCGCTCACCCGGCACAGCGGGCCGGTAGGCCGGCCCCAAGGAGGTTGGGCCCGCGATCTTGCCGTCCGGAAATACACCCGCCGCACGCGTCGTCCCGTTCACAAAGTAAGTGAACAACGCCGGGGAGTAGGTCTGTAAACTGGTCGTGAAGACCGCACTGGCGGCGCCTCCCGCGGTTACCTTCACCGGAACCGGACCGGTGGCCGGATCCGCCGGGGACAGTACGTTCAGTTGCGTCGGGCTGATGTAGTAGACGTAGGCCGCTTTGCCGTCGATGTTTACCGAGACGCCGTCCAGCATGATGGGCAGTGCTCCATTGACGATCTCGTCACTGCGCCAGGTCCGCGTGGTGGATGCAAGATTGGCACCTCGTACGGTAACCCAGGATTGCGGGCCGATCCCGCTTACAAAGCTCGCCCCGTTCTGAACATCGGTAATCACCGGGACAGTTCCTGAGACCGACAGGTTCACATTTACGGTCGCGGGACTGTTCAGTGTGCCGGCGGGACCGGTAACCGTGATGGCACCCTGTAACTGGCCGGCGGTGGTCAGGCCCGAAGGGTCGATGGAGACCGTCACGGTCGAGCCGGAAGCGCTCGCCTTCAACCACGGCTGGTTGGAACTGACCTGGTAGGATCCGCCGCCCGTGAGGTTGACGGTGAGGGTCTGCGCCTGGGGCGCCTGTCCGCCCAACTGGTAACTGAAATTCAGCGGCCCGGGTGGAGAGACGCCAAGGGAAGGCGCGGCGGGTTGCATCGTGAGGGTCACGCTCACGTTCGCCGGGCTGCCGAGCGTACCTGGCGGACCGGTCACGGTGATCAAGCCCTGGTACTGCCCGGCGGTCGCGAAGCCGGTTGGGTCGACGGTCACGGTCACGGTCGAGCCGGAAGCGCTCACCTTGAGCCACGGCTGAGTGGAAACGACCTGATAGGATCCGCCGCCGGTAAGAGTAACCGAGAGCGTCTGCGCCTGCGGCGCCTGCCCTCCCAGTTGAGCGGTGAAATTGAGCGGCCCTGGTGGAGAGACACTGAGGTTGGCAGGTAAGGACTGCACCGCCAGGCTTACCACGGCGATATCGTTTCCGACCCCGGCGCCCCCATCGGCCGTGACATATGCCTGATAGTTTTGCGCGCTGAGGTTCGCAAGGTCGAGCGTGATGGTCACGGTCAGCGGAGTCATACCACTTGTGGAGGAGATGTTCAGCCATCCGCTGCCGGTCTTATAGGCCACGCTCATTGTGACGGGGACGCGTGTCGCCTGGTTAGGATTGTTCGGATCGATGCTGGTCACGTTCACCTGCGTGCTCAAAGCGCCAGGGTATTGGAAGGGGATGTTCTTCGGGGCCACCATCAGGGCAACCACCCCTATGGTGACATTGAAGGTAACAGAGATTGTGATGCTGGAGGTGCTGGAGGTCAGGGTGATTAACGCGACATAGTTGCCCGGCTTCAAATTGCCGAGCACGGCCGAAATATCGATACTCGAAACAGCCGGCAAAGTGAACGTGGCGGCAGCGTTTGCGACTCCGTTGAATGTTTGGCTTCCGGCCCGGAGACCCAGCCACGGGTACCCGCCCGTGGTACTGGCCTGAAGGTTCACGGTGGTCCCGTTGGGCGCGGCAATCTGAACAGTCACCGGACCTGGACTGTTCGAGGACAGCGTGACATTATCCTGGCTCACGCTCAGAAACTGACCCCACCCGCACGGCGCCGCGAAAAACACCAGCACCGCCGGAATCACCCAGTGTGCGAACTTGCCAGACAGCATGCCATCCAGATTACCCCGCCGGCCAAACCGCCGCCAACTGTTTTCGCACGAACTCCAGGTCTTTGCGGATCGCCCCCAGTTCGTCCTTGGCTGGATACTTCACTTCGATCGTCACTGGCCCAGTGAAGTGCAGCTTGGCCAGGGCCTCGAAGAACTTTCCCCAGTCCACCATCCCCTCACCCAATGGACACGGCGTCGCCTTCCAGGTGCCGCCGTCCTTCGCCCAATAAAAATCCCTTACCATGACCGCCTTCAACCGGGGCAGGGCCAGCCGCAGCGCCGTGCTCCATCCGCCCCCGCCGCCTTCTTCCGTCGCATAGCCCGGATCGAAATCGTACCCCACCCACCGCGGATCGATCCCGCGAAACATGGCGCTCAGCTCGAATAGGCTCGCCCCTACGTTGTCGCCCGCCATGTTGTGCACGGCCATCGCCACGTTGTAGGCCCGCCCGATCGACGCCAGGCCCAACATCTCCCGCTGCACTTCCGCCTGCCGCGCCTCGATATCCGGGGCGTTTCCGTAGTGCCAGTAGCCCGGACGGAACATCGGGACTCCCATGAACCCGGCGATGCTCAGGATCATCCGCCCGCTGGGATCGCCGCCGTTGGTCACCGCGGTCGTAAGTATCGGCACTTCCAGGCCGACGCCGCTGACCGCCTCGATCGCCCGCATCAGGTCCGAGCCAGCCTTGTCCGGCGGCACGTGCCCGCCCGGGATCACCGCCAGGTCGCAGCCGTCGAAGCCCAAATCGCGCAGGACCATGCCCAGGGAATCGTACTCGATCCTGATCAATTGCTGCGAATACAGACAGACCGCCGGGGCGGTGCGCGGCTTGGGCGCCCCACGTGGGCGCGGCACCCGCGGACCATCCGGCGGCGGCTGAACCGGCCCTTGCTGCTGTGCGGCGCCCACCGCGGCCGCGGCCATACCAGCCAGAATGTCGCGTCGGCTAATCGCCATCCACTGCCATTGTCGCCTACTTGCGCGTTTTCGGCGGCGCGGCCATCGCCTTCTTCAGCGCTGTCTCCCGATCGCCCTTCTGCCACTGCGCTTGAAGGTCCGCATCGGGAATCTCGGCGATGCGGCCCACCAGCAGGAAAGCCGGCAGCGCATAACGCAGCGTCTTCCAGCGCGCCATCTCGATCAGCGCCGGCAGGGCGCGCTCGCGTACCAGATCCAGCGCCCCGGGGTTTGGCTGGTTCGTCAGGATCAGCAGTGCCTCGGCCGACCGGAGTTTGTCGTTCAGCACCAGCGAATTGAGCATCTCAACAAACCAGGTCGGCGAGACCTTCAGCTCCAGCTCCGGACGCTTCTGCGCCAGGACAGCGATTGCCTTCAGCGACCGCACCGCGTTAGCTCGCACGCTTTCGTCCGCGTCCTGCAAGGCGTATTGAAGATCGTTCAGGGCCTGGTCCTTCTTTGGCGCGTACCCGATCACCGTAGCTGCCACGGCACGCTGCTCGGCTTCACTGCCGTTCCGCAGCACGTCGCGCAGCAGGTTCAGATTCTCCGCGGCGAAAGCGCGGAATCGCTCCTCGAAAAGCCGCGCCGCCGGGTCGTCCGTCCGGGCCTCGCCGCTGGTGTAGTCCTCGGCGGCCGAACCCCGGCTTGCGGCTCGCTCCACTGCGCCAAGAAACTCGCGGTAGTCCGCGACCAGGTCCTCCGGCAGCACCGCATTGCCCGATGGCGCGGTTCGGGTCTCGAAATGCGGCCCGCCCCGCTCCTCAATCCCGATGAAGACCGTGACATTCGAGCCCTCGCAGCAAAGCGCCTCCACCCGCGCCGCCACCACTCCCGGCACCGCCTCCAGCCTCTCCTCGAGGTCGCCCTTAGAGGGTGGCAGAGTCCCACCGGATTCCACGCCAGCCCCTTTCAACAGCCGGTCTGCCGACAGTCTCCGCAGCCCATAGAGATTGATGTCGCCGATTTTTGGCGGCTGAGCGGCGATGCACATCGCAGCCAGGCACAGCGCGGCTACGGACCGAATCACACTACTCTGACGCGCGCCGCCGCTTCGCGTTTCACGTAGTCTATGCGCCTTAAACCCGCGCCTGCTGCTGGGCCAGCGGTCCGATTACCGGCAATACCACCGTCTTGCCCTGGTATGCCTGGACAAACAGGTAGACCCACGCCAGGAAAACCGCCAGCCGGACCAGCCAATACAGCGGCCAAATCGCCCAGAATCCTACCACACCGGCCACGATGCTTAATACGATACCCATGCCGATCCACAACACGATGCAACAGAGGTCGAAGAAAAGCGACTGAAAGGCGTGGAAGCGGACCGTCGGATTCCGGTTGTAGGGAGCGATCACCAGGAAGACGATATTGACGATGAAGATGTAAGCCAGAGCCGAGGCCACGTTGTCGGCCATCGGCGCAGATGCCTGCATGACCGGCGGCGGCAACGTACCTCCTCCTGCAGGAGCGGGCCCTGTCGGAGCCGCCGAACCCCCGGCGGCGGGCGCCGCCGCAACCGGGCTTCCGCACTTCGCACAGAATCGGCCTTCAACTGGAGCACCGCAAGTCGCACAAAAGGGCATTCTTGTTTTTTCTCCCTTTGTTGACTCTAATGTGCGGAAGGCCGGCGATCAAGACCAATTATGGTTGATGCCGTACCAGAATCACCGTCCGGGAGGACCGAGCAAAAACTGCGGCACGACCGCCCCCGCCGCCGCGCAAATCCACAGCGCCGCCACACCGACTCCGAGGTAATCCGCCAGTAACCCGGCCAGCGCGCCGATGCCCGCGCCGACCACCGCAATCATGATGCGCTTCGCCACCTAATGCGTCGCGGCCCCGCCTGGCTCGCCCACAATGTACGACTTCTCATCCGGCTTCAGCAGCTTCAGCCGCTTGCGAATCTCCAGTTCCTGCTCCGCCGGGTTGTCTTTCAAACGGTTGACGTGCTCCTTTTTGCGCTCCACTTCCTGCGCCAGCACGGCGTTGCGCTTTTCCATTTGCTGGATCTGATTCTGCTTCTCCTGCCACGCATGCATGCCTTTCGGGTACGCAAAAAATGCATAAGTCACCACGATCAGAAATACGATGACATATGCAAATCGCGTTAGCGGAGCTTTCATCGCGAGAGGAGCCTGGAAGATAATAGTAACATCGCGAGCCGGCAGTACCTCGCACTTTTTTTCAAATGACCGACAAGATTGTTGTCCTGAGCACCTGCGCCGGCGAGGCCGATGCGGAGCGTATTGCCCGCGCGCTCGTCGAAGGCCAACTGGCAGCCTGTGTCAGTGTGGTTCCGGGGTTGCGCAGTTTCTACCGCTGGCAGGGTCGTCTCGAGAACAGCGGCGAGGTCCTGCTGCTGATCAAGACTTCCCGCGATCTTTTCCCGGCGCTCAAGGCAGGGCTGGAAAAAATCCATCCCTACGAGGTCCCCGAAATCCTCGCCCTGCCCATCGTCGAAGGCGCCGAGAATTACCTGGCCTGGATAAACTCCGCCCTGCGGTCCGAGGAATCGCGGACGTGACCGATTCCCCGCGCTCCGGGCCGGCTCTGATCTTCGATATGGATGGAGTGCTGGTGGACTCCAATGCCGCGCACAAGGAAGCATGGATCCGCTTCAATCGCCGCTATGGAGTCGAAACCACCGACGCCATGATCGAGCACATGTACGGCAGGCGCAATGACGAGATCGTGCGTGACTTTTTCGGCAGCGATCTTCCGTCGGAGGAGGTGGCCGCTCGTGGCAAGGCCAAGGAATCGTTTTATCGCGAAATGATCGCCGCTCATCTGGAGCAGATGCTCGTTCCAGGAGCCGCTCAGTTCCTCCACAGGTACCGCGATCTCCCGATGGCGGTCGCCAGCAATGCCGAGATTGAAAACATTGACTTTTTGCTCGATCGGGCCGGGCTGCGCCCCTACTTTCGTGTGGTCCTTTGCGGTAGCCAGGTAGCTCGTCCGAAACCCTATCCGGACATTTATCTCCTGGCGGCGCAACTACTTGGCGTTCAGCCCCAAAGCTGCGTGGTGTTCGAGGACTCGCCGTCGGGCGTGGCGGCAGCAACGGCTGCGAGTATGCCAGTAATCGGTCTCCGTACTACCTATGTCAACTTGCCTAGTACGTCCCTTACCATAGATAATTTCTTTAGCGGGGAATTGGAGTCATGGCTTCAAGCGCAGTTGCGTTCGGCCTGAGGGGTTGGCGCAGGGCGGCTCTCGGTGCCGTCTTGCTTCTGAGCCATTTCCCTGCACTCGCCCAGAAGCGCATCTCCCTCACCGAGCTCAACCGTCGCGATACCGCCGACTATTCGCCGGTCCATATCGGACAGCCCGTAATCGTCAGCGGCGTCATGTCCGCGCCCGCGTTCCATGTCCTCGACTACATGATGGTGGCCATCCAGGACGAGCACTACGGCGGGGTCATCAAGCTGCCGTCCGGCAATTCCGCGCTGGAAGCACTGCATCCCGGCGACGAGATCGAGGTACAGGGCAAGGTCGCGATGCAATACGGTCTTGCTGTAGTCGAGCCCGATTCCGTGGCGGTGCTGGGGCACCGGAAGCCCCCGGCGCCGATCCGCGTCTCACCCAAGGATTTGCAGGGGTTCGCCTACTCCGGGAGGCTGGTTGCTGTCGAAGGCTCTGTGCTGGACGATTTCTACAACGCCGGCGGCGCGGTGATCATGATGGGCAGTGCCAAACAGCCGCTCAGGGTCTTCATCCCACAGGTTCCCGGACACCAGAGACCGACTCTCAACCACATCTTTCGGGAAGATACTGTGCGCGCCACGGGCGTCGCCATTCAATACTGCCCCACACCGCCCTACAACAACGGCTGGCAACTGATGGTGGCCGAGAGCAGGGACGTAATTGCTATCGGCCGTCCCAGCTCTCTTTCCCTGCCGGCGGTTGGCGGCGCCGTCGCCGGACTTTTGCTGCTTGGCCTGTTCCTGTGGAGCCGGGAACGGCGCCTGCGCAGCCAGCGCAAGAAACTGCGCAAGACATACCAACTTGGCGAAGAGATTCTGGGCGCATCCTCCTCACTGACCATACTGCAGCGGATTTCCGAAGCCTTGCCCGGAATTCTCGGAGTTACCCGCGTACAACTCTACGTCCATAACCGCACCGGCAAGACCCTCGACGCCGTGGTCGACGAGCGGGGCTTGCCGGCATCCATTTCCCTTTCCTCGCCGCCGGGCGGCACGCCAGCCGGCGCCGTCGCCTGCTTCCACTACCGCACCCTGCTGGTCATCCCCGATATCGACCGCAGCCCATTCCCCATTGCCGGAGGCGCCGGCGAGCGCGCTCCCAAGAGTCTTCTGTTCGTGCCCATGATGGCGCAGAACGAAGTGGTGGGCGTCCTCGAATTGGACCAGGACGACAAGGTTCGCGATTTCAGCGCCGACGTCCAGGCGCTGGCGCAGCACCTCGGCAACCAGATCGGCGTGGCCATCCGGCTGCTTGACCAGCGCTCCGTTCAGGAGCAGCTTTTCCGCACCGAAAAGCTGGCCGCCATCGGACGCCTGATCTCCGGCGTCGTCAACGAGCTCCAGGTCCCGCTGGCCCACATCAAGGATCTCGCCCACAAGGCAATCGACAAGGTTCACAGCGGGTCGGTGGAGCGCGAAATTTCGGCCATCGCCAGCGAAGCGGCCAAAGCCTCCAACATGGTTTCCCGCCTGGTATCCTTTGCCGCCGCCGAACAACTGGAGGCCCGGTCGGTCGATATCAGCAGGCTGGTGGCCAACCTTGTGGAGTTTCGCGAAAGCGATCTGAAGGCCTCCGGCATCCGCGTGCGCAACCTGGTGTCGCCCGAGCCGATGCTCGTGCTGGGCTCTCACGGGCAACTCGAACAGGTCTTTCTCAACCTCCTGATCTACGCCGAGCAGGCGTTGGCGCGCGCCGAGCAGAAGACCATTACCGTGCGCACGAGCCTGCTCGCCAGGCGCGTGCTCGTCGAGATCTCGTTCACCGCGCCGGCCGAGTTGCGCAGCACCGAAGAAACCGCCGCCGTTCTTGGTGTCACCCGCGGCGTCATCGGCGGACACGGCGGCGAAGTCCGCCTCATCGACAAAGGCAACTCCGATCCCCGCTTCGAAATCGAGCTCCCCGCTTCCGTCCGCGAACGTTCTGCGCCGGCGGCTGCCGCCAGCACACCCTACGATTCCTCGCGCCGCATGACCGCTCTGGTGATCGAACCCGACGAAGCCGCGCAGCGGCAGGTCCTCGCGCTCCTCTCCGGCCGCGGCTTCCGCGTGGTTCCCGTCAACAACACCGATACTGCCCTGGACATGGCCCAGCGGATGAAATTCGATGCCGCCTTCTGCAGCCTGCATGCTCCCGGTCTCAACTGGGTGGAGCTTTCCGAGCGCATGCACTCGCGCGTCGGCGGTTTCATCCTGCTCTCCGACGGCTACGACGCCGAACTGACCAACGATTTCGAAGGCGACCGCCGCTTCGTCATTCCCAAACCGATTCAGGAAGACGAGCTCGACCGCATCCTGCACTTGATCGAGCCGAAAGGGGCGCAGGTGATTCCGTTCAAGACGGGGACGGCGTGAGCAAGCCGTCAGCCATCAACAATCAGCCTTCAGCCGCGGGTAGGGTTTTGCTGAAAGCTGATGGCTGAAAGCTGATGGCTGAAAGCTAGCAGCTACACGATCAGCATACAGTCCCCATACGAATAAAACCGATACTTCTCCATCACCGCGTGCCGGTACGCGGCCAAGGCCAGTTCCTTTCCCGCAAAGCCGCAGACCAGCAGCAGCAGGCTCGTACGCGGAAGATGAAAATTGGTCAGCATCGCTCCCGTCCGGAGGAAGGGCACCCCGGGGTACAAGAAGATGTCCGTCTCGCCTTCCAGCATCCCGCTCCGCGCCGCCGTTTCGATCGTCCGCACGCTGGTCGTACCCACCGCTACCACGCGCTGCGCGCGCGCGATCCTAGCCGCGCTCTCGTCGCCGATCGAGTACCGCTCGCTGTGCAATCGCACGCACTCCACTTGCTCCTCGTGCAGCGGCTGGAACGTGCCCAGGCCTACGTGCAGCGTCACCCGGGCTATCGAGGCGGAGTCGCAGCGCGCCAGGATTTCCGGCGTGAAGTGCAGCCCCGCCGTCGGCGCCGCAACCGACCCGCGTTCGCGCGCGAATACGGTCTGGTAGCGTTCGCGATCCGCCACCGTGTCTGCGCGCCTGATATAGGGGGGCAGCGGCACGTGTCCGATCCGCTCGAAAACAGCATAGAGATCGTCGGCCCCGTGAAATCGCACCGTGCGTTCCCCGAATTCGCCCCTCCCGATGATTTCACCCTCCAGCCCGTCGCCGAACGAGATTCTCTCGCCTGTGCGCATCTTCCGGCCGGGCCGCACCAGTGCCTGCCAATCCCGGCCGTCTTGGGAAACGCACTTCACCAGGAAGACTTCCACCCGCCCGCTCAGATGTTCGCGCCGTTTCGGATTGTGCTTCCCCACGGGCAGCGACCCTACTCCCGCCCGGTGCCCGTATAGCCGCGCTGGAAACACCCGCGAATCGTTCAACACCAGGCAATCGCCGGCCCGCAAGAGCTCCGGAAAGTCGCGGAACTGCCGGTCCTCCCACCGCCCGCCCTCCCGGTATACGACCAGCATGCGCGAGGCGGCGCGGTCCGCCAGCGCTTCCTGCGCTATTAACTCTTCCGGCAATTCATAGTCGAACTCCGCGAGCTGCATCCGCCTTCATTTTCCCCCACAGCCCCGTCCTCGCCCGCGAACAACTCCATCTGCTCCTCCTCCGCCCACAATTCCGGCCGGTATTCGATCACTCCACGCGCCAGCCCATACCGTTCCCTGATCCGCCTGACCCTTTCGGCGAGCGCATCCTTGTAGGCGCGGCCCAAGTGAATGCTGGCCTCGAAGGCCTTGCGGTAGCGCTCCGCGAGGTGCGGAAACTCGCGCTCTACAAACGGCAGAAACACCTTCTGCGCCGCCACAGGCAGGTATAGCGGTCCGCGCCCGAATGTCAGCGCACCGTGATCCCGCGCGGCCCGTGCCAAGCTGTCCAATGACCTCTCACTGTCGGTGATCCCCGGCATGATCGGATTAGGATTTACCCCCACGCAAACGCCTGCCGACCGCAGCTTCTGCACCGCCTGCAGCCGAAGTTCGGGGCGTGGCGCGCGCGGCTCCAGCAGCCGCGCCAGCTTCTCATCCGTCGTGGTCACCGTCAGGTGTACGTTGAGCACGTTGCGCTGTGCGATCTCGCTCAACAGGTCCAGATCCCGGGTGATGAGGTCGCTTTTGGTGATCAGCCCCAGGTGCCATCCGCGCTCTTTCGCAAAGACCTCAAGGATCTGGCGCGTGCGTCCGAAGCGCCGCTCTGCCGGTTGATAGGGATCGGTCGCCGTCCCAATCGCAATCCCATCGCCTTTGGGGGTCCGCGCCAGTTCGTGGCGCAACAATAGGGCGGGCGATTCCTTCACGTAAATCTTGTCCTCGAAGGCGTGTGCGTCCAGCTCCATGAACTCGTGCGCGTAGCGCGCGTAACAGTATTTGCAGCCGAATTCACACCCGCGGTACGGATTGATCGTCCAGCGGAAGGGCATATTCGGTTTGGTCCGGTTGAGCAGCGAGCGCGCGGGAATCTCGAAATACTCTACCGTGCGCTTGGCTTCGAGGAGCTCGCTCTCGGCAGCCATTCGCGCAATCCCAACGAGTGGCATAAGTGCATTTTCGCTTTTTATTCGCCACATTGCAACCGTAAATTTTACTGCAAGCGCGTGCCGGGCACTTTGGGAAGCGGCACCGCGTCAACGGCAACGGCGGCGACGCGCCTTGCAGTTGGGAGTTAAGATCAACTTCTGATCACGACTCCTCACAATTGCAGCCGCCGGGATTTCCTGGCGACTCTGGCTTGGGCGTCCGCGGGATTCGCCGCGACGCCCAAGCTACCCAACATCGTTTACGTCCTGGCCGACGACCTCGGCTGGGGCGACCTCGACTGCTACAACCCCGATTCCGCGATCCCCACCCCATACGCCAATCGGTTCGCCACCGAAGGTGTGCGCTTCACCGACATGCATTCCCCATCGTCGGTCTGCACCCCCACCCGATACGGCATCCTCACCGGCCGCTACTGCTGGAGGTCACGGCTGAAGCAGGGTGTTCTGCAAGGCTATTCTCCGAGCCTGATCGAACCCGGCCGTCTCACCGTGCCTGCCATGCTCCAAGAGCGCGGCTACTACACAGCCGGAGTCGGCAAATGGCACCTCGGGCTCGGCGACCGCGAAAGGACCGACTACACTCGGCCGCTCCATCCCGGGCCCGTGGACCGCGGCTTCGAATACTACTACGGCATCCCGTCCTCGCTCGACTTCGAGCCTTATCTTTACTTCGAAAACGACCGCGTCGTCGAGCAGCCGACCTCCACGACCAAAGGCGCAACCCAGCCGCCACGCGGCGTCTTCTGGCGCCCCGGCGCCATTGCCCCTCACTTCGAGTTCCCGCAGGTGCTTCCGACTCTGACCGCAAAGGCGGTGTCGATCATCCGGGAACGCGCATCCCACCCCGGCCCCCCGTTCTTCCTCTATTTCGCGATGCCCGCGCCGCACACACCCTGGGTCCCGATCCCGCCCTTCCTCGGCCGCTCGAAAGCCGGTCTCTACGGCGATTTCGTGGCCCAAGTGGACGACTCGTTCGGCCAGGTCCTGGCCGCGATCGACCAGGCGGGAATCGCATCGGACACCCTGATCATCTTTACCAGCGACAACGGCGCACACTGGACTCCCGAGGACAAAGCAGCGTGGCCGCATCGTGCCAACGCCAACTGGCGCGGCATGAAGGCGGACATCTGGGACGCGGGCCATCGAATTCCCTTCCTCGCCCGCTGGACCGGCCGCATCCGGCCAGGCACGGTCAGCAGCCAGCTCGGTTGCCTCACCGACCTGATGGCCACTGCCGCGGCTCTCACGCGATTCCATGTGCCCCATGATGCCGGCGAAGACAGCTACAACCTACTTCCGGCGCTCCTCGGCACTGCCCGCCGGCCCATCCGCCAGGCCGTCGTGCATCATTCCAACCAGGGCATGTTCTCGATCCGGGAGCGCAACTGGAAGCTGGAGCTAGGCCTAGGCTCGGGTGGGTTCAGCACTCCGGCCCATATCGATCCCGTCCCCGGCGGTCCCGAGGGCCAACTGTACGATCTGTCAAAGGATCCCGAGGAGACCGTGAATCTCTATCAGCAGCACCCCGAAATTGTCGCCCGCCTCACCGCTCTGCTCGAGCGTTACCGGCGCGAAGGCCGCAGCCGCCCGTAGGAAGCGGCATTATGCACAAATCTCACGCGTGTTCAGCCGAATCACTTCCATCCCCCTCTCCATCGCCATGCGCACCATTCCCGACGTTCCGCCCGGAAGGCCCGCCTCTCCCGCCTCCGTCAGGGCAACGAGCACGGTCCGGCGTGCATGATCTTCGTGCGCACGCCGCAACTGCCACTCATGATCTCGCAGCCATACGTCGCCCGAGACGGGGTCAAGAGTCTTGGCAGTATGCGTTCTGAGCAGGCGGTAAAAGCGATCGGTCCACGAGGCGTGAACGGAAGTGCCGACATATTGGGCCGCGGGCAGCGCGAGGCACACCTCCGACGGAATGCCCAACTCCTCGCAGACCTCGTGGAAAAGGATGTCGCCGCCGTCCGCCGCACCACCGATTCCCAGCACCGGTCCCTGGCTCTCGCCGACGATTCGCTGCATCACGCATCGGATGGCGAGGCGGGCCTTCTCCTCACATGCCGGGGGAAAGCGCGGCGGGGCTCGCTCCGCCTGATCCACCCGGTGTCCCGCGAACAGCACCACCGTATCGGTCATGTGCCCTGCAGCGCGGCATTAAGCCGCCGAGCCGAGACTCTATTCTTCCACAGCCAGTTCAGCCCACCCCGGCAGCGTCGCCGGCTTGTTGTTGAGGAACACAATGCGCCGCGTCTTCGGAAACGGCAGATTCGTGGCCAGCGCCCGGTTGTAAATCTGATACGCCTGCAGGACCTGCCGGTAATCCGGATTGGTGGTATCCAGCCATGCGCTTTTCGCCGTGAGCCCGCCGCCCCATCCCATCGACACGATACACCGGCCGCTCCCCCGCGCCTGGGTTAGCCGCTGTTCGAGCTCTTCCAGGCTCTTATCCAGTAATCCCAGGCCTGCCATGGACGCGTACTGCCGCTGTAGGGCGAGCAGTCCCGCGGCGTAGACGTTCACCGCCTCGAACACCTTTCCCCGGTCAAACCCCTCGGGCCATCGCACACTCCGACGCACCTCGGGCTGGAGAAAGAACTTCTTCTCGATCCAGTCGCCGCCGAAAGTCGTTCCCGGCGTCGCCATCTCAGCGAACACCGGCGTGCTTTCCTCGGGGCGATTACCGTCCACCGCGCCCCTCGGACTTTGCTTCCAGCCCAATACAAGCCCCGCACCCCGCGGTTGCAGGGTAGAGGTGCGCAGCAAGTAGATTTTGAAATCGCCAGCCGCCACCGTGGCCGAATCGCCAGCCGCGACGTAGCGCATCCGGTTCACGCCCGCGTTGCCGAGCGCCTGCTCTTCCACCGAATCCGCGGGCTTCCGCGGCGGCCTGTCACCGCGGGTGCGCCCCGCCACCTCCTGTAGCATACCGTCGCGCCAGTGCGCGAACACCATTCCCGTGCGCAGGGCGCCTTTCACCGCTGTGCCCGGCAGATAGGGCCCCGCGGCCCCGCTGGCAAAGGTCGGAATATGCAGGCTGTCGCCCATCGCGCGATTCCAGTAAGCCGAATACGCCGGGCTCTCGAACGGTATTCTCCGTCCCGCGAAGTTCTGTGCGAAGCCGCCCCAACTGGCGAAGTCCAGCTTGTCGGCCTTCTTGAGCTGCGCCAGGTATCCATCAAGCCGCGGACCTTTGGCCAGCAGCCGGAAGATGCGCCACTGGTCGAGCACATTCACATGATCTTTCCAAACCATGTAGTCGATGGGACTGAGCCTGCGGCCGTCCCCAACCAGCAGCGGCGTCAAACATGTCAGGCGATAGCGCATCAGCGCACCTCCGGCAGCGGCACGGAGAGCGCAAACCCCGCGCGAAACACTGGGTGCGCAAAGCCGTCGGGCGCCACATCCGCCGCCGCGCCGCACGGCACGCGCTCCGCATACACGACGCTGCCCTCCGCCACCATGCGGACCTGTTTCTTCAACTCGCCGCTGCCCGCCGGGCTCTCCACGCGGCCTCCGCGCGCCAGCACGACATAGTTTCCGCGCGCCCAATCAACCATGTCTTCCGCGGCAGGCGTGAATAGCGAAAGCAGCCAGTGCGCTTGAAGACCGGGGGGCTCAACGGGGGTCGG
>Ga0335081_10002221_pt1 | contig 30510 bp, 28 predicted proteins | sample Lox_Sample_35_FD_206713 | JGI IMG/M metagenome (GOLD analysis project Ga0335081, IMG submission 206713) | Soil microbial communities from Loxahatchee National Wildlife Refuge, Florida, United States - Lox_Sample_3.5 | ecosystem: Environmental > Terrestrial > Soil > Wetlands | place: USA...
TAGTAACAGCGCGTTAGTAATGCTGAACAGCGCCGTGTTGGCCCCGATGCCGATGGCAAGGGACAACACAGCGGCCAGGGTAAACCCGGGACTTTTTGCAAATAGGCGGAAGGCGTATCGGAGATCCTGAAGCAGCGTGTTCATGAAAAAGCGTGAGCGGCGGAGTAGCCTAGTATTGGACGGGCTTCACGCCGGAAGGTTTGGGGGCACGACTGTCTATTCGATTTTTTGCCTGGCCTGTTCGATCCTCGCCACCGTCGTTTCCTTCCCCAGCACCTCCAATGTCTCAAATAATGGCGGGGCGTTCTTCCGGCCGCAGACGGCAACCCGAATGGGCTGAAACATCTGACCCGCTTTGACCCCCAGCTCGTGCGCGGCCGCGCGCAGGGCGGCATCCAGCGGATCATGCTTGAACTCAGTCTTCTCCAGCACTTCGCGGGCCCGCTGCAAGACCTTCACAGCCATCACCGCGTCGCCTTTTTGCGGGATCAACTCTGCCGGATCGTACGGCGGCAGTTGCTCCACAAAGAAGAAGTCCGCCGCCACCAGCACGTCACGCAGCAGCTTGATGCGCTCACGAATCAACGGCGTAATCCGCTGCATTTTCGCGAAGTCGACAGTGAAACCCGCCTGGCAGACGATCGGCAGCAGCCGCACCGTGAGGTCGTCCACCGTCGACGCTCGAATGTATTCCGCGTTCAGCCATACCGCCTTAGGATCGAAAGGATCTTCCTGGGTGAAATTCACTACTGCATTCGCCCGATTAATGCCTTCAAGCGAAAATGCCTGGGTCAACTCCGGCAGGCTCATCTGCTCGCGGTCGTTTTTCGGCGACCAGCCTAGCAAACAAAGAAAATTGATAAACGCCTCGGGCAAAAATCCCGCGTCCCGGTAGGTAGTCACGCTCACCACCGGCCCATGCCGCCGCTTCGAGAGCTTGGTCCCATCCGGGGCCACCAACAGCGGCAAATGGGCAAACTGCGGAGGCTTTACGCCCGCGGCTTCAAAGATCAGCACATGCTTGAAGGTGTTGGTCAGATGGTCCTGCCCGCGAATGATGTGGCTGATGCGAAGGTCGGCGTCGTCGGCACACGATGCCAGATGATAGGTCGGCATGCCGTCGCTGCGCAGCAATGCAAAGTCTTCGATGTCGGCAGCCGACTTCACCTGCTCGCCGTACACGGCATCGAGAAAGCACACCTGCTGGCCGGCTTCGCGCGGCACGCGAAAGCGCAGAGCAAACGGTTCGCCGGCCGCCGCCCGGCGCTCGCTTTCAGCCCGCGAAAGCTCTCGCATACCTGGGTTGAAGAGCCACGCTGCTTGCGTCCCCGACCTCTCAGATGCACCCGCGTGCGCCGGGGTAAAGTCGCGATAGGCCAACCCCTTCTCAAAGATCGCCCAGGCAATTTTCCGGTGCAGTTCCAGCCGTTCCGACTGCTTGTACTCTTCGTCCCAACTCAAGCCAAGCCACCTCAAGCCCTCGAAAATGGAGCTTACCGAGGCGTCGGTGTTGCGCTCCACATCGGTGTCGTCAAGACGCAGGATCATGGTCCCGCCATGGTGGCGGGCGTAGAGCCAGTTCAAGATGAAGGTACGGGCGCTGCCCACGTGCAAGAAGCCCGTCGGTGAGGGCGCAAAGCGAACACGGGGACTGCTCCCGGCAACCACTGAAGGCAAAAGATCGCTCCTGTAAAGGTGGTCCCTTGCGATGTTACGGGCCAGCGAAAAGCACCGTCAAGCCGCGCAATCGTTGGTAACTGGCCGCCGGGTTACCGGCGGAAACCCGGTGGTCCTTTTCCGTCATCCAAAAGTGTTGTGTTGTCCGAGATCGTATGAAAACATAGCTGTCACTGCATCCGAATTCGTGTCGCGGAACGCAGCGAGAAGAGGTTTCCGCCGCTCATGAACAGTCTTGCCCCCAGTATGGTGATCGTCCCCGGGGTGGTGGCCCTGCTGCTGGTTCTGCTTTTCACCTATCTCTATGAGCAGAGCCGCCAGCAGTATTTTCGCGCCTGGCAGTTCGCCTGGGGATTTTACACGCTGTACTATGGCCTCGAGGCCGGACAGGTTTTTATTCATCCCTCAGCACCGGTTTCTTTTCTCGGATCCCTCTTTCTGGTGGCGATGGCAATCTGCATCTTCGTTTCGACCCGGCTCATGCGGGAGAAGTACAAGCTGCGCTGGGATGACGCCGCTCTCGCCCTGGCCGGGATTGGCCTCGCCCTGTGGACCCTATCGACACAGATGGTGCGCGGCGTGTTTCAGCCGGAAGCGTCTTTAACCGCACATTTGCCCTTGAACGTGGGCATCGGCGCCGTGCTTCTCTATTGCTCCGCCTATTTCTACCGTCACGCTCACCGCAAGAATTCTCTGGCGTTCACGCTTCTGGCCGTATCGCTGGCGTTGTGGGCCGTGTTGATGATTTTTGGTGAGCTGCACGATCCTTTTGTCGTTTTCTTCGGAAGTGCCGGCCATTTTCTCGGACCTATCCCGCAAATGTTGCTCGGCATCGCCATGGTGATGGTGCTGTTTGAGAACGAGCGCAATGCCGTGCAGGAAAATGCGCTGGCCTTCTCCACCCTCGGCGTCGATCCCACCCGCCTGCTCTCGGCCGAGGATCTCGTGCCCAGCCTGCAAAGCATTTTGGATCGCCTGGTGGCGCCGCTGCCCACGGCGCGGGCCATGATCTACGTCTCCGAGCGCTGGCGCGCCATTCTCCCCTCGGTGCAGCGCGGCTTCTCGCCCGAACTCGTCAGCAACATGAAGAAAACGGGCGCCGGCGAATACATTGCCGAATTGGCCTACCGGCGCGGCGGATTCGTCACCTTCCACAATGTGGCGGAGATGTCGGAGCCGCTCCCCGCCTTCCCAGGCGCCAAGTTTGAGCAGTTCCGCGACGTCATGAAGCAAGAGAATGTCCGCAACATTACCGCCGTCAGCCTGCAGACGCGTGAGCACAATTTCGGAGTCATTTTCTTCCCCGACGCTGCACGCCACATGTTCGGGTCTTCCAATCTGCGCCTGCTGATTGGCCTGGCCCTGCAGATCGGACTCACCCTGGAAAATTACGTCGTCATGCACGACGCCCAACGCCGCACCAAGGAGTACGAACTTCTCACTCAGATCGGCCAAGCCATCAGCTCACGCCTCGATCAGGACGAAATTCTACGCACCGTCCATAAGGAGCTGGGTCAGATCTTCAATACCGGAAACTTTTACGTCGCCTTCGAGGAAGGCGATGAGATTCGCTTCGAATTCGACGTGGAGGACGGCCAGATGATGGCCAAGCGCTCACGCCGGATCGATAACGGATTGACCGAGTACATTCTACGTACCGGGCAGCCCTTGCTGATTCGTTCGGACCTGGAGAAAACCCGTGAACGCCTGGGGGTCACCTACATCCCCCCGCGTCCAGCCAAGTGTTTCTGTGGCGCCCCCATCATGCTTGGAGGTAAACCAGCCGGGGTCATGGCTGCCCTGAGCACGGAGCGTGAGCACGTTTTCGAGGAGCGCGACCTCGAGGTCATGCAGACCGCCGCCGGCCAAGTCTCGGTGGCCGTCGAAAACGCCCGCCTGTTCGCCGAAGAGCAGCGCCGCTCGCGCCAGTTGGCCTTCCTCAACAGCATCTCGAAGACAGCCATTTCCAGCGGAGACGCCGAGCAAATGCTGCTGGAGATTGTCGGCCACCTTCAGAAGAATTTCCGTTTCGACCACATCGGCATCGGAATTTTCGACTACATTCGCAAAGATGTGGAGATCAAAGCCGAGGCCGGCATCACCGCGAAAGCGCTGGGCAAGCGAATTCCGCTGGGGGTGGGCATTCTGGGCCGCGTGGCCCGCACCGGCGAAAGCGCACTGGTGCAAACCACCGGCGAAGAAAATTTGCAGGGCGTGCTGCCCGATTCCCGCTCCGTGCTGTGTATTCCCATCGCGTATGGCGAGACCTTGCTCGGCATACTTAACATCGAGAGCCACGACGAAGACGCCTTTTCGCCCGACGATGTGCTGATCATGAATACGCTAGCCGACTTGCTGGCCACGGCGCTGCACAATTCTTTCGTGTTCCAGAAGTTGCAACAACAGTCGATTACGGACGGCCTGACCGGCATTAAGACGCGCCGGTTTTTCTGGGAAGCTCTTACTTCGGAGTGGAAGCGCGCATCGCGTTCCGGCCGTCCCTTCTCGGTGGTACTCATTGATCTCGACAAGTTTAAGGAAGTGAATGACAGCCTGGGTCATCTCGAGGGAGATCTGGTTCTGGCTCGCGTCGGTCGTCTGCTGGAGCAGAAGTGCCGCCAGTCCAACGTGGTCGCACGCTACGGCGGCGATGAGTTTGTCATCCTTATGCCCGAAACCGGGATGGACCAGGCCCACAGCCTGGCCGAACGCCTGCGGCAGTGGCTCTCCTCCGATCCCATGCTGCAGGAGCATCACATCACCGGCAGCTTCGGCGTGGCCAGTTTTCCCGTGCACGGCCTTTCGGTCGAGGACATCATTCGCGTGGCTGATTCCGGCATGTACGTATCCAAGCACCACGGCGGGGATTGCGTCTCTATCTCCGATGAGTTTGCCTCCGATGAAACCGGCGCACTCCAGCGGCAGCAGATCTCGGCCTTTATTGAAGGCTTCCTGCAGCGTGAACACACCGGCCCCGAACACCTGGACGAGCTTCTCGCCACCCTGAAGAAATTGTGCATTCGCGAGGATGGAGAAGAAGTTTTCAACACCCAGGTTTTGCGCGAGGCCATCGAGGCCCTCGCCCGTGCCGCGGAGCTACGAGAACTGAATTGTACCGGCCACGGAGAACTGGTGTCGCGCTATTCCCAACTCATCGCCCGCGCCCTGGGCTTTTCTGCCGAAGATCTGGATGACCTCACCTACGCCGCCCGCATCCATGACGTGGGAAAGGTTTTCGTTCCCGACCGCATTCTGAATAAATCCGGCCGGCTGACCGAAGAGGAGTACTATCTGGTGAAATTGCATGCCCACGTGGGGGCGGAAATCGGGGCCACCATCCCAGGCAGTGAAAAGCTGCGCGACGCCATCGAGCACCATCATGAGGCCTTCGACGGAAGTGGCTACCCCGGCCAGCTGCATGGCGAGCAGATTCCCCTGTGGGGGCGCATTATTGCGATCGCTGACGCGTACGTCAATATGACCACCGAACGTTCCTTTGCTGACGCCAAGAGCAGCGAACAAGCGCTGGCCGAACTGGAACGATTGAGCGGCATCCGTTACGACGGAATGCTGGTCCGCCTCTTGTTCCACGAATTGAAAGGCGAACGCGCCCACCCCAGCCTGGGGGCCTGACGCTACTTGGCGCGCGTCTGCTCCAGAAACTCCCGCAACCGCGCATACCCGCTGCGGCTGACGGGAAGCTGTGTCCCGTTGCTTAACACCACCACGTGATTGTCCTTGCTGTAGGGCTCGACCTTGGTCACCTTTTCGAGATTCACAATGTAGGAGCGGTGAATCCGCAGAAAGCGTGAGCGATCAAGAGCGCCCTCCAGACTGGATATGGTCTGCTGCTTCAGGTGTTTTTTCCCTTCGCTGGCCAGGGCAACGTAGTCATCTTGCGCTTCGGCGTAGTCCAGCTTCGCGACGGGAATGATAAACACGCGGGCGCCGTCCCTGACCACAAGGCGATCCAGAGGTTGCGCAGGCGGCCGTGCGCTGGAAGCAAGCTCCGTCGGCGCGGGCAGTTTTCCGCCCAGCCGCTCCCGGGCGCGTTGCAGCGCCTTCTCGAAACGCTCTGCACCGAAGGGCTTCAGCAGGTAATCCACCGCATGGATGTCGAACGCACGAATGGCATATTCGTCATACGCCGTCACAAAGACAATCGCGCGGTCGGTGCCAATCAGTTCCAGCACTTCGAAGCCATCCAGCTTGGGCATCTGAATATCCAGAAAGACCAGGTCGGGCTTCAGCTCAGTGACGGCCTTCACCGCTTCGAAACCATTGGCACACTCCGCCACAATCTCAATTTCTTGATGGCCGGAGAGGAATTCGCGCAGCATCTGCCGCGCCAGTTCCTCATCATCCACGATCACCACCCGGAGTTTCTTGCCCGTTGTGCCACTCATGCCCTCACTCCATTGTGTTGCGCCGGCAGCCGCAGGCTTACCTGGAAGCGATTGCCCTCGGTCCGCACGGAGATGCTCGCCGCCGGTCCATAGCGCGTATCCAAGCGCTGCCGGATGTTGTCCAATCCCAAACCAGTTTTCAACGGTGCGGGAGCCTCGGGATCAAAGCTGTTTTCCACCAGAATGGAAACCTCGTTGGCCTCCTCTTGCGCGCTCAGCCGGATCACTCCGCCTTCCGGCAGGTTGGCGATTCCGTGCCGGATCGCGTTCTCCACCAGCGGCTGCAGCAATAAGGGAGGAATCAGCGTTTCGGTCGCATTCTTTTGTACGTCCTCCTCCATATGCAGACGTGCGCCAAACCGCACCTTCTCAATTGCCAGGTAACCTCTCACCAGCGCCAGTTCCTCCTCCAGAGTGATCGTTTCTTTTCCGCCCAACCGCAGCGTGGTGCGCAGAAAATCCGCCAAAAGAATGCACATTTCGCGCGCCTTGCCGGCATCGGAACTGGTGAGAGCACTCACGGAATGCAGACAGTTGAACAGAAAGTGGGGGTTCACCTGGGCCCGCAAGGCCTTCAGTTCCGCATCCCGCGCCAAAACCCGGGCTTGCAACGCACGTTCCTGAGCTTCCCGCGAAGCCTGCTCAGCCAGCAGCACATAGTGAAATGTTACCGACATCACGTAGAGCAGGACGCCGGTGATCCAAAGAAGGGCGGAGTGCTTTGCCAATCGCTGGTCCAGTCCCGCGTAGCCCGGCCAGAAATGGGCCAGCCCGATTGCCAGTTCTTTCGCCTGGTACGTCCAGTAGGTTCCCAGTAAAGCCGCGGCTGTGAGGTGGGTCAGCAGCAACTTCAGAAAGCCAGATTTTTCCAGCGGGGTCGCTCGGCACGGATACCAGGCGGCGAGACAGACGAAGGCATACACCAGGCAAAGCGGAACGGTGATTGCCGTGGCCTCGCCCACACCTAAACCCCCGCCGCCGGTGAGCAGGTACACCAGGATTCCGGCAAGCGGCACCCAGGCCAGCAGGTACAACCCTAATTGGCGAGGCCGGCTAAGAAGTGGATGCATAATGCACACTCAGTTCCTGACTTCGATGCCGCCCAAGATGGCAACACCTTTCACGATCAGCGTCTTTGTGGGCTGAACACCCTCGCGCGCCTTCAGGCTGTGTCCGCCCATAAAGGCGGTCACTCGCATGGAAACCGCCCAGGACTCCGGTACGCGTATGACCCCGCCGCCCATGAGTGCATTCACGGTGATGACAGCCTCGCTGCCTTCGATGTCGGCCTCTCTCAGATCCACGTCAAATCCACCCATTAAAGCGACCAGGTCCCCGCCGCGGAAATTCTGGGCCCGGATCCGGTATTCTCCTCCGCCCAGCACGGCAAACACGTTTAGGTGCGGCGACAGAATGCCGCTACTCTCCGTCGCCGAACCGCAGTAGGCACGCAAAAGCAGGAGCACCCCGGCGGCGATCACGAATACCGGCCAAGTTTGACTAAGGCGCAGCCGGAAGAAGCCCAGGTGCTCCAGTTCGATGGCCACGCCTGCGGCCAGCAGCAGAAAACCCCACCCGCGCCCCGTGTCGTCCTGTGATTGAAAAATCTTGAGCAGGCCCGCGACAGTGAAAATCAGCGCCCAGAAGTCGATGCTAATAACGTGCAACTGGTCGAGTAGCAGCAACGCCCCGACGACGATGAGGGCAATGCCGTTCAGCACCGCAGGATTGATGCCGCTCCTGTTGTCACTCATGATTGCCCTTCCGTCGACCGTCTCTTTGCCCGCGGCACGCCTGGTCCGCCAGCAACAGACCCGCTCCCACCACGATCAGGAGCATCGGCGCCGGATGCAGGGCCACCTGCCAGGAAAGCATCCCGCTCCGCACGAGGGAGCCAAGTTTATCAAACATGACTAGCGTTCCTGCCACTGCCATGGCGGCGGCAACGATTACCGCTTCCCAGCGTTCGGGTTGATTTTGCTTTGCCATGTCCCATCTCCTTGCCTGGTATCCTTTCGTTCTGACCCAAGCCTAGCCGGGGCCGAGGCCTGCGTCCTGCCTTTTTCGGCAAACAACGGCCCCAAACCGGCGAATAACGAACTTCTTCGCGCACTCGGCACCTTTACTCAGCGTTCTCTGCGTTTTGAGACTTAGGTTTCAACAACAGCCTGAAGCGCAGAGATCGCAGAGAAAACGCCCGTCGAGAGCATAGGTCCGCGATGCCTCTTGCAAATGGCCCCCGAAAGCCAGAAACTGTCCTCCCATGCCAGTCTCTCTCTCGCTTAGCAACCAAGTCGCTCTCATCACCGGAGGCTCGCGCGGCATTGGCGCCGCCGCCGTCCGCATGTTCGTCGCCGCCGGCGCCAGGGTGGCGTTCAATTTTCAAAAGGCCCAGCAACCGGCGCAAGCCCTGGTCAAAGAGCTCGGAGAACAGCACTGCTGCGCCTTCCGTGCCGATCTTTCTCAGCCCGAGAATGCTGCCGGCCTGGTGGCCGCGGCCATCGAAACCTTCGGCCGCCTCGACATTCTGGTAGCCAATCACGGCATCTGGGAATCCGCCGACGTCCCCGTCGACCAGATGTCCGACGTGCAATGGCGCCGCACGATTGCCATCAATCTGGAGAGCGTGTTCCAACTGATCAAACACTCCGTGGCGCAAATGAAGAAGCAGGGAAAATCCGGGCACATCGTGCTGGTGAGTTCCACGGCCGGGCAGCGCGGCGAAGCTTTCCACTGCGATTACGCCGCCAGCAAAGGCGCGATCATCAGTATGGTGAAAGGCCTCTCCACCGAACTCGCCCGAGACGGCATCTACGTGAACTGTGTGGCGCCCGGCTGGGTGGATACCGACATGTCGGCCGGCGCGCTTGGCGATCCCAAGACCCACGCGTCAGTCTTCGCAACCATTCCCATCGGCCGCGTGGCCAAGCCTGAAGAGATCGCCGCGCCCATCCTGTTTCTCTGCACGCCGCAAGCCGGCTTCATCACCGGTGAGATTTTCAACGTCAATGGCGGAGCGGTCCTGGTGGGCTAGAGGAGACCGCCTACTCTCTAGGCAGCTACAATGGATCAGCGAGCGTCTTATCCTAGAGGAATGAAGCGTTTTCTTTCCATCCTGCTTTTTGCTGCTATGGCGGCCGCCCAGGCGACCCCGCCAGCCGCTCCCGCCATCCCTATCGACCAGCAAAACGCAAACAAAGCGCGCGCTCTGCTCGACCAAGCCATCGAAGCCCTCGGTGGCAATGCGTATCTCAATATAGAAGACATGACCCAGGAAGGCCGCACTTACAGCTTTCATCACGGCGAACCCAGCGGTGCCGGCGTTCTCTTCTGGCGGCTCTATCGCTTTCCCGACAAGGACCGCCTTGAACTCACCAAGAAGCGCGACGTCGCCTACGTCTATCGCGGAAATGAAGGATTCGAAATCACCTACAAAGGGGTTCGTGCGGACGACCCCAAGTCTGTCACCGATTTCATCCGCCGCCGCAAGTATTCGCTGGAGTGGGTGCTGCGCAAATGGTTGCATGAACCCGGCATGGCCCTGTTCTACGACGGCCCCGCCGTAGCCGCCCAGAAAGATACGCTGCAGGTCACGCTGGTAAATTCCAAAAACGAGTCCGTCGATCTCTACTTCGACGCCAGTACTCATCTTCCCGTCAAGAAGAGTTTTTCCTGGCGTGATCCCACCGACCGGGAACGCGACGTGGAAGAAGAGGTCTACGACAACTACAAGCCGGTCGAAGGGGTGATGACGCCCTTCAGCGTCACCCGGTTTTATAACGGCGACATGGCCAACCAGCGCTTCCTGAACTCCATCCGCTACAACACCGGCCTAAGCGATTCCCTGTTCAACGTCACCGCGACTTACGATCCCAACAAGCCCGCGCCGAGGAAGTAGTTATCGTCCCTTCTCGGGGCTGGCCGGTCCCCTAGCCATCGGGGTGCCCCAAAGTGTTAGACAAGATGCGTGGGGTGGGCCAGCCCCCCAGGCGTTCGCGTCGGTCGAGAGCACGATCAGGGCCACCGCAGGCGAGACTCGGGTGAAGGAGGCGCCCTCGAAGGAGGCCGCCTTTTTTATTTGGAGAGGAACCGCGAAAACGGGCAATTCTTGACAGAGCCGGTGGGGACGCTTGGGTGATGCGGCTAGAAGTGAGAGTCTTTTCACCCTGTCGGAAACGTGCTAAGTGATGTAAGATGACCGCCGTTGCTGAGGCAGAAGGAAGTTCCGGCCCGAACGTGGTTTGTGTCCTGGGTCGAGAGGTTATACCCGAAGCGCGCCTCAAGAAAGGTCCTTGTTATGCCGACGCCGCCCCGAAGATCCCTGTTTCGTGCCGCTCTTGCCTTCCTGATGGTAGGACTCACTCCTGCGGCTTTATGGGCCGTCGGTCCCCTGGCGACCATTCCCGTGGGAAAGGCTCCCGGTCCCATGGTTATCAACCCGATCACTCACAGCGTGTACGTGGTGAATACCGCCGACAATACCGTGTCGGTCATTGACTCGGAAAGCTTGATGGTCAAGGCTGTTGTGAAGGTCGCGACGGGGCCGTCATCCATCGCTGCGAATCCGGCGGCAAACTTGGTGTACGTGGCTAGCGTTGACGGCGGAACGGTCTCGGCGATTCAGGGAACCAAAGTTGTGGGTACCTTGAAGATTGGCGGCATGCCGGTGGGGATGGTGGTGGATACGGTCCTCAACCAAGTTTACATAGCGGACCAGGCGCGAGACCAAGTCGAGATTTACAATGCGACCACCGGAAAGCTCTTGAGCACACTCGCCATGGGGATGCATCCGTCGGCGATGGCGCTGAACCTCGCGACCCATGCAGTGTTTGTGGCTTGTTATTTGGGTTCCAGCGGGTCTGAGGTGGTGATCGACGGAACCAAGAATCAGATCGCGACGACCGTGGGAAATCTTCCCGGAGGCATGACCTCGATTTCGGTGGATCCGATTACGAACGTTTCGGTCTCGACAAGCCCTTCGACGAACACGGTCACCGTGGTCTACGCAGACAACGGATATTCAGTATACGAGGAGGTGGGCGACGGCGATCAGGACGCGATTGCGTCCGTGTACGATGCCGGCAACCCCGGACTTTTCCTCATCGACGATACTGGCGACGGGAACATCTGGTTTGCACTCGGACAGGGCCTGTTCACGCTTGGCAATTACTATACTGTGGACCTCACTCAGGCGCGGGCCCTGACCGTGAACCCGGCCACAAATCAAATTGGAATAACCTATCCAGTGGGTGACCCAGCGGGCGATGTGGTGTACATCATCGATCTGCTCACTCCGGGATTTCTAAGCGATTACCACCATTTGATTTCGGGCTTGGGGCCAACGGCAATCTCGTTCGATCCGCTTACCAACAGGGCCTTTGTCACCAACAACTATGACAATACGGTGAGTGTTTTCGATGTTACGCCGGGAGAAACCGTTCCTGCGTATGAGGCGGATTTTCAGGGTTTCAATCTGGGGAATGACTACATTGACGTCAATCCGGCGACTGCAACCACTTACACACTGCGTCTGAGTGATCTGTTTGCAATCAACGAGGCTCAAGCCGGGGCGGGGGCCAACGGGCTGGGAGGAGACACCGCTGGAGTTACTACGATTCCATTGGGAAGCGGTTATTCGGAAGCTTTGACGGTCGATTCCGCAAGCAACAAGGTCTATGTAGCCGATGGCCCGTCGCTCTTCTATTCTGTGGATGGGACCACCAACGTCGCCACGCAGCTTACCAGTCTTCCGCCAAACGCCAACATCCGAAGTTTGGCGACTGATTATGCAGCGAATGAGATTATTGCCTGGGACTATTTCAGCAACAGTGTTTTTGTGATGGATGGCTCGACAGGGGCGCTGCTAAAGACAGTTGCATCCAGCTCCTCCGGGGCCGCCTCGGTTTTCGTCGATTCTGCGAAGAATTTGGCGTACGAGGCGTCGAATCCGGTGAGCGTGATCGATCCCGCGGCCGGATCGGTGGTGGCCACCATTCCACTGACTGGTGAAATGATCGGTGCGGCGTTTAATCCAGTCGATAGCCGCCTTTATGTGGTGGTCACAGGGTCGCTCGTTTATGTAATTGATACCAGCAAGAACTCCCTAGTTACCAGCGTTACGCTTCCCAACTATACGTTCGAATCGATGAGCGTGAATCCGCTCACCGGAAATTACTACGTGGGAATGAACAGCGCGGGCACAGGCCACGTTGTTATCTACAGCGGCGCGTCGAACACGCTTCTGTCGGATTTGTCGGGCGCGGACATCACCGACGCTGTGGACATCAAGGCGAACCCTCTGATCAACAAGATGTATGTTGGCAGTGATCGCGGGACATCGACGGCGGTAGTGGCGGTTGTCGACGGCCTGACCAATGCAGTCTCCGGGCTTCCTCCCAGCCCATATGACGATGCGGCCCACGCACTGGCGGTGGACCTCAGCACAGGTGTGCTGGCCGGAGCCGGGCAGAGCTACACCACTCTCTGGTTCCCTAGTTCTGACTTCACCGGGGAAACGGAGGTTCCCATTGCGATGGCACTGCAGGGTGTGAAGGATAGTATGACCATCGCGACCACGCCGCTGTTCAGGACGCACAACACGACGCCCAGTTTTCTGATTGCCGCCACCAGCAATTTCTCAGCTGAGGCGGCAGCACTGGTACCAAAGCAGGCGTTTTACCAGGTGGACGGATGGCAGGGCACATGGACGGTGACGGCTTTGAAGCCACTTAGCGGTGTCGAGTCCTATGCCAAGGTGAAGCTGCCGACGCTGTCCACGGGACGACATATCCTTTATGCCTACTCCAGTTCCGGAGACATTGCCACGGTACAGGCGAGCACCACCGGTGTAAATACACCGGTCGTCAGTCCCATGGGCTCGGTGGTGTTTACCGTGGAGAAATAATGTTGGTTTTTGTTACTCACCCATGACTTTCACGATGACCCGCTTGGCGTGCTGGCCATCGAATTCCGCGTCCTGCCCAGCGCGGTGAAAGGTTCATATCAACCCGACAAAACCGTGACGAATGAACACCCCCGCCCAAGCGGAGCTTGGACGGGGCACCCCAAAGTGTTAGACAAGATGCGTGGGGTGGGCCAGCCCCCGAATACAAAGAACTGATGAAGGCGGCATCGCAACTATGGCTCCCTGATGTTGAGTGCGTATCTGCCTTTCAGATATGCATTCATCTGATGTTGCTCGTCATCCGTTGGCGTTGCGGAATAAAACAGCAGCTCCGCAAGAGTAAAACTGCCAAACTGTTTTCCTTGCTGATTCGAACCGAGACTGCCAGAATTCCATTTCCTGCTGCCTAAATCAATAGCGGTACGAATAGAGCAGAAAGCTACTTCCCGCCCATTGACGAGAACTGCCATTGTTGTTTCAGGGCCACTAACTCCAATCTCGCATAGAACATAGTTAAATCGGCCTAGTGGAATGCCCCTGCGTCCAATGTCAGTCTCCAGCGGGTAGACGTTGCTGCGCGTATCTGTAACAGCAAATGTGAAAAGATTGTTAGGGGATAAATAAAAACTTGCGCGCGCCCCTTCTGGATCGCCTACGTCAAATACGTACTGCCTTTCGAGTGTTGCTTCGTCGACCAGCTTAATAACCAAATGTCCGGCAAATCCCGGGAGGGCATCTACGATATGGGGAGTTAGCAACTTCCATCTGAACCAAAATACCGTTCCCCATATAACCGACAGGATAAATAGGCTGCGTACTATTTTCCCTGGCACATTCGGAGCACCAAACCAGCCAAACTTTATAACCGCGATTGTCAAGCAAATGGCCACGATGAGGAACAATACGTCAAGGCTCCATACGGGAAGTTCTGGGGCCGCGATTATCGCTATCAAGGCAGCACCGCCAATGCTCGCGAAAAACCATGCCCATCCCAAGCGTCTGTCTGTTGCGCCCATCGCGCACACCTCCGCATTGACGCGGAGATGGTACTCCTAATACAGCCCAGACGTATATTCTCAGGCTGCCCAAAAACCCCGCGTCCTGCCCATAAACTACTCACAGGACACCCCTTTTGGGGCAAAGCCACGAACTGTGGTTAATTTGCCACAGCCAAGATTTCGCCCCTCGCTGTAATCTACTCATACCGCCATAGATAGCGAAGCTTAACTCTGAAACACGAGCAGACAATTCGTGCCGCCGTGGAATGTTCCGGCGTGGGTTTGCATAGCGGCGCGCCGGTCCACCTGCGCATCCTGCCGGCCCCGGCTGGCGCCGGCATCGTCTTCCGCCGCACCGATCTCGACGGCTTCGAAGTCGAGGCCATCGGCCGCAACGTGGCCCGCGTCAGCTATGCCACCAGTCTGATGAAAAAAGGCGTGCTGATTTCCACGACCGAGCACCTGCTCTCCGCCTTCATCGGAACCGGCATCGACAACGCCATCGTCGAGCTCGATAACCTCGAACTTCCCATCCTCGACGGCAGCGCCCGGCCGTTCGTGGAACTGATAAAAAAGGCCGGTATTCGCACCCAACGCCGTGCCCGGACTCATCTTCGCATCCGCCGCGAGTTGGAACTGCGCGAGGGCAACAAGTTCATCGCCGTCTATCCCGCCGACACCTATTCCGTTTCCTACACCATCAACTTCCCCCATCCCTTGATCGGCAAAGAGAGTTTCCGGGTTGACTTGCAGGATGGCAACTACCTCCGCGCAATCGCGCCCGCACGCACTTTCGGATCGCGCGAGGATGAACAAGCCATGCGCAACATGGGCCTGATTCGCGGCGCCTCAAGCGACAACTGCATTGTTCTTACCCGCACCGGAATTGAGAATCCGCCGCTCCGCTTCGCCGACGAATTCGTGCGCCACAAGGTGCTCGATCTGATTGGCGATTTGGCGCTGCTGGGCAAACAAATCCTGGGAAACGTGGTGGCTGACCGCGCCGGCCACGCCATGCACACCGCCTTGGTTTCCCGCCTGTTGCGCGATCGCTCTCTGTGGGAAGAGACCACCCTGGAGGAAGACGTCAGAGAAATTCCCCAGCCTTTGCGTGCCGCCGCCGGCCAAATCGCCTGATCCTGCTGCCCAGCCTCGAGACGACTGATTCCCGCACTCCCTGCCCGCCAAAGAGTGAGAAAATTGACGCCGCTAGAAGTCTGAAAGAAACCTGGAGGCAAAAAGTGGCGATTCACACGTTGGATGCGAGTCTTGAGAAGCTGCTACAGGGACGTAACATCGCTACCTTCGGAACCGAAAACCCGGATGGCAGCATTCACCTGACCGCGGTCTGGTACCTGTTCGAGAAAGGCTGCTTGTTCGTGGCCACCTCTTCTCGCACTCGCAAAGCGCGCAACATAGCGGAGCGGCCGAAGGCTTCTCTCATGGTGGACGTGCGCAAGCCCGCCACCGAGCGTGGCCTCACTGCGACCGGCAAAGTGGATGTGATCACAGGGGACCAGTCGCGGGAGATCAACCACCGTGTCCACAGCCGGTACCTGAGCCCGGCCGCTTTGTCCGACCCCAAGGTGGGGCCGGTGTTTGCCGCTTTCGATGACGTCACCCTGCGGCTCACGCCCGCTTGCTGGATCACTTGGGACATGGCAATGCTGGACGCCCAATTCTTCGGTGGTCAATTGGGTCGCAACGCGGGGTACATGCTGCCCATGGATTAGCCTGACGGTTCAATCGGCGGCTTGCGGGCTCCGGTCGTTGGCATCCCACAAGGAACACTGCTCGATTAGTTTTTCCAGTTCTTCGCGCGTGCGGGCCCGCAACTGGGCGGCATACTCTTTCGCCGTCCGTTGCCGTTCCGCCGTCAGCGGCGCTACCCGCACCGCCAATAGCGGCGCATCTTCTTCCAACATGCGCAGCAGGCGCTGGGTACGGTCGATCTTGGTATAGATGGAGAGCATAGTTGTCCCTGGTTGTGGTTCAATTAAGCTTCCGTCGCTGGCTGCTCCACCCGCAAGTCCAAAACTGGATACCTGGTGCATAACACCGTCTATCTCTCGCTCGGCTCCAACATTGGCGATCACGTCGCCAACTTGAATACCGCCGTTGACCGCCTGCGCAGGGTCGGCAAAGTTTTGCGGGTGTCGGCCTTCTATGAGACCGAACCGGTCGAATTCACCGCGCAGCCGTGGTTCTTGAATTGTGCAGTTGAACTGGATATTGAAAAGACACCGCAAGAGCTCATGGCGGGCATTTTGGAAATCGAACAACAAATGGGAAGAAGTCGCACGCAAAAAAAGGGCCCGCGCAGCATCGACATCGACATCTTGCTGTTTGGGGATTCGATCGTAGAAACCAAGGGCCTGACCATCCCTCATCCCGCGCTGCACGAGCGACGCTTCGTGCTGCAGCCGCTGGCGGAAATCGCCCCTGATGTAAGCCATCCGAAGCTGAAGCAGACCATTCGTGAGTTGCGGGACGCTTTGCCGCCCGGTCAAGCCGTTAGAAAAACCTAGCCACGGATTTGCACGGATCAACACGGATAATTCTTTTTCTGTCTTTTGTTTGATCCGTGAGAATCCGTGAAAATCTGGGGCTAGGTTTTTCACGGCATAATCAACCGGCCCCCTGCCTCTTCCGGCGCGGCAATCGCCGGTTGCTCGGGAAACTGTGCCAGCACGAAATCTACAAAGGCCCGCGCCTTAGGTTTCCCAGAAGTGCGGGCGTAGCCCATCCGCACCAGAAAGACCAGAGCTTTCAGCACGTCAGATTCGCGCAACCGCGAGTACCCCAATTGCTTCTCCTCCGCCTCGCGATATTCCTTCATCATCGTCTGTACTTCTGCGGCGATTGCCTGCTGACTCAAGCTGGTGGTGGGCGCTTCATAGAGCAATCCTGAATTCGCCAAGGTCTCATGAGTCCTGGTGAGCGCCCCGAGCGCAGCGATCAGATCGGCGTCACTGATCCTGCGATCCGCCCGCGCGCACTTGGCCAGCGCAAAAGTCAGTCCCACAATCAGGTGCTCATGTTCGTAGAGAAACTGATCGCCGATTTCTATATGGGAAAACAACGCAGCCTGGTCCATATCCCGCAACTCGCGTGGCTTTTCATGTTCCCGCGCCTGTTGCAGATAGACGCAGTCGCTCGGGCAATCGAGCGTCACCTCCCGCTGCTCACCACAACATTGGGCGCAGATGCGCCCGTGCACCGCCGGGCAAAAACGTTTTTCCTTGCGTTTTTCGCAGATCGCGCAACTCACAATTGGGTCTCCGAACGTTCATTATCCCATGCAGCCGGCGCGCACCCAGCGCTTCCGAGAAAGCCACTCCCCCCAATGAAAGCAGGGGTTTCGAAGCCTGCAAGGGCAATAGGGGCTATTTTTGTGGGCTTTTGTGGTTCCTATTCGAAAAAACCGCATAAAATGGGGCGAAATCGCTGTTTTTCCACAGGAAAGCTGATATAAGATGCCAATTACCGCAGGAAATCTAACGTTTTATAGGAGGAAGCATGGCTTCAGGTATGACCAAGACTCAACTCGTCCGCCATCTGGCCGAGAGACTCGAGACCAACAACAAGACCGCAGCCGCATTCATTGAGCATCTGGTGGACACTGCGGTAAAAGAGACCAAGAAGAACGGTGTGTTCGTCGTGCCCGGATTAGGACGCCTGGTAAAGGCCCACCGCAAGGCCCGCATGGGACGCAATCCGCAGACCGGCGAACCCATTCAGATCAAAGCCAAGACCGTGGTGAAGTTCCGCGTGGCGAAGGCTACGAAAGACGCAATCGCGCCTCCAGCCAAGAAGTAGTGACCAGTCTTTCTTGCGTGCAAAGGCCAGCCCCGCGCTGGCCTTGTTCTTTGATCAATCTGCGTTGATCCGCGAGAATCCGACGAAAACTGACCCATCACGGATTGACCTTCCCCCCGCTCTTAAATACCTTTCCGGCCTTCATCACAAACTGCACACTTTCGAGGACCTTGATGTCGCGCACCGGATCGCCATCGACGGCAACGATGTCGGCCAGCGCCCCCGGCGTGATCGCTCCAATCTGGCCCTGCATCTCCAGCATCTCCGCCGGACGTGAAGTCGCGCTCTTGATGGCATCCATTGGCGACATGCCCAGGCGAACCATGTGGGAAAATTCCTGCGCGATAGGCTCGCTCCAGGGAATGCCGCCCATATCCGTGCCGAAAACGATCTTCACCCCTGCGTGCAGCGCTTTGGGGAACGAAACTTCGTGCACTGCCGCGCGCTTTCGATCCCTTTGCCCCGCGGGCGTGTCTGCTGGCGCCCAATCCGTGTAGTACGCACCGATGGTCGGGCAATACCAAGTCCCCTGCTTCAGCATTTGCGCGATGGCGGCGTCATCCAGGTCAAGCCCGTGCTCAATCGAATCGCATCCTCCGTCCAGCGCTCGATGCAGTCCGACGCCCCCATATGCGTGACAAGCAACTTTCTTGCCCCAGCCGTGAGTCTCATCCACAACCGCTTTGAGTTCTTCAACCGTAAGCGTCGGCTGCGAAACCAGCTCGCCATCCCTTCCCAGCCACGACCGGTGGGTCATGTAGACCTTGATCCAATCCGCCCCATGGTCCAGCTGCTCTCGCGCCGCTTTGCGGGCCTCAGTGGGTCCGTCCACGATCTGCGCCCCTTTCGGCATCTCCAGCTCCGGAGCGTAGCCCTCCAACATGTAGCCCCCGGTGGTCGAAATCGCGCGCGTCGCCACAAACAGCCTTGGCCCGGGAATGTAACCCTCCTCGATGGCCATCTTGATGCCCACGTCGCCGTAGCCCGCACCTTCGGTTTCCACGTCGCGCAGAGTGGTGAAGCCTTGCTCCAGCGCGCGCCGTGCAGCCAGCGCCGCTCGGACCGCCCGGTACGCCAGCGGATATTTCAGGAGGTTGGCGTCATATCCGCCCTGCGCCGGATTTTCTCCCTGCAGAAAAATGTGCGTGTGCGAGTCGATCAGTCCGGGTAAAACCGTGGCGCGCGAAAGATCGATGATCTCAGGGTTGGCAGGAATCCTTGCCGTGGCGCTGTCCGAGATGCTTTCAATCCGGTCGCCACGGATCACAATTACTTGGTCGTGGCGCGGCACATCCGACTTTCCATCAATCAGCGTTCCCGCGCGAATCACCGTAAATGAATGCAGCGTCGGCGCGCTCGTTTCCGGTTGGGCCAGAAGCGGCGTCACCATTGCGACGACCAGAACCAACATCCGTAGGCAAGCTTTCATTTGGCCCTCCCTGATTCGAACTACGTGCTACCTGCGATCACCGCATCGGCCTCAATCTCCACCAGCATCTCCGGAGAGATCAACTTGCTCACTTCCACCATCGAAGTCGCCGGCCGGATGTCGCGAAAGAACTCTCCGTGCGCTTTGCCGATCTTTTCCCAATCCGCGATGTTGGTGACGAACATCCGCGTCCGCACCACATCTTTCATGCTCACCCCGGCTTTCTGCAGGGCTGCCTCAATATTCTTCAGCGTTTGTATCGCCTGCGCGTAGCTGTCTCCCACGCCCACAATCTTGCCGTCAGGGCCGGTTGCGGTAGTCCCCGCCACGTAAACGTTGTTGCCGACCCGAACTGCGCGTGAATATCCCACAACCGGTTCCCACGGTACACCACTCGATATGTTCTTCCGTTCCACGATCGCCGGCCCTCCGTGGCCGATATTGTACTGGACAGCCGCTCTCAAAATTGGCAGCCAGCGACATTGACTGCCAACAGAAAGTCGGTAAAACCTTTGCGCATAATCACACCTTCTAATCATGTAGCACGAACGTGGGGTGCTGAAACACAAAAGTCACTTGCCTTTGCGGTGAAGGTGAGATAAGTAATCACTCAATGCAGTGGCTTTTTTCCGCCCCGCTGGCGGGTTTTACGGAGGTGGACCCCGCATGATTCCGGAATCGCATCCGTTGCAGAAGTTGTTCGCTGAGCTCGTCGGACGCCACTACGCCCAGGAGATCGGCATCCGCGATCCCCAGATCGTAAACTACGTTGCCCACTTGCTAACCGAATTTTGCGAGGTCGAGCAACTCTTCAAGATTCGCAACGTCAGCGGGCGGCAACTGACCGATGTCGGCGAGATGCTACTCGAAACCGATCCCGTATTCGGGCCCGCGCCTTCCTTCGACCGCGAACGCCAGGTGCGCAAACACGTCGGCGACTACACGCTGTTTTTCACGGGCATGTTCCCGGAGAGCATCAACCAGTTCCGTTTGCGCCGCAACCGCCTGGAGAATTTCGTGGATTGGATGAAAGCCGGCAAAGAGAGCTATTACATCGTCTCCAAATTCGATTGCTTCGAATACACCAAGGTTGCGCCGCTGTTCGCCAGCCTGTCGAGCCACTTCGAGCAGTGCGTCTACGGCCTCAACCGGGTCAAAAACGATCTGCAGGAAATGCAGCACCCCATCGTGCGCCGGGTCAATGAAATCGTCATGTAGTCGCGATTAGCTCTTTGCCCCGACTTCGCCGGCCCTCCGCCCTCCGGCTTCGAACTCGACCCAAAATTCATTGCCCACCTAAGTCATCCTCGAACGTCAAAGACTAGAATGTGAATCCGGAGGTCACCATGAAGCTCTTGCGCGGCCCTTTTCTGGCGTCGCTCCTGTGTCTTTGTTTTTTTCTGGCCGCCCAACCACCCTCCGCGGCAGGCGCGCCGGTCGAGCGCTCTCATGACCCCGCCATCGCACGCCTGCAAAAGGACATTCCTGCATTGATGCCGCAGGCGCAAATCCCCGGACTTTCTGTCGCTGTCATCCGCAAGGGAAAGACCTATTGGCTGCAAAGTTACGGACTAAGAAACACTTCGGCGGGCGATTCGGCGGTAAACGATGACACCGTTTTCAACGTCGGTTCCTTGAGCAAACCGGTATTTGCTTACGGAGTTCTGAAACTCGTCGATCAAGGCAAGTTAGGGCTGGATACTCCGCTGACCACTTATTTACCGAAGCCCTACGTCGAAGGGGACGACCGTCTGCAGAAAATTACCGCCCGCATCGTGCTGAGCCATCGCACCGGATTTCCTAACTGGCGCGGAGACCAGCCCCTGAGAATTTTCTTCACACCCGGCGAACGCTTCAGCTACTCCGGCGAAGGCATGGTCTATTTGCAGAAGGTGGTCGAAGAGATCAGCGGCAAACCGCTGAATGACTTCATGCAGGAAACCGTATTCGGTCCACTGGGCATGACCAGCAGCAGCTACATCTGGCGCAAAGATTTTGACGCCCACGCCGCCACTGGCCACGATTCCGAGGGTTCGCCGGAGGAATTGTACAAGCCGACCGAGGCCAACGCCGCCGCCAGCCTGGAGGTCAGCGCCCGCGACTACGCAACCTTCGTCGACGCCGTTCTGACCGGCAAGGGATTAAAACCGGCAACGCTGCGCGAAATGGAAACGTCGCAGATCGCGGTGGATCCGGAGTGTACCAATTGCACCGATCATGCTCCGAAAGTTCTGTCGAAAGAACTTTTCTGGGGCTTGGGCTGGGGAATTCAAAAAACTGCGCAAGGCGAGTCGCTGTGGCACTGGGGCGATAACGGCGTTTTCAAGGCTTACGTGGTGGCCATGCCAGCCACAAAGTCCGGGGTTGTGATGCTCAGCAACGGGGAAAATGGCCTCTCCATCGCGCGGGAAGTCGTCGCCGATGCCCTGGGCGGCGACCAGCCCGCGTTTGCCTGGCTCAAATACGATGATTACGATTCGCCCAGCATGCAATTTGCCCGGGCGGTGCGTCACGAAGGCGCATCCGCGGCCTTGAAGGAGTTTTCTGCGGACCTCAGCAGCGGTGTCATTTCTGAAACTGCCCTCAATCGCGCCGGGTACACTTTGATGGGCCGCAAGCTTCTGGCCGATGCGATTCTCGTTTTCCAGAAGAACGTGGAACTGCACCCCACGTCGTGGAACGTCTACGACAGTCTGGGCGAAGCCTATATGAACAGCGGTCAGAACCAACTCTCAATCCAGAACTACAAGAAGTCGCTCGAACTCGACCCGGGCAACAGCAACGCTACTGCCAGGTTGAAAAAGTTGCGCGGCCAGTGATCGTCATTTGCCGGAATAGAAGCTTAAGGCCGCGTCTCCTTGCTTCAGCAAGCGAAACCGTTTTATGGAACCAAACTGATCGCCAGGATCGAATTTCTTTTGATGCTCTGCGATCACCATCGCCCCCGGCGTCATCAACCGCGTGTCGGCGATGGCAGTCAGCGCTTTGCCGTACTCCGGTGCAGCATCATATGGCGGATCGAGGAACACAAAGTTAGCCCGAAGCCCGCTCTTGTCCCACGCCTGCACAGCCCGCGCTGCATCCTGCCGAACCACCTGGAATCCCGATTTCACGCCAAGCCCATCCAGGTTTTTCCGGATCAGCTCCGCGGCTTCCTTCGACGATTCCACAAAATAAACCCTCGCAGCGCCCCGGCTCAGCGCCTCGATCCCAACCGCGCCGGTTCCCGCATAAAGGTCGATCCAGACCGTTCCCTCAAGCGCCGCAGGGTTCCCGGCGGTAAGAACGTTAAACAGCGTCTCCCGCAATCGGTCGCTGGTAGGGCGCAATTCCATTCCCGGCAGCGACCGTAGTGTCCGGCTGCGAAATTTTCCCGCGATCACTCTCATGGTCTCTGGCGCACGCCCGGCCTAGCACTTCCGACTGCCCAACTGCATCCTCGCCTCACGCCTCAGAATCTAAGACTATATAGAATAGAAGTGCAGGCGTTCACGAATGAGGAACTGGTCCATTCCGGCAGGTCGGATTTTCGGAGTTGAACTCCGCATCCACCTGACCTTTTTCTTCCTGCTGCTGTTCGTGTGGCTGACCGAATCGGCCTCGCATGGGCCCGCCAGCGCAGGCCGTGGCTTGGCGCTGGTGGGAATTGTCTTTGCCTCGGTGGTGCTGCACGAACTGGGACACGCGCTGGTTGCGACCCACGCCGGCATTCCCGCCAAAGCCATCATCCTGCTGCCCATCGGCGGGATCACGCTGCTCGATGAAACTCAGCAACCGGTCGAGCCCGGTGTGCTCACCTGGAAGCGCGACATCCGCATCGCGATCGCCGGACCGGTGGTGAATCTCGCAATCGCCTTTGCCGCTGCCAGCATTCTGCTGGGGGTCGCTCCTGAGATTCACCTCTGGACCAAACCTTGGGACCTCCAATCCGGTAATCTGCCGCGGGCCCTGGTTTGGGCGAATCTGTGGCTGGGCCTGTTTAACTTGCTGCCAGCTTATCCCATGGATGGCGGGAAGATTTTGCGAGCACTTTTCAGCCGCCGCATGGATGCCGTCCACGCTACCCGGCGCGCCATCACTATCGGCCAGGCATTTGCAACCCTGTTCATGCTGACGGGCATGTTGTGGAACATCTGGTTGACTATGATCGGCTTCTTCCTGTTCATCGCCGCTCAATTGGAAGAGCGCTCCGCCGTATTTCAATCTGTGCTGGAGACGGTGCGACTGGAGGACATCATGCTGACCGACTTCGCTACGCTCTCCCCAGCCGACACCCTGGAAGACGCACTCGACAAGGCCGTTCATTCGTTGCAGGACGATTTCCCCGTGATCCGCGGCAGCGACATGGTGGGCGTGATCTCCAAACAGAGGATCCTGCAGGCCCTGCGCGCCGAGGGCAACGGCTACGTGCAGGCGGTCATGAACCGCATCTTTGAGGTTGCGCAGAAGAAGGAATCGCTGGCCTCGGCCTTCCGCAAGCTGACCGTACGCAATTTGAGCATTATCCCGGTAGTTGAAGATCAGCGCCTGGTGGGCATCGTGACCCTGCAAAATCTGATGCACTCCATGGCCCTGCTGGCCGAGAGCCGCAAGCTCCGCAAAGCCGCACTGAATTCTTAGATCAGCCGCGGATTTCCACGGATTTTCACCGATCAGGGTCGTTTTGTTCTCAAATCCGTGCTGATCGGGGGAGATCCGGAGCCAGGTTTTCTAGAAGCGAAACACGAACCCAATCGATGGCTCTGCCATATGTTGCCTGCCGTCGGTAAAGAAGTTTACCGTGCTGCCGGAATTTTGGTCCACTTTGAAGTCGGGCGCTTTGTACAGAAAACCGCGGTATTGCAGGCGGAGCGAAAGTCGGGAAAACCACGGCAGCTTGTAATCCACTCCCAGCCCATAGAGAAATGCCAACTCAGTTTGGCTGGAAGCGCCCAGGTTGACCTGGACCCGGTCGGGCACATTGTTCGGCAAGTCAGGGAAAACGACCCAGGTGCTGTTGGGACTAAACACTAGTGCTCCCCCGCCCGCCAGAAAGAAAGGCTCGAAGGTGCGGTTGGGCAACGGAGTGAACACATAGGCTCCGGTGATCTCCGAGATTGAGCTCAGAACGTGAAAGTTCCTTCCAATGGTTTCGTAGGTCTGCGAATTTTTCGACCGCCCGAAATTGAATATCAAGGAGTGCTTGGATTTGAACTTGTAGCGAAAGGTGCCAAAAATGGTGGGGCCTGCGGTGGCGCCTTGCAGGACCGAATTTCCACTGGCCGTGTTGGTAAACACCTCACCGCCGTTGATGCTGGCGTCGAACCGCCCGTCTTGACCGAGGGCGGTTGAAGCTAAGAAAAAAGAAGCCAGAAAAATTGTTGCCGCTAGCGCAATCCCTGCCCGCTTGAGCATCCCGTATCCTCTTTCATGTTTGATGCAGAATTGTGCCACATTCGGAGCTTGCGTGTGGTTAATCAGAGAAACGCTAAGCTAGCCGGATCGCCTTGGCCCGGGCGATGGCCGCTACCTTTCTGAGCGCCGCCAGCACTTGCTGGGGCACGACTCCATCCACGTGGACCACCGCGATGGCTTCCCGCGCCCCCCCCGAACCGTTTCCCAACCGTCGCCCCAGGGAGAAATCCGCAATATTGATCTTGTGGTCGCCAAGAATCGTGCCGATTTTGCCAATCACACCAGGCACATCGCGGTTGCTGAGGAAAATCAGGTTCCGCTCCAGGGGAGCTTCCACTTCGATTCCGTCCACGTGCAGCAAGCGGGGTGTTTTGCCATGCAATACCGCACCTTTGACCAGGTGCTCTTCGGTCTGGGTCTTCATAAGAATGGACAGCACGCTGCCCGCGCCGCCAGTCGAGCTTTTGGCCTTGCGCGCCTCGTGCACGCGCAGTCCGCGCGCAGAAGCAATTGCCGCCGCGTTCACCAGGTTGGCCTTTTCTTCCAGCGCCTCGTTCAGAATGCCTTTGATGGCGGCGTTGCGGATCAACTCCGTCTTCCACTCTGCGATATGCCCGCTATAGCGCAACGAGATCTCTTCCAGAGCGCCCTCACTGACCTGCGCCAGGAATGAACCCAGTTTTTCCGCCAGCACGATATAGGGCTGCAGCTCGACAAACTCGTCGTGCGAGACCGAGGGAACATTGACCGCGTTCTGAATCACACCACTCTTCAGATATTCCTTTACCTGCAGCGCAATCTGATAACCCACCGCCTCCTGCGCCTCAAAAGTGGACCCACCGATGTGGGGCGTCAAAAGGACATTGTCCAGCCCAGCCAGCGGCGAATTCTTCGGCGGCTCCTCGGCAAAAACATCCAGCGCCGCTCCTGCCACATAGCCCTGTTTCAAAGCCTGGGCCAGTGCCGCCTCGTCGATCAGCTCCCCGCGAGCACAGTTCACCAGCCGCACCCCCCGTTTCATCTTCTCGATCGTTTCCGCATTGATCATCCCCGTGGTTTGAGGTGTGAGGCCGACGTGCAGAGTCAGATAATCTGCAGCTACATAGAGGTCGTCCAAACTCGCCATCTGGATCCCCTGCTCCTTGGCGACTACCACCGAAACAAAGGGATCATGCGCCATAATTTCCATGCCGAACGCCCGCGCCCGGCGTGCAACTTCCATCCCCACCCGCCCCAGTCCGACGACGCCCAGCGTCTTGCCGCGCAGTTCGGTCCCTTGCAGCGATTTCTTTTCCCACTTGCCGGCATGCATTAAAGCGTTGGCCCGGCACAGGTGACGCGCCATGGCCAGCATCATGGCCAAGGTGTGCTCGGCCACAGCCACGGCGTTGGCCCCGGGCGTGTTCATTACGGCAATGCCCAGGCGGGTCGCCGGGTCGAGTTCAATATTGTCCACGCCCACGCCGGCACGGCCAATTACCCGCAGCTTGCGCGCATGCGCCAGCAATTCCGCATTGACCTGCACCACGGAACGGACGATCAGCGCGTCCGCCGATGCCAGTTGCGCCTCGAGGCCGCCCTCCATGTTGTCAGGAGTGACCACGATCCACCGCGGCTCGCGCAGCAAGTCGACAGCAGAGGCGGAGATTTTTTCAGCTACGACAATTTTCATGGTTGGTAAGAATCTGCGTGCAATCTCAGCGGACGACGGCCGCCGTCCTGGGTTGCTTGGCATACACCTCTTGAGCGGCCCGTAGCGCGCTGCCATACTCGACGGTACCTCCGGCTACGCTGGCCATTACCTGTTCCAGCGCAGCCAGGATTCCAATCGTATCCAGGTAGTCGTAGTAACCCAGGTGCGCGATGCGGAACAGTCTGCCCTTCATCTCCCCCTGCCCATTGGCCACCACCGCGCCGAAAGTCTCGCGGAATTGCTTGACCATCGCACCCGAGTCCACTCCAGCGGGCGCTTGAATTGCGGTGAGCGCGGCCGCCGGACAAGTCGGCGCGAACAGCTCAAGCCCCAGCGCTGTTGCCCCGGCCCGCGTCATCTCCGCCGCCAACTCTGCGTTCTCGATCAGCGCAATCCGTCCCGCGATCACATCTCCATTCCCCATCTGCCGTATGAAGTCCAGCGCTGCCCCTAACGCCGCAAATAGAGAAGTCGCTGGCGTGAACGCAGATTCGCCCTTTGCCGCAGCTTTTCTCTCCTTGCGGAAATCGAAGTAGTAGCGCGGGGACTTCGTCACCTGCATGCGCTTCCAGGCGCGCTCACTAACGGCGCAATAAGCCAGGCCCGGCGGAATCATCAGTGCCTTCTGCGAACCTCCGATGATCACGTCAATCCCCCAGCCATCCACATCGAAACTAGTCGTGCCCAAACCGGTGATGGCATCCACCACCAGCAAGGTGTCATTGCCGCTCTCCCGCACTAAACGCGCAACCGCTTCCACGTCGTGCCGCGCGCCCGTCGAACTCTCGGTCGCCTGCAGGTACACGGCGCGAACTTCTGCTGTCAGCTTTCCGCGAATTTCTTCGGGCGTGAATGTCTGCCCATAAGGAGCGCTCACCTCTTCCACGACGCATCCGAAAGCCTTCGCTAGATCACCCCAGCGCTCACCAAACTTGCCCGCGCTGAGCACCAGAACCTTGTCGCCGGGAGAAGTCAGGTTTGAGACTGCGCCTTCCATCACGCCTGTTCCCGAGGAAGCCAGCACCAGCACATCGTTCTGGGTGCCGACAAAATCCTTCATATCGGCCAACACCCGCGAATACAGCTGCCGAAAATCCGCGGTGCGATGGTGCATGGCAAACGCAGCCATTGCGGTCTGGGCCGCTGGGAGAATGGGCGTCGGCCCCGGCGTGAACAGGCGAGTCTTGCGTAACATGGAAATACGTCCCTCTGGGAAAAGCACTTCGTAGTGTACTCGGAACCACCCTGCAATGCTGTGATGTACCGCACGTCTGTTGGGAGTGGTAGAGACGCAGCGAGCCGCGCCTCCTTCCCGCTATAATCCCTGCATGAGCATGATCGACCAGATTCAGAAAGACATCGTCAGCGCCATGAAAGCCCGCGAGGAGCAGCGCCTCTCCACCCTGCGCATGGTGAAGACCGCGCTCAAGAACCGCGAAATCGAAAAGATGGCTCCGCTCGATGACAAAGAGTCCCAGCAGGTGCTGAGCACGCTGATCAAACAGCGCAAAGAATCGGTCGAGCAGTTCCTCAAAGGCGGCCGCAAAGAAATGGCCGACAAAGAAGCCGCCGAAATCACCCTGATCGAAGCCTATTTGCCCAAGGCCGCGAGTGAAGCGCATATTGCCGCCGGAGTGAAAGCCGTGATCGCCGAAATGGGTTCACCCTCAATGAAGGACATGGGGACCGTCATGAAAAATGTGATGGCCCGCTTCGCTGCAGAAGGCATTCGCGTGGAGGGAAAGACGGTCAGTGAAGCCGTCAAACGTGAGTTGACTCCGAAATAGCGAGGAACTACATGGCACGATTGCGACTGCCCCGGCACCTACCGGGGAGGATTTCCTTCCGCCTATTCGCCTGCGCATTGTTTTTCGCCACTGCTCTCACACCAGCGGCGGCCCAGTTCAAAGCCTGGGTCATGGCCAAGCTCCCCGATACACCCGAGGGTCTGGGAGTCGATTCGCACGGCAACCTCTACGCGACGCTCATGCATATCGGCGAAGTCATTCTGCTCAAGGATGACGGCAGCTACGACCACATCGCCTGGGTGCCGTCGAAAGAAGAAAGCGGAAAAGGCGACCTGATCGGACTCGATCTTGATCGATCTGGCAACCTCTACGTCGCTTATACCGGTCATTCAAAACGAGACTTCAGGAAGGACTTGGCAAACCCGTTCCATCCTGCCTGCCGTGACGCGACGGTAACCAACTCCGGCGTTTATAAGATCAATGCTAAGACGCACCAGGTGACGCCCCTCGCCACCAAAGCCGACGGTTGGCCGTTCTGCTATCCCGACGATGTGGCCATCGACTCGGGCGGCAACGTGTACATGACCGACCTCACCTACTCCGGAATCTGGAAAATTTCTCCGGATGGCACAAAGGTGGATCTATGGTCGGCGCACCCGCTGCTCAATTGGTCGCCCAAGCCGTATTCGGGATACCCCCTGGGCGTCAATGACCTCGTGCTCGACAAGCAACAGAAAAATATCTATGCCGTCACCGATGGCGATCCGCTGATAGTCAGGATCCCGATCAAGGACGACGGAACTGCAGGCGAACCTGTCGCGCTGCCTTACGGGTTTTCCGCGTTCGATGGGGTCGAACTGGACAGCAAAGGCAATATCTACGTATCCGAACTTTTGCTAAACCAGATCTGGGTGCTCTCGCCCGACGGCAACCAGCGCATCCTCATCGCCAGCAGGCAGAATGCGCCGCTCGACAACAACACCAGCCTGGTTATGAAAGGGGATGTTCTGTGCACCGCCAACCTCGGCTTCACTCACTCTACACCCGAGGAGGCAGACCGTACGGTGGTATGCATGAAAGGCTTCCCCCTGCCGAAATAACGGACGACCCGCTCCAAGCTCCGAGAAACTCTTTGCGGCGAAGGCGATATCACTTGCTTCTTTGCAACTCCCGGTATGCTTCGCTCTTTGATACTCCCATCTCTTTCGCAATCTTTTTGAGTGCGGATTTTTCATCCAGCTTTTCGTCCTTCATGATCTGCTGAAGCCGCTCCCGAATCGCAAAACGCGCCAAGCCGCCCGTCCCCACGCGATCCTCGCCCTCTTCCGCCTTCCCAATAATTAATGTAATCTCGCCCTTGACCTCGCCGCGCGACTTGAGTGTCTCGAGTACTTCACCTGCATGTCCCCGCAGAAACTCCTCGTGCAGCTTGGTCACTTCGCGCGCCACCACCACGTGCCGCATTGCCCCGAGCACTTCAACAATATCTTGCAGCGCCTCTTTCAGCCGATGCGGAGCTTCATAGAACACCTGGGTTCGCGGCGAATCGCGCACACTCTCCAGCAGCGCCCGTCGCTGGGCCCGCTTTGCCGGTAAGAATCCGCTAAAGCGAAAGGCGTCCGTCGGCAGCCCGCTCGCTACCAGGGCCGCCAGGAATGCCGATGCGCCCGGAATCGGCACCACCGGCACATGATGCCGGATCGCCAGCCCAATCAGCCGGAACCCCGGATCGGAAATTCCCGGCATGCCCGCATCCGTCACCAGCGCAATGCGCGCCCCTTGTTCCAGTTCAAGCACCAATTCCGGCGCTCGCGTCATCTCATTGTGTTCGTGATAGCTTGTGGTCCGCGTGCCTATGCCGTAGTGGTTCAGCAACTTCTGCGTCTGGCGGGTATCTTCGCAGGCAATCACATCGGCTTCCTTCAGTACCCGCAGCGCCCGCAGCGTGATGTCTTCCAGGTTCCCGATCGGCGTCGCCACCAGATAAAGCCCGGGAGTCAGAGGCTGGGCGCCCGCATGAATTTCCCCTGCCATGCAGCCGAGTCTAACATCCGATTGCATCAGTGAATGACCGTCTTCTGGGCGCCCTGCGCTTTCTGTGGTTAGGACTGGCCAAGTTGTTGGAGAATAGTCTGCATGACTACCATCATCCTTCTCACCTTCTCCAACATCTTCATGACCTTCGCCTGGTATGGTCATCTAAAATATCGCCATACGGCGCTGTTCAAAGTGATTCTCATCAGTTGGTGTATCGCTTTCTTCGAATACTGTTTTCAAGTCCCGGCAAACCGCATCGGCTCGTATGAATTCACTGTCGCCCAGCTCAAAACCATTCAGGAAGTCATCACCCTGACCGTCTTCTCAGTCTTCTCGATTCTCTACCTGAAAGAACCGCTGCGATGGAACTACGCGGTTGGTTTTGTCATGATCGTGGCTGCAGTC
>Ga0335081_10002222_pt1 | contig 30509 bp, 29 predicted proteins | sample Lox_Sample_35_FD_206713 | JGI IMG/M metagenome (GOLD analysis project Ga0335081, IMG submission 206713) | Soil microbial communities from Loxahatchee National Wildlife Refuge, Florida, United States - Lox_Sample_3.5 | ecosystem: Environmental > Terrestrial > Soil > Wetlands | place: USA...
CCCTGGCCGGAAAGGCGGTTCGCCGTCATGCACCCAAGGTGGGAGCCGTATGCCTGAATTGGGCCCGTACGGTTCTGTGCGGGGGGCGCTCAGTAATGGGCGTCCCTACCGCGATTCGGGCGCGCCATCTAACTTTCTGACAGACAATAATTTTCCAGATCGCACCGAGACGACCCCAGACTAAAATTTCTGTTTAGTCTGGGTTTTAGTCTGGGGAAATTTTTTTCGACGGAACTTGCGCGGCCGACGCTCATGAGCGCCGCACGATCTGAGCACGTTCGCAGATGACGGCAGCGCACGTGCTCGATCAAACAGTGCTATTAAGGGCGACGATTGCCGCTGACGATATCCACCACCATGGCCGATGACACGCTGCTGCAGAGCCTGCGCTCGCGTCTGCCTGACGAGTTCTCGCGCGATGCGCTGAACAGTGCTCTTCAAGTGCTTGATCAGCCCGAGAACAAAATGCGCGCACATCAGTTTGCGGGCACGCTGAGAGAGTTGATCGCGCACATTTTGAGTGTGATGGCTCCGACGGAGGCTGTAACCCGCTGCGCCTGGTACAAACAGGAAAAGGACGTTGAAGGCCCAACCAGGCGACAGCGTGCGCTCTACACATGCCGCGGTGGTCTCTCGGATGCCTTCCTGAAGGACAAGTTGAAACTGAATCCGAAGAATCTACATCGGGAATTTTCGAATTCGTTTCAACAACTCAACAAGCGAACCCATGTGCGACCCGACACGGTGTTAGCCGATCCGGATAAGATCGAAGAATTCGCCAACGACGGGATCTCGGCCCTGCTTGATGTATTCGAGACAATGGACGAGGTGCATAAGTCGATCACTGATGCGATCGTCAAAGAGCTTCACGGCGAAGCTATGTCGGCCTTCATCAACGAAACAATCCAGGAACTGGACGAAATCGCAGGTCGCTACGAGACCGGGAGTGTGTGGGTCGACGAGGCCAAGGTCATTTTCCTGGGCGCCGATACAATCGAATATCAAGTCAAAGGTAGCGTCGATGTTACTCTGCACTACGGAGGTCGCTCCAATCCCACCGAAATCGACGAAAGCTTCCCGTACGAATGTACGACCACCGCACCGGCGTTAGACCCGACAAGATTTGACTCGTCGCAAACCACGATGACTGTCGATACGAGTAGTTGGCGTCAATAACTGCCATTTCCAAGCGTGCCCGGGCATGCGGCACTAGATGTAGAACTTGAACGGCAGGCGCGGCTCTCCAGTTTGAGGAGCTGCAAGCATGATATCTCCCACAGCGTCGGCGAATCGGATGGTGACCGGCAACCGATCATTGTGCAGGCATGAATTGAAGTTGATCTTCGTCAGTCCCATCACATCGCGAAGAATGGTCTCGAATGAACATTCGCCGCGCTGCCGTCGAACCAGCAATGGATTTGGCGTCTCCGGCCCGAGATAAGTGTCAAGCCGCGGAACGTATCCGGCTGTCCACAAAAACGCTTGGCCGTCGTCTAAGACCAGGGCAGAGCCGCGCATGACCGGGTATTTGCCCGGCCGGAACAGCTTCAAATTGTCCTTTGCATCAGCAATCTGCACACCAACAACGTTCGTCTCTGCTGGGGCGCCTCGCACAAAGCCTGTCCATTCCTCATCCGTGAATGATGATTTGGCGTGTAGAAACAGTTCCGCTGGGGCCTGGTTGTCGTGCTGATCCCGATATTCTTTAACTACCATCGCGACTAGGCTCTGCGCTGCAGCCTCATCGAGATGGAACTGCTTAGAGTCAGCGCGATACCAGGGGCCTAGCGCGCCTCGAAACACTACGCCTTCGCCACTTGATAGAAACATCTGGGCTGCGCAGACTGAAAAGCGGTCGTCGCTCTCCGGGTTGCGGCGCTTATAAGCCAACCCAACATAGCAAACACCCGGCCGAACGTCGGCAAGCTGCCATGGTTTGCCACCGTCCTTGTAATACGCACCGGTGGTTAGTTTCCAGGCGATGGTTGCCGAATCCTCGACGCGACGCTTTAACTGGCCGTTGCTTTTCAAGAAATCATTCGGAGCCAGCGTCGTCTCTCTCACGATCTGCGTGACGATTTTGTCGTTCAGCAGTCGAGCCTTGAGTTGCCGCCGGAAGTGCGTGGCATATTTGTAGACTTCGGCCTCGGCTTCCTCGATGCCGAAAAGGGTGTGCTGCTCCTCCAGTTTCAAAGCCTCGCCTTTGGTCATTCGAACTTGACCCTGAATGCGTTCGGGCGCAGGCACCTTCGAGAGCGGGCGGCCCAGCTCATAGACTTCTTCGGGAATCACTACGAACCAAAAGGTTGGGGGGTCTTCCAGCCGAGCAGCGGCAGCGATCAACGGATCGACATAAAGATCGACGGCAGCCTTGATCGCCTCGTTACGATTTGAAATCCGGAGTGCTTTTGCGAGCGCATCGCCGTCGATCGTCGTAATTGTGGCGCGAGGCTTGACGGGCCAGGCTGAGTTGTAAGCCGCGGCGAAGCCGGGAAACGCGACATGCTGTGGCTCGACCAGTCGTGCCCCACGACGGGGTTCCGGCGGCGGCAGAAAACCGCTAACAGCCTCAGTCCAGCGTTCGAGTCGTGCAAGGCCTGCCGGCGTACCAATCGCCCCGTAGTTTATGCTCGGCCGTCCGCCGTCGACGGGGCCATAGAGAAACAAGCCATCTCTAGGATAGACAAGCTTCTGCCCAAAGCGAAATTCGAGCAGTGGCTCCTCGATATGGATGAGGGCGAGGCTCGTCATTCATCGTCCTCCAATTCATCGGAGTCATCCTCGCTACCGTCATCGCCGGCGATGCGCCCGCTATCACTCTCGTCTTGCTGTTCCGCGTCGCTCTCCTGATCATCGATTACGTCGATCCCAAAGGCAGCATCGAAACCCATCGGCGGAAGTCGAAGTCGCATCGTGACGCCGTCCCCCATACCGATGTCAACGAAGTCAGCGCCCTCGGTCAACCAAAACCAGTAGGTGAGCAGGAGATCGCGCCATTTGTCGTTGCGCCAACTCTTGCAAAAGGATCGGCGCGTCCGGTGTAGGCGCTTGGCGTCACCGATGGGCTCGCTTCCGTCCGTCGTGAAGATTACGCGCCCGGCAATGCGGATATGCCGCACCGGCACAGTTCGCGCCCAGCAACTGACACCATAGTGCCAGTGGAATCCTCGCTTCTCCGATCGGCCGACGATCTGGCGCGATCCCGATGGTCCCTCATGCCATTTGAAGCCGAGGCGCTTCGTTGTCGCCTGTCCGGCTGTCGGCCACCAGGCCAAGTGACCTGATGCCAGTTCAAATGATCTAAGTCCCTTAGCAAGGAAGAAGGCGTCCATGCTTTGGCGGGTAAGATTCGTAAATTTAGGGCGACTGTCCTTCACCGCGAGGTTGAGGTCGCGCCAACCGTCTTCGAGAAACAAATCTGTTGGGCATTCGGAAACTGCCTCGAGAGGAAGATCGGGGCCGAAATAGTCCTGAAGTTCATGTAGCGGCGCGAACGACAGGAACCCACGATTAAATGCTACGAGCGGAATCGGTGAATCCTTGATTGCCTTCTGTGCATTGCCGAGCGAGATGCCCGCCTTGAAGTCGTAGAACCGGGTATGGCTCGGGACGGCGTCAATTGCGAGCCAGTTTGACATAAGCCGTTCGGGTGTCGTGCCGACCGTGCGCGCGTCGTTTAGTTGTACGCCGCGCCACATCTCCGCATGCGACGAACTGCCGGCACGTGGCACGTTCGATTCGACTAACAAAGCCAGTAAGTCGCTCAGGCCCGCAGCCCAACTTTTCGAAAAATCGAGATACTGCGCGTGGGCGATCTGCAATTGGGGTTCGAATGGCGCCAGCCGAAGCGGAACGATAAAACTGACGTCACCAATTTTCTTTGCGGTCTGCGACGCAATGGTGATTTCGTTCCGGACACCCTGCTTTTGAACGCCGTGAGGTGTGGCCACAAGCAGGATCTTGGCTGCCTTGCTCCGGATAGCGTCTTCGAGCACGCGCTCCCAGTCATCGCCGCCCCGTAACCGAAGCACGTCGGCAAATACGGTATAGCCAAGCGCTGTTAATTTTGCGCCGAGCCAGAGCGTGAAAGCATTGTCCTCTGGTGTGGCGTGACTGATGAACAACGCGTCACGTGCCGAATTCTTAGCGCTTTGCATTTTGCGATAGCTCCAAGCGAGACCGGATAAGGAAAACTCACGCCGCTCTCACGCAATACAGTTGCCGGCGATGCCGATGGATTTGACAACCACGATCTTACGTCAGTAGCGAAGAGGCAGTGCCGACCGGCGCTTTTGCGCCGATCGGTCGCATTGGCGTCAGGCCGCCTGCCCAAGCCGGCGTTGCAGGGTCTTGATCACGCGGGCGACCTTGAACCTGTCCATCTCCATTTCTGCCGCGATGTCCGCTTGGGCCTTGCCCTCCCACAGGCCGCCAAGGATCACTCGCACGGGAGGCGCTGCCCGCGCCCAGATCACATGGGCATCACACGCCGCCTCCATCGCGGCCTCCGAGCCGTATCCAAGCGTTGGCACCTCCGGCGCCTCATCCAGCGACAGCGTCGGTGCCGCGGCCTTGGAGGCGGTGGATTTACGCTGGCGCTTCGGCGCTCCCGGGCGGGTGTTCTCGGCGCGGACTCGGCGCACGGCCTCCGGCAACAACTTGGCGGTGATGAAGGCCTGGGCCGATCCCCGCGCCGGATCGAAGGCAGCGCCGTGCTCCATCATCAGCGCAAAGATCTCCATGACCGCATCTTCTGCGATATCCGGAGGCAGATCAGATGCATAGCGGCGAACCTGACGCAGTAGCGGCACTTTCAAACACTCATAAAGAGCAGCGCCCGCTCGCTGGTTGCCGGCGAGAAACGAACCAAAATCGGTGTCGAGAGTGGCGGTAGGCGGCACTATGACCTCCTTGGGTGTTGCGTTGACCTTCATGCGGAAGGAGAACGCAGCGCCCTGGGGGTCATGGCGGCTCATGGCCGCGCCGTGTCTGCCTATCGCATAATCTGTATATCGGATTCGGCGCGCCTTTTCGAGCGCCACCCGAAAAAAACCGCCCGGCGCGCCGCCGGGCGGTTTTTAGCCTTTATTCTGCTGCTTCCGAGCGCGGACTTTCATCGTCGTCAGCCTGATGTACGGTATCGCCCTGCTCGACATCGGTCGGGTGGAGGGTCTGTTCGAGCACGCGCAGCGCATTTGCAAGAAACGGGCTCCATTCCTGCTTCCGCTGCTCCGCGTACCAGAGTTTGGTCAGATCCTCTTCAACGCTCAGTTCGGCCTTAGCCAAAGCCAGCAGCAGGACATCGACGGCGTACTTTGCCTGGCCCGCTCCAGTCAGTTTCAGCAATTCGCCGTAGAGCGCCGAATAGAACGGATGGCCACGATTGACCCGCGCGACGACCGTGCCGCCGGGACCCCAGACAGGCTCATAGAATGGTCCATTTGGATCTGTGAAGTATTCGATCTTGTACGGCCGCTTTTTGGCGGCCGTCAGGATCGCCTTCTTCGCTTCCTCGATGTTGGCCGGCGTCACGGCCTGCGGAGTCGTTGCCTCGACCTTGGCCTTGGCCTCTTCTTCCAACTTGGCTTCGACCTGCGGGACGTCCTGCTCTGGGACCTGAGTACGCTTACCGCGAACGACGTCGGCCAGCGCCGCTGCCTGCTCGGCTGCGGTCGGCTCGGGCGTCTCCTCGGCAATCGGAGGATTTTCCTTGCGAGCCTTTTGCTGCCAGTTGTTTTCCGCGCGGACCTTGGCGTCGATCTCTTCATTGGTGAGAAGGCGCCAGAAATCTTCGACCGGCCTTACGCTCTGCTTGTCGTTGGTGATGCCGAACGCCTCGTCGAGTTGAGGGCCAAACTTGATCTCGATGCCCCAGTGGTACGCATAGCCCTGGAGGAGGGGCCAACGGCCCATATTGTTGGCAATATCGCGCATCGAGCGCGGAAACGCGTCCAAGGTTTCGATCTCGCGACCGCCACGGACGAAGGACATGCCGCGCCGGCTCTTGCGAATCTCGAACCGACGATTGGCATCGCTTTCGACTTTCTTCGCATGCTCGGCGAAGCCGGGAGGAAGCCGACTGATCCTGACCTCGATGGCGCCGACCGCAAGCAGGTCCTTGTTCTCCGGATCGATCTTCTCCGCGTCCATGACCTTTTCGAGATGCAGCGCACCAGTCTCCAGATCGCGCACATAGCGGACCGGGATGGTCCATTCGCCCTGGGGCTGAGCGCCGCCCTTCTCGGGCGAAAGGTAGTAGCGCGCCCCCGGCGTGAGAAAAAGCGGGTCGATCGAATAGACTTCGACGCCCTCGACGATCAGGGTGATCCCGCTCAGCATGTAGCGATAGGTGACACCGAAGTCGTCGAGCAGATGCTCCTTGAGAGGAGCCGCCATCTTGTAGGTCAGTCGATCAGGCTTGCACCAGACCACGACCGTTCCGTGATCGAATGTGAGATTGTTAGTCTTGAGATAACGCTGGACGAACTCCGGAAGATCTTGCTCGACAGGCGGGGCAATCGTCTGAACGCCGTATTCCTTGGTATCGTTGATGTCGAGCCATGCCATGGTAACCTTCTCGGCATCGCGGGTCTTGGTGTAAACCTCGACCCGGCGCGTCTGATTGATCGACGCATTGGGAAGGCCGAAGCCGAATTTGCCGATCGTGCCGGGCTCGTCGAAATGAGTGCCCGCGCCCCAACTCAGAGCGTAGCGGGCCATGTCCGGCAACATGCCGGAGCCATTGTCGATGAAGGCGACGGACCTGACGCTGTCCTTGCGCTCGTGCTGAGCAAGGCGCTTCGGACGCTCGAAAACGATGTCGATCCGGCTCGCGCCGGCTTCGAGCGCGTTGTCGACGATCTCGCGGGCCGCCGACGCGGTATTGCGATAGCCGCTACGGCGTTGTGATTCGACGGCGTGGCGGGAATTGAAAAGCGGGTAGACGAAGTCCGAAGGAAGCCGGTCCAGCGTCTTCTTCTGGCGCTCGAGTTCGGTGGTAAGCAGGTCCTTGATCATCTTGGTCTCCAGGGGTCATGGCTGCGCGTGGCAGCGCCAGTGGCAACACTTGTATATGGCCCGCTTTTCGGGAGAATGTGCAGTCGTCCCTGCAGAATTTTCCCGCCGTGACCCCCTGCACTGGTCTCAAGGGCCGTTACCTCGACCGAGTCAGTCGGCCCGCCCCAGATCTAGTAGGGTCCCCGGTCGAGGGCGCCTAAATCGGGATTTCGGTGGATCGTCGGCGTCCACCGGACTGACGCCGTCAAAATGAGCTGACGGCCCGCGAAGATTGCTTTATCGGTTGGCGTGCAAGGCCGCCTGGGAGGTTGGAATACGAGGGATGTCAAAAGTTACCGCCATACGAAGGGGCAATACGGCCGGTTCCGGACCCGACACCTCGATCATCGCCTTGGACCGGTTCATCCAGTCCACGCGCGACTCCGGTTACAAAGGCACGGTCAGCGCGATCGCCGAACTGGTTGACAATGCCTTGGAGGCATCCGCCCGACGCATTGACATCCATATCCGGAAATCGCCGGATGGGGACGATTTTGAGGTCTCGGTGCTGGACGACGGCTCCGGGATGGACGCCGAGACGCTGACAGAGGCGTTGCGCTTCGGCGGGACGACCCGCTTCAACAGCCGCAAGGGATTGGGCCGGTTCGGCATGGGGCTGCCGAACGCCTCGCTCAGCCAGGCCCGGCGCGTGGACGTCTATACATGGCAGCAAGGTGAGCCGCCGATCACCAGCTATCTCGACGTCGATCAGATCGTTTCCGGCACGCTCTCGGCCATCCCGAGGCCGATGCGTCAATCGCTCCCGGCCGCTGTAAAGGCCAAGCGGTCCGGTACCCTCGTGGTGTGGACCCGTTGCGACCGGCTCGATCATCGCCGCGTCTCCACGATCGAAAAGCGCTTGCATGCCGGTCTTGGACGCATCTTCCGGCATTTTCTCTGGGCGGGAACGATGATCGTACTAAACGGCAAGGTCATCGAGCCGGTCGATCCGATATTCCTGCAAACTTCATTCGAAGATGCCAGCGCTAAGAAATTTCAAGACGTCATCACAGTCGAAGTCGCAACCGACTCCGAAAATCCATCGAGCCCTGCCGGGCAGATCGAGATTCTCTTCACGGAACTGCCGGTTGCCGAATGGCACGAGCTATCCAATGAAGAGAAACGCGCCCGTGGTATCGCGAATGGTGCCGGCGTGTCCATTGTGCGCGGCAACCGCGAGGTCGACTTCGGCTGGTTCTTCATGGGAGCGAAGCGGCGCGAAAATTACGACGACTGGTGGCGCTGTGAAATTCGATTCAATCCTGATCTCGACGACGCATTTGGCATTACGCATACTAAACAGCAAATTCGGCCGAAAGACTATCTGATCGAAGCGCTGCAGCCGATCATTGAAGATACGGCCAAGGCGCTCAATTCTCGCGTGCGGCAAAAGCACCTGAATCTCAAGACGGAAAAGACCGGGATCGAAGCGGAAAAGCTCGCCGCCAAGCGGCATGACCGTCTTCGTCCGATTCCGAGAGCCAAAGGACAGGGCAGCGATACGCGGGCGCTTTCCGAACTCGCCGACCGTCACGCGCGAGTAAGAGACGCGCTCACGCAAAAAACTCCGGAAACGAAATATCTGCTGGTCCAGGACGAGCAGGACAGCGGGCCATTCTACAAGCCTCTCGTCTCCGATGGAGTTCTCGTTGCAGTTCTCAACTCAAACCATCTCTTCTTCCGGAAGTTCTACGAGCCTCTCGTGAGCCAGAATGGCTTGGATTCCGCAAAGGCGTCGCACGTCATAAATCTCCTGCTTCTGGCTGCGACTCGCGCCGAAGCGCTTATGAACAACAAAGATGAGCGTAAAGCGCTTACTAAGTTCCGGAAGGAATGGAGTGAGGTACTCGACGCTCTGCTGCGCTCATAGGATGATAGATTGGGCGCCATTGACATCACACCGACAGCAGTTACGGCTGCATCATCCAAGCACCTTCTTGCGCAATTCGTAAGGGATTTATCTGTCGTCGGCTCCGACCTCGCAGACGTCAAATCGCAGCGGCTCCGTGCGCGGAGCCGCCTGCTTGCCTCTGCAGAAAAGCTGAAGACGAAAGACAAACAGGGCCTCGTTGCATCAGCATCGGTTATCGCCGATCTGATCGATCAGGGCTGGCTCATCAAGGTCAACAGGAAAGAAAGAATCCTCGCTCACCGGCCGTCCGACGACGACGAGGAGGTGCGGGTACATAAGCGCCGCCGTTATCAGGTTGCTCGGGACGCCCAACTTCGGCAGCCTGCCACGCGCGCATTCATCGAGCGCATGGAACGCGGCGTACTCACGAGCACCGGACGCCACTCGATCTTCTCGTTGATGCGGGATGGTCGCCATCTCCAATTTGAGATCAACGGCGCACTCTCGGGTACATCAGGAAAAGCACTTGCGGATCTCGTGCGACCTTACATCCAGTTCGTTCACTCCACGTCGAATTGCGCAATTACCGGTTTGGCGCTGCAGGATATATGGCGCTACTTTCGTCACACCTGGAGTAATCCATACGAGAGCGTGCCCGGACGCAGCATGCTGTTCCTCGTGCGCGATGGAGCCGCACCCAATCATCCTGTCATGGGCATCGGAGCCATTAGCAGCGCTGCCGTCCAACTCGATGCACGAGATCGTTTCATCGGATGGCTCGGCGAAGATATCATCGCCGAATGTCAACGGAATCCCGATCCACAATATGCGGACTGGGTAGTCACAACGATCGATAAGGCCCTCAAGTCAATCTATCGGCAAGATTTTCTCGAAAAGGGCATCTTGCCTGCGAAACTTCCGAAGCGCATCCCGCAGTCTGTGATCGTCAAGCTACTGAAACTTGCCGCTAAAGCGCGCGATGAGCACTACGCGCGCGCGGAAGCAGGACTGAATAAGGCAGGCGGCAATGCCGAAGGAGTTACGGCGACAGATTGGCAAAAATACGCGCGCTCCCCGCTTTTTTCCTTCAAGCGCGCACGAGAGATCGCGGCTCTCCTCGAAACTCGCAATACGTTGCAACTCGCTTTCGACGGCGTAGCCAAAGCAAGGCGACTGGAAGTCTTGCTCACGCCAGGAGCCGGCCAAGCAGCTTTTTCAAAGATTGTGCGCCTTGCTCGCTCGATGACCGTTGGCACGGAAATAGCCGATCTCACGGTGTGCGGTGCAGTGCCGCCGTACAATGCGCTTCTGGGCGGAAAATTGGTGGCGATGCTGGCCGCGAGTCCAGAAGTCGTTCTTGAATATAAACGGCGCTACCAATCGCTTCCGAGCATTATCGCCTCTTCGATGGCAGGGCGTGCGGTCGTGCGCCCTGCAAACCTTGTTTTTATTGGAACAACCAGTCTCTATGGGGAGCGTCCAAACCAATACGACCGAACATCGTACCCCTGCGACATGGTCGGTGGACCGAAAGGCGAAGCGGTTCGCTACCGATATCTCACAAGTCATGAACGTAGCCGCACGTCGGGTGTCGGTACGTTTCAATTCGGACGTGACACAAAGGCTGCGATCGAAAAATTCATGTCAAGCACGACCAATGGGCGCCGGGTCAACAACGTATTTGGCGAGGGAACGAGTCCAAAGCTGCGCTCACTTCGTGATGGTCTGAATGCTCTCGGCATAAGCTCGGACGAAATGCTCCAGCACGGGATAGAGAAAGTTGTTTATGGCGCAACATTGATTTCAAATACTGCCCGATATCTCCTTCGCCTGGACGACACGCCTCAATACCTCTTCTCGCTTGAGGAGGCACAAGCGAGCACAGCAAGGATTGCACAGTATTGGTTTGAGCGTTGGGCTTCGGCACGCATGCAACGAAGCGAAACAGAACAAAAATTGCTTGCGCATACGCTCGTACGTCCGATCCGGCATGGCGCGCGTGTGCAGCTTCCAGACAATGATATTGATCAGTTGTCGTTCCGGGTGGATTGATCTCGTCGTGTAAAGCGACATCCTCAAACTGCATCTGCCGACGCGATGCACGGCCGAGAAGGGTCGGCCGGACCGCTTGACTGTGCCTGACTGTCATCCAGAGAGGAAAAGTTTGGGCGGCGTTTCGTGACGGGTAGGAGGTCGAGAGAAAGAGCTTTCGGCAGCCCGTCGTGGAGAACCGCGATGAAGAACTCCGAACTGCTGACGACCAAGCGTCAGAACCTTCCGCCTCTCGAGAAGCAGCGCCAGTATATCTTGCGCTGTCTGATCCAGAAAAATGTATGCCCTAATTGCGGGCACGCACTGAACTTCTTCGAAGGTGCCCGCATAGACATCGATGACTGGCAGGGCAAAGCTGGCGATACGCCGTGTGGATGCACCTCGTGCAAGCGTCAACTTAGATACGTCGTTCCCTTCCTCTTTGCAGGCAATGGCGGTTGGCAATGGCATTTGGTGCCGATTCAACCCGAAGATTGACCATGCTGGCAATATTGCGTTCAGTGGGGCGTGCCCCTGCGGGGCCGGGCTGTCGGCTTCGCTGAAACCCCGGCTGCGCCGGGTTTTCACCCTTCGGGCGTCCATCCCTCACGCCGTTCCTGCGGCACCATTCGGGGAATCCGAACCGCCGCTGCGCGATGCCACACTCAGAGTGAGAGTGCTGGCCGGGTTGGCCGTGATGGGTTGGAAGCCGCGGGAGAGTCTCGCGGTGCCCGTCGCGGAGACCTGCGATGTCCAGACATCAATATCGGGCTCGCGCCGGCCAGGACCGGGCGACTCTCTATGACGAAATCACCGGCAAGATCATTGCCGAGTTGGAGGCCGGCCGCGTGCCCTGGGTCCAGCCCTGGGGAACGGCGGCAGCGAAAGCGTCGCTGGCGATGCCGAAGAATGCCTCGACCGGGCGGCAATACAGCGGCATCAACGTGCTCATTCTCTGGGGCGCGGTGATCGAGCACGGATTTACCGGCCAGAACTGGCTCACCTTCCGCCAAACCCTGTCGCTCGGCGGTCACGTCCGCAAGGGCGAACGCGGCACCACCGTCGTCTATGCCGACCGTTTCATTCCCGATGACGAGAAAAAGCGCGCGGCCGAGAGCGGCGAGGAAGCCCAGGCGATTCCGTTCCTGAAGCGGTTCACGGTCTTCAACACCGATCAGTGCGACGAACTTCCCGACAAGACTGCGATCGTCGCGCCGCCGCCACCGCCTGGCATGATCGAGCCGCGGGTGGAGACGCTGATCAAGGCGACCGGCATCGACTTCCGCATTGGCGGCTACCGCGCCTTCTATGTCCCCGCCGGAGACTATGTGCAGGTGCCGCCGCCGGCGGCGTATTTCGAGCCGGTCAACTGGCACCGAACGGCCCTGCATGAGCTGGGCCACGCGAGCGGTCATCATTCACGCCTCAACCGCGATCTCTCCGGCGCGCACGGCTCGAAGAAATACGCCTTCGAGGAACTGATCGCCGAACTCTGTGCTGCGTTTTCCTGTGCATCGCTCGGCATCGTGCCGACCGTGCGGCATGCGGACTACATCGGCTCCTGGCTTGAGGTCTTGCGTGAGGACAATCGGGCCATCGTCCGAGCGGCGTCGCAGGCGAGCAAGGCTGCCGACTTCATCCTCGGCTTCCTGCCGGACGAACACGCGCGGCGCGAAATCCCGGTCGATGCGGTCGAAGGGAGGGCGGCGTGATCCTCCTCACACCGGAACTGCGCGAGCGCCTGCTCGCCAATGGCTGCCGCCGCGGTCTCGACCATGTACCTGTGGTCAAATTCTTCAACCCGCTCGGCATCGGCACCTGGCTCGCGACCGAGCTCGACGAGGATGGCGATACGCTATTCGGGCTTGCCGACCTCGGAGATCCCGAGCTCGGATCGTTCAGTCTTGCAGAGATGCAATCCTTGGAGCTTCCGCTCGGCATGGGCATCGAGCGCGACATCCTGTTCGCGGGTGAATATCCGCTGTCGGTCTATGCACAAGCGGCACGGACCGCAGGACGAATCGTGATCGACGAGCGATCGCTGCGCGCCCCGGCCGCGGCCCTGCAACGGGAGGGGTAGCGAGAGTGAGAGGGCGGAGTGGGCTCCGCGACGGGTTGGAGGCCGAGAGAGAGTCTCTTGGCTGCCCGTCGTGGAGAGCTGACATGGCAAAGGCCGTTCAGAAGATCAAACTGTCGCCCTCGCGCGACATTCCCTTCAACAAGCTGGTGCTCAGCCAGTCGAACGTGCGGCGCGTCAAGGCCGGCGTCTCGATCGAGCAACTGGCCGAGAGCATCGCGCAGCGTACCTTGCTGCAGAGCCTCAACGTGCGCGCGGTCCGCGATGCCGACGGCAACGAGACCGGCATGTTCGAAGTACCGGCCGGCGGGCGCCGCTACCGCGCTCTTGAGCTGTTGGTGAAGCAGAAGCGCATGGCCAAGACGCAGCCGGTTCCGTGCGTGGTCCGCGAGGGCGGCATCGCCGAGGACGACTCGATCGCGGAAAACGATGAGCGCGTCGGCCTACATCCGCTCGATCAATTCCGCGCCTTCCAGACCCTTCGCAACCTCGGCATGAGCGAGGAAGACATTGCCGCACGACATTTCGTGTCGCCGACGATCGTCAAGCAGCGCCTGCGACTCGCCGCCGTGTCGCCGAATCTGCTCGACGTCTATGCCGATGACGGCATGACGCTCGAGCAGTTGATGGCGTTCACCGTCACCAGCGATCACGCTCGGCAGGAGCAGGTGTGGGACAACGTCAGCAAGTCGGGCTACGATGAGCCGTACCAGATCCGGCGCATGCTCACCGAAAGCGCGGTCCGTGCCTCCGACAAGCGCGCGCAGTTCGTCGGCGTCGCGACCTATGAGGCCGCCGGCGGCGCCGTTCTGCGCGACCTGTTCGAGCACGACGACGGCGGCTGGCTGCAGGACGTGCCGCTGCTCGACCGTCTCGTCACCGAGAAGCTGAAGGGAACAGCGGAAACGATTGCAGCCGAGGGCTGGAAGTGGATCGAGGTCGCCGTCGGCTTCCCGTACAATCACGATTACGGCCTGCGGCAGCTCGAAGGTACGCCGGCCGACATCACGGCCAAAGAGCAAGCGACGATCGACGCCCTCCAGGCCGAGCAGGCAAAGCTCGAAGCCGAGTATCAAGACGTCGACGAGTTGCCGGACGAGGTCGACATTCGGCTCGGCGAGATCGAGGAGGCGCTGTCCGCGTTCGATGAGCGGCCGCACATCTATGATCCGGTCGAAATCGCGCGCGCCGGCGCCTTCGTCAGCATCGACAGCGACGGCACGATCCTGGCCGAGCGCGGTTTCGTGCGGCCGGAGGACGAGGCGCCGGTCGATCAGACGGACGGAGAGGGTGAACACGCTTCGTCCGGCACGGACGGAACTGATCCTCGCACGCCATCCACGCGCCGCGCCGTCATCACAGTCGGCGGCAATCAGCCCGACGCGGAGGATGAGGAGGACGACGGCATTAAGCCGTTGCCAGACCGCCTCGTCATGGAGCTGACAGCGCATCGCACGCTCGCGCTGCGGGATGCGGTTGCGAGCAATCCGCACGTCGCGATGACTGCGCTCCTGCACAAGCTCTGCGTCGATGCATTCCACAACGGCTACGCGCCGGGGTGCATGGAGGCAGCGGTCCGGCAGGTCCATCTGCCGGTTCAGGCGCCGGGTCTGAACGACAGCGCGTCGGCCAAGGCCGTCGACGAGCGGCACGAGGCCTGGAAGGCCGACATGCCCAAGGATGACGATGCGTTGTGGAACTGGCTCGCTGCGCTCCACGAGGCCAGCCGCTCCACGTTGCTGGCCCATTGCGTCTCCTACGGCGTGAACGCGCTGTTCGAGAAGGTCGATCGCTATGGCGGCAACGGCGTGTCGTCCCACGGCCTGCGCCGCCGGCTCGACCAGGCCGATCGCCTAGCGCGTGCCGTCAATCTCGACATGGTGGAAGCCGGATGGCGGCCGACGGTCGAGAACTATCTCGGCCGCGTCACCAAGAGCCGCATCCTCGAAGCCGTGCGCGAGGGGAACGGCGAATTGTCCGCGCAGCTCATCGACCATCTCAAGAAGACAGAGATGGCGAAGGAGGCCGAGCGGCTGCTCGACGGCACTGGATGGCTTCCCGAGCCGCTGCGTCTCGCCGAGACCGCTTCGTCGTCCGATGGCTCTAACAGCGCCGCCGAGCCGCTCCCCGAATTCCTCGCCGATGAGGAGGACGAAGCGGCCGACACGGGCGACGATGAGCATCCGCACGCCGTCGCCGCCGAATGACCCGATCCGGCGGGGCGGCTCCGGCCGTCCCGCTTCCTTCCACCGCCATCTCAATCCTCAGCCCGGCCCTCGCACCGGGCTTCATCGTTTCTGGAGCACCATCATGACCAACGACATCTCGACTCCCAACCCGACTCTCGATACCGCCTCTTGGCTCGCGCAGGAGCAAGCGCGTGCGAGGCTTGAGGAATCCATTCGCCCCGAGAACAAGGCCGTGCTGTTCGAAGCGCTTGCGCAGGTCGGCATCACCACCGTCCTCGTCGAATTCGATGGCTATGGCGACAGCGGGCGGATCGAAGACATCAGCGCCCATGCGGGCCCCGACATCACCGTCGATCTTCCCTCGCGCAATGTGGAAATTGCCCGCGTTGAGTACGGCAGCCTTGCAATCGTCCGCGAGGCTTTCACGGTGAAGGAGGCAATCGAACGACTTGCCTACGATTTCCTCGAAGAGACCCACGGCGGCTGGGAAAACAACGAAGGCGCCTATGGCAATTTCCTGTTCGATGTCACTGAGCGCACGATCACGCTCAACTACAATCAGCGGATCGAGACCTCCGAATACAGCCAGCATGTGCTCTGAGGGAGGCAGCGATGGCGCACCCCTATCACCATTCGTTGTCATCCGTGCGCAAGTGGGGCGGGACGGTCGAGGACTACCTGGCGATCCATAGCTGGTTCGACGCCAGCAAGGAGATTACCGCCGACTTCCGGCACCGCGCATTGCGGCATCATGCCGAAGGCATCTTCATGGCCGAAACCATCTTCGGTCCGACCATCACGCTGTCGTCCGGCCGCGTGATTCCGACGCGCTGGGTCGGCGAGCAGCACGTCATCGAGGATCTCGGCTTCATCCCATCCTTCGCCGACTGGGTGAAAGCCATCCGGCCCGAGCCCTGGATGGGACGGACCCGGCGCATCGAGCATGAGTTCGAGGCCTTGCCCAGCGCACCGGCTGCTACGGAGGGCGCCTGATGTACGGCACCTATCTCCGGCTCGACATCACCGTCCATGACGGCTGGCGGGCGGTCGTGCGCGCGGCCTCGCGCAAGCTCACACGGCAGTCGCTGCGCGACCCGAACCGCCGCGCGGCGCGCAAACAGTTCTACCGCCAGATGCTCGCCTATCACCGCCAGGCGCAGGAGATCGTCGCGACCTGGCGGCTCTGACCTCGTCCTCACCTCCACCCACCTCGGCCCGGTTCCCCGTAGCAGGAGCGCCGGGCCGTTTCACTTTCAGGAGAACCCCAATGGCCGACTACTACACCCCGACCGTGATCCAGCAGTCGATTCCCGATGCGGATATGACGCCGCTGGAGCTTCTGCTTCTCTCTCATATTTTCGATGCCGAACGCGACAGCGACGGCTAGTACTTCTTCTCCGAGCAGGGGCCGTCCGACATGCTCTCTATCGAGCGGGCCGCCCTTGAAGCCGCACTCGCCGCGTCGGAGAGCGCCGGCGACAGCACCGCCAATCGCTTCGTCAGGGAGCATCTGCCCGACCTGCGATCGGGGGAGCCGCCGCCGTCGCATCTCGATCTCGACCTCAGCACGACATCCTGGGAATTCTTCATGCAGGACATCGTGAAGCGATCGTCGACGCTGGCTTATGTCACAGCCGTGTCCTCCTTCACCTGCTCGCGGATGCGGCCAGACGGCTTCGGCGGCGCTGCCGTCCTGATCTCCGCCGACGAGATCACGGGCAAGTCCACCAGCGATCTGCTCGAGGAGTTCATCGAGCACGTCGCGCCGTAAAGTCTTCCGGCCGCGTATGCATTGCGCCCGCCGGAATCGTCGCGCGATCATGTGCGACCCTGGTACCCATTCCTCCGTCCCGTCGCATCGGCCGTCAACGGGCAAGCCGTTTCCGCGTCGGCCTGACGGCCTCGCGTGACCGCCGATGCTTGGCCGCGCCCCTTCGTCCGTCCGCCGCAACGCGAGACGAAGGAGCGAAGGACGATGTGCAGGGTTCTCAACAAGCATCATGCGGGCATTCCGGCAGGCGCCATCTACATCGGCCGCGGCTCGAAGTGGGGCAATCCGTTCCGGATCGTCCACGACGGCGACCGCGCGACCGTGATCGCAAGATACGAGCGCTGGCTTGCAGACCAGCAGCACTTGCTGCGCGCGCTCGACGAGCTTCGCGGCCGCGATCTCGTCTGCTTCTGCGCGCCGCGCGCATGCCACGGCGACTTCTTGCTGCGGCTCGCCAACGCCACGCGCGACGAGCGCATCGCGTGGTGGCGCGCGGTGAAAGCGGCGGCATGAGAGCGAGAGGAAGGCCGGGAGGCGGGCGAGCCCGGCGCGTGAAGAGAGCGAGCCGCCGGGATCGCATCATCCGCTCTCGGAGTCTCTCCGATGCCCAGAACGTCCACGACCTTCGACTTCGGCAAACCCGTCGCCTATGACGAGCATGCCAAGCGTCTCTTCCATAGCCGCGCACGATCGCAGCTCCGCCGCCTCGCAACGGCGCTCGGCCTTGCGCCGGGATCCTATGACCTGCGGTCCAACCCCGCCGGCATCGCCGTCTCCGGCGAAATTACCCTGCACACCGAACGCCTCTATGTGCAGGCGTCCCAATCCGTGATGGGCAATGCTAACGGCATTCTCTTTCACACTTGTAAGGGACGGAAGGACTATGTCGGCGGCTCGAATAACTTCGCCTCGCTCGACCTCCTCAATAGGCCCGAGGAACTGGCGCAGCGGATTCGGGAGCGGTGCCATGTTTGACATCGCTCACGTAAGGTTTCCGCGTTCCGATTGTGGGTGCGTGATCATCGCTACCGCTTTAGCTTTCATGTCAAGCGATGGCAGCGGGCGTGGCACTACGCTACCCATCGCGTCTCGGCCGACGATGCGCAGCGCATGATGCGCGATTGCCGATTCCCAGCAGGCTGGCATCCGCTCCTGGTCCTCACCGTCGAAGACACGCTCGAGCAGGCGCGCGAGGAGCTTGCCGATCATCCCGAGTTGCCGCGCCTCATCGCCGACGGCTGCGCGCGCGTCGGCGACAAGTGGGAGTCCTACAACGACGAACTGTGGGAAGCGGGCGTTGGGCGATCAGCCTCGCCAGGGAATACGCCGCTGACGAGGGTATCACGCTGACCGCGCTCGACGACGAGCGTGAGTCCGCGAACTGACGCTCCCGCTCATCCACCGTCACCACGAGCCCGGCCCCCGCGCCGGACTTTTCGCATTTCACAACCTGTTCGAAAGGAGACCCATCATGGGTTGGCTCTACATGCAATCGCTCAAAGGCCATTACGGCCCGCGCCAATATCTCGATGCGCAGTTCACCTCCACGCGGCTGGAGCTGACGTCAAAGGTGCTGCGATCCGCGCTCGTCGGCATGCGCGTCTATTACGCGGCCATCGAGCATGTTCGTCACGAGAAAAGCGAACGCATCGTCTTCGCCGCCGTGTGTCTCGTCCGCTACAACCCGCGCGACCGCGAGGGCTATATCTTCGGCTACAAGGACATGGACGAAACCGTGGGGCCGAACGAGTCCGACTGTCCCGAAGCTATCCTCGATCTGCTCACGCCGACCGAGTATCCGTACGCGCAAGCCTGGCGTACCCGCTGCCGGGAGAACGCAGCCGCGCGGCGCGCGCTGTCGAGCAAGCCGTCGCCGCGTCGCGGCCAGACGATCATATTCGACCAGCCGCTTTCGTTCTCGGATGGCCGCAGCCTCGATCGCTTCGAGGTCGTCGCTAATCCACGCAGTCATCGTACCATGCTGTTCCGTGCCACCGACACCGGCGGGCTTTATCGCATCACGAATGTCAAGAAGCGGGCTTATCGGCTGGTCGATCCGGACTGATGTGGATCGGATTCGACGATCCTGGTCGCAGCGACTGGCGCGCTCGACCAGTGGCTCGGCCACGCCCTTCACAAAACGCTGGCAGCGCCCTCACGCTGCCTTCTGGAACCGGATGCCGGGGCGCAGTCCTGCGCGCTCCGCAAGCCGAACCAGCATGCTCAGGCTGAACCGGTTGATCTTTCCGTTCTTGATCTCGGATACCCGCGCCTGAGTGATGCCGAGGCGCTTCGCGGCCTCGATCTGCGTCAGCCCGGACTTGCCGAGCCACTTGTTGATCCCGGACAGCAGCTTGGCGCGCATTTCAAGCTCAGCTGCTTCTTCCGCCGGGAACAGGTCGTGAAATACCGATTTTGCCATTGTCGTCACCTGATCTGTCTGAGCCGTGCCTTGGCGAGGTCAATGTCCCGCTTGGCCGTTGCTTGTGTTTTCTTCTGGAAGGCATGCAGTACGTGGACAACGCCGCCGATCGTGGTCAGGTAGATGATCCGGTAGGCGCCAGACGCCTGACGTATCCTGATCTCGCGGACGCCTGGCCCGATAGATGTCATCGGCTTCCAGTCGGACGGGTCCTCGCCGATCTGAACCTGGAACAATTGATATCCAGCTTCGCGCCGGGCGTCCTTCGGAAATGCGTCGACATCGGATCGGCTGCTGCCGTGCCACTTCACTTCCTTCATCTTGTGACTATGCCAAAAATGGCATAGTCCGTCAATACGACGCTACGGCAGACGCTCGGTTGGTGAGCAGGTGAGAGGGAGAGGCGGGCCGGGACAGGTTTGAGCCGCCGCGGGTCGAGAGAGCGTCCGGGCGGCCGATCCGTCCCGCTCTCCCGAGGCTCCCATCATGTCGCAACCTTCCGCGTCCGCGGCCGCCATCGCGGCTGCGCCAGCTCGTGCCGCCGCAGACCCCGCTGCCGCCATCGTTGCGGCCGCGCACCTCCTCCTTCCCCATCTCGAATCCGGTCGTCGCATCGATGCCGCGATGTTGCGCGCCACGATGGAAAGCGCGTTCGGCGCCTCCGACGCCGATGGGGCCTGGACCTGGAAGACCGCCTACGAAGCCTGCGAGGCGGCGACGGTCCTCTTCCTGCGCAAGTTCGGTCCCGCCATGCGTGCAAGGGCGGCGTCGCCGGCGGCAATGCTGTCGATGCTCGCGAAGGTCACGGCGCTCCTTCCGACCCACACGTGCCGCTCCGAGGAGAGCCAGACACTCCAGCAATTCTCGACGCCAATCGGACTCGGATTCGTTGCAAGTGTGGCCGCCGGCATCACGCCCGCCGATCTCGTACTCGAGCCCTCTGCCGGGACCGGACTCCTTGCAATTCATGCCGAGCTCGCGGGCGCGAGCCTCATCCTGAACGAGCTCGCCGATACGAGGGCCTCTCTGCTCGAGCATCTGTTCGCCGGCATTTCGGTCACCCGGCACGATGCTGCTCACATCCACGACCATCTCGACACATCGTTGCGTCCAACGGTCGTGCTCATGAATCCACCGTTCTCGGTCGCGGCTCATGTCGAGGGCCGCGTTGCCGACGCGGCGCTCCGGCACCTGTCCTCGGCGCTCGCGCGTCTCGCTGACGGCGGCCGTCTGGTCGCCATTACCGGCGCAAACTTTTCACCCGACAATCCATCCTGGCGCGACGCGTTCGTGCGATTGCAGGAGCGCGGCCGTGTCGTGCTCTCGGCAGCGATCGACGGGCGAGTCTATGCCCGTCATGGCACGACCACCGAGACGCGGCTCACCGTCATCGATCGGGTGCTTGCTGACGATCCGACGATATTCCCCACCTCTGCGGGAATGGCGACCAACCCGGCCGTGCTGCTCGACTGGGTGACGGCGCTCGTCCCGCCGCGGCCGGCCGTGACGATCGCGCCCACGGTTCAAGCAACCATGCGTAAGACGATTGCTCCGCGAAGGTCGGCCGGGCGTCCAGCTTCGATATCGCGGAATCCCTCGCCCGCTGTCGTTGCCGAGCCCGCCGCCGTCGAGGTCGCCTACGAAACCGTCGACTGGGCGCCAGAGACCGGGGGGCGCATCGCGGATGTGCTCTATGAAGGTTATGTCCTTCAGTCGATCCGCATTCCCAGTTCTCAGGCCCATCCGACGCGGCTCGTGCAATCCGCCGCCATGGCCTCGGTGGCACCGCCCAAGCCGAGCTATCGGCCTCATCTCCCGCCGGTAGTGATCTCGGGCGGCTTATTGTCCGACGCCCAGCTCGAGAGTGTCATCTACGCCGGCGAGGCGCATTCCGGGTACCTCGCTGGCTCTTGGACGGTCGACGAAACCTTCGATGTCGTCTCGGCGGCGCCGGACGACGCCGAAGGGGCTGTCCGCTTCCGCCGCGGCTGGTTCCTGGGCGACGGCACCGGCGCCGGCAAGGGCCGCCAGGTCGCCGGCATCCTGCTCGACAACTGGCTCAAGGGCCGGCGCCGCGCCGTCTGGATCTCGAAATCCGACAAGCTGATCGAAGATGCGCAGCGCGACTGGTCCGCGCTCGGTCAGGAGAGGCTCCTCATCACGCCGCTCGCACGCTTCCGCCAGGGAACGCCGATCCGGCTGGAGGAGGGCATCCTTTTTACAACCTACGCCACGCTACGGTCCGACGCGCGCGAGGAAAAGGTTTCGCGCGTGCAGCAGATCGTCGAATGGCTAAGCCGCGATCCCGGCTCGGAGGCCGGGGCAGACTTCGACGGAGTGATCGTCTTCGACGAGAGCCACGCGATGCAGAACGCGGCCGGCGAAAAGTCCGAGCGCGGCGAGCGCGCGCCCTCGCAGCAGGGCCGCGCGGGCTTGCGCCTGCAGCACGCCTTGCCGAACGCGCGCGTGCTCTACGTCTCGGCGACCGGCGCCACCACGGTCCATAATCTCGCCTACGCACAGCGGCTCGGCCTGTGGGGCGGGGCGGATTTTCCGTTTGCCACCCGTGCGGAGTTTGTCGAGGCGATCGAGGCCGGCGGTGTCGCCGCCATGGAGGTGCTCGCCCGCGATCTCAAGGCGCTCGGTCTCTATGCGGCCCGTTCGCTCTCGTTCGAGGGTATCGAATACGAACTGATCGAGCATCAGCTCACGCCGGAGCAGATCCGCATCTACGACGCCTATGCGGGCGCGTTCCAGGTGATCCATAACAATCTCAATGCCGCATTGCAGGCTGCCAATATCATTGGCGAGACCGGGACGCTCAACAGCCAGGCTAAATCGGCCGCCCGTTCGGCCTTCGAGAGCGCCAAGCAGCGCTTCTTCAATCACCTCATCACGGCCATGAAGACCCCGGCGCTGATTGCCGCGGTCGAGCGCGATCTCGCGCAGGGCCACGCCGCCGTCATCCAGATCGTCTCCACTGGCGAGGCGCTGATGGAGCGGCGGCTCTCCGAGATTCCGACCGAGGAATGGGGCGACGTGCAGGTGGACATCACGCCGCGCGAATACGTCCTCGACTACCTCGCGCACGGCTTTCCAACCCAGCTTTATGAGCCGTTCACCGACAGCGAGGGCAATCTCTCCTCTCGCCCGGTCTATCGCGATGGCCAGCCGGTGCAATGCTGCGAGGCCATCGAGCGGCGCGACCGCATGATCGAGCGCCTGGCATCGCTTGCACCGGTCCACGGCGCCCTCGACCAGATCGTGCAGCGCTTCGGCACCGATCACGTCGCTGAGATCACGGGCCGCTCACGCCGCATCGTGCGCAAGCGAGGGACGAACGGTTTCGACCGTCTCACCGTCGAGGCGCGCGCCGGCTCGGCCAACCTCGCTGAAGCGCAGGCCTTCATGGACGACGAGAAGCGCATCCTCGTCTTCTCCGACGCTGGCGGCACCGGCCGGTCGTATCACGCCGATCTCGCGGCGAAGAACCAGCGCCTGCGCGTCCATTATCTCCTGGAAGCCGGGTGGAAGGCCGATACCGCCATCCAGGGTCTCGGCCGCTCGAATCGCACCAACCAGGCGCAACCGCCGCTATTTCGCCCAATCGCGACCGACGTGAAAGCCGAGAAGCGCTTCCTCTCTACGATTGCGCGGCGGCTCGATACGCTCGGCGCCATCACCAAGGGCCAGCGCCAGACCGGCGGGCAAGGACTGTTCCGGACTGACGATAACCTCGAATCCGTCTACGCTCGGGCCGCGCTCCGCCAACTCTATCTCTTGCTCTATACGGGGAAGGTCGAAGGCTGCTCGCTGCAGGCGTTCGAGGACGCGACCGGCCTGCGGCTCACCGACAACGACGGCAGCTTGCGCGAGGATCTGCCGCCGATCACCACCTTCCTCAATCGGCTGCTCGCGCTCACCATCGACCTGCAGAACACGCTGTTTGGCGTGTTCGACGACCTGCTGCGGGCCAAGGTCGAAGGCGCCATCGCGTCGGGCACCTACGACATCGGCGTCGAGACGATCATGGCCGAGAGCCTCATCGTCACCGGTCGCCGCACGCTCTACACCCATCCGCAAGGCGGTGCCGCAGCGCGCCTGTTCACCATCACGCGCCGCGATCGCAACCGGCCATTCACGCTGGCCGAGGCGCTCGAGCGGGCACGTGATCGCCATGCGAAGCTCCTGGTCAACAGTCAGTCGGCACGTGCCGCTGTACAGGTGCCAGCCCCAAGCCTGATGCACGACGACGGCGCGGTCGAACGCCGCGTTCGCCTGCTGCGGCCGATGGAGCGACCGGCGATCTCGGTCGATGGTCTGGCGCAGTCGCATTGGAAGGAATCCGACCGCGCCGACTTCGTTCGCGCCTGGGAAGCCGAGATTGCCGCGGTGCCGGAATTCACCGACAGCAGCTTTCACATCGTCACCGGTCTGCTGCTGCCGATCTGGAAGCGACTACCCAATGAGTCGATGCGGGTCTACCGGCTCCAGACCGACGATGGCGAACGCGTCATCGGCCGGCTGGTCTCGCCCATTTGGGTTACGCAGGCGACCGAGGCTGACGCACCGAGTTTAGGCCCAGCCGACGCCTTCGCGACCGTGCTCGACGGACGGATCATTTTGCAGCTTCAGGACGGATTGGAGCTGCGTCGCGTCAATGTCATGCGGGAATTCCGTATCGAGCTCACCGGCTTCACCGACGGCATGGTCGAACGGCTGAAGGCCATCGGCCTCGTCTCCGAGATCATCGCCTGGAAGCTGCGCCTGTTCGTTCCGACCGGGGCATCGGGCCCGGCGATCCTCGGCAAGCTGACGGAGCGTCATCCGCTCGTCCGCGCGGCCGAGAAGGCGGCGGCGTGAGGTGGGCGCCATGTCCTCGCAAGCCGCCGAACTGGCGCGCCGCCTCGCGCGTGATGCCGAGGCGGTATGCCGCCATTACCTCTCCAATGGGCGCCGCCAGGGCCGCTACTGGCTGGTCGGCGACGTGACGAACAACCCGGGACGAAGCCTGTTCGTCCGCCTGACTGGTCCGGAGAGCGGCAAGGGCGCTGCCGGCAAATGGACGGACGCAGCGACCGGCGAGCACGGCGACCTGCTCGACGTCATTCGTGAAAGTTGCGGCCTTGCCGACTTCCACGATGTCATTGGCGAAGCCCGGCGCTTTCTGAGCCTACCGCGGCCCCAGCCGCCGCCCACTTGCCACACGCGGCAACAGCCGCCGACACCGCCCGGTTCACCCGAATCCGCCCGCCGCCTGTTCGCCATGTCGCAGCCGATTGCGGGCACGATCGCCGAGACGTATTTCCGCAAACGCGGCATCACGGCCTTGCATGAACTCCGCGCCCTGCGATTTCACCCGCGCTGCTACTACCGGCCCGATGTGGATGCCCCGACCGAGATCTGGCCCGCGCTGATCGCCGCCGTCACCGATCTCGCCGGCAAGATCACAGGCGCGCATCGCACTTGGCTCGACCCGTCAGGCCGCGACAAGGCGCCCGTCGACACGCCGCGACGCGCCATGGGGCATCTCCTCGGGCACGGCGTGCGGTTCGGCATCGCGGCCGACGTCATGGCGGCCGGCGAGGGCCTCGAGACCATGCTGTCGCTGCGCGGCGCTTTGCCGGCCCTGCCCATGCTTGCCGCGCTCTCGGCCAATCACCTTGCCGCCATCCTGTTCCCGGCAACGCTCCGGCGCCTCTACATTGCGCGCGACCGCGATCCGGCCGGCGACGTGGCGGTAACGACATTGACCGAGCGGGCACACTTCGCTGGCATCGAAGCGCTGACGCTCACGCCGGCGCTCGGCGATTTCAACGAAGATCTGCGTCAGCTCGGCGTCGATGAGCTGCGCGCGGCCTTGCGCATCCAACTCGCCCCGGAAGACGTGCCGCGATTCCTGCTCTCAATCGACGCGGCCGCGCCGGGACGATGAATGCGAGGTCGATTTCCCGGTCGCGCAAATCGGTCTCCGCTGATCCTCCCTTCCCGGGGAGCGGCCGCGGCCCACGGCCTTCAGAGGGCGATCGGACGGCAGCCGGCCCGGGCCCGCAACGGCGGTCGGCGGCTATTTTCCGCCGCCGGAGAGCCACTCAAGCCGACGCGGCTTCGCCGCGCAGTACTCTTACGATTCCGGCTTTGCATCGCGAAACAAAATAGCCGCCGCCCGCCGTCCTCCGCTGCGCTCCGGCCGCGGGGCGGTGCGGGCCCGGTCCGCCCGCCGTCAGGTGATCGCCGTGAAGGCCGCGATAGGCGCGGCCGAAACCCGAGAAGGGACATCATCATGGCGACCGATCGCGACGACACCGAATTCTCAACCCCACACACATCTCCCACAGCCCACGTCCTTACCGAGTTCCAGCTCCATGGCTACCATCCATTCCAGGACGAGCCCGATCCGCGACCGCTGCCCGAAGCCGACGCCATCGCCGGCGCCGTCGCCGACATCTTCGACGCCCTCAACGCGACGCTGTCGGACACGCGCCTCGAACCCGATCTTGCGGGCCTCTTGTGGTCGACCGTCAATCTCTTCCACCGCGCCGCCGGCCGCGTACAACGCGAGCTCGACGACAACGAGGATGCCCAGAAGCGCAGCCAGAAGGAACAGGACGGCTCGGAAATCCGCTCGGTCGAGCTCGAGCGCCTCCTGGCCGAGGGCCTGACCCTCATCGAGCGCCGCAACAGCATGGAGCTCTTCCGCGACATCGCCGCCGACCAGTTCGAGCGCGCGACCGGCTCACCGTGGCGCCCGCGCACGGGCTCGCTGGTCAACCACCGCACGCTCACCGCGGCGATGATCGACAGCCGCGAATTCCTTGCCGCCAAGCGCCGCGCCGAGACGGAGCCGCTGCTCCCGGCCGGCCCGAAGATCGCCTTCACCGGTGGGATCGATTTCAATGATCATCACGCGATCTGGGACGGGCTCGACAGGGTCCACGCCAAGCACCTGGACATGGTGCTGCTCCACGGCGGATCGCCCAGAGGCGCCGAGCGCATCGCCGCCCGCTGGGCCGACCACCGCAAGGTTCCACAGATCGCGTTCAAGCCCGACTGGGCCCGCCACAACAAAGCTGCACCGTTCAAGCGCAACGATCAGATTCTCGACGTGCTGCCGATCGGCGTCATCGTCTTCCCCGGCTCCGGCATCTCCGCCAACCTCGCCGACAAAGCCAGGAAGCTCGGCATCCCGGTCTGGAAGTTCGGCCTTGGCAGCGCCTGAATGCTGCCAGGGCGAATCCGCCGCACTCCCGCGCAGAATGCGGCCTCGATCTATCCGAGCCGCGCCTTGCTCTTTCGAAGCGTCACGAGCCTCGCCGCGTGCTACGGCTTCCTATGCGTCTTCGGCCTCACGGCCCAGCTCTCCTCGCGCCCGGCCTGTTTTGCCGCTCCCTGCAAAGCTCGGCGAAACTCGTCTCTCTTTTCGTGAATCGAGGCGATCACGGGACCGGTTGCGATTCCCAATCCTACGAGCGCCGCCTCAGACAGTTGCAGGCTTGCCTCGATGGTTTCGGGAACGGCGTCGGTTGCGCCGACACTGTAGAGATGGCTTGCGTGGTTTTCATCGCGAGCGCGAGAAACGATCAGAGCGTCAGGCCTCACATCACGAACACGCTTCACGATTGTATCGATCACCTTGTGCGAGTTGATGGTGATGATGACGCCTGTCGCCTGCGATAAACCACAGATCATCAAAAAGTGCAGATCGGATGCGTCACCGTAGTAGACTGCGTGACCGAGCCGCCGTTCGCGGGCGACACCAGCTGCATCACTATCTATGGCGATATATTTAACTCCGTGCTGCTTGAGTAACGAGCACACAACCTTGCCGACGCGCCCATACCCGACGACGATCGCATGTCGCTCGCCGCCAGACGGTTGGATCATCAGATCAGGATCGACAAGCGGCGTCGCTGGCGGTGCCGGAATCAAACGTCTCGCCGCTAGCGATAGCAGTGGGGTGAACACCATCGTGACTGCAGTTGCGGCGAGTGCAAAATTGGCGATTGGTTCCGACACGAGCTGCTGGCTGGCTGCCAGCCCGATGCTGACAAAAGCGAATTCCCCGCCGGGACCAAGGAGCAGACCGCCCTCCAGAGCGGCAGGCCAGGAGACGCGGAAGACTCTAGCCAAAGCGTAGAAGATCGCCGCCTTCAGCACAATCAAGCCGACAATAGTAATCAATAACCAAACCGGCTCGCGTGCAAATTCGCGAAAGTCAATCTTCATTCCGACGGTGAAGAAGAAGACGCCCAGAAGCAGGCCCTTGAGCGGGTCGATCGCAGTCTCGATCGCTTTGCCGAATTCCGTCTCGGCGAGCATGAGCGCGATCACGAACGCCCCAAGAGCCATTGATAGGCCCGCCCCGCTTGCAACGAGCCCGGCTGCAATGATTACGAATAAGGCTGCCGCGATGAACAACTCAGCGGAACGAGTCGTGGCGACCAACCGAAACAGAGGGCGGAGCAGGAAGTAACCAAAAACAACAAGCGCCCCAATCGCAATCGCAGCTTTCCCGAGCGAGATTGCAAGGCCGCCGACGACCGATCCTTCCGACCCGGTCGAAAGCACGGAAATGAATACGAGGATCGGAATGACGGCGAGATCCTGAGCGAGGAGCACCGAAAAGCTTGCCCGCCCTGCCGACGTGGTGAGGCGTGCCTGACTTGACAGGAGTTCGAGTACAATTGCCGTCGAAGACAGCGATAGGCTTAGACCTATGATTGCCGCCGAAGTTGTGCTCAGACCTGCTACTTTGGCGGCGCCGGCGAGAAGCAGGGCCGTGATGACGACCTGCAGCCCGCCGAGCCCAAAGACCAGCCTTCGCATCGTTACAAGCCGCCTGAATGAAAGCTCAAGACCAATCAGGAACAGCAGGAAGACGACGCCAAGCTCAGCGAGGCCCGCAACATTTTGCGCGTCGACGATCGTGAACCAGTAGAGGACCGGAAATGTCTTAATCAAAGAGCCAAGTCCATGCGGCCCAAGAACTGCGCCCGCACCCAGGTAGCCCAGGATTGGGCTCATACCCCAACGTCCGACAAGCGGCACCACGATACCCGCCGTGCCGAGCACAACGAGGATATCGCTATAGATTTCAATGGTATCGGTTCCAGCCAAGGGCTGCCTCCATCGCACATTCAAGATCACGGATACGACGATATCGAGAGAGGGTAGCACCAACCTGAATATCGGGGTCCGATGGCCAGTTACGCGTGCTTTTTGCGGGGAGCTTTTGCCATCATCACCACCAGCGGAACATGGATTCCAATTCCGACGCGGACCGGCTATTCTCCGCGTCGCGCCATGGTGGTGGTGGGAGGCGCAGCCGTTGCTTTGTACGGAGGCATACCACCATGATCATCATCGGCATCGTTCTGAGCTTTGTCGGCCTCGCCTATCTCTGCTGGCTGCTGTTCTCCCTCGCGGTCAACGCGGTTCCATTCTTAATTGGCGTGGCCGCAGGGCTTGCCGCTTCTAACAGCGGTTCTGGTCCGATCGCCGCGATTGTCATCGGCGCGGCGGTCGGCACCTTCACCCTCGTTATTGCGCGACTCGCTTCCACACACATGCGCTCACCGCTTGTGCGCGCCGCGCTCGCACTTCTGTTTGCCATACCCGCCGCCGCGGCGGGCTATCACGCCGCGCGCGGGCTCGCGCACATCGTCGTACCTGCGGAGGCTTGGCGCGAGACAATCGCAGTTGCCGGCGCAGTCATCGTAGCGACGACCGCCTTCATGCGTATGTGGCTCTCTTCCCCGCCCGATGCCGTCCCGGGCGTTGCTGCCGGTCTGACATCGACTCGTCTGCCGGCGCCACAGACCAGGGAGCTGAGCGCTCGCCGTTCGTCTCTCAGAATGACTTATCCAGACCGATCGCTCTGATCGCCGCGCACGCCCTGAGCGCAGTCTTTGGAGCACTTTGACCATGCGCGCCATCTCAGCACGCGCCACCCGATTTGTGTTGAGGCGTTGCGCGGTTCCGGTCCGGGCGTCCTGCGGCCGCCCATCTGCACGCCGGGGTTGCCTTTTCTACGCCCAATGAGCCTGACCTCTTGTGCGGGCGATATCCGCCACGTCTTCTCCTTGGGGAATTGCTGCCGAACCGCTAGCCGCGCGGCCTCTGATGGCTCGATCTGGCCGAAGGACGGCTGAGCCTCGATCGCCTGTACCGCAACGGCGGAGCCGAGACTTTCTTCCCCTGCGCTAACGCGCATTCCTCGCGGGCCAAGAAAGTCTCAGCCCCGCCATCCTCCGCTCCGCTCCGGCCCGACGGGTGCGGCGGCGATCGCCTTCGGCCTGCAGATCGCCATCGAGGCCGCGATGGTCGCGGGCTCGAACAGCCAAGGAGAAGTGACATGGCAAATATCGGCACCTTCAAGAAGTCCGGCCACGAGTTCCAGGGCGAGATCGTCACGCTGAGCCTGCAGAGCAGGGGCGTCCGCATCGTCCCCGATGCCAACCGGGCAAGCGACAACGCCCCCAGCCATCGGGTCTACGTCGGTCGCGCCGAGATCGGTGCCGCCTGGTCGAAGCGCTCCAACGAAGGCCGCGACTACCTCTCGCTCAAGCTTGACGATCCGAGCTTCACCGCTCCGATCTACGCCAATCTGGTCGAGGACGGCGATGCCTTCACCCTGATCTGGTCCCGCAGCCGCAAGCAGAACGGCGACTGAGCCGAAGCGAGCCGCAAGTCCCCGCCCGGTCGATCCGGGCGGGGATTTTTCTTGCGGGGTCTCGCCAACGCTGAGTTGAATGCGGAAACAAGTAAAGCTAGGAGCGGCGCGGCCGCTGCTTTGGCGGCCGCTCAAGCAGCGTGCTTGCTTCGACACTCAAAACCGTTGCGAGCTTGTCGACCATGTCGATCGTTGCGCCGTATACGCATCGTTCCAGGGCGCTGATATAAGTGCGATCGACCTCTGCCTCATGGGCGAGCGCCTCCTGAGACAACCCCTTGTGGTGCCGAGCCTTCCGCAGATTGCGGGCGAAGACCTCTCGAATCTGCATGCCCGAGAGGCGAGCGCCTTGCGGTGCATTTCACCACGGAGTATCCTCGACAATCGACAGAAGCGATGATGCTGCCGATTGCGCCGTGAGAGCTTCCCCCGGGCCGAC
>Ga0335081_10002224_pt1 | contig 30500 bp, 26 predicted proteins | sample Lox_Sample_35_FD_206713 | JGI IMG/M metagenome (GOLD analysis project Ga0335081, IMG submission 206713) | Soil microbial communities from Loxahatchee National Wildlife Refuge, Florida, United States - Lox_Sample_3.5 | ecosystem: Environmental > Terrestrial > Soil > Wetlands | place: USA...
CTGCAACGAAAACACCAACGGCGTCTCTACCGGTAACTTCACCGTCCTTCTCCCTGTGATCAGGGCGCTGGTGGTTCCGGCCGCGGCTCCGGCTCCCGCGCCGATCAAAGCTCCGACGCCGCCGCCGGCAAGGGCGCCAATCGTAGCCCCGCTTCCTGATCCACCACCGATGATGGCAATATTCCTCTTCTTGTGGGAACCGCTCGCGCGCACGTCGGCAGCGGTAACAACCCGGTAGGTCATATCGTGCAGGCGGAACGAATCCAGGGTGACTCCCAGGTAGGCCCGGCCTCTGAGTCTGCCCGACTGCCTGACCTCGGTCACATGGCCGTGAAGGGTCGTGCCCGCGGGGACCACAACGCGGTCGCCGGATATGATCGGATAGTCCAGATAAGCGACAAAGCGCTCACCCGGATGGCTCGTCTTGGTGGTGAGGCTATCTCCCAGGCGCACTCGAATGCGGGTTCGGGCCGGAATCACTAAGTCAGCCGGCCTGCCGGTCACCGGCGCCGGGTCGGGCTGCGCGGATTGATCCGCGGTTTCTGCCGCCGTTGCTGAAGCCGGTCCGGTTGGCTGCGTCGCTTGCGCCGGATCGCCAGGCTGCGAGGCCGTCGCGACAGTGGGCCCGGATGCACCAGTTGAGAGCGTCGGTTGCTTCTGTTGCCGGCTGCAACCCGCCGACAGCAATAGCGCGATAGCCACAAGGCCAGAGGATCTAACAATCATATGTCCTGTACCTCCAATGTCGGTTCCGCCGTGCGCCGCTCCAGCCGAGACCAATAGTGATCTCCAGAGCACTCGGCGCACTTGAACATTCCTCTGACGGTTGTTGCACCTGACAGGCCAATCCCGCGCAAATACTGCATATCGTGCGCCGCGGTGATGTCGACCGCCTTTTTTGGCGCGCTGGAGAGTAATTTATTCACGCAAGACCCGCTGGCATGTGAGATCGAGCACCAAAACGCGTGTCATCACTATGGTGCATCCTCCGCTCTCTCCCGGTCGGGGCTCCGCGGCAGTGATTCCTCGCGGTGACGTCTGATGTTGCATTTTGCGCCACTGGTGGCCCTCGTCGTGCTACCTGCAACCGGGAAATCGCACTAGCCATCGGCCAGGAGGGAAATTCATGCACCTGAGTCACCGCCTGCTGCTTTCCTTGTTCTGCGGCGTAGCGGCGATCTCCGCGATGTTTGGCATCTACCAGGTGCATGTGGAGATGCACGGTCTCAAGGAGGATGTGCAGCGCCAGGCGCAGCTATTGGCTGAAAGCCAACAGAGACCCGTTACCCAGATGATGGAGGACGGCTCCTGGCGCGATCTTCAGGCGCTAGCTGACCAGTTTCAAAACCATGCGCGCCTGGCCGGCTTGGCGATCTACGATGCGCTGGGTGAGCCGGTGGCGGTCACGTCCGCTCTGGCGCCGCGCCTGATCACAGCTCCCGCCGCCGTCAGGCGTGCGATCGAATCGCGCCGGAGCATCGGCGAATTCGTCGAGGTGGGAGGAGTGCCGATGCACATTCTCGCGCTGCCGCTGAAATCCGCCGGCGGACGCACGCTCGGAGCGATCGGCGTCCTTCACAATGTCTCGTTTCTGGCTTCCCCGATGTGGCGGCACGCTCTGACCAGCACGGCGCAGACGCTGCTGATCGTCGGCATTACCCTTTTGGTCTACCGTTGGAGCTTGGGAAAACCTCTGCAGCACATGGCTCAATGGCTGCACGACCTGCGCACGGGGAATGCCTCCGCGGACACGACTCCTCCGACGGAAGAAATCTTCCGGCCCCTGACCAACGAAATGGCCCGCATGGCGACCAGTCTGCACGCGGCGCGAGCGGCGGCGGACGAGGAAGCCCGGCTGCGCGAGGCTGCCCTGTCGCTGTGGACGCCCGAAAGACTGCGCATCGCTATGCACGGCAAGCTCAATGGAGGCCGGCTGTTCGCAGTCTCCAATCGCGAGCCCTACGAACACCGGCGCGACGGCGGCTCGATCGCATGTTCCGTTCCGCCCAGCGGCCTGGTGACCGCGCTCGAGCCCGTATTGCGGGCAAGCGACGGCACCTGGATCGCTCAGGCCACCGGCGACGCGGATCGGGAGACCGCGGACGAGCATGGCCGGCTTCGTGTCCCACCGGACCATCCTCAGTACAATCTGCGCCGGGTTTGGCTTAGTAAGGAAGAAGAACAAGGTTTCTATTTTGGGTTTGCCAACGAAGGCTTGTGGCCCTTGTGCCACATTGCGCATACGCGGCCGGTTTTTCGCACGGACGATTGGGAGCGCTACCGGGACGTCAACCGGAAGTTCGCCACCGTGCTCTTGGAGGAAGCGAGCAGCGAAACCGAGCCGCTCGTACTCGCCCAGGACTATCACTTCGCCCTGCTGCCGCGCATGATCAAGGAGCGGAAACCCAATGCGCGCATCGCCATCTTCTGGCACATTCCCTGGCCAAATCCGGAAGCATTCGGCATTTGCCCCTGGCAGCGCGAGGTGTTGGACGGCATGCTGGGAGCGGACCTGATCGGATTTCACATTCAAGCGCACTGCAACAATTTTCTGGCAACGGTGGATCGTGCGTTGGAGTCCCGCATCGACTGGGAACATTTTGCGGTCAGCCGCCGCGATCATCTCACCGCCGTGAGGCCGTTCCCCATCAGCGTGGCCTTGAATGGAGACAGCGGCTGTGCCACCGCAACCCAAGGAAGCGCCGTGCTGCCCGAACTGGGCGCCAAACCCGATTTCCTTGGTTTGGGCGTCGACCGCATCGATTACACCAAAGGGATTCCGGAACGCCTCCGCGCGATCGAGCGCTTCCTCGACCTGTTTCCTGCATACCAGGAGAGGTTCACATTCGTGCAAATCGGCGCGCCCAGCCGGACCCACATCAAGCGCTACCAGGACCTGGCCGCGGAAGTCGAGGCGGAAACGGAGCGCATCAACCGGCGATTCAAGACCGGCTCGTGGCGGCCGATCGTCTTCCGGAACCGGCAGCACAGCCACGAAGAAATTCAACCGTATTACCGGGAAGCGGACCTGTGCCTGGTCACTTCGCTGCACGATGGAATGAACCTCGTCGCCAAGGAGTATGTGGCAACCCGTTACGACGAACAGGGCGTGCTCATTCTCAGCCGGTTCACGGGCGCAAGCCATGAACTGAGGGATGCCCTGGTGGTCAACCCTTACGACACCGACGAGATGGCCAAGGCCGTTCACACCGCCCTTACGATGCCGTCCGACGAGCAAAGAACGCGCATGCAGCGGATGCGCGTGGTGGTCCGGGAGAACAACGTCTATCGTTGGGCCGGGGACCTCATTGGCGAGTTGGCTGGAATTCGCCTGGAAAAAACGGCTAAGACAAGTAGACAACGCTTTCGCGCGGGTGATCCAGCGCCAGCATGGTAAGGAGATAGTCCTTCACGTGCCGTGTCAGGAGAAAGTTCTGCCGCACATGCTGGTATCCGTTCTCGCCCAGCCGGTCGCGTAGCCTGCGGTCCCCCAACAGTTGACTGATCCGGTGGGCGGCGCCTTCGGGGGAATGCACCAGAAAGCCGGTTTGTCCGTCGATCACCTGCAGCTTGATTCCCCCCACGGCGCCACCGATCACCGGCTTTCTCTTCCAGAGAGCCTCGCTGACCGTCAAGCCGAAACCTTCGCGAACCGACTTCTGGAGCACGATCGTGGAAGCGCGAACGAGTGCGTTGATCTCCAGGTCGCTGAACGGCGGCAATAGCAGCACGTGAATATCGGGGTCGCCGTCGGCCGCCTCCTGGACTTCGCGCAGCACGCCGTCGCCTTCGGGATCGTCGACGGCTCCGCCGCCCGCCAGGACCAACTGGCATCGATGGCGTTTTTTCACCATACGGTAGGCCGCCATCACACCCACCGGATCCTTGAATCGATCGAACCGCGAGACCTGGGTGAGGATCGGCTTTCCGGAATCGATCCGATACTTGTCCAAGACGGTGTTGACATAGCTCTGCTCCAGGGGCTTGTTCTTGTCGCTCAAAGGATCGATCGACGGCGCAATCCGGTATTGCACCACCGGAAGAGTTTGGGCGAAGTCGGGCATGGAGAAAATGGCGGCGTCATATTGCTCGATGTAGGGCCGCAGGAATCGCCAGACATCCGGCTGGGGCGCGGACACGTCGATATGACAACGCCACACCCAGTGTTTGCCGATGTCGCTCTTTCGCAGAATGAGGCCGGCTGGCTGTGGATCGTGGACAAAAATAACATCGCCAGTGAATTGGACGTCTCTCAGGTTGGATTGCGTGTTGGCGCGGAAGATTTCGAACATGGCCTCGGTGATCTCTTCCGTCTTCCCGTGAAGCGCGTTGTGGAAGGCCTTGGTGACGCTGAAAAAAGCCTGATCGCCCTTGATCACATCCCATGTTGCTTCCAGGCCGAGATCACGCATCAAAGGTATGAGACGTGTGAGGATCTCGGCCACGCCCCCGCCGACGGGCGTGGAATTGATGTGCTGCATGCGGCGCCCGGCCAGCCGGGCAGCGAGGATCTGCAATTCCTCGACGACGCCGGCGCCGGCCACCTCCTGGTAGTCCTGCAGTTGGTTCGGCATATTCTACTTTGGGCGATACCTGCGCCTGACTTTTGCGATTTCCTGCTTCAGCTCGTCGAGCGTCATCTCATATGGATTCAGCCGGTCGATTCTCCGCGCCAGGGCGGTCTCGCCCAGGTCACCCAGCCACTTTGAGAAATCGTTGGTGGGCCGTTCCAGCCGCAGCCGGGCCTCGAAGAAGTGGAAATGGAGACAGGCATTAGTCACTCGTGGAATTGCGTCGAAGAACTCCGCCAGGTCTCTGGCCACCAGGCCCGTGGGCAGCACGAAGCTCTGCGCTTCACAGAAATGAAATTCGTCGCCGGACGGGCACTCCCGCCGGGCACTCCTGGCGCCCTCGAGGTGTTTCTGAATGGTGGCGATGATGGCCTCGCGAAGCTCGCGTATGGAGGTAATCGCAAGCAGGTCGATCGCCGCCAGCCGCTCCGCCAGGCGCTCTTCCTGCAATGCTCGCGAGACCCAGTTGGCGAATTCGTTGTAGAACCGGGGCCTCTCGAAATGGTGGACCAGGTAGAGATAGTGGGTGTGATAGAAGACACAGGAACCAGAGACTTGGGTCAGGTGGCCGAGCAATTCTTCCAGGTTGGAAGCCTTGCGGCCGGTCAATACTACCAGCCCTGTCTCGGTGTAGAAAACAAATGGCTCAACGGGCCCCGGCATGGCCATCACTCACACCCGCGACGGCTCCAGAATTGACAACCACAGCAAGAACTCGTGAACCGCCTGGGGATCGGGGAGGTGATACCGAGCACAAGTCGCTCGCGCGGGACCCACTCTGATGGTGACCGCGTCTCGAAGGGTGCAGAAGGCATCCTCATCGCACGTGTCGTCTCCCAGGTAGATGGAAGACGCCTCCTCTTGTCCGAGCTGGCAGTTGATCCAGCGAACGGCCTCTCCTTTGTGCCAGTCCGTGCGCGGTACGATCTCGAACACCTTTCTGCCGGGATTCACCCGGAACAGCGCTCCGTTGCGGGCGACCGCGGAATAGACCGAGTGTTGGATGGCAGCGAAATCGGCGGGAGCAGCCAGGCGATAATGCACGCTCGCCGTCAATCCCTTGAACTCCACGAGCGCCCCGGGAACCGCTTGAAGCTCTTCCGACAGCGCACCGCAGAGCCGTTCCAGTTGATCGCGCCGTCCCGATGCAACCGGCTCCACAAAGCGCAGATTTTGGCCGAAGATCTCGAGTCCATGGTTTCCGGCATAGATCAAGCCGTTCAAGCGGATCCGGGAATACAGGTCCTCGACGGCTCGGCCGCTAATGATGGTGGTAGTCAGGAATTCGCGGCTCGAAGACAATCTCAGCGTTTCAGCCGCGTCGGCGTCTAAGCAGGGCGCGGAGGGATCTGCCGAGATTGGCACCAGGGTCCCGTCGAAATCCAGGAATAGGGAAATAGAACCGCAGGCACGAAAGCGGTCCTTGACGTCGGAGAGAATGTCCTGAAGCGCTCTACTCTTGCCGTTCTGTTCCACGAACAAATAGCGGCAAATCGAATGCCACACCGGCAAGAAGCGCCGGGAGTGGCGGGGGCGTTGGTCCGGGTCAATACATATGGGTCCGGGCCGCAGGAAATGGGCAGCGAGCGCCGGGTACCCAGCGCCGGATTGAGTTTCTCCCCCTGACCAGCCATAATAGAAGCCTCGGAGGCTTGCCATGCGTAGCCTGACAGTGGTCCTGGCCGGATTGCTCGCATTACCGATTCCTCCCGGTGCGCGGGCCCAGGAACCGGCGCCAAAGCTCAACCTGGTGATCGTGGAAGGAGAAGGCGCCATCAACAACATCCGGCAGCGCACGGCGCGCGAGCCGATCGTGCAGGTGGAGGACGAGAACCACAGACCGGTGGCCGGCGTGGCGGTGGTGTTTCTCTTGCCGGAATCGGGAGCTGGCGGAACGTTCGCTAACGGCGCCCACTCCCTGACCGTGGTTACGGATCAATCGGGCCGCGCGGTTGCCCGCGGTCTGCGGCCAAACAACGTGCAGGGACAGTTCCAGATTCACGTCTCGGCTTCTCACAATGGCCTGACCGCGACCGGAGTGATCACCCAGACCAACGCCCTCGCCGCCGGAGCGGTTACCGCCGCGGCAGCCGGCATTTCTGCCAAACTGATTGCAATCATTGCGGTCGGCGCCGCCGCCGTAGCGGGCGGAACCTATTACGCCACACACACAGGAGGTGGCAACACGACGCCCACGGCTACCACCATCACAGCGGGAACCGCCACGGTGGGCGCCCCTCCGAGGTAAGAAGCATGACCACTCGATTCTGGCGGACGTTCAGCATGGTTTTGCTGGCCGTCCCTCTGCTTTTGGGACAGCAAGGCAAGCTCACCGGCCCGGTAGCGGGATTTGTTTTCGATGGCTCCGGGCGCGCGGTTCGGCCGATTCAGGGAGTGCCTGGCGCTTCACTATTGGGCGGCGCCGTGAACTTCGGCTTCGACATATCTTCCGCCTGGGTTTCCCCGCGCCAGGATGCCGCTTTCGTGGTCGGCACGGACAGGTCGCTGCACCTGTTCGGTCTGAAGTCGGACGGAGCGGCGGAAGTCAGTCTTGGCGGGCTAACGGGCGCTCCGCAAATGGTAGTGTTCAGTCCCTCGGGGACCGCGGCGGCACTGGTTGCCGCCGGCAGGGCGAGAGTGATTCAAGGGCTGCCGGCCTCACCGGTGTTAATCGGAACCCTCAACCTCCCGGATGCCGGTGGAACGCCGGCGCGCAACAACGGTGGGAGCCGCCAGATCGTTCTCCGCACGCCCGCCGTACAGTTGGCTATCAGCGATGACGGAGCTTATATTCTCAGCTCCGGCGCCGGCGCCGTGAGGCTTCTGAGCACCAATGGTGAGAACCGCAGCCTGCTGCCGGCGGCGTCCGATGCCCTGGTGGCCTTTGCGGCCGGTGGGCACGATGCGGCCGTGATGGATTCGGGCGCGGGCCTGATGTTATTCCATGATGTTGCCGGAGCCGGCACCGAACGGATGCTGGCTGCTCCAGACGACAGTCTGGCAGCGCCGGCGGGCATGGCGTTCTCGCAGGATGGCCATGCGCTCTACGTAGCCAGCCCGGCCGCGCACGCCGTGGCTGCGTTCGATCTTGCCACCGGCGTCCGCAGCAACATCTCCTGCGACTGCTCACCTTCCACGCTCACGCCGATGGGCGCTCTCTTTCGCCTGAACGAACCGGGCGCGGCGCCGCTCTGGCTGCTGGACACCGGATCGAGCGGCCCGCGCATCGTCTTCGTGCCCGCGCGTTCGGAGTAGAGAGTGTAGCGGACGATCGATTTCTGTCGTCCGCCTGGCTGTGGCGAAGGCAGTGTGTACGCAAGCCCCTGATCCAGCTTGGGCGGACTCGATCTATCTCGTTTCACGGGGTGCGTCTGCGAAGTCCCCGCAACAAGACCAGTCGTCCGCATCCGCCGCGGAGTCAGGCTCTCCAAGGTAAGCCTCGCGCATCCGGGCGTACTCAAGGGCGTGGGTGGTGCTTTTGTAGCGCGCCGATTTCTTCCGTTCGCGTCTCAGGGCCGATACGGTCTTGCCCACCGTTTGGTTCTTCCCTGGCTTGGGGCGAATGTTACGAGCGCCTGGCTTCACGCGTCACCGCAGATTGAACTTCTTCATCTTGTAGCGCAAGGTGTCGCGCGTAATGCGCAGCAGGCGGGCCGCCTGTGTCTGGTTGCCGTTGGTTTTTTCCAGCGCGCGGGCCAGCAGGTTGCGCTCGTTGTCCTCCAGCGAAAGGCCGTCGGTGGGAATCTCCGTGGCTGCCGGCACCAGCATCGGCGCACTGGCATCGGGGCGCCCGATGGCAATGGGCAGGCTCGGCGGCGTGATGAAGGTCGATTCTTCCAGAATCATCGCGCGCTCGATGGCGTTGCGCAGCTCGCGCACGTTGCCCGGCCAGTCATGCGTGATCAGCAGCTTCGCCGCGGGTTCCGTCACGCCTTCGATGCTGCGCTTGAACTTGCCATTGTAGTGTTCAATGAAGAACCTGGTCAGAGGGATAATGTCCTCGGATCGCTCGCGCAGCGGCGGGATCTGGATCTGAATCACATTCAGCCGGAAATACAGATCCTGGCGGAAGGCGCCTTCCTTCACCGCTTCGCGCAGGTTCTTATTGGTAGCCGCCACGACCCGCAGGTCGAGCTTGATGTCCTTCAGGCCGCCCAGCCGGCGAAAACTCTGCTCCTCCAAAACGCGCAGCAGCTTGGCCTGCAGCATGAGCGGAATCTCGCCGATTTCGTCCAGGAACAATGTGCCCCTGTCGGCGAGCTCGAAAATGCCGCGCTTCTGCGCGCGGGCATCGGTGAAAGCGCCCTTTTCATATCCGAATAGTTCGCTTTCCAGCAGGGAATCCGGAATGGCCGCGCAGTTAATCGCGATGAAGGGTTCGGCCTGGCGCAGGCTCTGGTAGTGAAGCGTCTTGGCGATGAGGTCCTTGCCCGTACCGTTCTCGCCCTCCAGCAAAATCGTGGTGGCTTCGCTGGCTGCCACGCGCCGCACGAAATTCAGCACCTCCCGCATGGGCGCCGATTCCGCGATGACTTCGCGCTTTTGCGGCGCGGCTTCCTCGGTGATGTCCTTGATCGTGGCCACCACTCCGGAGAGGTTGCCGCTATCGTCGAACATCTGGGTGGTGCGCATCACCACCAGCCGCTCCATGCCGTTGCCGGTATTCAGCCGGACCGTGCAATGCGGCGCCGCCGGCGTCTGGTTCAGCCCCACCAGCACTCCGCACCCGGGCTCGCACAGTGAGCACTTGAAAATGTCCTGGCAGTGCTTTCCTAACATCTCTTCGGAGGCCATGCCGAACAACTTTTCCGCCGACCGGTTAACACCGGTAATGCGGAACTCCGGATCGTAGAGAACCAGGGCGTCGGAAAGCTGGTCGAACACCGATTCGAGGACGCTGGTTCGCTGCCAGGATGGGGTGAGTTTAGACATCCACTTAAACTTATTCTAAAGCAAAATGCCGATCATCTGGGGGAATTGGCCCAATTGGCGGCGGTTTTCGGGGGGAATTGCCCCCATTCATACTACGATGCCGCTGGCAAACATGCTGCACTGTTGGAGATAGCGCGTGGAGATGCAATTGCTATTTGCCCTGATGGAGGCTCCATGTCCCATCTGAAAATTGCTTTGCCCGCTGTCATTTTGCTGGGCGGATTTCTGATCTGCTCGACGACCTCGTATGGCACCGTCGACTATGCCAAGAGTACGAAGAAAGCCTGCCTCTATTGTCACGAGAAGAACGTCCCCACCGACAAAGAGGCGATGAACAAGAACCTGACCGACGCCGGAAAATATTACCAGAAGAACAAGTCCCTGGACGGCTACGTCGAGAAGAAGAAGTAGCGTTGCTGGAAGGCGGAGGCGTGGAGTCGTCCATGATCCAAACGGTTCAGCTTTCGATCGCCGACGGCCAGTACGCCGCGACCGTGCGGGACGCCCTCTCGCGCAGTTGCGCCTGGCACGTCGAGCCGGTCGAACGCCCGGACCTGGGGCAGCATTGTGTCACCGTTCTCGACGAGCAGGCATTCGCACGGCTGCCCCTCCCCCTGTCCAACCCTGAGCGGGTCGTGTTGGTCACCCGCAGGGATCCCCAGGACCCCCAGTTCCTGGCCCAGGCCTGGGAAGCAGGGATCGTTTCGATCGTCTCCGAGCAGGACCCCCTCAATACCGTTCTCCTGGCGATTATGGCGGCCGCGCTGCGTGTTGCGAAGTCCCACGACCGTGCCGTTTCGAGTGGGATAACCCCCAATTCCGGTTCCGGATCTGCGCCAATAGCCCCACTCAACCGGGTATCCGGATCAAAACGTTGCAAAACTCAATAGTTTAAGGCTGCTGCTGCCATGGACTCCCGCGTGCAACACCTTTGATTCCGGGAAAGGAGGAGGCGACATGGACCGCTCTTTGGTAGAATTAGAGGCCATTGTCCGAAACCGGATTTGCAGGGTTTGCACGGAACGCACCGTGGACGGCCAGTGCGGGCTGGAGGAGCCCTCCAGTTGCGCGCTGTTCCGGCTTTTCCCGGAGGTGGCTAAAGCCATTCAGTCGGTGAAGAGCGACGACATCCAGCACTACATCGACGCCATCCGCCGCAACGTTTGCTCCGTCTGCGTGGACCAGGCGGGCGACGGCTCGTGTGAGACGCGGCAGCAGGTGCGATGCGCGCTGGATGCCTATCTGCTGCTGGTGGTGGACGCCATCGAAGAAGCTACCGGGAAGAGTTTCAACAAAGAGAGTTTTGGTCCGGGAGGCGTCGGCTTTGTGGCGCGGCCGGGACCACAAATACGATTGTGAAGATTGTGTGGAGGTGAACCATGAACTTGACTCCTTTCCTCGTCGTTTGGATCATGCTGGCCGTGGCGGTGATGGCGATGATCGTCTGGCGCAAACTCGTGGCCAGTCATGAAGACGACAATCTGCACGTCCTGGACGGCGGAGGCGCACAGCAGGCCACCGTACAGACAGCTCTTGCCCAAAAGCTCGATGTCATCGACAAGTGGGGCAAGCTGCTGACCATTATTGCCGTCGTCTACGGCGTGCTTCTGGGACTTGCATACGCCTATCAGGGTTGGATCGCGACCTCGCGCCTAGGGGCCTAACGCCATGGGGGACCGGGCGCGTTCTCGCATGGTCCGGCGGCTCGGTTCCGTATTGATCGGCCTTCTTCTCGGGGCAGCCCGGGGTCCGGTGTGCGCGGCGGATAATCCGCCCGCTGCGGAGTGCACTTCCTGTCACGACCAGGGTAAGAAACTGGAGAAGAGCGCTCACGCGGGACTGCCCTGCGAGACCTGCCACGAATCTCACGAAAAGTATCCTCACCCGTCCAACATCGCCAAACCGCAATGCATCGCGTGCCACCAGGATCAGGCTGGCGACTACGCCAGCGGAGTACATGGCCTGGCGCGCAAGCATGGCAACGAGAGCGCCCCGGATTGCGGGCTGTGCCACGGAAGCGCGCATGAGCTGCTGCCGCCCAAGTCGCAGGCGTTTCGCACCAGCGTGCCGGACACTTGCGGCATGTGCCACAGCGATGTCGTGGAGCAATACCGTTCCAGTGTGCACGGACAGGCGCTGGCTCGCGGTGTAACGCAGGCGCCGCTTTGCACGGATTGCCACGGCGAGCACAAAATCCTGAAACCCTCCAACGAAGCTTCCCCGGTGAACGCTCTGCATATCCGCGACACCTGCGGGAGTTGCCACGGCGATGTGCGGCTGACGCGCGCGTTCGGGTTGCCGGCGGACCGCCTGGTCAGCTTCGACGCGTCGTACCACGGCTTGGCGTCCAAGGCCGGCTCGCAGACCGTAGCCAACTGCGCGAGCTGCCACGGTGTTCACAAGATCCTGCCGTCGTCCGATCCCAAGTCGACTATCAACCCGAAGAATCTGCCCAAGACTTGCGGCCAGTGCCACGCAGGAGCCGGCACGCGGTTCGCCATCAGCCAGGTCCACCTGACGGAGAAGAGCGAAAGCGCCGCTCTGCGTTGGGTCCGGCAGTTCTACCTGCTGGTGATTCCCGTCACCATCGGGCTGATGATCCTCCATCAGGGCGGCGACTGGATCCGTAAGCTGCTGCGCCTGCGGTTCCAGGCGCAGGCGGCGCGACGGTCAGCGGGCCGGCACGCTGCGCCCGCAGGCGACGGGGATTTTCGGATGTATTGGTTCGAGCGCGTCCAGCACGCAGTCTTGGCAGTCTCGTTTATCACGCTGGTATGGACCGGATTTGCTCTCAAGTACCCCGATATGTGGTGGGCCCGCCCGTTGCTGGCACTCGAGGGGACCCATTTGATCCGCAGCTTGATCCACCGCATCGCGGCCGCCGTTTTCGTGGCGGTCACGCTCACCCACCTGGTTTCGCTGATCACCAGCGGCACGCTGCGCGAGCACTGGAAGGAAATGCTTCCCACTGCCGACGACCCGCGCGAGGCGCTATCCAACTTCGCTTACAATCTGGGCCTGGGCTCCGCACCGCCGCCGCGATCGGCGCACAGCTACGTCGAGAAGGCTGAGTACTGGGCCGTCGTCTGGGGCGCCGTGGTGATGATTGCCAGCGGAACGCTGCTGTGGGCCAACAACCTGGCGATGAAGCTGCTGCCCAAGAGCTGGCTCGATATTGCCACGTCGGTACACCTTTACGAGGCCGTGCTCGCCACGCTGGCGATCGTGGTCTGGCATTTCTATTCGGTGATCTTCGATCCCGATGTCTACCCGCTCAACACCGCTTTCCTGACCGGATTTAGTGTAAAAAAGGAAGAGCACTCAAAGACGCCGCATGAGCCGGTGAAAGCCGCGGGAGACTGATCGAGAGCATGACTCCTACCCAATCCGAGCCGAACGGCCGGGGCTGGTTGTCCCCGTTCGTCTACCTTTCCAACAACTGGATCAGCCTGGCAGGTGTAGTGATCGTGACCACAGCCACGGTCTTCTGGCTGTTCCTGCTGCCCGTCACTCTCAAGGGCGAGGCCTCGAGTCCCTATATCGGGATCCTGGTGTTTCTCGGATTACCCGGGCCGTTTCTTGCTGGCCTGATCCTGGTTCCCTTGGGAATTTGGCTCAAGCGGAAACGCGAGGGCCGCAAGGGCGTCTACCCACCCGGATTCCCGCCGCTCACCTGGCGCAATTTCGAACTGCGCAAGCTGGTGTACTTCATTGGCTTTACCACCGTCGCCAACATCGCCATCGCCAGCCAGCTCACATACAGCGCGGTCAACTATATGGACTCGGTGACCTTCTGCGGCCAGACGTGCCACACGGTGATGCAGCCCGAGTACACGGCGTATCGGGACTCTCCGCACAGCCGGGTGGAATGCGTCAAGTGCCACATCGGGCCGGGAGCCGGATGGTTCGTGAGGAGCAAACTCTCCGGCGTGGGCCAGGTATTCGCCGTGACGTTCCACACTTACCCCGAGCCGATTCCCACGCCGGTCCACAATTTGCGCCCGGCACGAGAGACGTGCGAGCAGTGTCACTGGCCGCAGAAGTACGGCGAAGACCGCGTCAAGATCATTCCCAAATACGCCGACGACGAGACCAACAGCCTGACCAAGACCGTGCTGCTGATGAAGATCGGCGGCGGCAACAACGGCATCGGCATTCACGGAACACACCTCGGGGCGAACGTGAAGATCCGCTACCATTCCGACGAAGCCCGCCAGACCATCCCGTGGGTGCAATACGAAGTCGGCGGCCGGACGACGGTCTTTGAGGCCGCTGACCCCAAAACCGGGCCCAATGCGTACCCCGAAGACCGCGAAATGGACTGCATGGATTGCCACACTCGTCCCTCGCATAGCTTCGATTTGCCGGACCGCGCGGTCGACAAAGCCATGAATGACGGGTTGATGCCGGCGTCTCTGCCTTTCGCGAAGAAGAAGGCGGTGGAAATTCTCAAGGGTAAATACCTGACGCGCGACGAGGCCGCGCAGAAGATTCCGGCGGCGTTCGAGCAGTATTACCAGCAGAGTTATCCCGCCGTTTGGGCGCAGCGTCAGGCCGAGGTGACGCGGGCCGCCAAGGAACTGCTGGCGCTCTATGACCGCAACGTTTTCCCGGAAATGAAGATCAACTGGGGCACTTACCCCATCAACATCGGTCACACCGACTTTCCGGGCTGTTTCCGCTGTCACGACGGGTCGCATGCCGCCAAGAACGGGGACACGATCACGCAGGACTGCAACGCCTGCCACAACATCCTGGCGATGGACGAGTCCAACCCCAAGGTGCTGACGGACTTGGGAGTCGTGGAGGCCAAGGCGGACCGGAAATAATCCCGACCGTCCATTTTTTCGACAATCCAGTCTTCCATGGGTTGACGAAAAATCCAACAGGATGTTATAAGAATATTGGGTCTGTTTATTCGTTATTAGGAGTTTTGGTCGAATGGCTCACCTGTTGCGCCTCGCGCTGGCTACCGGAATCGTGGTAGCCGCCCTTCCGGCTCAACAGGCTAAGCCCCTGCCCGGCTCCGACGATTGCCTCGGCTGTCATGAAACCGGGCCACGAGTCGGGAAACGGCAGGCAGGGGTGCCTCCACCGTTCGACGCGGCTGCTCTGAAAGCCTCTCCCCATGCAGATTTGGAGTGCGCTGCCTGCCACGCTGAACTCACCAAGAAGGAGTTCCCTCACCCAGAGAAGCTGGCCAAGGTGGACTGCGGTTCCTGCCACGCCGACGAGCAGGCCCAATACGCCGAGAGCCTGCACGGGAGGGCCGCCGCGCACGATCCCACCGCGCCGGGCTGCAAGACGTGCCACGGGACGCACAATATCCTCCGGCCTTCCAATCCGAAGTCACCCACGTCCACCATGCAGATCCCGGGGTTGTGCGGCCAGTGCCACCACGCCGGCTCCGAGGTCAGCCAGACTCACGACATCCCGGAAACGAACATCCTGGGCAACTACACGGACAGCCTCCACGGACAGGCTTTGTTCCAGAAGGGTCTCACGGTAGCGGCGGTCTGCACCAGTTGCCACACGGCGCATTTCGTCCTGCCGCACACCGATTCGCGCTCGTCCATCGCCAAGGTCAATATCGCCAAGACGTGCACGAAATGTCACGGGCAGATCGAGACGGTGCACCGCAAGATCATCAACGGTGAGCTGTGGGAGAAGGGGCCCAGTCTCATTCCGGCCTGCGTGGACTGCCACGAGCCGCACAAAGTGCGCAAGTACACCTATGACGCCGGCATGGCCGATAAAGACTGCCAGCACTGCCACAGCGATCCCAAACTGAAGGTGAACCGTGGCGGCACGACGGTCTCGCTATACGTGAACCCGGCGGACGTGGCGCGTTCGGTGCATACGCTGAAGCCGTCGGCCGGCGGGCAGGCGGCGCCCGTGGCCTGCGTGCAATGCCACATTGGCGGCACACCCTCTCACAGCCGGCCCTGCGACACCATGCCGGCCAAGGCCGACTGCTCTGGCTGCCACCCTACCCAAGTCGATCAGTACCGGGAAAGCAGGCACGGAACGCTGGCGGCACAGGGCAGCCCGGACGCCCCAGCCTGTGAAGACTGCCACAGCCCACATCACACCCTGAGCAACAAGGACTCCGCCTCGCCCACGTTCTCGCGCAACGTGCCGACGCTATGCGCCAAGTGCCACAGAACGGGCCAAAAGGCGGCGGTCCGCTACACCGGGAAACAGGAGCACATTGTCGAGAGCTATACCGAAAGCATTCACGGCAAAGGCCTGCTGCAGTCCGGCCTGACCGTAACGGCTGCCTGCGCGGCCTGCCACACGGCGCACCACGAACTGCCCGCCAGCGATCCGCGCTCCAGCGTCAACCGCGCCAACCTCGCTGCCACGTGCGCGCAATGCCACCGCGGAATCTACGAACAGTTCACGGCCAGCGTGCACAGTCCCAACGTCACCAAGTCCGGCAAGCCGCTGCCGGTCTGCGAGGACTGCCATTCGGCCCACAACATCGAGCGCACCGACCAATCCGACTTCCGGCTGAACATCCTCGACCAGTGCGGCCGCTGCCACCGCCAGATTACCGACGCCTACTTCGAGACCTTCCACGGCAAAGTCTCCAAGCTGGGTTACCTGAAGACCGCCAAGTGTTACGACTGCCACGGCTCGCACGACATACTCCCCGTGACCGATCCGCGTTCCCGGCTCAGCCGCAACAACATCGTCAATACTTGCGGCAAGTGCCACACCGGGTCGCACCGCCAGTTCGCCGGATACCTGACCCACGCCACACACCACGACCCGCAGAAGTACCCGTTCTTGTTTTATACGTTCTGGGGGATGACGACGCTGCTGGTGGGCACGCTCGTGATTTCGGGCAGCCACACTCTCGCCTGGCTGCCGCGATCGCTCGAATACCGCAAGAAGGTCAAGAACGGCCACGAGGAGAGCGATGTTTATGTGCGCCGCTTCCGCCCGCTGCACCGCAACCTGCACTTGATGGTGGTCGGCAGCTTTTTGGGGCTGGCGCTCACCGGTATGACGCTGAAGTTCTCATACGCCCCATGGGCCAAGGTGCTCGCGCGCGCGCTGGGCGGCTTCGAAGCCGCTGGCTTGATCCACCGCTTCTGCGCCGTGCTGACGTTCACTTATTTCGGCCTGCACCTCTACGACCTGGTGAAGCAGCGCCGCAAGAGCGGCAAGAGCTGGCGGGCGTTCATCACCGGCGAAGAGAGCATGCTCTTGAACCGGCGCGACTGGCGCGAGTTCATCGGCTCGATGAAATGGTTCCTGAGGCTCGGCGAGCGCCCCCAATACGGCCGCTGGACGTACTGGGAGAAGTTCGATTACTTCGCGGTGTTCTGGGGCGTCGCCATCATCGGCTTCACCGGTCTGATGCTGTGGTTCCCGGAAGCGTTCACCCGGCTGTTCCCCGGGTGGATGGTCAACGTGGCGACCACCATCCACAGCGACGAAGCGCTGCTGGCGGTGAGTTTCATTTTCGTGGTGCACTTCTTCAACACGCACTTCCGGCCGGAGAAGTTCCCCATCGACACGGTGATCTTCACCACCGGCATGCCGCTCGAGGAATTCAAGCGCGACCGCCCGCGCGAGTACCAGGAAATGGTGGACAGCGGCAAGTTGGAAGAAAACCTGATGCCCGCACCGCCCGAGCGCGCGGTGCGATTCTGGCGGCGCCTGGGCTTCACCGCACTGGGCCTGGGCCTGGTGATGATCGCGCTGATCGTGTACGCGATGATCTTTGCGTACCGATAGATTCCGCCTTCGTCATCTACACTGGTTCATGTGGGAGTCACACGAACCACCCTCAAGCTCGACGATGACTTGCTCCGCCAGGCTCGCGAATACACGGGTATCCAGAGCACGACCGCACTCATTCGCGAAGCTTGCGCGAACTTGTGTCCCGCGAAGCCGCCAAGCGGCTGGTGCTCTGGGTGGAACCAAGCCCAACGTCCGACCAGGGCGCCGGCGCTGATCCGAGCGGCCTCTCTCACTTCTCCAACGGCAAGCCCGATTCCTTCAACGCCCGCCAGCCGCCGTCCAGCGAGATCGGGCCTGTGTACCCCATCTTCTGCAAATTGTCGGCCACCAGCGCGGAACGGTAACCGCCTCCGCAGTACAACACCAGGGTGGTCGCCTTGTCGGGGTACTTCGTTTCGATGTCCCGCTCGATAATCCCGCGGCTAATGTGGACGGCGCCGGCCACGTGCCCGTTGGCCCACTCATTGTCTTCGCGCGTGTCCACCAGCACGTGCGGCTCGCCCGCGGCTAACATCTTCTTGTAGCCTTCGACATCGATCTGCCTCACGCGCGTCTTGGCGTCGTCCACCAGCTTTAGAAATCCAGGATTGTGCTGCAACGCCTCTCCTCACTCCACGCGCCGGATTTTAGCCCCTGCTCGCGCCAGTTTCGCCTCGATTCTCTCATAGCCGCGGTCGATGTGATACACGCGGTCGATCACGGTCTCGCCGCGCGCCACCAGCGCCGCCAGCACGAGAGAAGCGCTGGCCCGCAGGTCCGATGCGATCACTCCGGCGCCCGTCAGCGCGCGGGGTCCGGCTACCATGGCCTGCTTGCCGTCCAGCCGGATATTCGCGCCCATGCGCGCCAGTTCCTGTGCGTGCATGAAGCGGTTCTCGAAGATGGTTTCCACGATGATGGCGATACCCTCGGCCTGCGTCATCAGGGCCATGTACTGCGCCTGGAGATCGGTGGCGAAGCCGGGGTATTCCTCCGTGGTCATGTCCACCGAGCGCAGCCGCCCGCCGCCGCGCACGCGTACGCTGGTTGCATCCGGCTGTGTCACCTCCACTCCTGTCTGTTGCAGCTTGGACACGAGCGCGCCCACGTGCTCCGGGTTACACCCGGTCACGGTGAGATCGCCGCCCGTGATCGCGCCCGCAACCAGGAAAGTCCCGACTTCAATGCGGTCGGGGATTATCGTGTGCTCGGTCCCGTAGAGCTTGTCCACGCCCTGAATCCGAATCGTGGAACTGCCCGCGCCATCGATCTTTGCCCCCATTTTGACGAGTAGCTCGGCCAGGTCCGCCACCTCCGGCTCGCGGGCGGCGTTGCGCAGCACGGTTTCACCTTTGGCCAAAACCGCAGCCATCATGAGGTCTTCGGTGCCGGTGACGGTGATGCGGTCGAAATGCACCACCGCTCCGCGAAGTCCTTCGGGTGCCTCGGCCTCGATGTAGCCATGGGCCTGGTTGATGCGCGCGCCCAGTTGCTCCAACCCGAAAATGTGCAGGTTGATGGGCCGCGCGCCGATCGCACAGCCACCGGGCAAGGATACGCGCGCGCGCCCGCACCGTGCCACCAGAGGCCCGAGCACCAGGCTGGAGGCCCGCATGGTCTTTACCAATTCATACGGCGCTTCCGGGCACACGATGCGCGGCGTTTCGAGCCGGACGCGCTCGCCTTCCACCTCCACCTTCGACCCGATATCCACCAGCAGGCGCTGCATCGTCCGGATGTCGCGCACACGCGGGATGCGTCGCAGGCTTACCGGTTCTTCGGTGAGCAGCGCCGCGGCCAGCGCCGGAAGCGCCGAGTTCTTCGATCCGCCGGCAGGGATCTCCCCCGTCAGGGCCGTCCCGCCCGTAATTACGAACTTATCCATGGAGAGCCTTGGAAATCCTTCCGTTCGCAGCGGCCAGGCGCCGTTCCGCTTCCTCGCGGCCGATGTCCGCTTTCGCCATCAAAATCGCAGTGCGCACACTGTCGCCGGCCTCCGCCAGCAGCTTCCCAGCACGCTGCTGCGAAACGCCGGCGGTTTGCGCGACAATGCGCTGAGCGCGATCCCGCAGCTTGTGGTTCTTCGGCTGGACATTCACCATCAGGTTGCCGTAAACGTAACCCAATCGCACGAACGCCCCTGTAGAAAGCATGTTGAGTACCAGCTTCTGCGCCGTGCCGGCCTTCATCCGCGTGGAACCCGCAACCACTTCGGGCCCCACCAGAGGCGTGATGGCGATATCGACGGCGCGCGCCAGTTCGGAATCGGGCGTGCAACTGATCCCCACGGTGACCGCGCCTTGCCGCCTTGCCTCGGCAACGGCGCCCAGCGTGAACGGTGTGCGCCCGCTGGCTGCGATTCCTACCAGCACGTCGTTCCTGGTGAATCCGCGAGCTGCTAGATCTCGCGCGCCGATGGCCGGGTCGTCTTCGGTGGTCTCGGTGGCGCGGCTCAACGCCGCTTCGCCGCCGGCGATGACCCCCTGCACCATTTCGGGAGGCACGCTGAAGGTCGGTGGGCATTCCGACGCATCCAGGATGCCCAGCCGTCCGCTAGTCCCCGCGCCGATATAGAACAGTCGTCCGCCCCGTTCGAATGCCGCAACGATCGCATCCACCGCGCGGGCGACGGCGGGGATCACGCGCTCGACCGCGCCCGCGACCTTGTGGTCCTCCGCGTTGATAATGCGGAGCACGTCCTCGGTGGCGAGCTCGTCGATGGATGCGGAAGCGGGGTTCGGCTGTTCGGTGAGCAGCCGATCGAGCCCCGTCATGGCTCTATCTTATTACAGGGTTTCAGAATCACGGTGTCGCCTGCGCGTGCGCGTCGAAGCTTGAAGCGCTCGAAGCCTGCAAGATGCTCTCGCTCACGCCGCTCACGTTATATTCAAATCAGTGCGCTATTTTCTTACCGGCCGCCACCCTCCCGCGACGGCCATCCTGTTGGTGGAAAGCGGCTCTCGCGAAATCCTCGAGCGCCTGATCCCGGGTCTGCGCCAGTCCTGGGGCCGCGGCGTTCCCGTCCACCTCGTGAGTTGCTTCGCCACTCTTCCCCGGGGGTTTCCTCCCGAAACCCCGGTCTATCGCGTCGGCGACTTTCGCGGTCCTGAAGGCAGAGGAGAACTCTATCGCGAACTGGCTCGAAACCGCTACTCGCACGTGGGCATCGTCTGCTCCGCCGAGCCGCTCATGACCAAGTGGAAATGGATGCTGGCCGCGCGCATCCCGGCCAAGGTGTTTGTCGTCAACGAGAACGCCGACTACTTCTGGCTCGACCGTCTCCACCTCGGTCCCATTTGGGGGTTTGTGCTGTTCCGCACCGGCTTGGCAGGGACAGGCGCCGTGCGAACCATCGCTCGCGTGGTCTCTTTCCCGTTTACTTTGATATACCTGTTACTCTATGCAGCCACCGTCCATGCCGTTAGAGCCTTGCGCCGGGGGTGAGGTATGAAGTGCATCCAGGTGAAGGAAACCGGCGGTCCCGAGAAGATGCAACTGGTGGACGTGCCCACGCCGAAGCCGGGTCCCAGGCAGGCGTTGGTGCGGATCGCCGCCAGCGGCGTGAATTATATCGACGTCTATTATCGCTCGGGCCTGTATAAGGCCGATCTCCCGATCACCTTAGGCAGCGAAGCGGCCGGTACCGTCGAAGCGGTGGGCCCGGAGGTCACGGAGGTCGCTCCGGGCGATCGCGTGGCTTACGCCATGGCGCGCGGCTCTTATGCGGAGTACGCGCTGGTTCCCGCGGCGCAACTGGTGGAGCTTCCCGGCCACCTGGAGTTCACCACGGCCGCCGCTGCCATGCTGCAAGGCATGACCGCGCACTATCTCACCCATTCGACCTACGCACTGAAGAGCGGCGACACCTGCTTGGTCCATGCCGCTGCCGGTGGCGCCGGCGGGCTGATTGTGCAGATGGCTAAGATGCGCGGTGCGCGCGTCTTCGGAACTGTCTCCAGCGAAGAGAAAGCCCAAATCGCGCGCGCCCACGGTGTCGACGAGACCATCATTTACACCAGGCAGGACTTTGAAGCCGAAACCAAGCGTCTCACCGACGGGCGCGGTGTGGATGTAGTCTTCGATTCGGTGGGCAAGACGACTTTCGAAAAAAGTCTGAACTGCCTCCGCCCTCGGGGCGTGCTCGCGCTGTTCGGACAATCCAGCGGCCCCGTGCCGCCTTTCGATGCGGCCATCCTCAATGCCAAGGGTTCGCTGTTCCTTACACGGCCCAGCCTGGCTCACCACGTGCTGACGCGCGACGAACTCGTCTGGCGCGCCGGCGACGTGCTCGATTGGGTCGCCTCCGGCACGCTCAAACTGCGCATCGACCGCACCTACCCCCTGGCGGAGGCCGCCGCCGCTCATCGAGACCTCGAAGGCCGCAAGACCGCCGGCAAGTTGTTGCTTACTGTTCCCTGAAGCGCTATGACCCTGCAGGCCAAGCTGACGTTCAGCACGGTGCTACTGGCCGCCGTGATTGTGGCGTTCATCTCGGGCTTCGATCTCAGCAACATCATGCAGCTCGAATTCGAGCACACGCTGATGCGGGCGGAGTTTGTGAAGCAAATTGCGATCGGCGACGTCAAAGAGGCGTTGAACAGCCAGCCGGATGTGCCGCCGGCGGACATCTTGAGCGGGAAGCGGCTCGCCGACCATCTCAACAGGGTAATGACATATTCCAAGGAACTCGTCGAGGTAGCTGTGGTCGATTCCGATAGCAGGATTGTGGCGGACAGCCTTCCCGGACATCTCGGCCAATACTCGCCGCGTCACGCGGATTTCACGCCTGTCGTCACCCAGATGGGTCCGTTGGGTAAGCTGCGGGTGCTGACGCAGCCGGACACGCGCATCTACCAGTTGGAGCAGGAATTGGGCCCGTCGCCCAAACTTTTCGTGCGGGTCATCGTCAGGCCGTCTCTGATTCACGACTATATAAGGCCGGTCCTCCGCAGGAGCCGGGATTTCGCGCTGGCTTCTCTGATCGGCGCCATCTGCCTCACGTTTCTGTTCTCCGCACTGGCGTTCAGACCGTTGGGCCGTCTCCGGCGGCAACTCGACCTGCTCGCCAGCGGCGACTATGATCCGGCCCGGGCGGCAACCGCGAAATCCGCCGGGGACGAATTCTCCGTCATCGCATCCCAAGTCAATCTGCTCGGCCAGAGGTTGCGCGGCGCGCAGGACGAAGTTTCCGACCTCCGCGGCAACATCGATCGCGTGCTGCAGGATCTCGAGGACGCAGTCTTCATCTTCAACCGCGAGAAGCGACTGGTCTTCGCGTCAGGCTCGGTCGACAAGTTCCTCCAGCGCGAGCGCACCGGGCTGCCCGGCCAGCTGATCGGTGATGTCTTCCCGCCCTCCACCAACCTTGGATTTCTGGTTGCGCAGGTCTCCGAGACCGGCACGCCCATCCAAAACCGTCGTATCCCGCTGGACGCCACAGGCGCGAGCAAGAATGGCGGTTCTTCGGTTTTGCTCTCCGTAAATCTGCTGGAAACCCAACCCGGCAGCGCCCACCGCGGCTCCGGAATACTCGTGCGGCTGCGGGATCCGGAAGCCCAGCGCAAAATCGGCCGCCAGTTACAAACGGCCGACCGCCTGGCCGCCATCAGCCGCGTTTCCGGCGGAGTCGCCCACGAAGTCAAGAACCCGCTCAACGCCATCCTCCTGCACGTGGAGGTGGCGCGCACTCGTCTGGCTCAGGGCGAAACCGACATCACCCCGCAGATGGACATCATCTCCCGCGAGATCTTGCGCCTCGATCGCGTAGTCAAGACATTCCTGGATTTCACGCGCCCCGTCGAGTTGAACTACAAAACGGTCGCGTTGCAGGACGTCCTCAACGAAGTGGTCGAACTGGCGCGCCCTCAGGCCGATGCCGGCAAGATTCGTATGATTGTCGACGTTGCGCCGGACGGAGTGCCGTTTGCGCCCAACACTCCGTTTGCCGCCGGTGCACAGGTCCGGGTGGACTTCGATCTTTTCAAACAGGCTCTGCTCAACGTGGTCGTCAACGCCATGCAAGCCATGCCCGAAGGCGGGGAGTTACGCTTCGAGTCGACGGTCGCGAACGATATGGCCGAAATCCGCATTTCCGATACCGGAACCGGCATACCGCCAGAACTGCGCGAGAAAATCTTCCGCTTGTACTTCACAACCAAAGCTGGCGGAAGTGGCATCGGCCTGGCGATGACTTTCCGGATCGTCCAATTACACGATGGTACAATCGATTTCAGCAGCGAACCCGGCAAAGGCACGACCTTTGTGATCCGGCTGCCGATTGCGATCTGAGCGAGTCGTTCCCCAATGAAACATGTGGAAGCAATCCTGGCCGCCGCCATGGCAATTCTGCTCGTAGGGTGTGCCGCGCGCGCCAAGCAGACCTACGTGCCAAGCCCGGCGCCGCCCCAGCCAGCCGCGTCGCCGGCGCCACAGCCGCTTTCCACTCCCCAAACGCAGGTGCATTTGCCTCCCGCGCAGCCCGTGGATCCCGATGCGTTTGCTACCAAGGCTCCTGTAGAAGCTCCGCCTGCGCCACCGCCACAGGATACCCGCCCGGCCCGTGCTTCGGCACGGCCGCCCAAGCCCGAAACACCGCCACAGACGGCGGCTGCCACGCCTGCCGAACCGGCTCGCCCACCGATTCAAGAGGTCCTTGCGCCTGAGGAACAAAAGCGGCTCCAGGCGTCGGCGCAGAGTCACAAGAACGAAGTCAAGAACCTGGTTGCTCAGGCCCAGCGCCGCCGTCTGAGCGCCGAAGACCAGGACCTGCTGACCCACATCCTCGACTTCGTCAAGCTCTCCGACGACGCCGAAAAAGACGGTGACATGCGCTCTGCCGACCAGCTTGCCGAGCGGGCTCACACACTTGCCAAGGAGCTGCAGAGTGGCAAATAGTCCGGCTGGGCGGACCGTGCGATCCGCATCACCTGCCGGGGACGCGTCGGAAGGCGCGCCTGCGCTTTCGGAGTTCGAGCAGCGCCGCCAGACCGTCGCCGCCGGGCTCGCCGAACGCAAGTTGGACGCCTTACTGGTTTCGTTTGGCGCCAACCTGCGTTACCTTTCCGGCTTCACCGGCAGCAACGCGAGCCTGTTGGTGCTTCCCGGCCGATCCATCCTGTTCACCGACCCACGCTACCAGATTCAGGCCGGCCAGGAGGTCACCTGCCAGGTGAAGATCGCCAAGGGCCCGTTGGTGGCAGATGTGGTGGCCGCGATCGGCAGGCTGAAGATCAGGCGGGTCGGTTTTGAACCCGCGCTGATGACCTGCGATGCTTACGAATCGTTGAAATCGCGGCTGCCGATGCGATCGTCGCTGGCGGCCGTCAGTGGTTGGATCGAGCAACTGCGGATGGTGAAATCGCCCGCTGAAATCGAGCGAATTCGCCGATCGGTGGAAACCAATTCGCGCGCCTTCGAGCAGACCGTATCGCGCGTCCGCCCCGGTCTGAAGGAGCAGGACCTGGCTGCCGAACTGGAGTACCGCATGCGCCGCCTGGGCGCCGAGAAGCCGTCGTTCGAAACCATCGTCGCCGCCGGCGCGCGTTCCGCGCTGCCGCACGCCCAGCCAACCGCCGCGCGCCTCGAAGCTGGCGACCTGGTGGTGGTTGATATGGGCGCACTGCAAGACGGATATTGCAGCGACATGACCCGCATGCTGTTCCTGGGCACACCCAGCGCCAAGGTGAAGCGCTCGTACCGTGCCGTGCTGGAGGCGCAACAGGCTGCCATTGCCGCCGTGCGTGCCGGTGCCCGGACAGCCGCGGTGGACAGGGCTGCGCGCGCTATTCTGAAGGCCCACGGTCTCGATGCCGCCTTCGTCCATTCCACAGGCCACGGATTAGGCCTGGAGATTCACGAGCCGCCGCGGATCGGCAAGCGCGACAAGGCCCGCCTCAAGGTCGGTATGGCCATTACCATTGAGCCCGGCGTCTACCTGGAGGGCTTCGGCGGCATACGGATCGAAGATACTGTGGTCGTGAAAGAGAACGGCTGCGAGATACTCACGCCAACCAGCAAAGAACTGCGGTTAGTTTAGCAACAGCGGAGCTCGGTGACCCACAGGTGTCCGCGCCACGCACGAAGCGGCGCACGGAGTGCGCAACTGTATCTTTGATCACCAGCGCGTGGTATCATGATGCGGGCCCAAGTGTCTGGCTGCTATGGACTTCGATCCGAACTCCGGGTCCGGAGTGAAACGGACTGAAGCTCCCCGCGTGGAGACTGGGAGCCTGGTACAGCACTCGCTGAAGGGCCGTTACCGGCTCGTCCGGGAGTTGGGGCGGGGAGGCTTTGGCGTCACTTACCTCGCCACTGACGAAGAAGTTGCGTCCCGCAAGGTTGTGGTTAAAGTGCTGGCGGAGCGCCGCGCCGACGACGCCTGGTCCCTGAGGAAATTCCAGGACGAAATGCAGGCCCTGGCGCGAATCGATCACCCGGGCGTGGTGGCGGTTGTGGATTTCGGCTACCTTCCGGACGGCAGGCCGTTCCTGGTGATGCGTTATGTGCCGGGCAAACCGCTGCGCGAACTGATTCCGCGGGGAGGCATGCCGCTACAGCGCCTGGCCGGAATCGTGCGGCAGACGGGGTGCGCTCTGACCGCTGCCCACGACGCGGGGGTCTGCCACCGTGACCTCAAGCCGGCCAACATTATGGTGCACATGCTCACCGGAGGCGAGGAGCAGGTGGTGCTCATCGACTTCGGCATCGCCAGCGTGCGCGACTTAAGCAGCACATCGACCTCACAAAACATAACCGGCACGTGGGAATACATGGCGCCGGAACAGTTTATGGGGAAGTCGTCGCCGGCCAGCGATATCTACCAGCTTGGCGTACTGGCGTATGAGTTGGCGACGGGGATTGTTCCCTTCCGCTCCGCCACCCCGGCGGACCTGCTCAGGCAGAAGACCGGAGATGTCAAGGTGCGGCCGAAAGACCTCAGGCCGGACTTGCCTGAGACCGCCCAGGGCGCCATTCTCAGGGCACTCGCCCCCAATCCGGCGGAACGCTACCCGCGGGCGCGCGACCTTGGAGATTCGCTGGCGGCTGCAGTTTCTGGCGTACCCGATGGCGCCGCCTGGAACGTGAACCGGGAGATCCTCAGCACGCGGACTGACTCGTTCGCCGCGAGAGGCGCCCGGACGCGCACCCACGCGCGAAGGCAGTTGTTGGCCCTGGCAACGCTGGGGCTGTTGGCGTTGGCTGCCGCCGTGTTCTTCCGCCTCGGACTCTCCCGGCTGCCCGCAGCGTCTTCGGTGGCCGTGCTGCCTTTCCAGGACCGCATCGCCGATTCCGATATGGACTACCTGAGTGACGGGATTACCGAATCACTCACCAATGATCTGGCGCGAATTGGCGCGCTGCGGCTTAGCGCTTACGGTTCGGTCCAGCGGTATCGCGGCCCGGCGGTCGATCCGTTGCGCGCCGGAAGGGAGTTAAGAGTAGATCGCGTAGTGCGAGGCTCGGTTTCGAGGATGGGCGACGAACTGCGCATCGAAGCTGAATTGGTGGACGCGCACTCAGGCGCCCACCTTTGGGGGCACAGTTACACCACCAGGATGTCTTCTCTTCCCGAGGCCCTGGAACAGTTCTCGATGGAAGTCACCGATCAGCTCAGACTGAGTTTGAGCGGACCCCTCAAGGAGCGCCTTGCCCGGCAGTACGCCGTCGGCTCCGAGCCATATCAATATTATCTGAAGGCCCTCTCGGCCCTGAACAAGCGCACGCCGGAAGAGTTCGAGACTGCCATAAAGTTCTTCGACCAGGCGATCGCTAAGAATTCCCAGTATGCCCCGGCCCACGCCGGCTTGGCCTATACCTATGCGCAGTGGGCGATGCACGCGAGCGTCTTCGGTGGAGTAGCGCCGAAGGAGATGCTGGAAGAAGCCAGGCGGGCGGCGCAGAAAGCGCTGGAACTGGACGGAACGCTGGCGGAAGCTTACACATCCCTGGCCTACGTTCAAATGCAGGGCGACTATCAATGGGCTTTGGCGGAGCATACCTTCCAGACCGCCATCGCCCTGGAGAAGAGGGCCGACGCCCTGGAGTTCTACGCCCTGGAACTGGCGGCGCTGGGCCGGTTCGACGAAGGGCTGGTTCAGATCAAGCGCGCGGAAGCGCTCGACCCCGAAACCTGGGCGATCCGCGCGGCCCACGCGACCATCCTGTATTACGCCCGCCGCTATGACGAATCTCTCGCGATCCTCAGGGATTACAGCCAACTGGGCGACGTCATCGCGCCCAACTACTGGGCCCAGTCGATGCCGCAGGAAGCGTTGGCGGCGGTTCTGCGGATTCCAGAAACCTTTACTCCGCACTTGCGCATCCCGCTCCTGGTGTCGGCATATGCGCGCGCGGGCGAGAAGCAGAGGGCCAGGACGCTGTTGATGGAATACAGAATGACGCCGGAGAACGCGGCGTGGTACTACCTCGCGCTGGCGCATCTAAGTCTGGGAGACCGGGCTGAAGCGCTCTCCGACCTGGAACGGGATTACCAACGGCGATCCGCGGAAATCCTGTTTGTCGCCGTAGATCCCATGATGGACGGCCTGCGAGCGGAGGCGCGGTTCCGCGCGTTGATCGCCCGCATGAAGCTGAACTGAGAACCGCACCACAGACGATGGTTGAATCCGATAAGGAGCGAGCCGCATGGATGAGACGATCCTGAAGCAGACCTGCATGTCGAAAAGACAATTGCGCCGTTACGTGACAAAACTGAACCAGTTCTTCCGCTCACTGACCAAGGCCGAGCGGCGGGTCTTCCTGGCCAGCATGGGCACCGCTGAAAATGCGATGCGCTCATTCCACCCCAAGCTGACCCGCCAGCAACTAGAGGCCTTTCTGAATTCCCTGAGGGGCCGGGACCCCGAGGAAGTCGTCTTCTTCATCGAGGGCCTCGATCGCTGCACGGAAAAGAACCACTGATCTACGACTGACGAATAGACCGCGGAATGCGGATACGCAGCGTTAAGAAACCGGCGCCTGGCTGTTCCGAGCGCGCGGTGCCGGCGGAGCAGACCTTGGAGAGGGCTCGCCGGTCCGCGGCTGCCGCCGTTACGCGGTTGGCTGATATCACCGGCTTGGATCGCCTGGGGATACCGGTTTACGCAGCGGTGGTTCCCAAGTCCGACGACCCCATTTCGGTCTACAACGGCAAGGGGGTGCGGCGCATCGACGCTCAAACCGGGGCCTGGATGGAAGCCATCGAGCGGCAGACCGCGCTCCGCGCCGAACTCGCGGTGGTGAAGGGAAGCCTTCGCCAACTGCGCCGCGGCCGGCGAGCCGTGGCCGACCCGGCCACCTTCAACCGGCGGCTTCGCGAAAACTACGGCCGGGATCGCCCATACCTCTGGACCGAGGCATGGGATTTGATCGCCAACGAGCCGGTGCTGGCGCCGGCCGGCGCGGCAGGCTTTGGCCGCAAGTATGGCAACACAAGTTCCCCGTTTTGGGTGAGCTCGTCAAATGGTCTCGCATCGGGCAACTGCCTGGAGGAGGCGATTTGCCACGCGCTTTGCGAGCTGGTGGAACGGGACGCGTTTACACTCGCGGAGTTGCGCAGTCAGTGGATCCCCAGGGCGCGCCGCGAGGCGGCTCTCGGCGCGCAGGCCGCCGCCGAGGGTTGGGATGATCCCGATGTCTGCCCACGCATTGATCTGAGCGCTGCTGGCGATCCGTTTCCGGAACTGCTGGCTGGGTTCGCCAGGGCCGGCCTCTTCCCGGTCGTGCGCGACATCACTTCCGACCTCGGCGTGCCGAGCGCGGCAGCCTGCCTGGCGGAGGATGTGTTACCCGGGTTTCCGCAAGCTCACGGCGGCATGGGGGCGCATCCCAACGCGCGCGTCGCCATAGCCCGCGCCCTCACCGAACTGGCGCAGTCGCGAGTGGTGGATATCCAAGGCGCCCGTGAAGACATCCTCCCGGCGGGCGAATCCGCCGGAATCGCGCTACGCCACACCAAGCGCGTCGGAAAGCTGGAGCCGCGCCGCTGGATCTTCCAACAGGATGGCCGCGTTCGGCGCTTCGCGGAGATTGAATCGTTCGAGAGCGACGACATCGCCGAAGACATCCGGCTGATCCTGGCCAGACTGGTACGCCGCGGGATCGAGCGCGTGCTGGTTGTGGACCTGTCCGAGCCCGGTGGTTTCGCGGTGGCGCGAGTCATCGTGCCGGGCCTGGAATCCTGGGCGCTCGACCGGGAAAAGATCGGCCCGCGCGCGGCGGAGTTCTGGCGGCGGCATGTCGGATAACAAGGACATCCAGGGTCGGACGCGCGTAGTGGTATTCACCGGCCCGAGCCTGCGCCCGCAGGAGGGCGCGGCCTTGCTCGATGCGACCTTCCTGCCGCCGGTGAAGCGCGGGGACCTCGTCCGCCTGTCGGCGTGGAAGCCGCGGATGGTGGGGATCATTGACGGGGAGTTCTATCAGAACCTCGCCGTCACGCCTAAAGAGGTGCTGGCGCTGCTCGATGCCGGCGTGGCAGTCTACGGAGCCGCCAGCATGGGCGCCTTGCGGGCGGTGGAACTGGAGCGCTACGGCATGGTCGGTGTGGGCAGCGTGTTCCGCCTGTTTCGCAAGGGCGTTCTGGACGCTGACGACGAAGTGGCGCTGGTCTACGACAAGGAGACGTACCGGCCTGTCTCCGAACCCTTGGTGAACACGCGCTACGCGCTCCGGGCCGCGGTGCGCCGCGGGATTCTGACGCGCAAGGACGCGCACAGGATCGTAGAGAAGGTCAGCGCCTTGTACTTCCCGGAACGGACCCGCGAATTGGTTTATCTGATTGCGCGCGGCGTCATAGGAGCCGGGCCTGCCGCCGAACTCCGGGATTCTTTGGTCAAAGACGCGCCGAATGTGAAGACACAGGATGCCAAGCGGCTGCTGGCGCGGATGGCACGAGATGTCAGCCGGGCCAATCTACTTCTCGTGCGGGAACGCTAATGGCGACGGAAGGCGGCAGCGAGGTTCTCTCGCCCAGCAGCAAAGAACTTCGGGTAGTTTATTTTAGCCCGGCTGAGGGCGAACTCGTGTGGTTTGCAGGCGGCCGTAGGTGCTCCACCCATCTTGACATTCAACCCCCACAGGAGCATAGTGGAATCGGAAGCGATGTGAAAGGTCGTTTCCGGCCTCTTTCTCTGGAAAGAGGTAGACGCGATCCCCTTCACGGGGGAGCCATTTGACAAGGAGGAAGTGCATAGAACCAGTCCACAACATGGGCGGCTTCCGGCTTCCTCGGCTGGCTGGCTGCGAGTCCTGATGCGCCGTTGC
>Ga0335081_10002225_pt1 | contig 30500 bp, 42 predicted proteins | sample Lox_Sample_35_FD_206713 | JGI IMG/M metagenome (GOLD analysis project Ga0335081, IMG submission 206713) | Soil microbial communities from Loxahatchee National Wildlife Refuge, Florida, United States - Lox_Sample_3.5 | ecosystem: Environmental > Terrestrial > Soil > Wetlands | place: USA...
CGGTTTGGACTTAGGGGATCGGTCGAGTTGGTATTGCGTGTTGGATGCAACCGGTGGAGTGCTGCTGGAACAAAGGCTGAGCACAACTCCGAAAGCGATGAAAGAGGTGTTCGGGGGAATGCCGCGGAGCCGGGTTGCGCTGGAGACCGGGATGCATTCGCCGTGGGTGAGCCGGTTGCTCAGCGAGTTGGGCCACGAAACCATAGTGGCGCATGCTCGCAACTTCGGCAAACGTCGGAGCAGGCAATTTGGGCGTACAATGCTTCCCGTTTTCGCAGTCAAAAAGGAAATCTCGATTAAGAGCGAAACCCGTCTAGGTCACTACGAGATCGTGTCCGCCATAGGCGCGGGCGGAATGGGCGAGGTCTACCGTGCCCGCGATCCACGATTGAACCGGGACGTCGCCGTCAAGGTCCTACCGGCGTCGTTCTCGTCCGACCCGCATCGTCTCCGCCGCTTCGAGCAGGAAGCAAAGGCTGCTGCCGCACTGAACCATCCCAACATCCTCGCCCTCTACGATATTGGTGAGCAAGGCGGGTCACCGTACATCGTCAGCGAACTGCTGGATGGCGCCACACTACGTGAGCGACTTCATGCCGGCCCAATGCCTATCCGCAAGGCAGTCGACTATGCTCAGCAAATCGCCTCCGGCCTCGCTGCCGCACACGATAAGGGCATCGTCCACCGTGATCTCAAGCCAGAGAACATCTTCATTACGAATGACGGCCGAGTGAAGATTCTGGATTTCGGTCTCGCCAAACTCACTCGCTCCAGACGCAGAAGGTTCAGGCGATCAGGCCCTCACCCAAACGGTTCAAAGCGACCCAGGCACGGTGCTCGGTACAGTGGGCTACATGTCCCCTGAACAAGTGCGCGGCAAGCCAGCGGATGCACGCAGCGACCTGTTTAGCTTCGGAGCGATCTTGTACGAGATGCTCTCAGGCAAGCGGGCATTCCACGGTGAATCAGCGGCCGAAACGATGAGCGCTATTGTGAAGGAAGAGCCGCCGGAGCTGACTGAAACCAACCGCAACGTGCCTCCGGCGCTAGAACGCATTGTGCGGCACTGCCTGGAGAAGAATCCCGCGGAGCGATTCCATTCGGCACACGACGTGAGGTTCGACCTTGAAATGTTGTCGAATATTTCCAGTGCGAGCGGGATTGCAGTTCGTCCTAGGCCCGCGATGGCAGCGCGCGTACGGCAAGCATTGGCGGCAACAGTTGCTCTAGCCGCGCTCGCCCTGGTGTTCTTATTGGGGCGCAGTACGAGGCACGATGTCTCGACACCGCGTTACTTCGCACTTACATTCAAGCGCGGCGAGATTACTGGCGCCCGCTTCTCGTCGGATGGTCACAACGTCCTTTACAGTGCTGCCTGGAACGGCAAACCTACGGAGGTTTTCAACGCGGACGTGCAGTCGCGCGGTGCGCTGCCTATCGGCGTCAAGAACGCCGACATTCAGGCGGTTGCCCCATCGGGGGACATGCTGATCCTGCAGGAGCGGCATCAACACACTGGCTGGGCATTCCTGGGCACCCTCGCCCGGGTACCAGTAACGGGAGGAACTCCCCGCCCCCTGATGGAGGATGTGCAATCCGCTGACTTCACGCCGGACGGCAACATCGCTGTCGTTCGCTATGCTGGGCAGCGCTTTACACTGGAGTGCCCGCCAGGCAAAGTCTTGTATGAAACCGCGGGGTGGATAAGCCATGTACGGGTTTCGCCAAACGGGAACCTGATCGCCTTCCTAGACCACCCCTTGGCGGACGGCGACGATCGGGGTTCGGTCGCTATCGTTGATCGTGCAGGAAAGGAGAAGAAGACCCTGAGCGCCGCGTTCGCTAGCGCACAGGGATTAGTTTGGTCACTGTCCAGCAACGAAATCTGGTTTACTGCCAGCGAAAGCGGTAGCTACCGTGCGCTTTACGCCGTCAGCACCTCAGGGCGCCAGCGATTGGTCGCAACCACTCCCAATATATTGACGATTCGGGACATTGCCGCCAATGGGGACGTTTTGCTCACTACGGAATCAGCGCGACGCCATATGTTCGCCTTGGACCCCCAGATGTCTCGTGAAACCGAATTGGAGGCGATGGACTGGCCGATCAATCGGGCTCTCACGCCCGATGGCAAGTACGTCCTTTACACGGAGGGGGGTGAAGGCGGCGGTTCGGAGTATGCTGTTTACCTGGCTGCGACGGACGGATCCTCCAATGTTCGGATTGGAGAGGGTGAAGCCGTGGCCATCTCCCATGATGGGCAATGGGCCCTTACAGGACCTGCTGGATCGCCTGCAGCTCTGTTCTTAGTACCGATTGGTGCCGGCGAGCGTCGTAAAGTCACCAATGACCGGATCGATCATAGCTCTGCGTCATTTCTTCCTGGTGGCAAGCGTATTGTGTTTTCCGGCTCTGAGCCGGGTCATAAGGCGCGAACCTATGTGCAGGACCTCGACGGCGGCACTCCGGTGCCAATGACTCCCGAAGGAACATCAGGATCTTTGTCGTCCCCGGATGGTAACTCTGTGATCGTGTCCGATGCGACGCGAAAAAAGTACGTACTTTCCCTTGCTGATCATCAGGTGTTCGCGATTCCGGGACTCGAACCCTTAGATCGAGCTATTCAGTGGTCTACCGATGGTCAGTCGATATACGTAATCCATGGGGACGATCTTCCAGGAAAAGTCTACAAAGTCGATGTGCGTTCAGGTGACAAACGTCTCTTTAAGGAGTTCATGCCGTCGGACTTGGCGGGGGCTTCCAACTTTGGGATAAATCTCACACCCGACGGTCGCTTTTACGTATACACATTCGCCCAGTCCCTCGCGGATTTATACGTAGTAAAAGGTCTGAAGTGAGTATCCACCCTTAGAGTCATCGCGAAGTCTTGCGGAAAGCGAACTGTTCTCGTCCAACCTCATAAGCCGCGCTCGGGGAGAGCCTTTTAGGAACGTGACCAGCCATGCCCGTTTGTTGAGCCTCGAAGGGTTGTCATTTCCTGAGAGCTGACCGACTCCCGGCGTTCGCAACCTTGAATTCCGCCCGAGTCACCAGCAATCCGAACGTTATGCCATTAAAGATGCCCCCGCCCACGTTGGCGGTGAGTTAGCGTATACGCTGCTGCTGATCAGGGTTACCGTGCCGTGATCGTTGTAGATGCCACTCCCGTTGCCTTGCAGCGCTCCGACGGTTAGTGTGCCGACGGTGTTGACCTGGACGATGCTATTGATCAAGGTCACAGTGCCGCCGAGGGATCCACCGAGGTTGTAGATTCCGCCGCCGCGGGCGCTGCTGCCGCCGAGGAGGTCGTCTGCGGAGGTGGTACTGATGACGCTATTAACGCGAATCTGCATCATGCCGTACCAGCCCTGGTGCTTGATGGCAAGGCCGATGAACTTGGAGCAGAGGTCGGCGCTCGGTGAGGTCTTTTTGTTCATCCGGACGGTCTGGCAATCTCAGGTCTCCACGGAATCGGCCTTCACCTTTCCGGCAAAATGCGTGGGGTCAGCAAAGAGGCAGCGACCGAGGGAGTGGCCCTCCCCGTTTATCCTGTACATGGCGAACGCGGGTTCGAACAACGTCTCCGCCTACACCATCAATGCCGCCACTGGAGCTCTGACGCCAGTGGGGGGGCTCGCCCTTCACGGCGGGAAGTGGTCCCCGGGGGGTGGCGGTGGATCCCTAGCGGATAACCTCAGCGGCTAAAGCCGCCGATGAGAAGGCATCGCTTATCGCAGCGCTGAAGCGCTGCGCCACCCCAAAGCACCACCAAAAGCAGATGCAGTCAAAGTGAACCCTAAAAATCATCTCGACCAATTCTTACTTCGCAGCCGGCGCCGCCACCACCTTCGTAAACGTCGATTCCAGATCAGATGTCCACGTGTTGCCGCCATCTGTGGACGATTCATATTTGAGTGTGTATTGCGTCTTGGAAACTTCCTTCTCGGTCAAGCGCGTCTTCATCGGCTTACCTTGCATGATCGTCTCGGTTATCCAAGTCCAAGTGTCGCCGCTGACATTTCCTTTGGCCGTGATCAGTTCGCCCCAACTGTCGAATGCGTTGTAGGTGTACATTTTTGTTTCCGGGTCATATCCCAATACGGCCATGATCTTAAAGTCGCCCACCGGTGACTTGTTGTCCGAATGACCCACAATAAAAAATCCTCCGGACACCCATTCCCACTTTTGAGTTGACGACACCGGGCCGGTCATACCGTGCGCAGTCGATTTGCCCTCTTCTTTCCAGTTGCCCACAAAATATGCGAGCCGCTTCACCTCTGGGCCTGGTTTCGGCGGTCCTTGCGGAGCCTGCGCCTGAATCGAAACTCCCAGCAACAAAACACAAATCGCAACCGACCCGATTATCCGTTTCATATGAGATCTCCTTGCAAATTTTGCACTGCACCCGACAGCCTTTATTATTGGCCGGCAGGCGGTTGCCATAGTTCCACCTTGTTTCCTTCCGGATCGATGACCCAGGCAAACTTTCCATACTCGGACTCGTCAATCTTCTCAAGTACATTGCAACCTTCTTCGCGCAAGGCTTTGACAAGCGCGTGGAGATCGTCCACGCGGTAATTGACCATGAAGGTGGCTTCGCTGGGTGCAAAGTGGTCGCCTTGCGACGAACCAATCGACCAGATAGTTGTTCCGGCAACTGGCTTACCTTCACCGTTGGTCCACGTGAACGCTGCGCCTCCCCACTCTTGGACATCGATCCCGAGATGTCGTTTGTACCAGGCTTGTAGTGCTGGAGCGTCTTTGGCTTTGAAGAAAATGCCGCCAATGCCGGTAACTCGTTTCATCTGAGATCTCCTTTTTGACCCCAACATCAGATCAGCATTGTTCCCCTCCATTACTGTTCGTGTCAATGTGAAACACACCCTTCGCACAGACTGGGGGCTATCGTGACTTCATTTGAGCAGATGGTGAGAAAGTTGGATCTCTCCCCGGAAGAATACGAGCGTTCGGCTCTGCTGAAGGATTGGGTGCGGCGAAACATGGACGGGAAGTATGTGCCCCCAGATTTGCTGAAAGCGTGGGGGTTCGAGAAAGACGAGGCCGCCAAAGAGGAGGCCGCATAACGTTGACAGCCTACCGCTAGTTCAGCCTGCAGCGGCGTGGCGGTTTTGGCGGCCTGTGGAAGCCGGGTTTCACGCGGGCTTTTGGAATTTTTGTAGTGTACGTACTCGGCTACACTGTGACCGACGGCAGCTCATTGCAGAACCGGCGGATCGACAGCCGCTCTCCCTCATTGAGGGATGTAAACTCCAGACCATGCTGGAAGTCAACCCGGTAACGCACCACAGCTTGGACACGCAGTTCGGTCTCGTGGGGCGGCACTACGAACCGCAGCGAGACCATTCTTCCTACCGGCACTTCTTCCGAAAGAGACGCGCGGAGCCCGCCTTCGGCGATCTGGTTGCAGTATGCTTCGAGGTCACGCTCGTGGAGAGTGACCGTGATCGGTAATCCCCAGGCTTCCGGTGAGGCCAGTGATCTGTATGTACGTGGATCAATCGGGAATCTCCGGAACCGGCGCCGCTCAGGCACCCACTCTTCGGGATGCTCCGACCCGTTGTCTAGGGTTGGCCGGACGCGCGGCCACAGGCCCTGAGACAATATCGGACAGTAGGAACACAGCGTCTCCCCGGCATCCTCGGACCCAATCGCGTGTCCGACACAGACCTTCCGCCCACAATTCGAGCATTGCAGTGCGGCAGGCCGGTCACACCTGAAGAGCTGGCAGGCCACCATATGAATTGTAGAAAGAAATCCGGCAGGGTGCAGTGACCGCGACTCACCAAAGCTTCGGATTGTTGAAAAAATCAACAATTCCAGGCGTATGATGGTCGTACCTTGGGGGTGGGTGTATGTCCTTTGACCCACACAAGGCCAACCGACCCGGGGACGCCGCCCAGGCATTGATAGAGGTTCTCGACAGGGTCGGGACACGTCACACGTGCAGCCGCGGCGAGGTTCTATTACAGCAAGGGCAGCCGGGAAATTTCGTACTGGTGCTGCGCAGCGGCAAGGCTGAACTGTTTGTCTCTTCGGCGGATGGGAGCACGCGGTTGCCATATCGCACCGTGGGCCCGGGGTACGTGCTTGGGTTACCGGCCCTGTTTTCGGGTAAGCCATTCAGCCTCACTGCCGAAGCCCTTGAGGAATGTGAGATCAGCTTTGTGCAAAGGGAGGCGGCGCTGCAACTTATGCGCGAGCGTCCGGATCTGTGCCTCCAAGCCGCGAGCCAGTTGGCCAGCGAAGTTACGACCCTTCGAAAGTGGCAGGATTGCGGGAGATTGTGATGAAAAACATATACATTGGGAACTTGGATTTCAGCGCCACCGAGGACCAGCTCCGGGTATTGTTCGCGGCCCACGGTGCGGTTGAGACAGTCACCATCGTGAGGGATCGCGATACCGGCCACCCCGCGGTTTCGCATTCCTGGAAATGACGAATGACAGCGAGGCCGAAAAGGCTATTCAGGCCCTGAACGGCACTCTTCTTGAAGGCCGTGCGCTGAACATTAACGAGGCCCGACCTAAGCCCGCCGGCACTCGTGGCCGCGATTTACGGAAGAGAGAGCATCGTGTCAACCGATTCTCGTCATTGGTGAGCCCTGCACGAGAACGCCAGCGGAAGGGAAGGGGCCTGCTGCCTGTCGGTGGGTTGCCTCGAACAGGCTGCGCAGCCGCTCCGGCGCCAGCCGGCAATAACCCGCAGCTTCTCATGGCCGTGCAGGGCCTTGAGGGTCCCCAGATCCGCCCCTCGACCGAAGCCCCACGGCCCCCGGCCAAAAATTCCGCCGTCCGCGCCCTGTAGCAGGGCTAAACTATATGGGTTCTCTTCTTGCGGCGATCTGTCCTCACACGCCCCGCCATTCTAAAAACAGGAAGAAGGGGAAGTGTCCCATGATCCCCGAAACCGATTCGCTCGGCAAAACAGTCCTTCTCGTGGACATCGACCAGAAGCTGGGAGAACTGCGGGCCCGCCGCCTCCGGCTCTACGGAATCACCGTCCACACCGCAAGCAGCATCGAAGAGGCTCGTGTCCATTTGAAGATGAATAGCTACCACCTGGTATTGCTGGCTGCCCGCGAAAACCCGGAGGCGGCGATCGCTTTCCGCCGGGAGATTCGGCAGGAAAATCCCAAACAGAGAGTCGCCTTCCTGGTGGGCCCTCCCCGCTACCTCTCGTTTACCTTCGGCGAGAACCTGATCCCGATGCCACCGCGGTCAAGCAGTTGGGCAGATAAGCTCAAAGGACACCTGGCGAGCGCCTGAGGCTCGCCGTTGATTCTCAGGAGGACAGCGCGATTGAAAGTGCGGTTGACGATTGAAGACTGCCGCGACAACAGGTAGACGGAGGTTGAGTTATGAGTCGAGTCGTGAGAGGAAAAGTGAAATGGTTTGACGTAGGCAGAGGCTATGGCTTTATCACCCGAGCAAACGGCCCAGATGTGTTCGTCCACTACAGCGCCATACAGACCGAGGGCGCCCAGAGCCTCGAAGAAGGCGAAGAAGTGGAGTTTGAGATCGAAGAAGGCCGGAAGGGGCCGCAGGCGGCACGCGTGATTCCGGTGCGCGAGCGTAGTGCGTCCTGAGCTCAGACCGTGCGACCCTCGAAAAGCGCGGGCTAACCCGGTGCTCTTCCACATGTATCGTTTCGACGCCGTTGCCCGAAAAGTACGACAGTCCGTGCGAGTGGCACATCTACTTCATTGTGCATTACCGGAGACGCATTGAACCCCGAAGACTCTGTGGAACGAGAGTTGGAGGTTGGGCAGTGAAAGGTGCGACTGACCTCGTACAAATTGGGAGATGTTTGCCACTGTACGGCGGCTGTTGCGAAGTTCGGCGTCACTTTGGCACGGACGGTCGGTCTGACCCGCGAGCAGGCCGAAGAAGAGGCAACCCACTGGGATCGGCTTTGCCACCCTGCTGTTTACGAACGTATCCGGCGCTGGCTGCAAAAACCTGGCTAAACCTCATTCTTGTGCCTCAATGTGTCTCGCCACACCAGACCATTGCCTTTCACATCGACAGCTTCCTAAGTAAGTTGGAGTTGTTATCCTCTAACTCGCCACCTTTTCCTCGTTCCGGAATGCAAAGGCATAGTCACGCGCAAACTGATCAAAGGTGATTGGCTTGCGTCCGACGAGCCGCTCCACGTCGTCCGTCACCAGACTCGCGTTGCCCTCGCGATAGAAACGCTGCAGATCGAGCAGAGCCTCGGTAGACCATTCTGGCGTGCCGGCGGACAGGACGGCTTTCTTGAATTCGGCCGGCGGCAGGTCCACATAGCTGATCTTGCGTCCCGCAACTCGAGAGATCTTTTCTGCAAGGTCTCCTTTAGAGCGCCTAACAAAACCTCTTTTTCCTGAAACGCGAAGGGGCAGCGGTACATCCCTCAAGGCGCGGAGGTGTACTGGTTATGGCTGCCGCGCTTATCCCCGATAGACTATGGGAGCTGATTGCTCCTTTCTTGCCGCCTCCAATACCCAGGCCGAAGGGTGGTAGACCTCGCCTGTCGGACCGTGCTTGCCTCACTGGAATTCTGTTTGTGCTCCGCAGCGGGATACCTTGGGAGATGCCGCCGCGAGAACTGGGCTGGTGATTCGCGAGCGCGTGAATGCTGGTATCCGCAATGCACGCGCATCACGTAAGCATATTGGTCGCCTCAGCCGGATTGTGAGCCAGGACGACATTCGCCAGCTTCGTTTTAAGGGCCCGGGGATCATCTTGTTCTTTGCCCCGGTGGACCGCATGGTGCGCATCTCTCGGCCTGCATTTTCTGCTCCAGCAAGGTCCGCTACATCATTGATTTTTCTCTCTCCGTCGCGTCCCCGGCAGAGAAGAGAGAAGAAGACTGGCAGCGGAAAAAGCCGGCGAAAGCGTCCTGATTTTTGCGAGGGGACAAGAAGCAGCGGCTGTTACCGACGATGTCATTTACTCTGACATCCTACAGGGGGCCTTGTCTGCAATCGGTAAAGCGTGTATAAAGAATGGTAGACAAATGCTGCAGAAGGAAAGAAAAACCAGTTTAAACGTAAAGGACCCCGAGGCACATCGGCTCGCGCAGGCCATTGCCCAGAAGACTGGTGAAACTCTGACCCGCGCGGTGACCGAAGCCCTACGCGAACGTTACGAGCGCCTCCACAAACAAGACCCCGAGGCACTCGCTGCCGACATCCGGGCAATCGCCGACCGGGCCGCGGCCCACATCAAGGGCTCCTATTTCGACCACGCCGAATATCTCTACGACGAGCACGGCCTGCCCAAATGATCCTCGACACCTCTCCGCTCGTCGCGATCCTCGGGAAAGAGGCCGATTTCGAACGTTACGTCGACGCCATCAGCCGCGCGCCGCGCTGTCGCATCTCAGCGGGTAATTTTCTCGAACTCTCTATCGTCGTCGAGGGTCAATTCGGCCCCGAGGTCCTCCGGCAATGCGACGCGCTGTTCCGCCGTGTCGGCATCGTGATCGAACCCGTCACTGCGGAGCAGGCGTATGTCGCTCGCCAGGCGTTCCACGATTTCGGCAAGGGCCGTCACCCTGCGGACTTGAACTTCGGCGACTGCTTCGCCTACGCGCTCGCCAAGGTGAGCGGCGAGCCTCTTCTCTTCAAGGGCGAGGATTTCACAAGGACCGACGTTGTCTGTGCCCTATGACAGGCCCACAGAGGGGACAGCATCGCGACGCGCCCCGTTACCTTACTCTTGTGGGTTTTGAAGCATGTCGGCTGCGTATCGCATGGCGGCCTGGATGTCCTCGCGAGAGAGACGCGGGTAGGCGTCGAGCAGATCAGCCTCGCTGGCGCCCTCGCTCAGCTTGCGAAGAATGAGCTCAACGGGGATGCGCGTTCCGCGGATCACCGGCTTACCGAGCATTACCTGCGGATTGAGCTCAATTCGATCTGTAACCGTCATTTGCTACTCTCAGCTACAGCTCCCCCACAGCAAAGTACTTCGTCAGGAGTTGGAGCGGGCCATGCCCATTGATGCTCACGATATCGAGGGCTTCGGACAGTTGACGGGCGAAGCCGTCGTGGAGATCAGCAAGCTGGTCGAGGCAGCGCAGAAGAACGTCGCGCGTTTGTGTGGCGCGTTCGTTCCCATAGCGCCAGCCGCCGCAACGGCGATCACCGGTCTGATCCACCATACGGTTCGCGGCATGACCCCCGGGACAGGAACGAAGCACCATATAATCAACAGCTTTCAGCGGTGCTTCAGTCAGCACCCGCTGCATTGAAGTCAAAAACCCATCGGAGGCTTTATGAAACGTCTAGCTGCTGTGGTGATTATTGCGCTTGCGCTGGTCCTAGGGTTCTCCAGCTTCGCTGTGGCGCAAAGCTCGTCTGTTCCCGAGATTCCGTACCGTTCGGTGCCCGATTTTCTGAAGTTACCGTCCGATATGTATCTCGGCGAAGTTTCTGGCGTCGCTGTCAATTCTAAGCAACATATTTTTGTTCTTCACCGTGGCAACACGACAGGTCCCGCGTACGCAGCAGCCGCTGCGCAACTGCTGGAGTTTAGCCCTGACGGGAGATTCATCCGCGAGATTGGCCATAACCTCTACGCCTGGTCCTTCGCGCATGACGTTAAGGTTGACCGCGATGACAACGTATGGGTTACCGACAAGGGCTCGGACATGGTGATCAAGTTCAATCCGGAAGGACGTGTGGTAATGGTTTTCGGGCGGAAGCAGGAAGCATCGGATGAAGAAACCGGCCCGCTCAAGCACCCTAAACCCCCGTTGCCACCGGTTGACGGCAGGTTCCGGCAAGTGACCGATGTGACGTGGGATTCGCAAGGCAACACGTACATCAGCGATGGCTACATCAATTCACGCGTGGCCAAAGTCGACAAAGACGGTAACTGGATTATGTCGTGGGGAGAACCCGGCAGCCAGCCCGGACAATTTAATACGCCTCATAGCATTGCTTCCGATGCGCAGGACCGCATCTATGTCGCGGACCGGGGCAATGGGCGTATCCAGGTGTTCGATACCGAAGGCAAGTTCCTCCGCCAGATTCGCATCGATCTTCCACTCCCTCCGAACGCCCGCCCCGCGATTGGGAACAAGCCCGGGCCCGAGGTGCAGGGGACCTTCGCACCTGGCTCGCCGTGGGCGATTTGCATCACGCCTCCGCCAAATCAGGTGTTGTACGCATCCGACGCATATCCGGGACGAATCTACAAGCTGTCCCTGGACGGGAAGGTACTTGGGGTGCTTGGGCAATCAGGAAAGCAGCTTAAGCAGTTCGGATGGGTTCACGAAATCGCGTGTCCCTCCGAAAATGAACTCTATGTCGCAGAACTACTGAACTGGAGAATACAGAAATTGACTCTCGCGCCCAGTGCGGCCGAATTGAAATCGAAATAGCGGGCGAAGGCCCACATTCACGCACTTCCAAGCCGGACAAGACGGGCAGTGCAGCGCCGTTTGGCTCAACGTGTCGCCGGAAAACACTTCGGCCTTTCTCCACAGCTCGGCTACCGCCCGCACAAGGCGGGGCGGTTCGGCGAGGGTGTTCTTTGAGTCTCGCCGCTAGCCCGAAACTGGGCAATCCCGTGGCGTGCGCAGCGGGCTTGATATCGCGGGGCTGAAACGCCCACTGGGTCAGGCGGGGCCGCACAGCCGCTGGAACTCGGGATCGCCGTGGAGGCAAGCCAGATCAGGATCGCGCATGGCCCAGTTCGCTCGGGCATAACCGGCCTCAATAGCCTGCTTGAACAGGTCCAGCGCCTTGGCTTTCTCTTGCAGTACCCCGTAGGTGCAGGCGGCGTTATACAGGACGTTGGCATCGTTGCGCCGTAGTGCGACAGCCGTCTGCAAATGTCGTACGGCATCCTTCTCTCTTCCGACGTGGGCATAGCTTGACGCAAGCAGGATGCGCGCGCGAACGTCCTCGGGAACTTGCTCCAACTGCTTTTCCATGAGATGGATGTGGTCTTCCCGCAGGCGCCGAGCATGTTCCGCCTGTCCCGAACGTTCAAGAGCATTAATGAAAGGGATGTAAACGTTGTAATCGTCCGCGTTTGCCTGGATGGCCCGTTCGGCCAATTCTGCCGCCTCCTGAAAGCGGCCGGAGGCAAAAAAAGCCCGTCCCAAAACCTCGTAGGCGCCCTCGCAGTCCGGCTTGCGTTCAATGGCCCGTTGCGCGTACTTGATGGCCTCGTCATGCTTCTTTTGCGCATAGTGGAGCCAGGCGCGTGCTGCGAGCGTCTCGGGTAGTTGCGGATCCAGCGCGAGAGCGCGATCGCAAGCCGCCATCCCCTGCTCGATCCAGCGCAGATGCTGCTCGCGGTACTGATACGTCATCCCGCAGACGCTCGCGATGCCGGCGTGGGCCAGGGCGAAGTTCGGGTCCAGCTTGATGGCTTCCTCGAACATTTGCAGAGCAAAATCCAACGTCCAGCGACGGGTGTAGCTGCGCGCCCGCAGAAAGTAGTCATAGGCCTGAAGATTTTCTGTGGGCTTGCGCGCAATGATTTTCTCTTCCTGCGGGGAAAGCGTGATGCGGAGAGCCTGGGCGATACTGCGTGCTATCTCGTCTTGGATGGCAAAGACATCTTCCAACTGCCGATCATACCGTTCCGCCCACACCGAATGCCGGCTACGGCTCTCGACCAACTGCGCGGTTATGCGCAAACGGCTCCCTGCCCGGCGAACACTGCCCTCTAAAACATAAGCGGCGTTCAGTTGTTGTCCGACCTCCGGAGCTAACACCGGCTTGTCGCGGAAGGGGAGCATCTCGGAACGTGAGAACACCTGAAGCTGGCCAATCTTGGACAATTCCGTAATGATGTCTTCCGTCATGCCGTCGCGGAAATACTCATCGTCTTTTTCTCCGCTCCGATTCTCAAAATACATCACGGCGACCGACTTCTCTGCCCCAACCGTCGATGGCGCTGCTGTGTCCTCTACGCCTCTGGAGGAAACCACCCTCTCCCTCGACTCCAAATCGCGCCTTAGGCGCTTCAGGTCAGTTCTCACCTCCGCTGCCGTTTGGTAGCGCAGGTCGCGTTCTTTTTCCAGCGCTTTATTGATGATTTCGTCCAGTTTGCGCGGAAGGTCGGGATTTATGCGTATGGGCGGCCCCGGTGCGCGCTCCAGGATGGCGTTGAAGATCACACCCGATGTGTCACCGCGGAACGGCAACCTACCCGTGGCCATCTCGTACGTCACAACTCCGAAGGAGAACAAATCGGTGCGCGCGTCCAGTTCCTTGCCTCGCACCTGCTCTGGCGACATATAGGCCACGGTTCCCAGCGTACTGCCGGGGCTGGTCAGGTGTTGTTCGCTCACCGCTGTAACTGCAGTCGCATCCGATGCTGCGGCGGCACCAGCGCCGCTGCCAACTTTGGCAAGACCAAAGTCCAGCACCTTTACCTGCCCACGCTTGGTGATGAAGATGTTCGCCGGCTTGATGTCGCGATGAACGATTCCCTTGGTGTGGGCAGCGTCCAGTGCGTCTGCGACTTGGATCGCTATATCAAGCAGGGTCTCAGTATCGAGTGCCCGTCCGTTGATGCGGTGCTTCAGCGTCGTGCCATCCAGGAACTCCATTGCGATGAATGGTTGCCCCTGGTACTGCCCGATCTCGTAAATCGTGCAGATATTCGGGTGATTCAGAGCGGACGCGGCCCGCGCCTCGCGGCGGAAACGTTCCAGCATTGACGCGTCCTGGGCCACGTCTGGCGGTAGGAACTTGAGCGCAACGAAGCGACCGAGGTCTGCGTCCTCGGCCTTATAGACCACACCCATGCCGCCGCCGCCCAGCTTCTCGACGATGCGGTAGTGGGAGATTATCTGGCCGATCAGTTGGGAGGAAGTTGCCATCCCGAGGCGGACATGGTAGGGGCACCTGGAACCCAAAGTCAACGAGCGCGAGGGAGGAGTGCGCGGCGCGGGGCGTCAGGGGCGAGGCGGCGTAGGGCGGCGGGCGTGATCTGCTTGACAACCCGCGTGAAGTGGCTATCCTTACGCGATCCCCGTCGTCACGCATTTCTAGCTTACTGATCTCTCTTTTTGGGTTTCGTCTCAAGGGATTCTGGAGCAATCGCAAGGCAACCCGTCGCCTGGAGGCAGGCGTCATCGACGGCGCGCCGTTATAAGGAGGTCAGTGACTATGCTTCGCCAGACCTGCTGCGCCATTCTTTTGCTAGGCTTCGCCGGAACCTTGTGCGCTCAAAAAACAGCCATCAACTGCGTCGTTGTCATGCAGTACACACCCGACATGACGGGGCCACGCATCGCCAGCAACAAAGAGCTATGGGATTCGGCCCAACTCCTGATGAGTACGACGTTCAAAGGGGAGGACACCGAAATAGCCAAGGTGACCGGTACTGAAGAAGGAAATCCGAGTCCCTCGCTTGAAGCGGCTTTGGACGCCTTCACCAAGGGGAAGAAGCGGTGCTGCAAGAAGATCGTAATCCTGAGTCATGGAGCCGACGACGGTTCGCTTGACATGCCATACGACTTGCCGAAGTCCGACGAAATCCCCGAGAGGGATAGAAGTGCGATGGTGCGCCAGTTGGGTGGACCTACGGCAAAAACAGGTTGGGGTCGAGACCGGCTGGCTGAATTCGTGAAAGCGGTGAAGACGGTTTCCTGTGATCAAAAGCCCACAGTGACCTTCGATGGTTGCTACACGGGCAAGGACGGCGGCATCGCGGAGCAGGTCGCGGCACAAGGTGTCGGAACGACCGGAATTACGGGCTGGTGCGAGTTTGGGATGAAGGATCAGGACACGGGAAAAATGATTCCGTTAACTCCTCGTCCGGAGGCGGGAGGGACCTCGACAGCGAAGCCATTTGATCCTAAGTCGGAAACAGGTACGTCGGGCTCCGGAGGAAAAAAGGCGACTAAACCGCCCGAGTCGCCAAAGGCGCCGCCGTTGCCACCGGTCGGAGGCAATGAAGGCGTCTCCTTGCCCACGCCGGTGGCACCACTGCTGGCTAGCACCAGCTTCACACCGATCCAGCCAAGACCGGGCAATGGGACTGGCAATGACCAGGGTTCGTATCTACCGCCGCTTGCCGGGCCCGGCTCCACCATTACCGGAAGCGTGGTGGATGAGAATGAAGCTGGGCCGCGCGGTTTTATTGTCGGGACGGTCGATGATACTGGCAAGCGCAGCTTCTTTTCTGGCATTACCGACGCCGGCGGTCATTTAGCGTTCGTCGTGCCAAGTGGAGTGACTGCCGTTGAGCTGTTTCGGCACTTTGATAAGAATGGTAATCCGAGCGCTCCCGCGCATACCGCTGTGGGACAACCCTCGCACTTGGAGGGTACCGATCCGCTACCGCCCGACAAGATTCCCACCGATGGTCCGGCCATCACGGAAGCGAACTCGGCGATTGAACGCGGCGGCCCTACTCACGGGACCACCACCATGCACACTCGCGGCACCGACCCTCTTCGTACGCGAGTGTTGATCGATGACAAACCTAGTGAGACGTATGCTGCCTCGGATACCAGTGTGGTTGCGCACCTTCCCGAAGAGCTGCCCCTGGGTACTCACCAGTTCAGCCTCTCCTCTGCGGGTAGGAAAACTAATTCATTTCCAGCGGACGTTGTCGCAGTACACCCCGAGCCGATAGCACCCCTCCATACGGGTGCAACAACCACCGTACGCGTGCACGTCGAGGGTGTACCGAAGGATCACCAGGCAGCGATGCACTTTGAGGTCAGCGGGGCGGCGAGACTTGTAGGCGGCAAGCCCAGCGTTGATGTTCCGGTAAGCAACGGAGTTGCAACCGTACAGATCCAAGCTGTTCATCCGGGACAGCTCGTGGCCAAGTATCAGTTGCGCGTGTCCATCCCGAATTACTGGGCAGCGCCAATGCAATGACTATTGAGGAAATCGCGCATTCTCCGTCAACGAGGGCGGGACGCCAGTCTGTTTCGGCTCAATCATGAGAAGGCCGCTGGGGTCAACCATGCGACGAACATACCAGGACGGGTGGCTCTACGCCGATTTGGAACGTGTGCCGGGATTGTTAGTGATATGACCAGTGGCTGTTGAATCGCAACGGTGACTTGGGCGCTTTATTGAGAATAGCATCGAAGATCGCTGCCGACGCGTTTCCCTCGAAGGGTGACTGCCGGTGGCCATCTCGTACAGCACCGCCCCGAAGGAGAACAGGTCGGTGCGGGCATCAGAAGAGAAGAGGCTCGCCGCTCACCTTGGCGAGCGCGTAGGCGAAACAGTCGCCGAAGTTTAGGCCTGCCCGCTGGGTGACGGCCCTAGCCGAAATCGTGGAACGCCTAGCGAGCGACATACGCCTGCTCAGCAGTGACGGGTTCGATCACGATCTGAACCGGCGGCGGTTCGCAGCGATGTTGGGCCGAATCGCGCTGCTGCCAGTACCGACGGGATAGGCGGATGCTCCGGCCAGAGGAAGCGGGGGCGCGTCAGTGCCCTTATGTGATGCACTCCACCCTCCCGCTCGCGCTCGACCCGTTTTTCTCCACCGTAAAGTGGAACCCTAGCTGCGCTTCGACTCGAACCGGAGTTCCATTCACCACGTAGGGGTAAAAGCGCGATTTCTCAAGCGCCTCCTTGCCGGCGGCAATCAGCAACGGATCGCCTCCCATCGCTTGGACGCTGGCGATTCTTCCCGTCTTATCCACTTCGATGTTGAACCATACCTCTCCCTGAATGCCCTTCATCATCGCATCAGCCGGATACACGGGCATAACCTTGTGCTCGAACCTTCCAAGCATGACGCCCGTCGGGACTCGAACTGGGTTTTTGGCCGGTGCCGGATTGTCCCGTTCCTCCGGGGGCTTGCTCTGAGCCGAACTGGGCAGAACGCCCAGAGTCACGAGAAGGATCGCGCAGGCGGAAATTCGGAGCCACATAAAGCCTCCATCTGGTGTGCTCAGATGCAAAGGGAATGTGAGGAAGTTGTTCTTCGTTCCTTACCACCCTTCAGGGACTTCCCAAGCACAGATGTTGTTCGCGTTGCAAGAATTACTTTGCTTTCTTCAGGTGCCAGACGAAGACGATATCAAGCGGGTCGCGACCCCTACGCTTCGCTGATCGAATGAGAGGCAGGTTAGTGGCGCTTCCTTGGGCGTTTGGATGGCCGCCCGTTACCAGCGCCATTTCCGAGCAGTTGATCCAAGAGTTTCTGCGAACGAACGCGCACGAGTTCTCGCAATGCCCGGCGAAGCGTCTCATCCCCGAGCGCCTCACGCGCTATTTCTTCCGCTATCCGGTCGACCGCAACACTGATGGTACCAACCGGCGTCTGGCCAAGGCGCTCGTCAACGATCTTCTCCAGCAAAGTTGCCATGGAGAGAGGTTACCAGACGCAGGGTTGCCCTCGCTTTGGAAAGCTGAGCAGCCAGACGCGGACGATCATCGGATCGCGGCAAGATGGGGTTGCGCGGCGCTGCTGTGCAATCCCACGCGAGAGATTCCCGAAGACCTGCTGAGGGGATGGGCGCAGAACGCGTGGTCCTCGATCCTGACTATGGGCACGTGTCGCAAACCCAAGAAGAGGGCATCGTCGTTAGCAAAGATGGCTTGCTGAGGATTTCCTGGCCCACGGTCGTGGAAAGCGGTATCGCGGGCCGATGTTGATCTCCTGTTAGTGACGGCGAACGACCCGGAAATCACACCTTCTTCGCCATGCTACCCGACAGCCCAGGTCATAGCGGATGCGTGGAACAACGGGGGCCGCTATGTCGAATATTTTTGGAACAACGTTGATAACGGAATACGCACTTTTGAGGACGCTGCGATCATCGCGCGGCTTCACCCGCGCGGCGAGTAGCACGTTTCACTCGATTTCATGGTGGGATACCTGTGCCATAAATGTGCCATACGCTTTGCGCCGACGTGCGCTCTTACGCGCCTTCTTGAAACCTGTCGAGAGTGCTTCCGTGCGGGCGTCGTCTGTGGCAAGCAATTGATTCGGCAGCGAGATCGGCGGAAACCTTGCATTCGGATTGCCTCCGATTGGCCCCACAGTCACTCGCGATTCAGTCCCCACTGACGCTATGCCGTGGTGGTAACAAGCGAGTGGAATTTGTGATGAACGCCAATTCCGAGCTGACGTGAATGAACGCCGCAAGCAGCGGGTTGAGCAGTCCGAAAGCTGCCATCAAGACCCCTACGCCATCCACGATCAGAGTGCCGTAAAAGTTCTGCATGATGATGCCTCGGCACTTTCGAGCAATGCGGAGGGTTTCGACAAACCTCGATAGGTCGTTCCCGATGAGGATGACATCGCCGGTTTCACGAGCCACATCTGTGCCGGAGCCCATCGCTACGCCGACACCCGCCTTGACGAGTGCTGGCGCGTCGTTAATCCCGTCTCCCACCATCGCAATCTTGCGGCCTTTCCGAGCGTACTTCTCGATGCACTCAGCCTTCTGAGACGGCAGAAGTTCGGCATAGACGCGGTCTACCTTGAGCGCTTTCGCCATTTCGTACGCGACAGGTTTTGCGTCCCCAGTGATTAGGGCGGTTCTCATGCCCATGTCTTTGAGAGCTGCGATCGACTCAATTGCTTCCGGGCGCAGGTGATCGGCGATCAGAATCGAACCGAGCAGCACGCCAGATCTGGCGACCACAATTTCAGAGGCGCCGCGAACATCAACGACGGCAGGGACTGCGATTTCTCTTTCCTGCAGCAGTGTGCGGCTACCAGCGATGGTCTCGACCCCATTCGATCTGGCAATCACGCCCCGGCCAGGGATGTATTCGAACGAATCAACAGCGCCCACCAGAAGCGAGTTCTGGACAGCTCGCTTTACGATTGCCTTTCCGAGCGGGTGCTCTGACCGCCATTCCGCTACCGCCGCTGCGTCGAGAACGTCACGCTCGCTGAAACCCTGTTCCGGCCGGATCTCCAACACTTCGGGAGTCCCGAACGTTACGGTTCCGGTCTTGTCCAGGAAAACGGTATCCACGGTCCCGAGCCGTTCCAGGTAGATGCCGCCCTTAATAATCGAGCCCAGTTTGGCCGCTCGGCCAATCGCGCCCAGAATTGCCAGGGGTGTGCCGGCAGCAATTCCACATGCGCCAGCGACGATGACGACAGATATAGTGGAACGTATGTTGTGCGTGATGATCAACGTCAACGCAGCGGCAGCGAGAGCGAAATACACCAGGTAACCTGCAAGCCGGTCAGCGGTTTTCTGGATTGGTGCTTTGGAGCGCTCCGCTTTCTCAACGATCTCGATAATCTTGCCGAACGTCGTGTTCAGTCCAACAGCGCCTACCTGAATCTCCATTGCGCCGGACTGATTGATTGTCCCTGCGTAAACAGCGGAGCCAATTTTCTTCTCAATAGGCATCGATTCGCCCGTAATCGAAGATTCATCTACGAACGAATCGCCGTGCAACACTCTGCCGTCAACAGGGATTCGATTGCCAGGCCTGACCAGAAGCCGATCGCCAACCTTTACCTGTCCGATTGACACGTCGTTGGCTTCGCCATCGCACAAGACCGTCGCAGTCTGCGGCAGCAGGTCGAGAACGTCGCGAATAGCACGACGCCCGCGGCCAACGGTCATGCCCTCCAGAACCTCGGCCACGAGGACGAAGAGCATGATAATGAGGGCGGTGAAGAATTCTCCGATCAAAAGAGCAGCGACGAGAGCGATCGTCATCGACAGCTCCATCGTCATCCTGCGCTTCAGGATGTCGTTGACGGCCTCTTTGAAGATCGGATAGCCACCAATCAGGGCGGCGGCGAGGCCGATGATGCTGACATTCCGGAATGGCTCCCAAACGCGGAACCAGACGAGCCCAGCCGCTATGGCCACCAGCACGATCCGGATTGTGTCCGCGCGGGCTATGACGTGGTCATCAGAGCCGTGGCCAGGACCTTGGCCATGCTCAGATTCGGTCACCGCAACCTCATTTGTAAGGAGCTGTTCTGTTGGCATACTCCGCCGGGTATGAGCCTGCAATTCGAGGCTCGTCTTCAGAGCCCCAGATCATTTGATATAACGGCGCACCATCTCGATGACTTCATCGGCGGCATTTGCCTCTGGCGAATTGGCCTTGGTGTTGGGCGCAATGACGTGCATCTTGATTTCGCGTTCGATGATTTCAGCCATGAGGCTATTGATTCCGCCGCGACAGGCGGCCACTTGCTGCAGTAACGTGGCGCATTCCTGCTCTCCCTCGACTGCCTCCCTGATGGCGTCGAGCTGCCCCTGGATGCGGTTAATGCGGGTTATGAGTTCCTTCTTGACTCCACTGATGTGGCTCAATCTTTGCGATCTCCTGGAGAGCGCTGGAAAAAAGCCCAGACGCTCAAAATACTGTTGACAGTATAGTACGGATTCATCTAAGGTGCGGGAGTGGATCCTCGGTAAGCGAGGCTCCCGCGCAACACACAAGCCACTGCCCAACGGTTTCGAAAGAAGCTGGACGTGCGGGTGGAACAGGACCTCCCGGGCTAAGGGTTTTCCTAATGTGGCTGAGGTTTGGGACCTCTAACGGTGCGCGGTGCTGAAGCTTGAACCAGTGGGGAAAGAAAGCTGACTCCTGCGGCTTGTCGATGCCGCATCGGATCTCTGCAATACTCCTTTCTCTGCTGGGGAGACGTTTTGGTTTCGTCTCCCGTCTAGCCTCACCCGCCTACCAGCAGAAACATATGACAGAACTGAATCAATTGGACGAGCAGCCTCCGAGTACCGGCGGCATTCCGGCATAGAACGAAGCCGCGTGACCCGATAGACATTTCCGCCTATCGCCTCACCTCCGCTTCTTCTGTGCACAACACAAACGAAGAACGCTGAGGGTGAGGCGTTCGCTCATCAGGAGCGAGCCTTTTCCTCCAACGCTCTGAAACGACAGAGGCGCAGTGTGCCCGCGTGTGCACCCTGTTCCCGGCTCCCGCCATACGTGTGCGTCAGTCGAGCGCTCAGAGGCGAACCGCTGGGATCTTGCGCCACACACAGGAGGAGAAATGGTCCGCGCAATCTTCAATCTATTTCGCCACGGCCGCGCTGAGACTCTGTTCTGCCGCGATCCGTTCATCTTGATCAAGACATTCGCTCCAAACCTCGTCGAAGACGACGATCAGGAACTCGCCACGCACAGCCAGCCGATACGTATTCGTTGGGCGCTATTCCCGACGGACGGCACTAGTTCGGCTCTGCAGATGCGCTGGGCCGGTAATGCAGACATGGCTCGCAACGAAGGATGAAAGCTCGGGGCAGAGAAAGCCAATGGTGAGGGAGAGATCGTGAACATCTTTGTAAGCCACGGCATCTTCTTCGCAAAAAGTAGGCACTTTTAGGTACGGTGTTAGAGCTTGACCAGACGCGCGCTCTCGGCCCAGAGCCTCTCGGCCAGCTCGTCGTCGAGCGCGAGCTTCGACGGCTCTTTCGGCTTGAGCTGGTTGAAGTAGAGGCCGGTTTTGCCCTCGACCTCAGTGCTCGCGGCGAGCTGCACGATCGACTTCGCGGCCTTTTCGGGCGTGATCATGATCAGCTTTTTCGCCAACCAGATCATCGGCTGCATCCATCCCGGCGCTTTGTCCCAGATTCCCGTCGAGACGGCGCCGGGGTGCACCGCGTTCACCGTCACGCCCTTGCCCCCGAGCCGCTTCGCGAGCGAGCGGGTGAAAATCACGTTGCCGAGCTTGCTGCGCCGGTACGCTTTCGCCATGCCCCAGCCGCCACGCTCGAATCCGAGGTCTGAGAGATCCATCGTGGCGTCGTAGTGCTCGATTGACGCCACGTTCACGATCCGCGCGGGCGCGCTCTTCACGAGCAGGTCGAGCAGTAGGTTCGTGAGCAGAAATGGCCCGAGGTGATTCACTGCGAAGGTGCGCTCGATGCCGTCTTCCGTGACTTCGCGCCGCCGCGTCGCCAGGCCCGCGTTGTTCACCAGCACGTCGAGCCGGTCGTACTTCGCGAGCACGTCGGAGGCGAGCTTTCGGATCTGCGCCTGCGAGCCGAATTCGCAGAGCCACGAGTCCGGGGCGACCCCGCCCGCGCGGCGTTTCATCGCGGCCGACGAGCACCAGCCGGTTCCCCTGCCGCGCGAGCGCCACGGCCGTTTCGAGCCCGATGCCGCTCGTCGCGCCGGTGATCAGGATCGTTGACATGTTACAACCGTAGCAAACGTAAACACGCGCCCTGGGTCAGTCGTGCCGCGTGGACGGTTGCGCTGGAATCGTGCGTTGACGTGAGAGGCAGACCCACGCCTTTGCACCATTACCTTCGAACTCCGCAGAGCGCAGCTCAATGATCTCTAGCGCGGGCTCGATGGCGAGAGTGACCTCGCATGCCGAGCGTCGCGGCGGACCGACCTCGCGAGACGGACCCTCGGTGCTCCCGATGAGGCTCAGCCACGAGCCGCCGGGCGCCAGTGTGGCTGCGACATGCGCGGCGAAGCGAGCTCTCTCCTCGGGTTCGTCGAAAACATGAAAACAACCACGGTCGAAGATGAACCGGAATGGATCGTCGGGCAGAGGCGCGGCGAGGAAGTCCAATGTCGCGAAGCGACACCGTAGATTGCGGCTCTGCATCTTTGCGCGAGCCTTTTCGACCGCGAGTGAGGAGACATCCACTCCGAGCACGTTAAATCCGCGCTCGGCCAGCCAAATTGCGTTCGTCCCGGTGCCCGCGCCGATTTCGAGCGTTCGCCCGGGTGCGATGCCACCCGAAGTAACGAACTCGACGAGCAACGGTTCCGGCCGCCCCGTGTCCCAGGGCAATTCTCCCGAGGCATAGCTTTCATTTCAAGATCGATGTGGCATTACTGCGCGAGTCTAGCGCCGAACGACGCCCGCATCTACCCCAACGAGCGGATCTAGCCTCTGACCGAATCTTTAGAACATCGCTTCAGGGTCAGTTTGTTCCAGATGACCTATAAGGGCCGGCTGCCGCTGATATTGGTTTAACGCCTCCCGATTCCTATCAACAGGCCACCGGTCATAGCCAGCGAGTGTTCGCGATGTGGTCCGAATTTGTACTCGTAGCTGGGTTCCAGATACCAGCCGAAGCGATGACGGGCATGCGGCCAATACATAAAGTCCGGCGCCACCTCGACGGCGAGAGCGCTCGACTTTAGTCCGCGTTCATTCGTATGTACCCACTCGGGACCAACGCCCAGCATGAACTCTGCTCTGCGGGAGAACGTCCAAGGCTTCTTGAATAGAAGGTCGGCAGTCCATTCCGTAGAGGAAGGCCGGAAAAGCGGTGTGACGCCGGCTTCCAGTTCGAGCCAGTTCTCGATCACTGTGCCCTCCGCCGCTACCGTAGGGCCAAAGCTTGATTTGTGCTCGGTCAGACTCCGTTCAGCAGCGGCGCCAATCTCAACTACAACCGCAGGCTCTTCGGACGATTGCGCAAAGGATTGTCTCGCGCAAAGGACTGCCAATATTGTGGCGGCTATCAGTGTGCGGGTTCTCAATCTCGTCGATGATCCAAACGTCTCCGCATCTTGATTGTTGCGGCCCAGGCAGATCGGAGCGTTCGCCCATGATAGCAGTTGCCCCTGACCACCCTCGGACGCCCCCTGGGGAGTCCGATCGAGCCGCTTTGGCGGCTGAATCCGCGTGCGCAAGAGGCGTTCGCCTCGATGGGCACGGCGGCAGTCCTGTTGATGATCGTCGTGTGCGCTTCATGTTTCGCTGCCGCTGTTGGCCTTTGGCGACTGAAGAGGTGGGGATACTGGACGGCGATTGTCATTCTCGCGATCAACTTGGCAGGCGATGTCCTGAACGCTGCGCTCGCCCGTGACTGGCGTACGCTAATCGGCCTGCCTATTGGCCTGACGCTGATCTTATTGCTTCACAAGAAGCGCGAATCTTTCGCCTGAATCCTCCGCGCAAGACCGGCGGCACAGCGGCGCAACCATTGTTGTGGGGTAGAATACGCGTTTGATGGTTTCAACGATTTCCCAACGGGGGCGCTAGCTGCGCCCCCATTTTTTGTGCCAGTACGAGGAGGGCACTCTCGATGTCGCGGTATCCAACGCGGTGCATCCAGGCGGCTGCAAAGATTGGCGACCGGCTCATCCCAGCCCCACAGTGCAACAGAATCTTCCCGCCGCGAATGTGCTCCGCAATGGCGGCCATTACCGCCTCGAACTCGGGAAGTGGAACTGGGTTGGCATCATCAACAGGGATGCGCACGTACTTGATGTCGCGGCGTTTGGGCACGATCTCCTCGGTGCACAGCGAAATGACTGCGGTAATTCCGACTGAGTTGTCGGTCGCAAGGCGTTCGGCGTCCTTGATCCCGCCGAGAAACAGTCGCGAACAGATTCTGGACATGGGCATCAATCCTCCTTGCCGCCACTGGTCCCACGGGATTCCTTGTGCACGGAGTCGGCGGGAGCTTTCCCCATCGGCATCGTCCCTGCCTTCAACCTACCGGGCGGCCAGCAGAATCGGCTAAGTTGAAGTCCCGCCCCGGGAGGGCTAGAATTTCTTGGGTGTTTCTTGGGGGCTGACTCCCGCACGCAAACAGTTGGCAGACAGGAGGTGAGCTCTGGCTCTCGCTTGTCCCGTGGATCTGGACACGCAACTTTTGCGCGATGAGATCTCGAACATATACGCGCGCGTGGCGAGCCATCCCGAAGGGAACTTCCACTTTCACCGCGGCCCCGCATACGCTGCCGAATTTCTTGGCTACGACACGGCAGAGCTTGCGCTGCTCCCCGTTGAGGCCACCGCTTCGTTTGCAGGCATTGGCAACCCCCACGCCATTGCGCCCCTCACGACCGGCGAAACTGTACTAGACATCGGGTGCGGGGCCGGTACGGACTTGCTACTGGCTGCCCGCCGAGTGGGCCCGCAAGGCCGCGCGATTGGCGTGGAGATGACCGAGGCAATGGTCAAGCGTGCCCGCAGTGCAGCCCACGCGGCACGTCTCACGAATGTCGAGGTTCTCAAAGGAGATGCCACTACTCTGCCTGTCCCTGACGCCAGTGTGGACGTGGTTATCTCGAACGGCGTCCTGAACCTTGTGCCGGAGAAGGAGAAAGCCTTCTCGGAAATCGTGCGCGTCCTACGTCCTGCCGGCAGACTGCAATTGGCCGACATCGCGGTGGAGGCCGCGCTTGGGGAAGACGTGCGCCGGAATATTGACTTGTGGACGGGTTGAATTGCCGGCGCTCTGCCGGAGGCAGAGCTTGTCGAGGTCCTGGGTCGGATCGGGCTCGACGAAGTGCGCGTAACGCATCGGTTCGATTGCTTCCGCGCCACGACGAAGGAACGCACCGCCCGGAAATACGGCGTGCGCGGGGTTAACGTCTTCGCCAGGAAACCGGCGTTCGCAGGGAACCCGAGTGCGCGCCCCGTTTGATTCGACCGTGGGTGCGCCAGGCGAAGCAGGTTACTACCATGGCAAGCCAGATTAAAACGCCTCTGCATGCGTTCGCCTTTTGGTGGATTCCTGCGGACCGCGGACTCCAAACTTGTGGGCGAGGGACGAAACGGGGAGAGCGGACGAACTGGGAACGGTTGTCCCTCGCCGCAAGCAATCTTCTCTGCGCCCGCGGCGGATGCAAAGTAACCGGCAAGGTTCGGCTGGCTCACGGCGCGTGAACGAGAAGCCGCTTCAGCCTTTCCTCCAAAGAAAAAAGCCCGGAACCCCTGCTCCGGGCTTGCAATGCCGCAGGCGGAGAGCTTACGCAGCCTTGGCGGCTTTTGGCAGGCCTTTGATCTCGACCCGGCGCGGCAACGCTGCGGCCGCCATCGGGGCGGTGATTTCGAGCAAGCCATTGTTGTACTCGGCGTTGATCTTCTCCGTCTCCACGCCTTCGGGCAGGGTCAGCGTGCGCCTGAAGGTGCCGTAGCTGAACTCCCGATGGAGGTAATCCACCTCCTTGGCTTCGCGGCTGGCCTTGCGCTCGGCGCTGATGGTCAGCATGTTGCCTTGCAGGTTCAACTCGACCTTGCTCGGGTCCACGCCGGGAAGGGCCATGCGCAGGTGATACTTCTTTGCGTCCTTGTCCACCCAAGCCTCGACGGGGGGCGTCAGGGCAAACGGAGTGGTCTCGCCCTCCATGATCGAGGGCCAACCGGTCAGAAAACGGTTGAAGAACTGCTCGAAACCGCGGCGGAAGTCGAACAGGTCCTCGAACAGGTTTTCACGAATCGCCAGTTTCGTCATCGCACACCTCTGATTCGTCGATTCGGACGACTCCCTTGGAAAGGGAGACAGGTTGGTTGACTGCGAGCGACTAAGTCAAGCGACCGGAAAAGAATGGCTCCTCGCACCAGAGAGACTCAATTGCCCAAACATGGTGCAGTTCAGTTGGTTACCTCGTCATGTGGAGTACAAGAGGTCCGATGGCGAATGCCGCTGGTCGGGTCTGTTGGGACTCTGATTGCGTATGATCAGGGCAGGTCTGGGGGGGACTTCCAGGAAATGGGACGACCGCGCATATTCATCAGTTTGCCAAAGAAGACATCCGTTGCCGTGATTTCTTGGTTGGGCAGGCACGGAACCACGACACGCCGTTCGAGTTTCAGGACATGTCGCTGGCGGAGCCATTCGATTCCAAGTGGAAGACGCAATGCCGGGAGAAAATTCGAGGTTGCGACGGTCTCATCGCTCTCTTGAGCAAGAAAACATGGCGGGCAGAAGGAGCACGCTGGGAAATGCAGTGTGCCACGGAAGAGAAGATTCCGAGCATCGGCATTCACATCCACAAAGATGACAAGGGCGCAATTCCACCAGAGTTGCGGGGCCGAGTCGTGGAATGGCGATGGGACTACATCGCAAATTTCATAAAACGGGTTGACAGCAAACGTTCGCTATTCGGCAGGTTCGTAGAGCTAGTTGTGCTGCTTCAGGGTTGAGGCGGGTGCCGACTGCACTGTTGGGGTCGGCTGTACGGCGGCATCTTTCGGTCTGGCGGGGCTAAGAGTGCATACGCACCCAACGCCACGTAGAGCGCGGCAAACATCCACGGTATCCAGCGCTCGAGATGCGAGCGGGACGTATTTGTCCTTGTCTTTCCCGTGCCCGCAGAGGTGCCACTCATACCGGAACAGCGCGACCGGTAGCTGCTCTTCAAGCTTGTGGATGACCGCGAACTTCGCGGTGTTCAAGTCCTTGTAGGACTCCACGAGCGAGTGCCAGATGAAGCAGACGAACAGACCCGCGAGGGGGGATGAGGAAGTTCCAGCTCGAAGAGGAATTCGCTCACCGCAAACTGCTAAATGCGGCAGCGGCGCAAGACCGCATGAGCCTGCCCGACTATTCCACGATCTCCAAACTGTAGCGCTTTTTCAGTTTCATGCCTGCCGCGCCCAAGATGGTGCGAATGGAACGCGCCGTGCGCCCCTGCTTCCCGATTATCTTTCCCAAGTCATTCGCCGAGACGCTCAGTTCCAATACCGTCAACTGTTCCCCATCGACGGACCGAACTGCCACCTGCTCCGGTTCGTCAACTAACGCCTTTGCGATCAGTTCGACCAATGCCCGCATGTCCCCTCCCTGCTCGCTGGCCATAACAGCCTCCTAGCGTAGGTTTTTCTGAGGCCCAACGGCAGCCGACTTCGACCCAGACTGGTTCGCCTCATCAGGCTGAGGTTTCCCAGAAAAGAGAAACACCCCGTCAATGCAGCCCTTGACTCGATCCGCCAAAGCGCAGAGTTGTTCCAGCAAAGCTGCATCCCCTTCCTGCTGGGCGATCTCCCCAGCCACATTCAATTCAGCTGCGGCAAACCGCAGCCGCTGCACAAGCACCTTCACCGTGTTGCGTTGCATGTGTTTTTCCAAGCTGGAGCGCCCTCCCTCAAGGTACGATTCCACATCGCGATCCACGCTCCCGAGGAGCCGGACCACGCAGGAATGTGCCCCAGCGTCACTACCTTCCGACAAGGCAAGCGCGTTTGGAGAAAGAAAGCACTTTTGTTCTGATTTCAGAACAAGCTGAAGAACGTCTTGCTTGAGGGGTCACAGACCAAGAAGCAGCGAGGGCGCTGTAGCCTTGCATCCCACGGGGAGCGAGCCAACAAGCGGACTCCGCCGCTAGGGCTCGGACTGTAGGCGCGGCGTTCCAGACCGGCTAGTTTTCGATAGCAAATCCCACCTGCTCATCCGGGGTCGCAACTGCGACCGTGCCATAGAGCGGTCACTGCGGGCAAAGCCCTGCTGAATTAGTCTTTCAGTCGCGGGCGAGCAGGCAAACGCCCGACCACGGTCGTGATCCACTACGCGTGGGGCTCTCTGGCAGGAACGCCAACAGGCGCATGAAGAATCTGAGGCGCTTCAGTCCGGCAGCCGTCTTCAGTATCGAGTGCACTTCGACCAGCAGTTTAGCCGCGATGTCTCTCCCCTACAGTTCGCCCCGGAGGACGGTCCAGACTTTTTCGCCCGCCGTGGCTGGAAGGCTCTCGAGACAGCGTTCTTCCACGCAAGATACAGGTCTGGGCCAGCCGGTCTCCGTAATAACTTCCGAATTGCCTGTGACACTCGGACAGAATTTTCAGTTCTCTGAGGGACTCTGGTCACGGGCAACTGTGATGTTGGTCACAGACGGCTGGTCGAGGCCAGCGTAGCTTAAAAAGCTGTCAGGAAAGGGTGGGTGTGTAGGTTTAATTATCGCATTATGGTACCTATTTGCAATTAGCGTCGGCCAAACGGCTATTCCGGCACAAGAGCGGGAGAGATTGGTAATGACCACGAGTGCAAAACGCTGGACGATGTCGGCGGTTGGACAGCCGCTGCTGAAAGAGACTTTTGAGCTTGCCCCGGCCGCTGCAGGAGAAGTCACCGTCGAAATTGCAGGCTGTGGCGTCTGCCACACTGATCTTGGTTACTACTACCAAGGGGTACGCACCAACCATGCACTGCCATTGGCTCTGGGGCACGAGATTTCCGGCCGCGTGATCGCCGTCGGCGCCGGGGCCGAATCGTGGCTGGGGCAGGCTGTGATTATCCCCGCCGTGATTCCCTGTGGGAGGTGCGACCTTTGCCGCCGAGGCAAGGGAACCATCTGCCCCAATCAGAAGATGCCTGGCAACGACATCCAGGGCGGCTTTGCCACGCACATCACCGTTCCCGCCCATGGGCTGTGCCCGGTCGACGAGTCGCGCCTGAAGAAAGCCGGCCTGTCATTGGCGGACGTCGCAGTGGTGGCGGACGCGGTCACCACCCCCTACCAGGCAGTGATTCAGGCGGGGGTACAGCCCGCCACGCTTGCGGTGGTGAATGGAGTGGGCGGCGTGGGCGGATACTGCGCGCAGATTGCGACTGCGCTGGGTGCCACGGTCGTCGCCATTGACGTTGACCCTAAGAAGCTGGATGCAATCGCCACGGCGCGGGGCGCCGCCAAGACCATTAATGCCCGCGAGGTCGAACCCAAGGACATCAGGAAGGTGGTCGGCGCGTTCGCTAAGGAACGCGGCCTGCCGTCGAAGGAATGGACCATCTTCGAGTGCTCGGGGACAGCGGCCGGCCAGCAGACCGCCTTCGGGCTGCTCGTGCACGGGGCGACCCTCGCGGTGGTCGGGTTCACCATGGACAAGGTGGAGATCCGGCTCTCCAATCTGATGGCCTTTCATGCGCGGGCACTGGGGAACTGGGGATGCGCGCCGGAGCTGTATCCCCCCGCCCTCGACCTGGTGCTCGACGGCCACATCGAGCTCAGGAATTTTGTCGAGCAGCATCCCCTGGATTCCATCAACGAGGTCTTCGCAGAGGTTCATGCGCACCGCTTGAGCCGCCGCCCTGTCCTCGTCCCGCAAGTCGAAGATTAAAGGAGCAATTATGGCGGTTCCAGCAATCTCCCGCGTTCCCGATGACGGTACGGTAAATCGAAACACCGCACCGGGGACGCTCAAGGACCACAACCTTGTCCCGGAGACCGTTGTTCCGGGCGTGCTGTACGAAAAGCGGGCCGCCCGTAAGGCCGATGGCACGATCGCGCAAGGGCTCTTCAATGCCTGGATCACACTCGACAATCCCAAGCAGCACAACTCCTACACCACCGACATGGTGAAGGGCGTGATCCTGGCGTTTCGGCGGGCCTCGATGGCTCGCGACGTGAATTGCATCGTCTTTACCGGCAGCGGCGACAGAGCTTTCTGCACCGGCGGCAATACCAAGGAGTACGCCGAGTATTACGCCGGCAACCCGCAGGAGTACCGCCAGTACATGCGTTTGTTCAACGACATGGTCAGCACCATCCTCACTGTGGACAAGCCGGTCGTTTGCCGCGTCAACGGCCTCAGGATTGGCGGCGGGCAGGAGATCGGAATGGCGTGCGATTTCTCCATTGCGCAAGATCTGGCGCAATTCGGCCAAGCTGGCCCCAAGCATGGCTCAGCGCCAATCGGGGGCGCCACCGATTTTTTGCCCGTGATGATTGGCAGCGAGCGCGCGATGGACAGCGCGCTGTTGTGCCAACCTTGGTCAGCGCACAAGGCCTGTCGCTTGGGAATCATCAGTGACCTTACTCCCGCGCTGAAGGTTAATGGCGAATTCATTGCCAATCCGCTGGTGATCACCGACCGCTATCTCGACGACTTTGGTCGGATCATCCACGG